>Ga0070741_10001769_pt1 | contig 62530 bp, 59 predicted proteins | sample Coa_R1_4_FD_66440 | JGI IMG/M metagenome (GOLD analysis project Ga0070741, IMG submission 66440) | Surface soil microbial communities from Centralia Pennsylvania, which are recovering from an underground coalmine fire - Coalmine... | ecosystem: Environmental > Terrestrial > Soil > Unclassified ...
ATCGCTCGCGGCGCCCGATGCCACCGCTGACACCCGGCCGCAATTCGTGCTGAGAGGCGTTTTGCTGCAGGGCGCCTCCGCAATAGCGCGCGAGCAGCTCGCGACCACCTACCAATCCTATCTCGGCAAGCAGGTGTCGCAGGCCGACCTCGCAGCCATCGCTGCGGCAATCACGACACTTTACCGGGCTGCCGGTTTGCACCTGAGCCGAGCGATTGTGCCGCCGCAGGACATCACCGGCGGACAGGTTCGCATCCAGGTGATCGAAGGCGGCATCACCGAGGTGAGCCTGAAGGGCGACGGTGCCGAGCAGTTCGGCGTGCGGTCCATGCTCGATCCCGTGCTGGCCGAACATCCCTCTCGTCTGGCCACGCTGGAGCGTCAGTTGCTCCTGATCAACGGCTCACCGGGCGTGCACATCATCGACTCCTCGCTCGAGGAAATCGGAGGGCCCACTGGCTGCTTCCGTCTCGTCCTCGAGCTCAAGACTTGGCACGTGTTCACCGCGTTCGGGCTCGACAATCTCGGCTCGTCAGCGGTCGGCCCCTGGCAAAGTTACGCCACGGGCGCATTCAACTCCTATCTCCTGCCGGGGGATACGCTGGCGATCAACCTCTCGACCACGGCGAACGACCCGCGCCAGCTCGGCTTCGGCCGGCTCTCCTACGATGCGCCTCTCGGCACCGATGGCGCGCGGATCGGCGCCTCGACGCTTTACAGTGAGGTCCGGCCCGGGGACGACCGGCGGCTTTTCAACGACAACACCGTTACCGACGCTTTTGAGCTGCATGGCAGCATCGTCCCACTGCAGTCGCAGCGCTCTTCGCTCGTGCTCACGGCCGCCGCGGGATTCAGCAATGTCAGGGAGAACGACGCGCTCGGCGAGGTCTACGATGACCACATCCGTACCGTCACTCTGACCTCCGATTACCGGCTGCAGGACGGCTTCGGCGGCAACAATTTCGCCACGCTGAGCTGGCGGCAAGGCCTCGATATTTTCGGCGCCTCGCATTTCGGTGACAGCCTGCTCTCGCGCGATGGTGCTTCGGCCGATTTCTCCGTGCTCAATTTCTGGTTCACGCGCTACCAGGCGCTGTCCGACGCCTGGTCGGTGAAGCTGTCGATGGCGAGCCAGACCGCATCGGGGCCCTTGTTCACCTCGCAGCAATTCTACCTGGGCGGGGCCGCCTTCGGGCGCGGCTATGGCAATGCGGAAATCAGCGGCGACAATGGGCTGGCCGGTTCCTTCGAGCTGCGCTTCGACCAGGGCGTGAACTGGCGCTATCTCGCCGGATATCAGCTCTACAGCTTTTTCGACGCCGGCGCGGTCTGGAACGACGCCTACAGGATCGGCGACGGCCTCGCGCTGACCTCTGCCGGCGGTGGCGTTCGTCTCTTCCTCTGGGATGGGGTGCAAGCCGATATCGGCGTGGCATTCCCGCTCAGCTACCGCGCGCCGGACAATTCGATGCGCAGTGCACGGCTGTTGTTCTCGCTCTCTAATGCGCTCAAGCTCTGTCCAGAGCGAGGGCCGCGCTGCCTCTAGCTGCGCTCTGCGGCGCGCCCTCAGCCGGTTCCCCCGACGGTACCGCAGCCAGCGCATAGCTTTCCGAAATTTAATTCCCTGACCGCAGACCTCAGTTCGCGCTTTGGGCGTTCCGTCACCATCTCTTGACTGAAAGTGATTGGGTTGGAAACGATCAAGAACGATGAAGAGGGCTCTCGCAATCCTGGCCTGCCTTTGCCTGCTCGCGGGCGGCGAATATTTCGCCGTCAGCAAATGGGCGATTCGGCATGAGACCTTGAACCTGTTCGACACCACGCGGCAGCGGCCGGTCTCCGTCGATCTGGCGGTGCGCTGGGACTATGAGATGAAGGCTGATAACGGCCTGTGGAAGCTTCCGGTTGCCGTCATCAGCAACGGCAATACCGTCCGAAACACCGAGTACTCTTTCCTGGCCAACGTGCTTGCCGCGCGCGGCTATCTGGTCGCCAGCATCCAGCAGGACCTTCCGAGCGACCCGCCGTTGATGACCAAGGTCGGCATGCCCTATGTCGGCCGGCTTGGCGTGTACCTGCGCTGCGAGGCCAACATCCTGTTCGTGCTCAACGAGCTGCAGAAGCGGCAGCCGAACGCCGACTATAGCCATATCACGCTGGTCGGCCATTCCAACGGCGGCGACGTATCGATGTATGTCGCCAAGCAGCATCCAGAACTGGTTTCGAAGGTGATCACGCTCGACAATCTGCGGGTACCGTTCGTGCTCACCAAAAACCTCAAGATTCTGTCTTTCCGCTCCAAGGATCCGAATTTCCGGACCGATCCCGGCGTGCTGCCGCCACCGGGCATCAACGATAAGAACGTCGACATCATCAATACCGGCGCGCTGCACACCGAGCTCAGCGATCGCGGCCCCGACTCCGTGAAGGAGCGCATTCAGGCGACCCTCAACAAGTTCCTCGGCGAAACGACGTCCAGCGATCTGCGAGCCGCGAACACCATCGAACCGATGATCGCCAATCCGGGTGATTACTGAGACCACGCCTCCGTTGAGACAGATCAAGGCGCGACGCCGGCGCGGGCACCATGCTTGATCCATGGAAAACCTGGTCTTTCGATGCACGCAGACGGGTACAAACGTTCAGGTGAGCCTGGCCGACAGCACGCAGCCTGAACGGGCGGACAGCTATGAGGCCGTGACCTGTCCGGCTTGCGCCCGCGTGCATCTCATCAACCGCAAGACCGGCAAGATGCTCGGCGACAAGAAGAAGGATGAGGAGGGTTAGTTAGGTGCCGCGCGCCGTGCTCGACATGCCGGTTGTTTCGACACCGGCCAAATCATTCCCGACGCCTTCGATTTGGCAGCGCGCCTTGCGGCTCCTCAAGTCGATTGCGGCGCGGATCGACTTGTCCGATTTTCCACCTTCGTGCTGCGGATGAAGGTGGCCAAGCAACGACATCGCTGCAAACAGCAGGAGCAGAACCGCCTAGATCGCGCCGTTCGGTGTCGCGACTAAGCGGCGCGCTCGCAGGCAACGGCGAGCGCCTTTCCTGACCTCGGCTCAAGCCAGATTCTGAGCGCTCCGAAAAAGGAAACCGGTGCTGAAGACGATTGCAAAATGAGCCGCCGAAGCTGATGCGAGAGGGATCGCGGAACTGGGAGTTTCTGCATTCGGAACGCGATAATCGGCAAGATGCTGGCGGACTTGACCCGGATCAATCGCCCTGACGCGCCAACGCCTAGTGTTATGTCGTTCATAAGGGAGCATCGGATGGGCTTGGCACGAATGAAAACCATGATCGCCGCGACGATGGCGTTGGGTGTCTCTCAGGCGCTCGCCGCAGACGCCGATCACGGCGCCGACCTCGCCAGGCGCTGGTGCGCCGCCTGCCACTTGGTGGACAGCGCCCAGAAGCAGGCCCTCGCCGACGTTCCGTCCTTTGCGATGATCGCACAAAAATCCGACTTCACCCCGGAGAGGGTGGCCTTCTTCCTGCTCGATCCGCATCCGAAAATGCCGAACTTTCCGCTGAGCCGAAGCGAAGCTGCGGATATCGCCGCCTATATCGGCTCGTTGCGGAAGTAGGTCCGGCCCGGCGCGATCTCTTGCGCGGCTCGCAAGCGCCGCGCAGGGACCTTTTCAGGTTTTTGGCTTGCCGGCGGACATGATCTTGCCGGTGATCTCCCGCATGTGCTCGCCTGCGCTGGTGAACTGGCTTCTCAGGAAGTCCGACTGGATCCGCATGGCTTCCTGAAGATCAGTCGCATGCACGAGCTTGCGGGCGTGCTCAAAGGCCGCTTTCATGTTCTGTTCGGTGAAGGACAAGGCCTGTTTGGAAACCTCGGTGCCCGGGCCCGGCATGGTCGCGACCGATTTGCTCGCTGCCTCGAAGAACATCCCAAATGCCCTCTCCGCCTGTTCGATGGTCTTCTCGGCCAGGTCGCGCAGTTCGGCGGGGACTTCCAGTTTTGGTTCAGCCATTATTCCTCTCCTCCAGTTGCAATGATCCGCACGGCAGGTTGTCCGGGTGCCCAGGCACAGTGTAATGCTAGCACATCAGTTCCAGCCCGCCATGACCGGCGTCAAGCGCTCACGTGCCCGATTTCATTGAGCCTCGGAACGTTCGCAATACCCCACCTCCAGGGATTTGCCTGAACAGGCTCGCCCGCGCCTCCCAGTTTGGGAGTAGCGTGCTCACAAGTCGGCGCAACCGTCGAGCAAGACTGCCGGCATTCGGGAGCAGCCGAGGGCTCGATGGCGAGGCCTTCGACCAGTTTGAGGATGTCTCGCCGTTGTCGCGGTGTGAGCTTGATGAAGGATCGCAGGAGACGCAGGCTCTCGAGTGTTTCGACCGAGGGAGCCCTGAGCTTGCTCCGCACCTCTGCGCTGGGAGGCCCCCTCCGACTCGGGCGGCGGTTGATCGAAATCAAACGCCTTCCGGCAGACTCGTGCTTTGATTGAATTTATGATGAATACAACGATCTGAAGACTGGCATTTCGATATTTTAAAAGTTTTCAGGGGCAGATTAAATGCCACGCACCTACTATTTCGATATGAAGGACGGCGGAGCAACAAGAGACCCGACCGGGTTGCAATTTCAGACGGTCGGTGGCGCGATCGAGCATAGCAGGGATCTGGCGCGGCGGCTGCGCAACGATCCTCGTGTCACCGATCGCGGCCTGTCGATCGTCGTGCTCGACCAGGATGGGCGCGAGGTCCACCGCGAACCGGTACACCCCACCCATCGAGACGACCTATTTGGCTGACGAATCCTTGGCCATCTGCACGATGGCGTCCTGCACCGTCGTCATGAACTGGGCGGGAAAGATGATGGTCGAATTTTTCTCGACCGAAATCTCGGCCATGGTCTGCAGAGTTCGCAACTGCAGCGCCACAGGGTGTTGGGTGATGATGTCAGCGGCTTCGCCGAGCTTCACGGCCGCCTGATACTCGCCCTCCGCGGCAACGATCTTGGCACGACGCTCCCGCTCGGCTTCCGCCTCCCTGGCCATCGCCCGCTGCATGTTGTCCGGCAGCACGATGTCCTTGATCTCGACCGCGGTCACCTGTGCGCCCCACGGCTCGGTATGCTGGTCGATGACATTCTTGATCTGCTCATTGATGCCGGCCGTGTCCGACAAGAGCTGATCCAGGCTGAACCGCCCGACCACGTTGCGCACCGTGGTCTGGCTGATCTGGTTGATGGCATTGTAGACGTTTTCGATCGCGATCACGGCTTTTTCCGGGTCGGTGACGTGATAATACGCCACCGCCGCGATATCGATCGAGACGTTGTCGCGGGTGATGATCTTCTGCGAGGGGATCTGCATGGTCACGATGCGCAAGGAGACTCGCACCATCTGCTGGATGGGAAGGAAGATCAGCGTCAGTCCCGGCTTTCGCACGTCGGCAAACCGACCAAGGAAGAACACCACACCGCGCTCGTACTGCTTCAGCACCCGCAGCGAAGCGAAAAGGTAGAGCACGATGATCAGAATGAAGATCCAGCCCATGTCGTTCTCCCAATGTCGTCGTCCCCAACGGCTGTCGTCCCAATCGAGGCGACCGCCGCGTGATCGCGGCAACTTACCGGAGTGCGGAGCCATTCACCAGACGCGCGGCAGCAGCCGGTAGCGCACCCTGTCCTGATACGCGACATAGCCGGGCAGATTCCGGCCCAGGAAACGCTCCTCATCCAGAAGCCGCCAGATCATTGCCGGCAACAGCGCGACAAGAACAAGCACGCCCCACCAGGAGCCCAGGGAAATCGGGATGCCGAGCAACATCAAGAGTGCGGCCGTATACATCGGGTGGCGAATAATTGCATACGGCCCGGTCGATATCACGCGCTGATCGGCAGCAAGCTCGATGGTCGACGAGGTGAAGCTGTTTTCCTGGAAGACACGGAAAATACCGAGCCAGCCAAGCAGCATGAGCAAGTTGCCAGCGATAGCGACTGCGACCGGAATGTGCGACCAGCCGAATCGATGGTCGAGGCCGGCCACGATCAGGAGCGCAATGAACCCTGCCGAGGCGATCGACATGATCACCTTCTGGGTCGGCTCCTTCTCGGCCCACGGGCCGCCGCGCATCCGCCGCTCCAACAGTGCCGGGTCACGCCTCGCAAGGTAGACCGTGATCACAATCGACGCGCTGAAATAGCAGATCAGAAACAGCCAGCCTTGCCAATAGTGCAGCGTCCCTGCCGCCCCGAAGATCCCGGCGGCCATGACCAGCACCAGCATGACCAGGCCGATGAAGGCTCTCAGATTCAGCGCACGCATCTTGCCTTTATAGCACGGGATGGTGGTGCCGAACGCAAACCTCACGCGTTCGTCATTGCTGCTTTTCCCAGAAAGACAGCAGGCCCTGCGAAGCGGAACCGCCGATCACACAGGGAATACCGACCGCCACAGCGCCGAGCGCGGCGGCCGAAACGCAGCCCAGCGCCACAGCGCCGACGCCGACCTGTCCCCAGAAATCGAGGTTGCGGCGCGAATCCGATCCCTTGGTCTTGAGCTCATCGACTGCAGCCAGCGCATCCTTGCGCACCGCTGCGAGTTGCACCGTGTCGGCCGCCTCGATCACCTCCGCAAGCGGCGCCTTGATCGGGGCCGGCTGGCTCGCAAGCTCGCTGCGCAGGAATTCGCGCAGGCTGGAATCGCGTACCGCATAACTGGCAAGGGTGTACCGCGCCATGCTGCCGACGGTGAGCTTGTCGATGGTGTCGCGGCTCTTCGACCACGGCAGCATCTGCATGATGCGCAGGACAGGAAGATGCGAGCCGGTCGCGAAATAGTAACCCCACAACGTATCCAGCAAATCCTGGTTGCCGGCATAGCTCAAGGTCGTGTCGAGCTTCTTCTCCTCCTTCTTGAAAGGATTTTTGGTGAAAACGGCGCGGAGCTTATCGAACGCGCCGGGTTTTGCCTCCTCGAGCGGAATCTCCCAGAGGGTCGGCAGCTTGCTGGAGAGATAAGCCTCGATCATGACGCGGCGTTCCGGCATTTTCGGCTCGATCTTGCGCAACAGATTGCGCCAGTCCGGCAGGCCCGAATAGGCGATCGCACGCACAATCACCCACTCGTCCTCGGGCGGCACCGGGAAAAAGCTATTGACGAGCTGCTCGGCCTTGGCCGGGCTCGATCCAATCGCGCCGGCAATGAAGCCGAGATAGATGCCGGCATTCTCCGGCTCGCGGAAAGTCTGGGTGTGAAACAGCACGCGCACAGCTGCCGGCACATGCGCGTAGTCCGGTTTGGCGCGATAGTTGTAGATCCATTGCTGGACCACGCCGAGCGAAGCGTGCGGATCAATGTCCGGCGCGATGGCGGCCGATGATCGCTGACCGACGATGAAGATGCTGAGGCAGACAATAGAGGCTGCGAGGGCGACGTTACGCATTTGATGCTCCCACAAGGCGCTCGCGGCCGACAGTGGGGTCAGGCCGCGAACCGATGCCTGGGCCGCTTGGCTAAGAGCCATTTGGAGCAGCTATACGAACGTTTCAGGGAGTGGTCGGAGCAGCAAAGCGTCGAAATTGTGGCGGCGTTAATGTCTGCCGACAACTTTCCCTGACTGTGACATTTTTTCGCCAGGCCCAGGCAATTCGATGCCGTCCCAATGAGTTATCGGACGGGCGAGACGTGACGAACAGACGAAAGCTCCCGGTCGCGCGACGACCGCGATCCATTCTTGCAGTGCTGTTTGCGGCCGCGATCATCGGCATTTCGCAGTCGGCCTGGGCTGAAAACGGCGCGGCCGCGCGCGGGGCGATCGCGGTCGAGGGTAACAAGCGCATCGACGCCGATACCGTTCGCTCCTATTTGCACCCCAATGCCGAGGGCCATTACGATGAGGCCTCGCGCGATGCTGCGCTGAAAGCCCTGATCGGGACCGGCCTGTTCGAGGACGTGAAGATCACGGGGACCGGCGATCACCTCATCGTGAAGCTTTCGGAAGCCAAGGTGATCGGCCGGGTCGCATTCGAGGGCAATAAGAAGATCAAGGACGAAAACCTCACCGCCGTCGTGCAGTCCAAGGCACGCGGCCCGCTGCAGCGCGCGACCGTGCAAGCTGACGTCGAGCGGATCGTGGAGGCCTACCGCCATGTCGGACGTGACGAAGTCAAGGTCGTGCCGGAGATCATCGACCGCGGCAACGACCGCGTCGATCTCGTCTACACCATCACCGAGGGCCAGAAGACTCCGGTGCGCCAGATCGGCTTCGTCGGCAATCACGCGTTCTCGAACCGCCAGCTCAACGCGGTGATCAAGACCTCCGCCACGTCGGTGATCAGCTTCCTGACCGGCAGCGACACCTACGACCCCGATAAGGTCGATGACGATCGCGAACGGCTGCGCAACTATTATCGCAACCACGGCTATGCCGATGCGGAGGTGGCGGCGGCGCGCGCAGAATATGATCCCGCGACGAAGGGCTTCGCCCTCACCTTCACCATCAACGAGGGGCCGCTTTATCACTTCGGCGATATCGGCCTGACCTGCAACGTCCCGGGACTGGACCCGGCAAAACTCCGTCCCTTGCTGGTCGCACGCAATGGCGCGCTGTTCGACGCCAGCGCACTCGACAAGAGCGACGACGCGCTTGCGACAGAAATGGCAAAGCTCGGCTATCCGTTCGCGCACGCGGTCCCCCGCAGCTCCAACCATCCTGAGACGGGCCGCGCCGACGTCAGCTTCGTCATCGACCAGGGCGCGCGGGCCTACATCGAGCGCATCGAGATCCATGGCAATAGCCGCACGCGCGACTATGTGATCCGGCGCGAGTTCGACATCGCCGAGGGCGATGCCTACAACAAGACGCTGATCGACCGCGCCGAGCGGCGCCTCAAGGACCTGAACTATTTCAAAACGGTCAAGATCACCACAAGGCCGGGCTCCGCCTCCGACCGGGTGATCCTTGATGTCGAAACTGACGATCAGTCGACCGGGGACTTCCAAATTTCGGGCGGTTACTCCACCACCGATGGCTGGCTCGGCGAGGTCAAGATCGGCGATCGCAACTTCTATGGCACGGGCGATGCCGTGCAGGCCTCGGTCACCTACGGGCAATTTGCACAAGGCGCGGAGTTGTCGGCGACCGATCCCGACCTGTTCGGCAACCATGTTTCCGGCGGAGCGCAGCTGTTCTACCGTCAGACCATTCCCAGCACATTCCAGTCCTACGGCACCGACACCTATGGCATGAAGCTGTCGGTGGGCACGCCGATCACCGAACAGACTGCCGTGCTCTGGCGCTATCAGCTCTACGACCAGCAGGTCACCCTGCCCGCGACTGTCGCCGCCAATGCGGTGTCGCTGCCGATTCGACAGGCGGCCGCAGCCGGGCGGCAGCTCGTCTCCTCGGCCGGCGATACCGTCACCTACTCGACGCTCGACAACAACAAGCTACCGACCAGCGGTCTCAGATCGCAGCTCAGCCAGGATCTCGCCGGTCTTGGCGGCGACGTCAGATTCCTGCGTACAACGGAGGACTTTCGCTATTATAAATCGCTCGGCGGTGATGTCGTCGCCATGGTGCGCGGACAAGGCGGCTACATCACCGGCCTGGGCGGATCGCAGGTGCCGCTGATGAACAACTTCTTCGGCGGCCCCGGACTGGTGCGCGGTTTCGCAACCAACGGCTTCGGCCCGCGCGATCTCACGCCCGGCTCGACCATGGATAATGTCGGCGGCAGCATGTATTGGGCCACGACCGCGGAACTGCAGAGCGGCATTCCCGGCGTTCCCGACGAATATGGGCTCCGGGGGTCGACCTTTGTCGATGCCGGCTCGGTGTTCGGCTACAAGGGGCCGACCAGCTTCGCCGGCCAGACCGCGCAAATTGCGAATTCGACTGTCATCCGCTCCTCTGTTGGCGTTGGCCTGACTTGGGACTCGCCATTCGGTGCGCTGACCGCGAGCTACGCCGTGCCGCTCAGCAAGGCCGCCTATGACGTCGTGCAGCCGTTCAACTTCACGGCGGGCCCCGCGTTCTGACGCGTTGCGGCATCCGGACGCGCTTCGCCGAAAGTCTAGCTCCAGGCGGGTTTCGAGCTCGGAACCCGCCGCGCTGTTTCAGGTTGTTCAGGCGTCCCCCGAGGAGGTCGTGTCATGAGAAAATGGCAGCGCGAAACCGTCCTTGATCTCTACAACCTGCTGCTTGCAGCGTTGCTGTTCGTCTCCCCCTGGCTGTTCAGGCTGACCAACAGCCCGGGAAGGATGGACCTGTGGGCCACGGGTGCCGTCATAGCCGTGATCTCGCTTGCCGCGATCACGGCCTATCGGAACTGGGAGGAATGGGCCAATTTACTGCTCGGCCTCTGGCTCATCATCTCACCCTGGCTGCTCGGCTTTGCCCACACCCGCGCGATGCATTTCAGTATCGGCGTCGGAGTCGTGGTGGCCTTTCTCGCCGCTCTCGATCTGTGGCTGCACTATGATGCCGCGCATTTCGAGCCCTCCCATCAGGATCAGGTCGATTCGTCCGCGGCACCACAGCAGCATTGAGACGCAGGGGCCGTCCTATGCGACAAAGCTCACGAGATCCGCGTTCAGCCGATCCTTGTGGGTCACAAATAGCCCGTGAGGGGCGCCCTCATAGAGCTTGAATTGCGCATTGGGAATCAATGCCGCCGTCGGCCGCCCCGTCAGGTCAATCGGCGCGGAGGCGTCCTTGTCGCCATGGATCACCAGCGTTGGCACAGCGATGCGCCGCAGCTCGTCGCGAAAATCCGTCGAGGTCATGGCCCGGTTGCACTCCACCGCCACCCGCAACGGGGTTGTGAGCATCAATTGCTTGATCCAGTCCTGCAGGCTCGGTGAGGTGTCGGCGACGAAGAAGGCTTTCTTGCCACTCTCCAGCCAGCCGGGGAAGTCGTGCTGAATCGTCTTGCGGAACGCCTCCAGCGCGTCAGCGGGAATGCCGTTGGGATTGTCGGCGGTTTTCATGACAAAGGGCGTCGCCGCCGGTGCGATCAGCGCCAGCTTGGCAATGCGGCCTGCACCGTGCCGGGTCAGATAGCGCACGATCTCCCCGCTGCCGAAGGAATGACCGACCAGCGTGACATCGTGCAGATCGAGTGCGGTCAGGATGGCGGCAAGATCATCGGCGAGCGTGTCGCAATCATATCCGCTGCGCGGCACGCTGGACCGCCCGTGCCCGCGCCGGTCATAGGCAATGCAGCGCAAGCCGCGCTCCGCGAGCGGGCCCCGCTGATAGTCCCACATCGGCGACGGCAGCGCCCAGGCGTGGACAAAGACGACCGGCTTGCCGTCGCCCCAATCAGTAAAGGCCAGCCGCGTCCCGCCGGGCCGGTCAACAAAATCGCGGTGGGGCGCTGCTTCGCCTGATGCCTCGGTGGCCTCCGCACTGTGGGCGGCCGTGATGTGGGCCCCGATCACCGTTGATGCCGCGGACTGCAGGACATGACGTCGATTCATACCGTTACTCCCTTCACGTTGCGTCGTGGAGCATGGCCGGAGGAGCCATGCCGTCGCCGCGATGATGGAATCGCCGTCAAACGAAATCGATTACGTCACAGGTCATGGAAAGCGTCGCGGGCGCGGCTTCTTTTCCGTCGCGAAGCCGTAGATCAGCGCCAACCGGTCGAGGCATTCCTTGAAGCGCCGTGCAAAATAGTCGTTCCAGCGCTGGCTCTTCAGCCCGCGCCGCTGCCCGACCTGCTCCATGCTCATGCCGTAGACCAGGACATCATGGATGATGGCCGAGCCATCGAGGCCGAGCTCGCGCTCGCACGTGTTGAGCCTCAGCACCGCCTTGCGCTGGCCTTCCGTGATCGGTTCCCGTGTCTGGGCGCCATCGACATATTCGCGGGTCGGATCGACGGCCTTCGGTCCACGCTCTGCCCGTTCCCAGTCGTTCTGGAAGGCACGTCCGGCCTGGTACTGCGATTCGTCGATCTGGCGATGCGAATGCAGCCGACCCAAGGGATCGTTCCGGATCGAGCGCAGCGCGACGATCTTGTCCCCCGCCTGCAAGGCATAGGGATCGTCGACCTCGACGGTGGCGACTTCCGCATTGAGCGGCAGGTCGCGGGCGCGCCGGTCATGCATCGTCACCAGCCGGTTTGACTTGTTTCGCTTGGCTCTCGCCACGTCGCCTCCTTGCAGGGTTTGGAAACTGGATGGATTGGTGATTCGCTGCCTGTCAGGCGGCCTGCACCAGCCGCAGCAGCACTGGCGCGACGGCGCGCTCGGATTCGGTGCCCGGACCGCGCGTCAGCTGGAAATGCGGCGCGCAATAGCTCGAGCCCGGGAGCTGCGGATGGCCGCAAAAGGTGATCGGTTCCTCGTCCTTGTCGCCGCCATAGGGATAGCGGCAGGCGGAAGGCTCGAGCTCGATCAGCGACACCAGACGCGGGCTGATGCCGACGCAGCGGAGCTTGACCGGCTCGGCGCGCGTGACCGGCGGCGTCGGAGCCGCCGCTGGTCGCACCGGCCTCTGGCTGGAGATTTCGCCTGATTTTGGCGCCGTTTCGGCCTTGATCCGAAGTCGCGGCTGCGGTGGCCTGGCCGGACGTTTGGGCGCGGTGAGCTTCATGCGCTTGCTGCGGCTGATCGCCGCGTTGCGGCTATAGGCGGTTCCGAACCTGGCGTTGATCTCTCTGGCAATCTCCGCAAAGGACATGCCGAGAGCCAGATAGTCTTGCAGCGCCCTGCAATGCTCGGGCGCCCAGTCATTTGCTTGCATTTTCCGTCTGGCCTTTCCTGTGCGCCGACCCCTTGGGGTAGAATCAGGCGCAGGCATATCTATTTCCGATATTCCGAACGAAAAGTCAAGACTTGTTTCTGATAATCGTAATAGGTATGAAGTCTGCGAGCCTTAAGGAGGGATTCGCATGATGCTCGACGCTGAAATGATCGAACGGGGCCTGCAGAAGACGGGCAAGAGCAAGGGGGGGCTGGCACGGGCCATGGGGGTGCGCGCCGGCGCCGTATCGGAAATTCTCGGCGGCCAGCGCCTGATCAAGGCCTCCGAAGTCCAGGTGATCATGGACTATCTGGAGCTGAATTACGTCCCCATCATGGGCCGGATCGGCGCCGGCGCCGTGATCGAGCCGGAATATGAACAGGTCCCGCCCGAGGGGCTAGGGGAGATCGAACTGCCGTTCCCGATCTCGGGAGAAACCATCGCCTTCGAGGTTTCGGGCGATTCCATGCTGCCGAAATACGAGAATGGCGATGTGATCGTGGTCTATCGCGAGCAGCGCCACCCGCTCGCCAGCTTCTATGGCGAGGAGGCGGCAGTGCGCCTGAAGAGCGGCGAGCGCTACCTCAAGACCATCGAGCGCGGCAAATCGCCCAGCATGGTCAACCTGACCAGCTTCAACGCCAAACCGATCACGGGCGTCAAGCTGGAGTGGATCGGCGAGATCTGCGTGACCCTGCCGAAAGCCCAGATCGCACGGATGCGCGCCCGCGCCGCCGCCCGCGAACGCAAGGCAAAGTCGTCAGGGAAATAACCCGGACCGGCGTCTTTCGCAAAGTGCGGCCGATTCGAGGATCGGCCGCACTTGCGGACGGGAAATCCGGCCCGGCGGCAAGGCAGATTACGATTATCAGAATCTATCTTGACAAGCTTCCGATTTTCGGAAATAATGCACCGTCTGTCTCACACAGTTCGCAGGACGCATGCAATATTTTGTCGTGATGATCGACTACGGCCGCCGCGGCCGTGAAGCCGTTGTCGACCCCGAGATCACTAGGCGCGAGGTCATCTCCCGCGTGGCCTCCGGTGAATACAAGAACATCAGCTTCATTCACGAGGTCGCCGGCTCCTCCGTCGAAGATGTGACGGAGGATATCCTTTTCGAAGCTGCCCTCCCCGAGGTCACTGATCGTGAGCTCGACCTGCACGCCGACCGCTTCGACCATGCAAGGGATTTGCGCAAGCACGAGACGGTTTGACGCAAGACGACCCGGAAAGTTGAACCGTTGCCCTGAGGTGCCGTCGCGAAAGCGGCGGCCTCGAAGGGCGACGGCCCAGCTGCTAGCTGCGGGGCTCATCCTTCGAGGCGCGCTACGCTCGCGTCTCACGATGACGAGCTGAGATAGCTGTGTTCAGAAGCGCTCAATCACACCAAGAGCACCGTCGATCCCGTCGTCTTGCGCGCGGCGAGATCGGCGTGCGCCCTGGCGGCATCCTTCAGCGGATAGGTCTGGTGCACCTCGATCTTCACCGCGCCCGACTTCACCACGTCGAACAGCTCGTTCGCCATCGCCACCAGGTTCTCGCGCTTGGCGGCGTAGGTGAAGAGGGTCGGCCGGGTCACGTAGAGCGAGCCCTTCTGAGCCAGCAGGCCGAGATTGAGCGGCTCGACGGCGCCGGAGGATTGGCCGAACAGGACGGCAACGCCGAGCGGGGCGAGGCAGTCGAGCGACTTCAGGAAGGTGTCCTTGCCGACGGAGTCGTAAACGACAGGCACCTTCTTGCCGCCGGTGATCTCGTCCACGCGCTTAACAAAGTCCTCGCGGGTGTAGATGATGGTGTGAGCGCAGCCGTGCTCCCTCGCAAGCTTCGCCTTCTCCTCGCTCGAGACCGTGCCGATCACGGTTGCGCCGAGGTGCTTGGCCCATTGCGACAGGATCAGGCCGACGCCGCCGGCGGCGGCATGCAGAAGGATGGTGTCGCCGGCCTTCACCCGATAGGTCTGGCGGATCAGGTATTGGGTGGTGAGGCCTTTGAGCATCATGGCAGCCGCCGTCTTGTCGTCGATGCCGTCCGGCAGTTTGAGCAGGCTTGCGGCCGGGATGAGCCGCGCCTCGGAATAGGCGCCGAGCGGCGACGAGCCATAGGCGACGCGGTCGCCCGGCTTCAGGTCGGTGACTCCAGGACCGACCTCCTCGACCACGCCGGCCGCCTCGCTGCCAAGCCCACTCGGCAGCTGCTGCGGATAGAGGCCGGAGCGGTTGTAGATGTCGACGAAGTTCAGCCCAATGGCCGTATGGCGGATGCGCGCCTCGCCCTGGCCGGGCTTGCCGAGATTGACCTCCTCCCAAGCCAGAACTTCCGGGCCTCCGGTCTTGTGAAAGCGGATCGCATGAACCATGGCGTTACTCCCTTGCAAATTGTTGGCACTCAAAGATCAGTGGCGACTGGCTACATTCGGACCGCCACGAGCTCAAGCATCGATTGCATCCTTGATCCGCTTTCGGCTCAAAGGCAAATCCCGCAGCCGCTTGCCCGTCGCGCTCGCAATCGCATTTGCGATCGAGGCGGCCGCCGGCCCCTGCGCGGTTTCCCCGCTGCCAAGGAACGGAAGGCCCGGCCGGTTGATGATGTGCGCGTCGATGCGGTCGGGCACCGCGTCAAAGCGCAGGATCGGATAGGTCTGCCAGTCGATGCTGGTGATGTGCCTGTCGTCGAAGCTCACGCTCTCATAGAGCGTCCAGCTCGTGGACTGGACAATGGCGCCTTCGATCTGGTTGATCAGCCCGTCCGGGTTCACCACCTGGCCGCTGTCGACCGCGGCAACCGCGCGCACCAGCCGCGCGCGGCCGGTCTCGCGATTGACCTCGACCTCGGTTGCGACGGCGCAATAGGCCGCGAGGTTCTTGTAGCGCGCAAATGCAAAGCCGAAGCCATGATCCTGCGGGGCCGTCTGTCCCTTGAGCCAGCCAAAGCCTTCCGCGGCCTTGCCGATGACATCGCGGCCTCGGGCGTCGTCGAGATGCTTCAGCCTGAACTCGACCGGATCGCTACCTGCGAGCGCAGCAAGCTCGTCCATGAAGCTCTCGATCGAGAACACATTATGGTAGGCGCCCAGCGCGCGCATCGCCGAAATGCGGATCGGCATGTCAGGAATGAAGTGATGCACCACTCGCGCATTGGGGAATGTGTAGATCGGGATCGCATTGCGATCACCACCGCCCTCCGGCAGCGGGATCGGCTTGGCCGGCGGCACGGGAATGGCTTGCGCCATGTGCTGCGCGGCCAGGAGGCAGCCGGCACCGCCCGGGCGCATCGAATGGGTGTTGCTCCAGACCTCAAAATGCCAGTCGGCAATCTTGCCATTGGCATCGAGCGAAGCCTTGAGCCTGGTGACCATGGCCGGCCCGAACGGCTCCCAGCCGTGCTCCTGCTCGCGCATCCACTGCACGCGCACCGGCATATCTGGCACGGCACGCGCAATCAGCGCCGCATCAGCCGCGGCATCGTCGGCGCCGTTATGGCCGTAACAGCCGGAGCCTTCGACATGGATGACGCGGACGTCCTGTTGCGGCATCCGCAGCATTTCGGAAATCGCCTGCCGGTCCGGGTAGACGCCTTGGGTATGCGACCACACCGTCATCTTGCCATCGGCGAATTGCGCGACCGCACATGATGGACCGACCGAGCCATGCGACTGATAGGGACGCGTATAGGTCGCTTCGATCGTCTTCTGGCCGACGACTTTCGGATCGCTGCGTTGAAGGATGGTGGAATCCCGCGATAGCATCGCCATCAGCATCGACGGCAACTCGTCGTGCTTCGGCAGCTTTGCATCTTCCCGCCATTTCGCGACGTCCGCGAGCGCATACATGGCCTTGATGGCCTGGAATTCCTGCTTGGCGACCACCGCGAGGAAATTGCCGTCGCGAACCACCCTGACCACGCCTGGCATTTTCTCGACCACAGCCGCATCGCATTCGATCAGCTGCGCGCCATAGCTCGGCGGCCGCACCAGGCGCGCATGCGCCATGCCGGGCAGCCGTATGTCCTGCACATAGGCCGCACCGCCCGTCACCTTGGCCGGGATATCAACGCGCGGGATCGATTGCCCCATGACCTTGAAGCTCGCGGGATCCTTCAGAGGTGAGTCAGGCTGAGCTTGTATGTGCAGGAAATCGCTGGCGACGAGTTCGCCATAGCCGAGCCGTCGCCCATCCGGGGCGATCACCGCGCCATCGTCGGTGCGGAGGGTTTCGATTGGCAGCTCGAGCCGTTTCGCAGCTTCGCCAAGCAGCAGCGCGCGAACCTGCGCCGCCGCGTGAAGGATAGCGGTGCCGCTGTCCTGCATGGAATGGCTGCCGGAGGTATAGCCTTCATTCGCCGTCAGGGCGGTATCGGCGGTGATGACTTTCAGCGACTCGAAGGGCACGTCGAGCTGCTCGGCCGCGATCTGCTGGAACGCTGTCTTGAAGCCCTGCCCGAGCTCGGCCTTGCCGGTGAACGCCGTGATCGCACCATTGGTATCGATGCGGATCCAGGAATCGAGATAGGGCGCGATCTTGAGACTCGGCGGCAAGGTTGGGGCCGGACTCGCTGCCCTCTCCTGCGCGAAGCCGCGGCTCAGCGAGAAGCTGACGATCAGCGCACCGCTGCCGGCGAGCACGCGTCTGCGATCGAGAACGATCGGGGCGTTCATCGCACGCTCTCCTGGTTGGCCGGAGACAATTCTGCGGTGTCCATCAAATGCGCCGCGCGGCGCACCGCCCGCAGGATCCGCATATGCGTGCCGCAGCGGCAGAGATGGATCGCGAGCTCGGCACGGATCTCCGCATCCGTCGGCTTGGAGTTGCGCTGGAGCAGGGCCTGGGCCCGCATCATCATGCCGGCGATGCAATAGCCGCATTGCGCCGCCTGCTCGTCCATGAACGCGCGCTGGATCGGCGCCGGCGCGGCAACCGTGCCCAACCCTTCCAGGGTGGTGACCTGCCCGCCTTCGACAAGCAGGAGCGGCGTCACGCAGGAGAGCACGGCCTTGCCGTCGACAATCACCGTGCAGGCGCCGCACTGCCCGAGACCGCAGCCGAACTTGGCGGCATTGAGCTGCAGCTCGTCGCGTAGCACATAAAGCAGCGGCGTATCGGCGTCCGCTTCGATCCGGTGATCCTGACCATTGACCTTCAATGTCGTCGTCATGGCTTGTCTCGCTGCGTTGCGTCGGCGGGCGCGCTGGTCGGCCCTGCCGAGGTCGAGAGATAGGCGGTCTGCGTTCGCCTTGCGTCCTGGACAACGGATTCGAGGCCGCTCCATGCCGGCTGGCCGCTGAAGCGCGACCGCAGATAGTTCACTAGCACTGCAATCTGCTGATCATTCATGGTCGCACCAAAGCCCGGCATGATCGGGCTGCGCTCGCCAGCGACCGGCCGCACGCCGGTCAGCACGATATTGACCAGATTGCGCGGATCGGTCGCGCTGAGCGCGCTGCTCAGCGCGAGATTGATCCCACCGTAGGGCGGCGGCCTGCCGCTTTCGTGGCAACCCGCGCAGGTCGCGGCGTAGATTGCAGCGCCTTGCGGATCCGCGGCCTTCTCCTGATTGGATTTCCCTTGCGCGACCACAGCCTCGCGGCTTCGCCCGGTACGCGCCGCGCCGAAAATATCGGCCATGTAGACCGCGATAGCATTGACATCGCTGGAAGGGACGGCTGCGAGATTGCTCACGACTTCGGCCATCGGCCCGCGTGCGGTACCGTGATCGGGATGCCAGCCGTTGCGTAAATAGAAGTCGAGCGCGTCTGCATTCCAGGGGACCGGCGCCGGTGATTTTGCGTTGATGGCGTAAGCACTCCAATCATCGGCTTCGCCCCCAGAGAACGCCGCCTGGGCGCGCTCGGCGCCGAGCGCATTGCGCGGCGTATGGCAAGACCCGCAATGAGCGAGGCCTTCCACCAGATAGGCACCGCGGTTCCACTCCGAGCCTTTCGCCGGATCAGGATGGTATGTCTCGCGCCGGAGGAACAACAACTTCCAGCCGGCGATGACGATACGCTGATTGAACGGGAAGCGCAGCTGGTTGGGCCGCGCCGCGGCAACGACCGGCTCGCGCGTCATCAGATAGGCATAGAGCGCGCGATCGTCCTCATCCGTGACATGGGTGAAGTGATCATAGGGGAAGGTCGGATAGAGATGCCTTCCCTCGCGATCGACTCCCGACCGCATGGCGCGGCGGAAGGCTTGCTCCGGCCAGCGGCCGATGCCGGTCTCCGGATCCGGGGTGATGTTGGTCGAGAAGATGGTGCCGAACGGTGTCGGTACCGGACGTCCGCCGGCAAAGTTCTTGCCGCCGCGCACGGTGTGGCAATCACTGCAATTACCGAGCGCCGCGAGCTCGCGACCATGTCTGACAAGTGCCGGATCGAAGGACTGAGGTGCCGGCGGATCGATCGCAGCTATCGCGGGTCGCCAGACCAGCGCACCTCCAATAGCCGCGCCAACAATGACCAGCGCGGCCACGACACCCCCGACAATGCGAAACCTTGCCATCCGTACTCGCGGACTTTTCTTCAGGCTTTTGGGTTCCTAGCACGAACTGAGACCGTTTGCCGACAACCGAAGCCGCCCTCACCTCCTGTTGATCCCTCATGCGTCTGAGGGCCGGCCTTCCCTCGCCTGAAGCCGCAGCGCCCCTTGCAATCAGTAGATCCCCACATCAAACGGAGATTCCAAGGCGATGCTCTTCAGCCGCGCGGCATAGGCGGCCAGCAGTTCCGCCCGCTCGCCCTGCTCCAGCCGCACCGGCCCATAGGCAATCTGCGGCGCCAGCACCTCGAAGCCCGTGAATTGCAACATGCCGCGGTGCACCGGGCGCAGGATGGCATTGATGTCGCCGTTGAAGCCACCCTTGACGTAGGCAGCCCCCGGCCCGCCGGTCGTGAGCGCCAGCATCGCTCGCTTGCCCTTGAAGGCGCCATTGGCATAGATCCGCTGCCCTCCATAGGTGCGGCCCATGGCGAAGACGCGGTCGACCCAGCCTTTCAAGATGCCCGGCAGGCCGAACCACCACAGCGGAAATTGCCAGATCATCAGGTCGCACCATTCGATCTTCTGGATCTCGCCTTCGATGTCGTCAGCGAAACCGTAAGCTTCGGTGGCGTGCATCTCCTCGATCTGCTGCTTGAAATAATCGGCGTCCTTGATCGAGATGAAATTGTGCCGCCCCGACACCGGATTGAACGGCATGGCATAGAGATCGGACGTGCGGACCTCGTGCCCTTCGGCTGTGAGCGTATCGACCGCGGTGCGGAACATCGCGGCATTGAAGCTCTTGTGCTCCGGATGGGCGAGAACAATGAAAATATTCATGACGATGCGCTCTCCCTCGACGCGCATCGCGTCGGAAGTTATCAGAGGATCCAAGGTCTACGCGATAACCCCTAGCGCACGACGGACTGATTGTCTGCCGGGGGCAGATTGCACTCACGGAAATGATACGCGATTTCGTCCAGCGCCCGCTGCTCCCACTCCTCGGCCTGGGCCAGCCAAAACACGCGGCGCTCGCAATCCAACGCGGCACGCTCTCGGCACATCGACTCCTGACTGCGTATCTCCACGAGCCTGTTCATGAGCCCCACTCCATGATGTGAAGCCAATCCACAAGCACCATTGTATCAGATGCGTGGGCCGTCTGTCTTGGCGTGCGATGCGGAAACGACCAGCATGCTGTGCCTGCGAAGAGTGCAGACATCGCAGCGCAGCATGTTCGGTGGGATGCGAACAGAGCTTGCCCCAACCAAGCTCGGTCAACGCCGCACATAGCAATGGAAGCCGCCATAGACGCCGGACATGTCGAGCTCGTAGCCAAGCTCGCTGCTCTCGTCGTCGCGCCGCCAGATCTCCCGCAAAGGTGCAAGCTCGTGACGTTCGAGGGGCGAGCGCGTGCCAGCAGTCCGGAAGATCACCCGGACCTGGTCGCTGCCGGTGCGATCGATGGCGTCCCACAGCGTGCGGATATCATCCAAAGACATCCAATCCTGCGAGTCCAACAGCACGACAGCATCGACTTCACGCGCAGGAAGGCTTTCCAGGAAGGCGCGGAGATCAGAATGCACAGGGATGATCAGGCCGGCGTCGTTGCGCATCCGCGGAAAGTTGCGCTGCTGCAAATAGGGCGGCAGGCAGCGATCGCCTGGCCCGCGGTACCGACGACGCAACGCCTGCCAGGCGAAATAATTGTCATCGCTCGGGTGCCCATCAATGAGGTGCAGCAACCGCCGGTGCAGTACCTCGTTCAGCGGCGCGCCACCGCCGAGCAGCGCCCGCTGCCGCGACGGGATGCCGAGGCTGAGCAACAGCGCAGGCGTCCGCGTCAATAGCCGAACCAACCCCGAATGGAACAGCCGATCGAGCCGCGCCAACGCCTCGACACGAGCGGGTCCACCGATCTCTCCCGTGAGCAAGGCGTCGAGATCGATGCCCGCAAGCCGCGCAACCAGATGCGCAAGCCCGATGAGACGGCCGAGCATGCCGTGGCGATAGAAGCCGTTCGTGAAGTAAGCATAGCGCGGCCGGCCGATGATGTTGCGCTTGTCCCAGTAGGCGCGTGCGTGCGCGTCAAGCCGCGGCCGCAGCCGCGTCAGATAGAGTTCCGCATTGGCGGGCGAGGCTGCCTCGCCGAAGAATTGCCAGAACTCGGCATAGCTCGCGAAGGCCTGGATGCCCGCCAGCTTGAGTTTCAACAACGCAAGATGCGCCTGGTTGAGATCGACGGCATAGACCTGCGCCGGTTGCGCAATCAAATAGGAGAGCGCGTTGCAGCCACCCGAGGAGACGGTGACGATGGTTGACCCCAGCGGCAGTTGAAGTGCGGCGAGATCAGCTTGCGGATCTTCCCAGATCTGGGTGTAGACCAGGCGGCGCAGCCAGAACGCGACAATCCTGTCCCAAATGGTCGGTTCAATCTGTGCCGGGCTGTTGTTCGCCGCATCCGCGATCAGCTGCGTATTCATACGTGCCTCGACTCAACAATCGTCAACGCTATCGCCGCACGACTGCAGTTTTGCGACAGCAGCTTGCGACCAACAGGCGCGGTCCCCCGCTCGTTTGTCACATGCCTGTCGCGCGAACATCGCAAGGAGGAACATCGAATATTTGCTTCAGGGACACGCGAATGCGCAGGAACCCGGCAGCGTTAACCATTGTGCTGGAGCCGACGACACCATGAGCGCCTGGCTTGCGCTGCTCGCCGCCGGGCTGCTCGAGGTCGCCTGGGCGCTTGGCCTGAAATATTCCGACGGACTGACGCGGTTCTGGCCGACGGCGGCCACCGCCGTGGCGATCGTGCTGAGTTTCGCCTTGATGGCGCTGGCGCTGCGCTCGCTACCCTTCGGCACGGCGTATGCGGTGTGGACCGGAATCGGCGCTGTCGGCAGCATCATCGTCGGCATGATTCTCTACAGCGAGCCGACCGATCCGGTTCGCCTCATCTGCCTGACGCTGATCATTGCCGGCATGATCGGACTGAAGCTCAATTCGCCCGTCTGATATCCCCAGCCGATCCACAGGTTTCTCTGTGTCGGCCTTTTGTCCGCGCAGGCTGCGCAGCGCCTCGACGCAGCCGAACAGTACGACGGCGAGCACAAGCGGCACGAAATGATAGAGGAGGCGGAACAGCAGAAGGGCGGCAAGCAGCGGCTCGCGATGTTCGCCGCCCAGCCCCATCAGGATGGTCGCATCGAACACGCCCAATCCCGCCGGTGCGTGGCTGGCAAAGCCGAACAGGGTCGCGGCAATGAAGACCGCCAGCAGCCGGAATATGCCGATGTCCAACGATGGCGCCAGCAGCACGTACATGGCCAGCGCAGCTGCCGTGAGATCGAGCAGGCCGACCATGATCTGCAGCAGCACCAGCCGGCCGGACGGCAGTTGCACGACCCAGTTGCTGCGGCCAAGACGGCGCGGAAACGACCAGCTCCAGATCAGGAACGCGCCGACAGCGCCGAGCAGCATCCAGGCCAGCGCACGATTGACGCTGGGCGACAGATGATCGATGACGCTGATCGCCGCGGGCTCATACAGCAGGCTGAAGCCGAGGGCGGTCATGTTTCCGAGCCAGAATGTGAGCCCGGTGAGGAAGCAGATATTGGCGACGCCGAACGCGGTCACGCTGTGATTGGAATAGATGCGATAACGTATCACCGGCGAGATCAGCGCCACTGCGCCGATGCCGTGCGCGATCGGATAGCTGGTGAAGCTCGCGAGCGCCGCGATGCGATAGGGAACGTCCTTGCGCCCCATGGTGTGCAGCGCCAGCCAGTCATAGAGCGTGATGCTGCCGTAGGACGCCGTCACCAGCACCAGCGACAGCGTGATGATGCTGAAATTGGTCGAGCGAATGATGGCAAAGACTTCATCGTAATCGACATGCTTGAGTGCATGCGTCAGCGCGAACGCGGCGGCGGCGGCGATCGCGAGGCTGATGGCCGCGCCACCCAGGCCTTTCAGCCGGGGGCGATTGGTAAATTTTTTCTGAAACGAATTAACCTTCAGGGCGCCATATCCATGGGAACGCAGCGTCGGATTGACGCGTCGGCTGATTCGAGCCGCCGACATCATCATCTGCCACGCCGATGTGACAGTTGCGTTACCTGCCCCGGTTTTTGGTTCCATCAGCGTGTCTTCAACAAAGCTTGTTCGCATCGCGATATCGGGACTCATTGTAGTCGCACGTTTTTCATGCAGAGTTTGTAAGAGGCCCCGCAAGACCAATGCACGATTCCGAGGTCGCATGGACGCCGAGTTTGACTGCGAACTGAGCCCCGATCAGTGGGAGACGCTGAAGGCGCTTCGCTCGCCCGCATCCGACCGGCGCCTGCCGAGCCGGCTGATCCTCACCGAGCTGATCACGCTCGGGCTTGTCGCGTTCAAGGATGAGCGGCCCGTGATCACCGCCAAGGGACGCAAGGTCCTGGTGCGCGGCTCGGAGAAGCTGCTCGACCTCGCTGCGTGATACACCTGCCAATCAATCACCACATCGTCTGCCGCGCCCGCTCCGGCCAGGCGCGGTCATACTCCGCGCCCCCGACCCGACCCGAGCTCATCTCGGCCAGGATCTGCCCGGGCGTCGGCAGCGACCTCGGATCGACGCGCGCGTCCGGATTCCAGAGATCGGACCGCACGATCGCCCGCGCGCACTGGAAGTAGATCTCATCGACGGTCATGACGATGACGGTCCGCGGCGCCTTGCCCTCCATCTTGAAGGAGGCGAGCAGTTCCGCATCGGCCGAGACATGTGCGCGGCCGTTGACGCGCAACGTGTTGCCTGAGCCCGGAATCAGGAACAACAGCGCCACGCGCGGATCGCGCACGATGTTGCGCAGCGAATCGATGCGGTTGTTGCCGCGCCGGTCCGGCATCATCAACGTCTTCTCGTCATGGATGCGGACAAAGCCGGAGAGGTCGCCGCGCGGCGAGCAATCGAGCCCCTCCGGGCCGACGGTTGCGAGTGCTGCGAACGGCGATTTCTCGATCATCACGCGGTAGGACCGTGTGACGCGGTCGGCGACCTTCACGGTGGAGGCGTCGTTGGTCTGCCCGTAGATGGCCTCGAGCTGTTCGATGGTGGCAATCACCGGCATCGCGTCTCCTCGTTCATCAGTCTGTCTGTCGGGCCGCCTGCCCCCTGATCGTCAGCACCAGCTGGCGGGCGTGGAATTCGGCGCTCGAGACATTCACGATGGTCCTGTCCGGCGCCACGTTCTCGTCGACGGTCCGCGCGAGCCGATCCAGCAGCACGCCGTCGCTGGCTCGGGATCGCATGGCGAGGCGCTGCCCCAGCACCTCGACAGGCGCGGTGATGGCGACAACCACGACATTTGCGTACATGCGCCGCATCTGCGCGATCACCGTGCGCGAGACATTGGCGACCACCGTGCGCCCGGCGTGGATGTCGTCATTGACGGTCCGCCACAGGCCATAGTGGTGACCGTGCGCCTCCCAATGGATGGCAAACTCGCCACGACCAACCGCCGCGAGGAATTCGTAGCCGGACAGCTGCTCATTGTCCTCGAAGGACGACGCCTCCCGCGTCACCACGCGCCGTGCGAACACGATGTCGTCGTCATCGGCGCAGGCCGCCTTGGCGAGCCCGAGCAAGGTATCCTTGCCAGCGCCGCTCGGGCCGACCACAAGGATGAGGCGGCCGGGCCCGATCGCCGCTGCCTGTTTTATGGAACTCGCCGGCGCGTCGGTCATGCCACCCGATGCCCCTCCCGCCAGACGCTGCGCACCACAGGCACCTCGCCTGCGAGATGAACGCGGATGAGGTCGGCACGTTTTCCGATGGCGATCTCGCCGCGATCGGTCAAGCCCACCGCGTCCGCAGGCCGTTTGGTCACGGTTCGCACCGCGGACGCGAGGTCGATGTCGGGCACATGCTGCGGCAGCTGCAGCGCGGCCATCAACAAGCTCGATGGAATGTAGTCGGACGACAGGATGTCCAAATAGCCCTCGCGGGCGAGATCGACCGCGGCGATGTTGCCGGAATGCGAGCCGCCGCGCACCACATTGGGCGCGCCCATCAGAATGCCGATCCCGGCCTTATGAAGGGCGCGCGCGGCTTCCATGGTGGTCGGAAATTCCGCGACCGCGACGCGATCGCGGACGGCGTCGGCGACGTTTTCTTCGGTGGTGTCGTCGTGACTTGCAAGCGGGATCTCGTGCTCATGCGCCAGCGCCACGATTGCGCGCATGTTGTCGGCGGCATAGGCCTTCTGATAGGCGAGCCGCCGCGCGAACAGCACGTCGAGCTCGGCATCCGTCCTGCCGCCGCCCTTGCCGCGGTAATAATCGCGCAGCTTGCCTTCGTCCCGGAACTGCCGCTGTCCCGGCGTGTGGTCCATCAGCGACATCAATCTGACGTCGGGACGACCGATCAGCTCCCTGGCTTCCTCGATCACGCTCGGCATCGGGATTTCGCAGCGCAGATGCAGGAAGTGGTCGGCGCGCAACAGAGACGCCTCCCGCGCCGACGCGATCGCTTCGGCCAGCACGACAGCGCGGCCGTCGACTTCATCCGCGCCGTCCTCGCGCCAAACCCGCAGGGAATCCAGCACCGTGGTGATCCCCGACGTCGCGAGCTGGCCGTCATAGGAGATCACGGCCGCAACGGGATTCCAGAACACCTTTGGACGCGGCACGTAATGCGCTTCGAGATGATCGGTATGGAGCTCGATCAGTCCCGGCATGATCAGATCACCGCCGGCATCCTCGCTCGCTTCCGGAGCCTTGCCCTCGCCGAACTCGGCGATCCGGCCATCGGCCAGCGCGACCCAACCGTGCTCGATCACGCGCTCCGCCAGCACGATGCGGGCGTTGTCAATGACGATATCTCGGCGCGTCGTCATGTCAGGTCTCTTTTCAGTTTCTCTGCTTTCGTTTCTCTGTTGCTTCCTCACGCCGCGGCCGCAAATGTCGTGACATCCACGATACGGTCGGCGATGGCCTGGCGCACCTCGTCGTCATGTACGATGGCAACGATCGCCACGCCGGCGCGCTTCTTCGCTGCGATCAGCTCGACGACGACGTCGCGATTCCTGGCATCGAGCGAGGCGGTCGGCTCGTCGAGCAGCAGGATCGGATGGTCGGAGATAAAGCCGCGCGCGATGTTGACGCGTTGCTGCTCGCCGCCGGAGAAGGTCGACGGCGGCAACGACCACAGCCGTTCCGGAATATTCACACGGCGCAGCAGCTGCGCCGCGCGCTGTCGCGCTTCCTCGCGAGCGACGCCAACCGCAAGCAGCGGCTCGGCCACGACATCGATGGTCGGCACCCGCGGCACGGCGCGCAGGAACTGGGTGACATAGCCGATCGTGGCGCGGCGGACGGACAGGATCTCGCGCGGCTCGGCGCGGGCAAGGTCGAGCAGCACGCCGTGATGGCGAATGCCGATGCGCCCGCCGTCGCAGCGATAGTTGCCGAAGATCATTTTCAGGATCGACGATTTGCCCGCGCCGCTCGGGCCCGCCAGCACCACGCATTCGCCGGCCTTGACGTCGAACGACACACCGCGCACCACTGATAGCTTCACCCCACCCTGCAGATGCATGGTGAAGGTCTTTTCCGCATTGTTGATCTCGATCATCGCAGTCATCGGCAGACACCTATGGAGGCAGGATCGAGGAGACGAGCAGCTGGGTATATGGCTCGCGCGGATCGTCCAGCACCTGGTCGGTCAAGCCGGTCTCGATGACCCGGCCGGCCTTCATTACCATCACCCGATGCGACAGCAGCCGAGCCACCGCGAGATCATGGGTGACCACGATCGCCGCCAGGTCAAGCTCGTTGACAAGGCCGCGCACCAGGTCGAGCAGGCGTGCCTGCACCGAGACGTCGAGCCCGCCGGTCGGCTCGTCCATGAAGACGAGGCGCGGCTCGGTGACGAGATTGCGCGCAATCTGCAGCCGCTGGCGCATGCCGCCCGAATAGGTGCGCGGCGCGTCGTCGATGCGCGCGGTGTCGATCTCGACCCGCTCCAGCCAGCTCGAGGCGGCATTGCGGATCCGGCCGTAGTGATTCCATCCCACCGCCATCAGCCGCTCGCCGACATTGGCGCCGGCCGAGACCGCCATGCGCAAACCCTGCGCCGGATCCTGGTGCACATAGCCCCAATCGGTACGGAACAGGAAACGGCGCTCGGCTTCGCCCAGCGTGGCGAGATCACGCAACACGCCGTCACGCATGCGATAGGACACGCGCCCTGCGCTCGGCGCGAGCTGCGTCGAGAGAAGCTGCAGCAGCGTCGACTTGCCGGAGCCGGACTCGCCGACGATCGCCAGCACCTCGCCCGGATAGAGCGTGAAGGAGACATCGCGGCAGGCGGCAAGCCGGCCGTAGTTCTTAGCGAGGCCCTCGGTGACCAGCAGCGGCTGGTCAGAGGTGGCTGCGCCCATGATCTCAGCCATGCCGCGCCTCCTTGTGCGGGGCCGCACTTTGGGTGCCGCGATAGCCCTGCGCCTGTCGCGTCTCGCAATGATCGGTATCGGAGCAGACGAACATCCGCCCGCCCTGGTCATCGGTGACGATCTCGTCGAGATAGGAGTCCTCCGAGCCGCACAGCGCACAGGGCGCATCGTGGCGGTAGCGGGTGAACGGATGGTCCTCGAAATCGAGCGACACCACCTTGGTGTAGGGCGGCACGGCATAGATGCGCTTTTCGCGCCCCGCGCCAAACAGCTGCAAAGCCGCGCAATTGTCCATCTTGGGATTGTCGAATTTCGGTGTCGGCGACGGATCCATCACATAGCGGCCGTTGACCTTCACGGGATAGGCATAGGCGGTGGCGATATGGCCGAAGCGCGCGATATCCTCGTAGAGCTTGACATGCATCAGCCCGTATTCGGCGAGCGCATGCATGCGCCGCGTCTCGGTCTCGCGCGGCTCCAGATAACGCAAGGGCTCGGGGATCGGCACCTGATAGACCAGCACCTGCCCGGCATGGAGCGCGGTTTCGGGAATGCGGTGACGCGTCTGGATCACGGTCGCGTCCGCAGTCGAGGTCGTGGCCGAGACGCCCGCGGTCTTTTCGAAGAATTTCCGGATCGAGATTGCGTTGGTGGTGTCGTCGGAGCCCTGGTCGATCACCTTCAGGACGTCGTCGGGGCCGAGGATCGCGGCGGTCACCTGCACGCCGCCGGTGCCCCAGCCATAGGGCATCGGCATTTCGCGGCTGGCGAACGGCACCTGATAGCCGGGAATGGCGATCGCCTTCAGGATGGCGCGCCGGATCATCCGCTTGGTCTGCTCGTCGAGATAGGCGAAGTTGTATCCGGCCGCACTCATTCCGCGGCCTCCCGCAATTCGACCTCGCCTGCGGCTTGCGCGAACTCCTTGCGGAGCTTGCGCAAGAGGCCAAGCTCGGACTGGAAGTCGACATAATGCGGTAGCTTCAGATGCTCCACAAAGCCGGTCGCCTGCACATTGTCCGAGTGCGACATCACGAACTCCTCGTCCTGCGCCGGCGCGCGCACCTCCTCGCAGAGCTCGCGCGCGCGAAGTGCGCGGTCGACCAGCGCCATCGACATGCTCTTGCGCTCGCTCTGCCCGAAGGCAAGGCCATAGCCGCGGGTGAAGCACGGCGCTTCCGTGGCCGATCCCTTGAACTGGTTGACCATCTGGCATTCCGTCAGCTCGATTGATCCCAGTGGGACCGCAAAGCCTGTGTCCTCGGCGAAAAATTCGACCTCGACTTCTCCGAACCGGATCTCGCCGACAAAGGGATGGTTGCGGCCATAGCCGCGCTGGGTGGAATAGCCGAGCGCAAGCAGGAAGCCTTCGTCGGCACGTGCGAGATTCTGCAGCCGCAGATCGCGATCCGCCGGGAAGCTCAGGGGCTCGCGGGTGAGATCGCCGACCACTTGATCGGCTTCGGCCTGCGGGGAGGATTCGATCAGTCCGTCCTGCCTGAGGATATCCGTCACACGCGGCATCGCGCCGTCTGATACTGCAGCCGCCGCTACAGCATTCTTGGGCTCCTCGGGAACGAACCCCTCGGCAAGTTGCGGATCGAGCAGACGATGGGTGTAGTCGAAGGTGGGCCCGAGAATCTGGCCGCCGGGAATGTCCTTGAAGGTCGCGGAGATCCGCCGTTGCACGGCCATCCGTCCGGTATCGACCGGCTCGGTCGCGCCGAACCGCGGCAGCGTCGCGCGGAAGGCGCGCACCAGGAAGATCGCCTCGATCATGTCGCCGCGCGCCTGCTTGATGGCGAGCGCCGCGAGTTCGCGGTCATAGAGCGAGCCTTCGCTCATGACGCGATCGACGGCGAGCGCCATCTGCTCGGAGATCTGCGGCAGCGTGACCTCGGGCACATCCTTGTCGCCCCGCCGCTCATGCGCTAGCAGGCGATGAGCGTTCTCGATCGCACGCTCGCCTCCCTTGACGGCAACATACATTCCCTAACCTCCGTAACCGACACAGCGCGTCGTGCGCGGGATCGCGACAATCGCATCATCGGCGACCAGCACGACATCGATGCCGCGCGGAAACAGCGCGGCATTGATGGCGAGCCGTTCGAACAGATCATTCGGCTTGAACGAAGCCTGCAGGATCGCGTGGCCGTCGATCCCGGGCCCGCTCAATTCGTATTGTGCGCCTCTCGCGAGGCTGTCCACCTGCAGGATGACGGTGGTCGACCGATCGGGATATTCGCTGCTGCCGAACGCGAAGCGGTCGAGCTCCGGCAGCATGTCGCCTTCACTGACCAGCGCGAAACTTGCAATGGACGAGTCGGTCACGACCGGCGCGCCGCTGTGGAACTTGAGCCACTTCTTCACTTCGGTGGTTTCGGCGAGCAGCGGGTCGAGCCAGACCGGCGTGTCGTGATCGAACAGCGTCAGCGCAATCGCCGCCGTGCCGCGCATCAGATGCGGCGGCGTGCCGACGGAGGCGATCACGCGCTGCACGGAGCCGGGCCGCGCCATCGCCTCCATCACCGAGCGGAACGTCGTCTGCGCCGACAACACCTTGTCGGCAAAGCCTGCGGGCAGTTCGGCGATCGTCGTCATCACACTCACCCCTCACCGCGAACCATTGTGTAAAAATCGACCTTGGTGGCCGCCGTCCGCGCGGCCTGTTGCTGCCGATCGGCTGTCAGCGCCGCACGCAACGGCGCGATCACCCTGTCCTCGACGACCTCGGCGAGCTCGCTCGACTGCACAAGCGCGTCGCACAGCGCAATCATCAGCGCCTTCTCGCTGTCACGGCCGAGCGCGTAGCCGAAGCCGACCTCGCCGGTCGCGAGCCGCACCGCCGCCCGCGACACCGTGGCCTCGCCGAGGTTGAAGGGCGCACCGTCGCCGCCGACGCGGCCGCGCACCATGACCAGGCCGCTCTCCGCCTCGCGCAATTTCTCATAGGCCGGCAACGCGACACCTTCGAGACAGGCCCGGATCTCAGCCGCTGCGGCATGCGCCAGCACGGCCATGGCGGCCTTGCGCCGGGCAATATCGCGGGTTTCGTCGCGCTGCATGTGATCCTGAACGCTCATCATCGGTCCCGATGCCTGTCTACCCCGGCCGGCCTCAAGTTGTCTATCATACTAGACAACTTGATAATGAAACGCCATGACTGTTCGGTGACAAAAGCGTGATTTTCGCGACACAGCGTGATAGACCTCGCGCCATGAGCTTGCAGGACATGGCGTCCGGCGTCGCCCTGTGGCGCCAGGTCGCAGACGGGATCGAACGCGGCATTGCCGAGGGCCGTTATGCGGCCGGCGAACGGCTGCCGGGCGAGACCGAGATCGCCGAAATCTATCGGGTCAACCGCCACACCGTGCGGCGGGCGCTGGCTGCGCTGGCCGAGCGCGGGCTGGTGCGCGCCGAGCGCGGCAGCGGCACCTATGTCGAGGCGCCGCGGCTTGCCTATCCGTTGCGCTCGCGAACGCGGTTCTCCGAGATCGTCGGCGCCGGCGGCCGCGAGCCGCGTGGGCAGTTCATCGAGGCCGCTGAGGAGCCGGCCACGCGCGAGCTGGCGCGCCAGCTCGGCCTGAAGACCGGCGCGCCCCTTATCCGCATCGAATCGGTGCGGCTCGCCGACCGCGCGCCGATCTGCGTCAGCACCACCTGGCTTTCGGCCGAGCAGTTCCCGGACGCGGGCCGCGTGTTTGCCAATGTGCGTTCCATGACCAAGCTGCTCGACCATTACGGTGTGCGCGACTATCGCCGCGGCTGGACCAGGATCACGGCGGCGATCGCGGAGGCGACCGACGCCGCGCGGCTTGACCTTGCGCTCGGCCGCCCGGTGCTGGTGGTGGATGCGACCGATGTCGACGCTGACGGCAAACCGCTGGTGACCAAACGCTCGCGGTTTGCGGCGGAACGGGTGGAGTTCGTGGTGGAGAGCTGAGGCGCATTCACCTTCGCCAACCATTCCGCTGTCATCGTCCGGCTTGACCGGACGATCCAGTATTCCAGAGACGTCCATGCTCTGCCGAAGCCTCTGGAAGACTGGATGCCCGCCTTCGCGGGGCATGACACCGAGTGAATATACGTTCGCCTTCTCGCGACGGAGTTCGCCCGAGCTATGCCTCGTTCGTCGCCCTCGAGAAGTCACAAGGGCGCAGGGAAGACCGGGTGGCCGCATGCACCCGGGGCTCTCGCGCAAAAAATTGCGCAAAGAGCGCGAAAACCTAGGGTACAGGCGGTGATCACACCGGCCTTCCCTGCGCGATGGTTTTACGGCTTATAGCGCGCTCTCCTCGGTGAACCTTCTCGTTTGCCACCGTCGCAGCCCACGATGCGCCAGCACCGTCGGCAACTTGACGCCAAAGCTTTGGGGCGCCAGGACCACACGATTTCGCCGTACGCAAATAGTCGCCGCTCGTCGGGCAGCGCCTTCACGTCCACCGCATCCCCGCCTCACGTGTCGTGACGACCGCGATACGTCCCTCTGTAAGCGAGGCGGGATAGCGGGAAAGCTACTTCTGATTTGCCGAACATGACAAGCCAGGCAGGCTGCGACAGATTAACGCGACGGGCAGTCACGCTCGCGTCACGCTTTGCTCACCCCACCGCCCGGCGGCCGATGATGGCAAAGCGCAGCTTGCCCGAGATCACATCGATGACGGCGACCGTGACCAGGATCATGATGACCGCGAAGGCGACCTGATCGAAATCATAGGTCCTGATCTGCTCTGACAGCTGCAGCCCGATGCCGCCGGCGCCGACGATGCCGATGATCGTCGCCGAACGGACGTTGGACTCGAAGTAGTAGAGGATCTGGCCGGCAATGATCGGCAGCACCTGGGGCAGCAGGCCGAAGCGGACCGCCAGCAGCTGCGTTCCGCCGCTGGCCAGCACCGACTCGCGGCCGCGGGCGTCGGTCGATTCGATCGCCTCGGAGAACAATTTGCCGAGCGCGCCGGTGTCGGATACCGCAATCGCCAGGATGCCGGCAAACGGCCCCAGGCCCACCACGCCGACGAAGACCAGCGCCCAGATCAGGGCGTCGACGCTTCGGATCGTATCCAGCGCGCGGCGGACCAGAAAGCGGACCAGCGGATGGGGCGTGGTGTTGCTGGCGGCGAAAAAGCTGATCGGAAAGGCCATCACGGTCGCGATCAGCGTTCCCAGGAAGGCGATCGCCAGCGTCTCCTCCATGGCCTTGACCAGCAGTGCAAGATGGCCCCCTGTCGACGGCGGGAACATCAGCGCGACGAATTTCGCCAGCGAGGACAATCCGGTGAGGATCTGGCTGAATGGAATCTCCAGCCACCAGATTGCGAAGGCCGTCAGGAGCGCAAGGGCGACCGGAATTGCGAGAGACGACGCACGCTGCAGCGGCGAGCGCTGCAGCAGGGTTTGGTGACGCGCGAGCACCTCGCCCGGGTCGGTTGGACAAAGCGAGGGACGGCCGCTCATCGATTCTCGCTCCCGCCGGACAGCTTGTGCCGAATCTGCTCGGTCAGGAGATCGATCGCAGCGACGCAAACGATGATCATCAGCAGGATCGCGCTGACGTCGGTGTAGTAGAATTTGCGGATCGCGACGAACAGGTCCTGGCCGATGCCGCCGGCGCCGACCATGCCGACCACCGAACCCGACCTCACATTGATCTCGAAGCGCAGCAAGGTGTAACTCGCAAAGGTCGAGATCACCTGCGGCAGCGCGGCGAAACGCACGATATCGACGAAGCGGCTGCCGGTAGAGCGCACGCCTTCCACCGGCTTCATGTCGATATTCTCGATCGCCTCGGTGAACAGCTTGCCGAGCGTGCCGAAGGTGTGAATGGAAATCGCGAGAATCCCTGCAAGCGGCCCGAGACCAAAGGCGCTCACGAACATTAGCGCGAACACGAGGTCGGGCACGGTGCGGCAGAACTCGAACAGCCGCTTGATGCACCATCGCAGCCAGCTCGAGGGCGCCAGATTCGCAGCCGCCAGAAACGACATCACGAACGCGCCGCCGGCGCCGATCAGCGTCGCCAGATAGGCGATCAGCACGGTGTCGAGCAACAGCTTGAGCCAGCCGGTGATGTTCCAGTACCAATCGGCGACATCGGCGCCAAACGTCTCGGTCCTGATCCTGGGAAGGATGCGGCTGAAATAGCTCGTGAAGTTCGAGATATTGTCGATCAGATTGGCCGGGCTGACCTCGCCGACCTTGCCGGCGACCGCGATCAGGACGGCGAGAATGGCGAGCGCCAGCAGCGATTGCCAGCGCCTGCGCGCAATCTTGCGTTGATAGTCTGATACCAGAACCTCGAGCCGCGCCGGGGATAAGCTCAGGATGCGTGAGGTCATGATCTCTTCGGTCAAAAGCGGAAAGGGAGCTGCGACACCATCGCAGCTCCCCCGCACGGAACGATCAGGAGCGCTTCTTGCGCATGTCGTTGACGAACTGGATCATCTCGACGGTGGTCTCGTAATCCTTGTGGGTGACCGGAACAAACTCTAGGTCCTTGCCATCGGAGAGGCGGTCAAACGCCGCCTTGTCCTTGGTTGGCGCCTCGACGAAGGCTTTTTGAATGGCCTGCTTCAATTCAGGCGGAAGGTCGGACAGGTAGGCGTAGGGCGAGCCGGCGAGCAGTCCCGACTTGAAGATGACCCGGAAGTCCTCCTTCTTGACCATGCCCTTGTTGACCATGCGGGTCAGGTTGGAGTCGGTGTCGGAATTCCACCAGTCGGCGGCGCAGTCGACCGTGCCCTTGTCGAGCGCGATCACGCCGTTCTCGTGGCTGCCGGTGATGACCGACTTGCCGAAGAAGCTGTCGGCATCGAGGCCGATCTTGTGCAGGAAGAAGCGCGGCGCGTTGTAGCCGGAAGTCGAGTTCGGGTCGACAAAGCCGATGGTCTTGCCCTTGAGGTCGTGGATGTCCTTGTAGGGACTGTCGGCCTTCACATAGATCACCGAGTAATAGCCGACGGAGCCGTCATGGTTACGGGTGGTGACGAAGGGCTCGAGCTTGACGCCAGTCATGTAGGCCGTGGAGTACGAGGCCGGTCCGTAATAGGCGATCTGGATGTTGCCGGCGCGCTGGCCCTCGATCACGGCTGCGTAGTCGTTGGCGATGCGCAGCTTGACGGGAACGCCGAGCTCCTTGCTCAGATAATCCATGAAGGGCGCATAGCGATCGGACACGCCGGAGGCGTTTTCCGCCGGGATCACGGCGAAGGTCAGCTCCTTGTATTTCGATTTCCAGTCGTCGGCATGGGCTGCGGTCGCGCTCATGGCGAGCACCGCAACGGTGGCAGACAAGAAATAACGGCGATTGAGCATTGAGATCTCTCCTGGCAGGTTGAGGTTTTTTTTGGCGGCAAAGGCCGCAAGGATGATGATATTCGCCGCCGGCTTAGGCGACGGCAGCCACGCCGAGCACGGACGCGTCGACAACCGTGCCGTTCAGATTGGCCGGTTGCCCGGCCCTTCCATCGGCATCGAGGCCGTAGAGGCGTCCCGATTCCGAATTCGTCAGCTGCTCCGGCGTGCCCTCGAACACGATCTTGCCTGCGGCCATGCCGATCAGGCGGTCGCAATAGCCCTTCGCCAGTTCGAGAGAATGCAGGTTGCACAGCACAGTAATGCCGAAATCCCTGTTGATGCGCTTGAGAGAGTCCATCACCACGCGCGTGTTGTGCGGATCGAGCGAGGCGATCGGCTCATCGGCCAGAATGAGCTCGGGTTCCTGAACCAGCGCGCGTGCGATCGCGACACGCTGCTGCTGGCCGCCCGACAGCTGGTCGGCCCGCTGCGCCGCGAGCGGGGCGATTTCGAACTGCTCGAGTGCGGACAAGGCGATCGCCTTGTCGGTATCCGGCCACAGCTTGATCAGTGCGCGCAGCTGCGAGACGCTCGCGAGCCGTCCCATCAGCACATTGGTCAGGACGTCGAGCCGGCCGACCAGGTTGAACTGCTGGAAGATCATGGCCGAGCGCGCCCGCCACTGCCGCAGCTCCTTGCCGCGCAGCGCCGTGACGTCGACGCCGTCATAAAGAATGCGGCCTTCGGTCGCGGGCGCGAGGCGGTTGATGGTTCGCAACAGGGTGGACTTGCCGGCGCCGGAGCGGCCGATCACGCCGACGAAGCTACCAGGGGCGACCGAAAAGGACGCGTTGTCGACTGCGGCTTTTGCGCCGAAACGGCACGTCAAACCTTCCACCACCAACATGCGCTGCTGCTCCGGTCCGCATCCGTTGGGCCACCGCTAGCGCTCGTGTTCTACAGTTTTGTGACAGGCGCCGCGGCGCGAGGCGCGCGGCGCACATGCCGCGAGACGACCGTCACGAAATTGTCATTCGTCCGTCAAGTTGTCTAATACTATAGACAACTTGATTTCGGCCAAAGCGGGATTTTTCGGATGGCAGGCAAGGCACTCTCGATCGAACCGACCATCGATCCTACTGCTAAAGTCCAAGAGGGAAAATTCGGCATCTATTGCGAGGTCGGCGCGCGCACGATGCTGCTCGACGTCGAGATGGGCGACTATTCCTATGTCGTGAACGATTCGCAGATGACCTACACCACGGTCGGCAAGTTCTGCTCCATCGCCGCGATGACGCGGATCAATCCGGGCAATCATCCCATGCAGCGCGCGACGCAGGCGCATTTCACCTATCGCGCCAGCGCATATTTCGCAGGCGAGGCTGACGATGCCGAGTTCTTCGCCTGGCGCAAAAGCCATCGCGTCCATATCGGCCACGATGTCTGGATCGGCCACGGCGCGATCGTGCTGCCAGGACGGCGCATCGGCAACGGCGCGGTGATCGCAGGGGGCGCCGTCGTCACCAAGGATGTGCCCGATTATACCATCGTGGCAGGCAATCCGGCGCGACCGATCCGGCGGCGGTTTTCGGAAAGCATCGCCGAGCGCCTGGTGCGGCTCACCTGGTGGGACTGGGAGCACGAGCGCCTGCGCATGGCGCTACCCGATTTCCGGAAATTGACCATCGAGGACTTTCTCGACAAATACGAGGCGCAACTTTCGTCTCTGCAAAAGCAAAGTGCCTGACCGTGAAAGACATCCTGATTGAGGGCGGCCGCGCCCTTGTGGACGGCGACATCACCGAGACCTCGCTGCGCATCGGCGGCGGCAAGATCCGCGAGGTCGGCGCTTCGCCCGGCCGCAGCGCGATGACCATCGATGCGCGCGATCTGCTGGTGCTGCCGGGCATCGTCGACTTGCATGGCGATGCCTTCGAGCGGCAGATGATGCCGCGCGCCGGCGTCGACTTCCCGATCGACGTGGCGCTGTTCGATTCGGATCACCAGGCGATCGCCAACGGCATCACCACGGTGTTTCACGCCACCACCTGGTCTTGGGAGCCGGGCCTGCGCTCCGGCGCCAACGCCGCGCGGTTGTGCGCGGCGATCGAGAGCCTGCGGCCACGGCTCAAGGCGGATACGCGCTTCCACCTGCGCCACGAGACTTACAATCTCGATGCAGAAGAGGAGATCATGCAATGGCTGCGCGACGGCCGCGTCGACCTCTTGGCGTTCAATGACCACATGGACGGCACGGTCGCCGACCTCGCCAAGCCACGCAAGCGCAACCGCATGGTCGAGCGCACCGGGCTTGCAAGCGAGGAGTTTGATCGCCTGGTCGCGCGCATCATCGCGCGCGCCGAGGCGGTGCCGGGCTCGATTGCGCGGCTCGCCGAGGCGGCGAGACAGGCCGGCGTGCGCATGCTCTCGCATGACGACAACAGCCCGGCGATGCGGCAGGACTATCGTGCAAAGGGCGTCGCGATCGCCGAATTTCCGGTGAACGAGGAGACCGCGCGCGAGGCTGCGACCGGTGGCGATGCCATCGTCTTTGGCGCGCCCAATGTCGTGCGCGGCGGCAGCCACACCGGCTGGACCAAGGCCTCCGACATGATCGAGAAAGGCCTCTGCTCGGTGCTGGCGTCCGACTACTACTATCCCGCGCCGCTGCTCGCCGCGTTCCGGCTCGCGGCGGATGGCATACGGCCGCTGCCGCAGGCCTGGGAGCTGATCTCGGCCGCGCCTGCGCGCGCCACCGGGCTTGTCGATCGCGGCGAGATCGCGGTAAGCGCCCGCGCCGATCTTCTCCTGGTGGACGACGCGGATGCTTTGCGGCCGCGCATCGTCGCCGTGATCGCCGCCGGCCGGCCGGTTCACCTGACGGAAGCGGATCGCATCAGCACATTGTCCACCGTCGCGCACCAAGCGGTTGCGGCCGAGTAAGACGACCCTATGCTCAACGCATGACCGGATTTCCCCGCTACGCCATCTACTACGCAGCCGAGCGCGGCTCGACGCTGGACCGCTTCGGCGCGGAGCTATTGGGCTATGACGCCTGGACCGGCGAAGACCTGCCGTTTCCGCAAGGCGCAACGGAAGCGGTGCCGGACTGGCGCGAGCTGACCAGCGATCCCCGCAAATACGGCTTCCATGCCACGCTGAAAGCCCCCTTTGCGCTTGCCGATGGAAAACCCGAAGCGGAGCTCCTCGCGGCTTGCGCCGCCTTCGCGGCCGAGCCGCGCGCGATCCCCGCATTCCGGCCGGTGGTCGATTCCATCAGCGGCTTCATCGCCGTGATCCCGGGGCAGCGATCGGAGCCGCTTGAACGGCTCGCCGCCGACTGCGTCGCCGCGTTCGATTCGTTCCGTGCCGAATTGACCGCGCGTGATCGCGCGCGGCGCAACCCGGACAGGCTGAGCGCGCGGCAGCGCGCTCATCTCGACCGCTGGGGCTATCCCTATGTGATGGAGGAATTCCGCTTTCACATGACCCTGACTGGCCGTCTGGAGGACGCGCGCCGCCGGGACGTGCTCGCCATGCTGCGCCAGCGCTTTGCAGCCACCGGCATTGATAGCCTCTCCGTCGACCGGATCGCGCTGTTTCGGCAGGACGCAGCCGAGGCACGCTTCCGCATCATCGGCGACTGGGCGCTGCGGCCGGCGAGCTAAACCCGGACCCGCCGGGCGCCGCCTGCCCCCGAAAGGCCGGCCGAAATCCAGCCGATCCCCTGATTTCAGCATCCGATGGATCGCGCCGCGGCCCAAAAACTGGCACGCTTGTTGCTGCTAGGGAGGGGATCAACCCCCGGGGAAAGCGAGCTATGGCAACCATCACAACCACCACCACGACATCCGAGCGAAAGCCGCTCTACACCTCCCTCTTCGTCCAGGTGCTGGCGGCGCTGGTGCTCGGGATCGTGCTCGGCATGGCCACGCCCGATTTCGCCGTGAGCCTGAAGATCCTCAGCGACGCCTTCCTGAAGCTGATTTCCATGATCGTCGCGCCGATCGTGTTCTGCGTCGTGGTGCACGGCATTGCCGGCGCCGGCGACCTCAAGAAGGTCGGCCGCGTCGGCGTCAAGGCGCTGGTCTATTTCGAGGTGATGACCACCGTCGCCCTGGTCGTGGGCCTGCTGCTCGCCTTCGCCTTCGGGCCCGGCCATGGCATGAACATCGACCCCTCGACACTCGATGCCAAGGCGCTCTCGACTTATGCCGGCAATGCCCAGAAGCTGAAGGGCGAAGGCATCGGCACTTTCCTCCTCAACATCATCCCGACCACCTCCTTCGACGCGCTCTCGCGCAACGACGTGCTGCAGGTGCTGTTCTTCGCGATCCTGTTCGGCGTCAGCCTCGCGCTGGTCGGCGGGGAGAAGGGCGAGAAGGTCGCCGGCATGATCGATGCGGTCTCGACCGTGCTGTTCCGGACCATGGGCCTGATCGTGCGCGTGGCGCCGCTCGGCGTGCTCGGCGCGGTCGCCTATACGGTCGGCAAATATGGCGTCGGCTCCTTGAAGCAGCTGGTCTCGCTGGTGATGCTGTTCTACGTCTCGGTCGCGATCTTCGTGCTCGGCGTGCTCGGCGGCGTGATGGCGCTGGCCGGATTGAACATCCTCAAATTCCTCTCTTACCTTCGCGAGGAGCTGACCATCGTGCTGGCGACCGCCTCGTCGGACGCGGTGCTGCCGCAGATCATGCGAAAGCTCGAGCGGATGGGCGTAAAGGACTCCGTGGTCGGCCTCGTGATCCCCACCGGCTATTCCTTCAATCTCGACGCCTTCTCGATCTATCTCACGCTCGCTGTGGTGTTCATCGCGCAGGCCACCAACACCCCGCTCTCGCTCGGCGACCTCTTGCTGGTGCTCGGCGTTTCACTGATCACGTCAAAAGGCGCGCACGGCGTGCCCGGCTCGGCGATCGTGATCCTGGCCGCGACCTTGAACGCAGTGCCAAGCATCCCGGCCATCGGCCTCGTGCTGGTGCTGTCGGTCGACTGGTTCATCGGCATGGCCCGCGCGGTCGGCAACCTCATCGGCAATTGCGTGGCGACGGTGGTGGTTGCGTCCTGGGAGGGCGATCTCGATCGGGCCAAGGCGCAGAAGGTGCTGGATGGCGGGGAGGTTGTCGACGTGACGGCGGGATGAAAGGCGATCCCTCCCTGGTTGCTCTTCATTTATGTTCAACTTGGCCGGTTGACTGAAGCTTAGCTTTCAGCAAAGTTCCAGGGTCGAATGTATGTGGAGTTGCACGCATGACCACCTTCACCTGGAAGGATGGCGCAAAGGGTAACTGGTACGACGCCGGCAATTGGTCCGGCGTAAGTGGCAACCAACCCTATCCGGTGCCAGGTGATAGCGCGACGATCGGCTCCGGCACGGTGACGCTCGATCCGGCGGATTATGTCTCAGTCAACGGCAGCACGCCGTCTGAAAACGGCATTTTCGATGGCTTGAGCATTGTTCTTGGCGACAGCGCCAACGATCCGGCAGAACTGATCCTCCGCGGCACTGGCAGTCCGGACGGAGGATTGGCCAATGCCGATATCGGCTCGTTCACCTCCATTACAACCGCTGGTTCGGCGTCGATCATCTCGGATGGGCTATCCACGATCTATGGTGGAATTGTCGACGAGGTGGCGGGCTCGACGCTGACCGTCGGGAGCGATATTGCAGATGATCCAAACAGCAGGCTGGAGTTTCGCAGCTCCGGCTTCAAGTTCGCCAACACCAGCGAGACGGTTGTCCTCACCGGCAACATCACATTCCTCGCCGCGCCCTTCCGTTCAGGGGCGAATGTCTCTGTTGTCAACGATGCCCAGGTCGACGTCATCGGTCAGACCAGCGGCGGGAGTTCGCTGCCGAGCGTGAATATTGCCGGTCCCGTGACCGGCACGGGTTCGTGGAATCTTGGGCCCACCATCGTCGAATTCCAGGGCAGTGTCGCTGCAACGCAGACTGTTCATTTCAGCAGTCCGATTGCCAATTCGGTGCTTGAAATCCAAAGCCCGTCCAGCTTCCACGCTGCCATCACAGGGTTCGGGCTGGGTGATGCGATCGACTTCACCGCGCTGAATTATGTCGCCTCCGACACGGTCTCCCTCACCAACGGCGAGCTCACGCTCGCGACCTCGACCGGCACCGTCCTCGCCACGCTGCAAAATGTCGGCGAGGCGTCCAACATTGTTGCGGGCCAGAACGACACGCTCGAGCTCGTCTCGGACAGCAGCACCGGAACAGATGTGGTGTTTGCCGCGGCGCAGAACGCCAATGCCGCCAGCGCCAGTTCCGTGATTGCCGCCGCCGACCTTACCTATAGTGACGAACGCGCAGCCGATCCTGCTACCTATCAGTTGATCACCGCCGGCGCCGTCGCGATTGGGGCAACGGTTGCGAAACTTGCACCGCTGCAGGGCAGTCTTCACGGGCCGATCGATGGGGCCGGCGTCAAGGTCGGCATCATCTCCGACTCTTTCGATGTCAATGACGCCACTGGCTCGGAGCTCCAGGCCGCCATTGCACAGGGCTATCTGCCTGCCGACTTCACCGCGAACAACATTCTGCGGGAAGGTCCAGCGGGGGCAGAGAATGAAGGCCAGGCGATGGCCGAGTTGGTGCATGCGGTCGCACCCGGGGCCGACATCTATTTCGCGTCCGCCGAGCAAGGAGGCACGTCAAACCAGGCGGACTATGCGGCGGCGATCCAGACGCTGCAGGCCGAGGGCTGTCAGGTCATCGTTTCGGACTGGACCGTTTCAGCCATGCCGATGTATGCCGACGATGGTCCGGTGGATGCCGCTGTCACCAATGCGTTGAATGCGAATACCAACATATTCGTGGCCGCAAGCAATTTCGGCGAAGCGTTCCTGCAGCAGAGCTTCAGCGGCGCACCGACGGTCAGTTATACGCCGCATAACGCCACCCAATCGGTGGCCGCCCATGTCTGGAGCAACGGCACCGACGAAGAGGCGTTCGTCATCAAGGCGGGGCTTGTCGGCTCGATCCATGTGCAATGGACTGCGCCCTATGAAGGGGTCAACAATGCCGGCGCACCGGACGCGCTCAGCTTTCAGGTCTACACCAGCACGGGCGCCTATGTCGGGACATCGTCACAGACCGATGTCCTCCAGAGCACCGCACCTGGTGCACCTTCGATTTTTGCGGCCGATGCCAGCCTGTCGATCGCCAACCGGGGATCGACCGACGCCACCTACGAGATCGTTGTCTATCTGAACAATGGCCAGGTCGCGCCCGCGGATTTCAATATTGTCATCGGTGGTTCGCCCGCGGCCGCCGAAGACCCGCCGGGCTATATCATCGATCCAGAAACGGGAACCGGGCCCGGCAATCTGCGGGGGGACGAGTTGGTCCCGGGTGTCAACACCGTGGGCGGCACGTTCTATGGAGACAGTAACGCCTACGGCCAGCCCCCGGACCAGACTGAATATTATTCGGACTCCGGCCCTGGCGAGATTCTTTACGACAGCAATGGAGATCCCTACACCGGCGCGCAGCCCGGCGGTGTTGCCTTCACCGCACCCACCGGAGTGCAGACGGATGTTTCGGGATTCAACCCGTTCTTCGGTACCTCCTCCGCCTCGCCTGAGGCCGGTGCCGCCGCGGCACTGATGCTGCAGGTGGACCCGCATCTCACCAACACGCAGATAACCGATATTCTCGAGAAGACCGCAACGCCGCTCTCAGGCGTGTCCAGCAACCAGGGTGGTGCGGGCGAGATCAACGTTGCCGCGGCGATCCAGTACATCGAGAACGACATCGCCTGCTATTGCCGCGGAACACTGATCCTGACCGACCAGGGCGAGGTCGCGGTCGAGGACCTCATGATCGGAGACAAGATCACGACGCTGTCGGGTGAACTCAGGCCGATCAAATGGATTGGGCGCCGCAGCTACGCCGGCCGCTTCATCATGGGGCGCAGCGACATCTTGCCGATCTGCTTCAAAGCCGGCGCTCTCGCCGACGACGTTCCCCGACGCGATCTCTGGATCTCTCCACATCATGCCATGTATCTGGAGGGCGTGCTGATCGAAGCCAGGTACCTGGTCAACGGTGCATCCGTCACCCAGGCAGATGCAGCCGAGATGGTCGAGTACTTCCATATCGAACTCGACAGCCACGACATTGTCGTCGCGGAAGGCGCTTGGTCGGAGACCTTCGTCGATGACGATGGCCGCAACATGTTTCACAATGCACATGAGTATGCCGAACTTTACCCGGAGACCGAGCGCGTTCCGGCCATTTATTGCAGACCTCGCCTCGATTGCGGTTATGAGGTCGAGGCGGCAAGACGCGTCATCGACACGCGGGCCGGCCTGCGATCACGACGGGCGGACCAGCCTCTGTGCGGCTTCGTCGATGTTGTTTCCCCAACCCAGATCCTCGGCTGGGCACAAAATCCGGATCGTCCGGAAGTGCCGGTCTGCCTGGACATTCTGGTCGATGGAAAGATGATCGGCCGGACGCTCGCCAACATCTATCGCGAAGACCTGGCCCATGCGGGCCTTGGCAGTGGCTGCCACAGCTTCGCCTTCACCATGCAAACCGCGATCGACCCGAAGCGCCAGAGCGTCAGCGTACAGCGATCACTGGATGGCGTTGCGCTGCAGACGAGCGGCTGGTCTTGCGCAGCATGAGGCTAGCGGACACGGCATTCGACCCCTGGCTGGACTGACAGCGCCTGTCTCCGCAGGCAAGGATCGTGGGTTTCGCTTCGCTCTAGCCCCCTACGTCTTCGCTGTTTCTGCCGCCTTGAAATTCTCCACCACCCGCAGCAGCACCCGGGCGCCGGCGTCGGCATCGGCCAGCTCCACATGCTCGTCCGGGTGATGGCTGATGCCGCGGCGGCAGCGGACGAAGATCATGCCGACGTCGGCGATGTCGATCATGGCCATGCCGTCATGGCCCGCCCCGCTCGGCAACTCGAACACGCGGAAACCTTCCGCAGCGATGGCGTCGGCGATCTGTGCCTTCAGCCAGGGCGCGCAGGGTGCGGTGCGGTTCTCATGGGTGACGTCGATCTGCAAGGCAAGCTCGCGTCGCCCGGCGATGGCTTCGATCTGCCGGACGACGTCGGCAACGGCGCGCCGGCGGTGCATGTCGGTCGGCGCGCGCATGTCGATGGTGAAGGAGACCTGGCCCGGAATGACATTGGTCGCGCCGGGCCTGGCATCGATATAGCCGACCGTGCCGACCAGACCGGCCTCATCGGAACGGCAAAACTGCTCGATCGCGCCGATGCATTCGGCTGCGCCCGTGAGTGCATCGTGCCGCAGCCGCATCGGTACGGTGCCGGCATGTCCGGCCATTCCGGTCAGCCGCGCCGCAAGCCGCGTCGCGCCGGCAATCGCGGTGACCACGCCTACGGCGAGATTCTCCTGCTCGAGCACAGGGCCCTGTTCGATATGCAGTTCGATATAGCCCAAAAGTTCGCCGCGGATGCGCGCCGCCTTGCCGATATGATCGGGATCGAGCCCGAACGTGGTGATCGCCTCGCGCAGCGACACGCCATCGCGATCGCGCGCGCCGAGCACGCTCTCGTCAAAGGTACCGGCAATCGCGCGGCTGCCGAGCAGAGTTGAGGCAAAGCGTACACCCTCCTCATCGGCAAAGCCGACGACCTCGATCGCAAACGGCAATCTGAGGCCGCGCCTGTTCAGATCGGCGACGCAGGCGATCGCGGTGATCACCCCGAGCGGTCCGTCCCAGCGGCCGGCATCGCGCACGGTGTCGTAATGCGAGCCCAGCATCAGCGCCGGCAGGCCTGGGCGGTCGCCCTCGTAGCGGCCGCAGACATTCCCAATCGCGTCCATCTGCGCGGCCATCCCGGCCTGTCGCATCCAGCCGAGGATCAGGTCGGCCGCCGTGCGATGCTGAGGCGTGAGAAAAAGGCGGGTGATGTTGGCGGGGTCTTCCGAGATGCCGGCAAGCGCGTTGATCCGCTCGACGATCTCGCGCCCCAGCGACAGATCTTCACGCCCAGCGGCGCCAGCGTCCAATTTGCTCATCTTTGAATTCGCGTCCCGCCATCGATACAAATTCGGTGCCGGCTGAAGCGAAATCGAATCCGAAAGGTCCGCCGCGACACCTGCCCGACTGGTAGCAGCCTGAATGGCATTGGCCAGCGCTAATTGCCGCAGGCCGCGCCCGGCGCCTTCGGCCACCCCCTCGGGGCTGCTCAACTCGCTTGCATACAATTCAAAAATATCGCCTATTTTTTAGTCGGAAAGCATCTGCTCAAGATTTGTACGAGGAACAAAGCTAATTAGTTTCAGATAGTTACCTCATCGGCCCAGCAAAGCGGCCGTGGCACGAAGCTTGCGACATCCGCCTCGGGCTCCGCCGATCCGGCGAAGCGGCGAGATAAGCGGCGGTTTGGCCGCCAGAGGGAGCAGGCAATGGATTTTGGCAGGATTTCACGACGTCATCTTTTGCAGGGGAGCGCGGCACTCACTCTTGGCTCGGCGCTGGGCGTGCGATCGGCTTTTGCCGCCGACACCACCATCGGCTTCATCTATGTCGGCTCGCGCGATGACTACGGCTACAACCAGGCCCATGCGCAAGGTGCCGCGGCCTTGAAGAAGCTGCCGGGCATCAAGGTGGTCGAGGAGGAGAAAGTCCCCGAGACCGACGCAGTCGAGAAGACCATGGAGTCCATGATCAATCTCGATGGCGCGACGCTGCTGTTCCCGACCTCGTTCGGCTACTACAACCCGCACATGATCAAGATGGCGCAGAAGTACCCGAAGCTCCACTTCGAGCACTGCGGCGGCCTCTGGACTGACAAGGACCCGAAGAACGCCGGCAGCTATTTCGGCTATATCGACGAGGCGCAGTACATCTCCGGCATCGTCGCCGGCTATACGACCAAGAGCGGCAAGCTCGGTTTTGTCGCGGCAAAACCGATCCCGCAGGTCTTGCGCAACATCAACGCCTTCACCCTCGGCGCCAGGCTCGCCAACCCGAAGGCGACCACGCAGGTGATCTTCACCGGCGACTGGTCGATGCCGGTCAAGGAAGCCGAGGCCACCAACAGCCTGATCGACCAGGGCGTGGATGTGCTGACCTGCCATGTCGACGGTCCGAAGACGGTGGTGGAGAACGCCGCACGGCGCGGCGCCTTCGTCTGCGGCTACCATGTCAACCAGTCGCCGCTCGCGCCGAAGGCCTATCTGACCGGCGCCGAGTGGAATTGGGAGGCGCTCTATCCGAAATTCGTCAAGATGATTACCTCCGGCGAAGGCATCCCGAACTTCTATCGCGGCGGCCTGAAGGAGGAGATCGTCAAGGTCTCGCCTTACGGTGAAGCGGTCTCGGCCGAAGCCCGCAAGCACGCCGACGACATCAAGGCCAAGCTCACCGAGGGCAGCTACACCATTTTCAAGGGCCCGATCAGCGACAACAAGGGCAAGGTGGTGATTGCCTCCGGCGTCGAGCGCGGCCAGAAGGATCCCGAGCTCGAGAAGATGGATTACCTGGTCGAGGGCGTGATCGGAGCCACTTCATGACCACGGACGTGGCGGACGGCGCAGAGGCGGTCGCCGTTGCGCCGGCCGCCGATCCGGGCTTTCTGCAGCGCCACGGCGGCACCATCGAGTATGTCTTGATCCCGGGCGCGGCGCTGGTCGGCGCGCTCATCGTCTTCGGCGCCTTCGTCGCGGTGTCGGGCAAGAATCCGCTCGATCTGTATTTCTACATGTACTACGGCGCGTTCGGCACCTGGTTCTCCTGGCAGAACACGCTGACACGCGCCGCGCCGCTGATCCTGACCGCGCTGTGTACGGCGTTGCCGGCGCAGCTCGGCATGGTCATCATCGGCGGCGAAGGCGCGCTTCTGATCGGCGCGCTGACGGCGACGTCCGCCGCGCTCGCGCTGCAGTCGATGCCGCCGCTGGTGGTGCAGCTCGCCATGGCCGCAGCCGGCATGATCGGCGGCGGATTGTGGATCTCGCTCTCGGGCGGCTTGCGGCAGTACCGCGGCGTCAACGAGACCATCTCCAGCCTGCTCCTGGTCTACATCGCGCTTGCCATCCTCAACCATCTGGTCGAGGGCCCGATGCGCGATCCCGCGAGCCTCAACAAGCCTTCGACGCGCGAGATCGGTGCCGCCAACATGATCGGCAGCATACCCGGCACGGAGGTGCATTGGGGCCTGGTGTTCGGGCTGATCGCCGCTGTTGCCTCCTACATCCTGATCTATCACACCACCTTCGGCTTTGCCGCGCGGGTCGCGGGCGGCAACATTCGCGCCGCGAAAATCGTCGGCCTCTCCGTCGGCAAGCTGATCATGACCATCTGCTTCCTCGCCGGCAGCTGCGCCGGCCTTGCGGGCATGGTCGAGGTCGCCGCCGTGCAGGGCCGCACCAATGCCAACCTCGCCGCCGGCTATGGCTTCACCGGCATTCTCGTGGCGTTCCTGGCGCGGCAGAACCCGCTCGCCATCATTCCCGTGGCGATCCTGCTTGGCGGCATCAGTGCGAGCGGCGGGCTGTTGCAGCGCCGGCTTGGCCTGCCCGATGCGTCGGTGCTGGTGCTGCAGGGGATCATCTTCGTGTTCGTGCTGGCGAGCGACGCGCTCTATGGGCGGATCGGCTTTCTGAAAGGGAAATCTTAGGGATGGCGGACGCTGGAATCGGACTCTGGACCGTGCCGCTCGCCGTGTTCGGCGGGGCCATTCGCGTCTCCACGCCCTTCCTGTTCGTGAGCCTGGGCGAATGCATCACCGAGCGCTCGGGGCGCATCAATCTCGGCCTCGAGGGCACGCTGGTGATGGGGGCGATGAGCGCCTATGGCATCTCCTATCTCACGGGCTCGCCCTGGCTCGGCGTGCTCGCGGCCGGCATCACCGGCGCCTTGATGGGCGCGCTGCATGCCGGCATCTGCTCGCTGCCGCGGGTCAACGACATCGCGGTCGGCATTGCGCTGATGCTTTTCGGCACCGGGCTCGCCTTCTATCTCGGCAAGCCGTTGATCGAGCCGACCGCGGCGCGATTGCCCGCGATCGACTTCGGCTGGTGGAGCGGTATCCCGCAGCTGCAGGCGGCGCTGCGCATCAATGTCCTGTTCCTGATCGGCGTGGCGCTGGCGCCCCTGCTGCATTGGGCGTTCCGCACCACGCGCTGGGGCCTCCTGATCCGCACCGCAGGCGAGAGCGCAGACGCCGCGCGCGCCATGGGCCATTCGGTGCTCGCAATCCGCCTGCGCGCCACCATGGTCGGCGGCTTCCTCGCCGGCATCGGCGGCTCGTTCCTGTCGCTGTTCTATCCCGGCAGCTGGAACGAGGGCCTCTCTTCCGGCCAGGGCATCACCGCAGTTGCGCTCGTGATCTTCGCGCGCTGGGACCCGATGCTGTGCCTGTGGGCCTCGCTCGCCTTCGGCGGCGCCGCCGCGCTGGGCCCGGCGCTGCAGTCTGTCGGCGTGACCTCGGGCTATCATCTGTTCAACGCCGCGCCCTACATCCTGACGCTTCTGATCATGATCATCACCTGCTCGCCCAAGCGCACGCTATCAGGTGCGCCGGCCGAGCTATCGATCACACGATGACGACAGTGCCAATAAAAGCGAGACGCACATGAGCGAGCGCTATATCAAGTCCGAGCCCTATGCCTGGCCCTATAATGGCGACCTGCGGCCTGAGAACACGGCGCTGATCATCATCGACATGCAGACCGATTTCTGCGGCATCGGCGGCTATGTCGACAAGATGGGCTACGACATTTCGATGACCCGGGCGCCGATCGAGCCGATCAAGCGGCTGCTCGCGACCATGCGCGACAAGGGCTATCACATCATCCACACCCGCGAGGGCCATCGCCCCGATCTCACTGATCTTCCCGCCAACAAGCGCTGGCGCTCGCGCCAGATCGGCGCCGGGATCGGCGACCCCGGCCCATGCGGGCGCGTCCTGGTGCGCGGCGAGCCCGGCTGGGAGATCATTCCGGAGCTGGCCCCCCTTCCCGGCGAGCCGATCATCGACAAGCCCGGCAAGGGCTCGTTCTGCGCCACCGACCTTGAATTGATGCTGCGGCTGCGGGCTATCCAGAACATCGTGCTGACGGGCATCACCACCGATGTCTGCGTCCACACCACCATGCGCGAGGCCAATGACCGCGGCTTTGAATGCGTGCTGGTCGCGGACTGCTGCGCGGCGACCGACAAGGATAATCACGATCATGCGCTGAAGATGATCAAGATGCAGGGCGGCGTGTTCGGCGCGGTCACGACATCAGGCGACCTGATCGGGGCCATCGCGTGATCATCGGCGAGATACCGCATCCCGAAGGCACCTTCGGTGTCGACGCCATCGCCATGACCATGCGCTTTGGCGACTTCCTGGCGCTCGACAATGTCGAGCTCAAGGTCCGTCCCGCCACCTTCCATGCGCTGCTAGGGGAGAACGGCGCGGGCAAGTCGACGCTGGTCAAATGCATCATGGGCTATTACCACGCCACCCAAGGCGACGTGCTGGTCGCAGGGCGCGAGCAGATCATCGCCAACCCGAAACAGGCGCACGCGCTCGGGCTCGGCATGGTCTACCAGCATTTTACGCTGGTCCCGGCCATGACGGTCGCCGAGAATCTGGTGCTGGCGCGTGATGACGTGCCGGCGGTTGTCGACTGGGGCAAGGAGACAAGGGAGCTCGAGGCGTTCCTGTCGCGGATGCCGTTCCGCGTGCCGCTTAACGCCAAGGTCTCGGGCATCTCCGCCGGCGAGCGGCAGAAATGCGAGATTCTCAAGCAGCTCTATCTCAAGCGACGCTTCCTCATCCTGGACGAGCCGACCTCGGTGCTGACGCCAGGCGAGGCCGACGAAGTCCTCGGCATGCTGCGCGCCATGGTGGTCAAGGGCGAGCTGACCATCCTGATGATCACCCACAAATTCCGCGAGGTGATGGCCTTCGCCGACGAGGTGACGATCCTGCGGCGAGGCAAGCTCGCAGGCAAGGGCAAGGTCTCCGAGCTCACGCCCGACGACATGGCGCGCACCATGATCGGCGCGGAGGAATTGACCATCCAGCCCGCGCGCACCGGCGAGGTCGGCGCTGCGCGGCTCGAATTGGACGGACTGGTCGCCCTTGATGATGCCGGCGCCATTGCCGTCAACAACGTCTCGCTCGCGGTCCGCGCAGGCGAGATCGTCGGCATTGCCGGCGTGTCCGGCAACGGCCAGCGCCAGCTGGTCGAGGTGCTCGCCGGCCAGCGCGAGGCGGAAAGCGGCGACGTCCGTGTCGCGGGCGATCCCTACCACGCGGCGCGCGAGGAGATGCGGCGGCACCGGATGTCGCTGCTGCCGGAGGAGCCGCTGAAGAACGCCTGCGTCGGCGGCATGAGCGTCGCCGACAACATCGCGTTCCGCGAGTTCGACCGCGCGCCCTTTGCCAGCGGCGGCTGGTGGCTGAAGAAGTCGGCCTTTCGCGAGGATGCCAAGAAGAAGATCGCGCGATATAAAATCAAAACCCGAACGCCCGACACGCCGATCGCGGCATTGTCGGGCGGCAATGTGCAGCGCGCGGTGCTGGCGCGCGAGCTTGGCGGCGATGTCGAGGTGCTGATCGCCGCCAATCCCTGCTTCGGTCTTGATTTCGCGGCGGTTGCGCAGATCCATGCTGAGATCATGGCCGCGCGAAACCGCGGCGCTGCCGTGCTCTTGGTCAGCGAGGATCTGGACGAGCTCTTGGAATTGTCGGATCGTCTGGTCGTGATGTTCCACGGCCAGTTGGTCTATGAGGCGCGCGCCAGCGAAGCCGATTTGACCGAGATTGGCCGCCATATGGCAGGCCATTGATGTCCGAGCTGAGCGAGCGCGACGCGCATTTCTTGAGGCGGTCCTTCGACGTCGCCCGCCGCTCCATGACCCATGGCAACCATCCATTCGGCGCCATCCTCGTCGACAGCGACGGCAAGGTGCTGCTGGAGAGCGAGAACGGCTATATGCCCGCGCACGACGGCACCGCGCATGCGGAGCGGCTGCTGGCCACGGAAGCCTGCCGGACCTTGTCAAAGGACGTGCTGGCTCAGTCGACACTCTATTCCTCCGCCGAACCCTGCGCGATGTGCGCGGGCGCCATGTACTGGGCCGGCATCGGCCGCCTGGTCTATGGCCTGAGCGAGCATCGGCTGCGCGGCATCACCGGCAACCATCCGGAAAACCCGACGCTCGACCTGCCATGCCGGGAGGTCTTCAAGAGCGGACAGCGGCCGACGGAGGTGGTGGGGCCGTTGCTGGAGGATGAAGCGGCGGCGTTGCATGACGGGGTGTGGAAGAAATAACGCTGTGAGTTCGACGCGGGACATCTCACCACCGCTCTGTCCAGCGTCCCGACAAAGCCAGAGTCGGGCTCGTAACACGCCATACCGCCGTTGCGCGATTGCCGACGATAGCCGCCTTGCCTGCCGGTCGATTCCGACCATGAGCGTCGGGCTGATACCGCCGCGGGCAGTCAAGAGCCGATAGCCCGCTTCTCCGAATCGTGAGAAAGTGTACCGCTGCCGACTCCCCGGCATTCTCGTGCAGGTGGAGCAGCCGCTCCGCAGCATCCGAAGCGACATGGAATCGCTTCGGCAATAACGCCCAAAATCAACCGTCCATGAGATGAATTCCCCTGATTTGCAGATCAAAGCAGCCTGGAAGCCGTCTGGCTCAGATCGGTCGATGGCGATTGCTGTTTTTGCATTGCTGACGGCTGCCTCGCTACTCCCGGTTTTTCTCACCCCCATTCCGGCGATGGTAGATTATCCGAACCATCTCGCCCGCATGTATATTCTCAGCCATGCCGGTGCTGCCGATGCCAACCCGTATTACGAGGTGACCTGGGCGCTCTATCCCAATCTGGCGATGGATTTGCTGGTCCCGCAGCTGGCGCGACTGACGGGCGTGGAAGATGCCACCCGGCTGTTTCTGCTATTCAGTCAGCTCCTGATCGTCGGCGGCGCACTTGCGCTTGAACGAGTCATCAAGGGGCGTGTCCATATCGCCGGCTTCGCGGCACTCATGTTCCTCTACAGTTTGCCGTTCAGCTGGGGCTTTGTGAATTTTGAATTTGGTCTGGGCCTGGCGCTCTGGGGCATCGCAACCAACCTGCTGGTTAAGGAACGTGCATGGCCGATTCGTCTCGTCGTCAACGCGGTTTTCGTTACGGCGCTGTTTGCTGCGCACTTCTTTTCGCTCGGCATCTATGGCGCGACGCTTGGACTGTATGAGCTCTGGCGTGCCTACGATCGAGGCGCGCCGTACCGCGACGCCATCTTGCGGCTCGTACTGCTCGCGGTACCGGCCGTAGCGCTGCTCGAACTCATGCGACTGACCGCTGGCTCAATCGGAAGTGAGGGCACGACCTGGTTCTTCGCATTGAAGCCGCTCTGGCTGTTTCGCATCATGAACGGCTACAATTTGACCGTTTCGGCAGCAAGTGCGTTGGCGCTGGCGGCCTCATTGTATGTTGCAGTCAAGCGTGACGTTCTGAAGTTCGAGCCGGCGGGGATCTGGCTCGCGATCGGCTTTGGGCTTTTATATCTTGCAATCCCCTCGAAGCTGCTCGGCACGTCATTTGTCGACCTCCGCGTGATCCCCGCGGCGGCTTTGATCCTGCCGGCCTTCTGCTCACTGTCGCTGCCCAGCAGGCGATGGACCGTTGCGGCACTCACCGCTGTCACCGGCATCACGGTTGCCAACCTGGCGATCACATACGTGGTCTGGCTCCCCCATCGCGCGGACTATGCGGCCATCATCTCGTCATTCCGCAAGATCGAGCGCGGTTCGCGGGTGCTCGTCGGCGGCACCGGCAAAGGAGAGGACCCGCCATTTAACGACCTCACGCAGTATCCGATGTTCTACGCGCCGACTCTGGCGGTTCACTACGCCGGCGCCTTTGTGCCGAACCTGTTCACTGCGGTAGGAAAGCAACCCGTGCAGGCGCGCGCCGCTGTCCGGCGCCTCGCGATCCCCTATGGCGGGCCGATGCCGATAGGCGTGCTTGCCGAAATCGCCACGGGCCAGGCGCCGCCCGACGCTCCGCCTTTCATCCGCACCTGGTATCGGGATTACGACTACCTCTACGTGCTTGGCCCCCATGTGGCGAACCCGCTGCCGGACCTGCTGGAGGAATTGGACACGTCCACGCGCTTTGTTCTGTATAAAATCCGGCGCACGCACTAGCTCGCCATCATAGAAACCGGCGAAAAAGCGAAGAACCCGAACGTCCTTAACGGTTGCCGCAAGGCCGCCTTAACTATCCCTGTCTAGACTTCCGCCCATTCAATGGGTGGCACCTCTCAGATGTCCGAGCCGATCAGCTACAGCATCGTTATACCCGTGTTCAACGAGGAAGCTGTGCTGCCGGTGCTGCTGCGCCGCCTCGAGCAACTGCTCAGCCGATTCCAGCGGCCGGCGGAGGTGATTTTTGTCGATGATGGCAGTCGCGATTCCGGGCCTATCGTGCTGCAAGCACTCGCCAAGCGCGACCCGCGCTTCCGTTATATCGGCCTGTCGCGCAATTTCGGCCACCAGATCGCCATTACAGCCGGCATGGACGCGGCGCAAGGCAAGGCGATCATCGTCATGGACGCCGACCTGCAGGATCCCCCTGAGGTCGTCGAGCAAATGATTGCAAAATGGCAGGAAGGTTACGACGTCGTCTATGCGCGCCGTCTGTCTCGGGCCGGCGAAAGCCGGTTCAAGCGCTCCACCGCCCATTTGTTCTATCGGCTGCTCGGCATCATGACCTCGGTCGCAATCCCGGTCGACGTCGGTGACTTCCGGCTCATCGACCGCAAGGTACTCGACGTGCTCCGCCGCATGCCGGAGCAGGACCGCTTCGTGCGCGGCATGATCGCCTGGCTGGGCTTCCGGCAAACCGAAGTGGCCTTCCATCGCCTCGAACGCGCCGCCGGCGAAACCAAATATCCGCTGTTCAAGATGACACGGCTGGCTGTGAACGGCGTGCTCGGCTTTTCTGACGCGCCGTTACGCCTGGCGATCTGGTGCGGCCTCGCGGTGAGCGGCCTGGCAGTCCTCTACGGTTGCTGGGTGCTGGTGTTGTGGATGAGCAATGACAGCCGTCTTGTCGCCGGCTGGTCCTCGACCATTGTCATCATTTCGCTGCTCTGCGGCATGAATATGCTGATGACCGGCATCGTCGGACTTTATGTCGGCCGCATCCACGCCGAGGCGAAGCGCCGTCCGCTCTATGTCGTGCAGCAGCGGGAAGGCTTTGAGCGCGACCAAGCAGTGGTACCGCACGGCGCGCTTCATGCCTTGCACGAATAAGGTACGACGGCATGGCTGAATTGTTCGACAACTACCGCGACAACTACCGGGACGTGGTCCAGTCCTCGATCGATTTCTCCGGCCTGTCGCACAGTTTCTTCATGCGCGCCAAGGCCGACCTGTTGCGCGAGTTGATCGCGGGGCGTCTCGGAGCGGAAAAGCCTGCAATGCTCGACGTCGGCTGCGGCGTCGGCAGCCTGCATCCCATGCTGCGCGGCATCGTCGGCCGCCTGAGCGGGATTGATGTCTCCCTGGAAAGCATTCTGCAGGCGCGCGCCGACAACCCCGACGGCGACTACCGCGCCTTCGACGGCAACAGCTTTCCTTTCGACGACGCCAGCTTCGATCTGGTGACGGCGATCTGCGTGCTGCACCATGTCGCCCCCACAGCACGGGGGCGTCTCGTCAATGAGATGCGGCGCGTTGCGCGGCCCGGAGGGCTCGTCTGCATCATTGAGCACAATCCGTTCAATCCGCTGACGCGTCTTGCCGTTGCGCGATGCGAATTTGACCGCGATGCCATCCTGCTCGGCGCCGGCAATGCGCGGAGATTGCTGGCGGGCAGCGGCTTGCGCGAGACCGGCGCAAGCCACTTCCTGTTGCTGCCCTGGGCGACGAAGCCCGCGCGCCGCATCGAAGGCGCCTTGAGCAAGATCCCGCTCGGGGCGCAATACGCCGCTTTCGGGACCGCCTGAGCTTAGTGCTTCGGAGCAGCCAGCCGCTTGTGCACGACGGCCACGTCATCGCCGTAGACGCGCTGCCAGTCAGGCAGGCGATCGAGCAGCGCCACCGCCGGCGTGCTTGGCTGAAGCAGCGTCGCCTCGATCTTGTACTGGTCCAGCAGCCGAAGAAAATCGTTCAGGTCGGCCAGCGATACGTCGAGATTGTAGCGCTCGATGAACGGTCCGCCAAAGAGTTCACCGCGGCCGTCAATGAATGTCGGAATACCGGCGAAGATCAGATAGCCGCCGAACGTATAATCGTTGAGCACGGGTCCCGCATTGGCAAGACCGGCAGCGGCGATCGCCGTCTCCGGGGTATTGCGCCGGTCAGGGCGCATATCGCGCACCTGCGCCAAAGCGGTCGCCGCGATCATCACGGCCAACACGGCCAGCTTCAATCCGCGCGCCGGGCCGGCAGCGTCATCCCTGGTCGCAGCGCCGAACTGCCGCGCCAGCGGCGCCGCCAGGTAAAGCGGCGCCAGCATCGCCAGCAGATCAATATTGCGCGCCTGGGCCAGCGCAAAATGCAGCAGCCCGAGCACCACCAGCACCCGCACCGCCGGTAACCTCACCCCGCGTGACAAGCCGAGCAGGCCCGCCAACAGCAGCAACTCGAAGGCGCTGACATGGCTGAAGTCCTGCGGCCGCCATTCCTGGATCCAGTTGAGCCCACGGCCAAGACCGAGCGTCGTAAACGGCATCAGCAACGTCTCCGCCCCGTAGGGCGTCAGGCAACACGCTGCAATTGCCAAAGCCGTGAACGGCAGCCAGCGCATCAGCACGCGGGGCCATTCGTTGCGGGTTTCGGCCAGCACCTGTTCGAGGACGGCCGGTCCGATCAGCCCGAGTCCCAACACAACGCTGCCGTGCAGATTGGCCCATAGCACCAGCAGCGGGAGCGCCCAATAGGGCGGCGGCGCACGCCGGTCCATGCAGTCCACAAGCGCGGCCGTCCAGATGACCATGACCGGTAATGTCAACACGTGCGGCCGCGCCAGCATGTGCGGCGCCAATAGAACGATTGCCGCTACGACAATGAGCAGTGCCGGCATCGGCGGGAGTTTTCGCAGCAGGACATGCATCTGCAGACCGAGCGCAAGCGCGATCATCGCCGACGCCAGCGTCACGGTACCGCCCCAGCCGGACAACGCATACACCGCCGCGTAGATGACTTCCGACAGCCATTCGAAGGCGATCCAGGGCGCGCCGTGCATGGAGAAGGAAAACAGGTCGCTGGTCGGCAGGCTGCCGTGCGCCAATATCCAGCTGCCGACCGCGACGTGAGAATAACTGTCCGGATCGTTTAATAGACGCGGCCCGAGTGTCAGCAGCAGGCCATAGACCGCCGCGCCCACGAGCCAAGGCAGCAACGCTTGCGCCGGAAACGGCTTGGCCGCGCTATCGATGGCCTCATCGCTCATGGCAGCAAAGTAAGGCGGCAGGATTAAACCTTTGTTACCATTCGCGGTGCCCATACGGAGGGACTCGGTGTTGGAATCGCAATGACTTGGTTGCGTCGGCGAGTTGATTGCCTCGCGCATCATCCCAAAAAAATGGCGCCGCGATTGCTCGCGGCGCCATCACTGATGGTCCAACCGATCAGAACTTCACGGTGACGCCGGTGTAGACCGTCGACTCGGTACAGGTGTGGTTGCTCACGCCGGGCGCAACGTTGCAGGCGGTGCTGGCGGAATGATCGAGGCCGAACTTGTTCTGCCAGTAACGATAGGCGACCCAGACGTCGACGAAGTGGGTGAACTTCGGACCCCAGATCGCCTTTGAGGCATCGAAGGTCAGGCGGATCGGCTCGGAGTTGAACTCCACGGCGGTGGACGTGCTCGGAAGCGGAGCGTTCTCGCCACCCTTCTTGCCGTACCAGGCCGCGCGGCCGCTGATCGACCAGAACTGCATGTTCTCGGGCAGGAAGCCGAGGTCCATGTAGTAGTTGGTTTCGACCGCCCAGGTCGGGTCGAATCTGCGGTTGCCGTCGACCAGGCAGTTCACGCCGGGCACGGCTGCTGCGGGCAATTGCCAGCCGGCGCCGCACTGGGTGAAGGCGTTGCGATTGGCGAACTCGTAGTACATCAAAGGCGCGACGTTGAAGAAGCCCTTGTACGGCAGGTCGAACTGGAACTGCAGACCGGCGACGAAGTCACGCTTGGCCGGCGACAAATAATTGTTCTCGGTGTTGCCGTCCATGCCGACTTCGAACGAAATGTTGTGCAGCGGACCCATGGTGAACTGCTTGGTGCCGAACAGTTCGTTCCAGCCGAAGGTCGAGCGGAACAGGCCGTAGATCTCGGTTGCGCCTTCGCAGGACGCCGAGACCGTGGCGAAGCCGGCCAGCGGCGAGGTGATCGAGCCGGCGTTGGTGCACGGATTGGCCGGATCGTTGTGATCCGACTTGAACATCGAGATGGTGAAGAAGTTGGTGCCGTACTGCCAGATATCGAAGTGCGTGAACGAGTAGACCTGCTTTGCGGTCGCACCGTTGATCGAGCCGTCCGGACGCACCGAGAAGACACCGGGATCGGTGCCCTTCGGCATCCAGGAGAAGCTGACGCGGTCATCGATCAGGATGAACCAGGGAAGATCGGGCGCCTTCTTCACCGCCTTGACCGGCAAGTCCGCGGCCTTGGCGAGCCCGGTGGAAGCAAGCGCCGCCAGTGACAGCGCCGCGGCTGCAATGGCTGTTTTAACGAAAGACATAAGAGATACCCCCAAGTTGACGAGCGGACGATCACGGCCCTGAATGTGACACTTGCGCCGTTCGTCGCACTGGAGAAGCCTGATCTTTCTCCAGCCGCTGCCACGAGTTTCAGCAAAGACACGGCCTCGTATACGCGTGCGGGCTTGGCGGGGCCCGGTTTGCGGCAGCGAATTCAAGCCGGGTGCGAAACATTGCCGGCTGGAAATATTCTGATTTTGCTCAACATTTTTCTCGGACCCATTCTGGGGCGAGCGCGAAGGCGGATCGAAAAATCACTTTTCGATGGGTTCGCGAACAATTGAAAACTGTTGCTCAGGTGTTGAGCAGCGCTGATTTGGCGGTTCCGATTTGCGCCGAACGTCACAATTCTGCAACAGCCGGTGCAGTGGCGAGGAGCCGCCAAGTACCCTCAGAGCACACCAGCGCCTCCCTTCGAATTGGCCGGTGAACGCTGCCAAAGATTTGGGCAACGCTGGCGCTTTTTCGTTAGTTACAGCACGCTCCAAACTAGCCCAGTATTCGGGCACTCATCTCTCGTTCATGTGATCGCGATGCTCGATTCCACGTCCGGCCGGCTTGATTCAGGCGAAATTCCGCTGCTGCAAACCAAGCGGCTGACCAAGCGCTACGGCGATTTTCTCGCCAATGACGCCGTCGATATCGAGATCCGCCCGCACGAGATTCACGCCCTTCTCGGCGAGAACGGCGCCGGCAAGTCGACGCTGGTGAAAATGATCTACGGGCTGATCCAGCCGAGCGATGGCGAGATGCTCTGGCAGGGCGACAAGATGATACTGGCGGGCCCGTCGGACGCCCGCAGGCGCGGCATCGGCATGGTGTTCCAGCACTTCTCGCTGTTCGAGAATCTGACTGTTGCGGAGAACGTGGCGCTCGGTCTCGACGGCCGGGAATCGTTCAAGGAGATGTCGAAACGACTGACGCAGGTATCCGCCGATTACGGACTGCCGCTCGATCCGAGGCGCGAGGTCTGGCAGCTCTCAGTCGGCGAACGCCAGCGCATCGAGATCGTGCGCGCACTGATGCAGAACCCGAAATTCCTGATCCTGGACGAGCCGACCGCGGTGCTGACGCCGCAGGAGGCCGATCAGCTGTTCGTCGTGCTCAACCGGTTGAAGGAGGAAGGCCGCGCCATCCTCTATATCAGCCACAAGCTCGAGGAGGTGAAGCGGCTGTGCGACACCGCGACCATCCTGCGCGGCGGCAGGAAGATCGCGACCTGCAACCCGAAGCTCGAGACGGCATCTTCGCTGGCGCGCATGATGGTCGGCAGCGAGATCAAGGAGGTCAAGGCGCCGGCGGGACGGAAGACCACCATCCCGCGCCTTGTCGCCATGGACCTCAATCTCGAGCCGGACGATCCCCACGGTGTGCGGCTGAAGAACATCTCGTTCGAGCTGAAGGGCGGCGAGATCCTCGGCATCGCCGGCGTCGCCGGCAACGGGCAGGATGAGCTGTTCGCCGCCCTGTCGGGCGAGCGGCGAGCCAGGGATCCCGGCAATGTCGTGATCGAGGGCATTGCCGCGGGGCATATGACGATCACCCAGCGCCGCAAGCTCGGCGCGGCCTTCGTGCCGGAGGAGCGGCTCGGCCACGGCACCGCGCCGCGCATGAAGCTGTCGGAAAATGCCCTCCTCACGGGCCACGCGGCCAGCGGCATGGTCAAGCGCGGTTTCGTCAACACCGCAGCGACGCTTGCAACCGTGGACCGCGCTACCGAGACCTTCGATGTGCGCAAAGCCAAGCGCGATCCGGAGGCTGCGAGCCTCTCCGGCGGCAATTTGCAGAAATTCGTCGTGGGACGTGAGATCCTGCGCAATCCGGGCGTGCTGGTGGTGAGCCAGCCGACCTGGGGCGTCGACGCCGGCGCCGCCGCCGTAATCCGCCAGGCGCTGCTCGATCTCGCAGCTCAAGGGGCCGCGGTGCTGGTCACGAGCCAGGACCTCGACGAACTCACCGAGATCGCCGACCGCATCGCCGTGATGTTTCACGGCACACTGTCGGCCCCACTCGCGACGCGTGAGGCCACGCGCGAAAAACTCGGCCTTCTAATGGGCGGCAGCAGCCTGGAACAAAAGGACTCCGCGCATGCACTTGGTGCTTGAGAAGCGCGCCGAGCGATCGAGGACGATCGCGCTGGTCTCGCCCCTGATCGCGATCGGGCTTACCATCGTCACCATGAGCATCCTGTTCGCGATGCTCGGCAAGAACCCGCTGTCCGCGCTTGCGGTCTACTTCATCGATCCCCTGACCGACAGCTATTCGCTGCAGGAAATCGCGGTGAAGGCAACCCCGCTGGTGATGATCGCGATCGGCTTGGCGCTGTGTTATCTCGCCAATGCCTGGAACATCGGCGCCGAGGGCCAGTTCCTGATCGGCGCCGTCGCCGGCAGCTGGATCGCGGTGAAAACCCAAGGCACCGACGCGGGCGCCTGGGTATTACCAGCGATGCTGCTACTCGGCGCGGGCGCGGGCGCGCTCTATGCGCTGATCCCCGCGATCTGCAAGGTGAGGTTCGGCGCGAGCGAGATCCTGACCAGCCTGATGCTCGTCTATGTCGCCGACCTCTTCCTTGACTATCTCGTCCGCGGCCCCTGGCGCGATCCGAACGGCTTCAATTTTCCGACCACCGCCGACTTCGACTCCGTCGCAACCGTGCCGGTGCTGATCCAGGGCGGGCGCCTGCATCTCGGCGCTATCATTGCCCTCGTCGTCGTCGCAGCAGCCGCCGTGCTGCTCGGGCGCACCATCAAGGGCTTCGAGATCCGCGTGGTTGGCGCGGCCCCGCGCGCAGCGCGGTTCGGCGGCTTCAATGCCAATCAGCTGATCCTTTTGACCTTCGCCGTGTCGGGCGCGCTCGCGGGGCTTGCAGGGATCATCGAGGTGGCGGGACCGGTCGGCCATCTGCAGCCGGGCATCTCGCCGGGCTACGGATTTACCGCAATCATTGTTGCATTCCTCGGCCGGCTCAACCCGATTGGAATATTAATTGCAGGGCTTTTCCTCGCACTCACTTTCATCGGCGGCGAACAGGCCCAGATTGCAATGAAGATCCCGCTGGATGTCACCAAGGTATTTCAGGGCATTCTGCTGTTCTACGTACTCGCCTGCGACAGCCTCATTCTCTACCGCTTCCGGCTCGTCTCCACATCGCGACAGGTGGCAAGTGGAACTCGTTGAGGCCATCATCCTGTCGGTGCTGGCAGCATCGACGCCGCTATTGATCGCGGCCACCGGCGAATTGGTGACCGAGCGCTCCGGCGTGCTCAATCTCGGGGTCGAGGGCATGATGATCATGGGCGCGGCCTGCGGCTTCGCCGGCGCCTGGCTCTCCGGCTCCATCATCATCGGCGCGCTCTGCGGCATCATCGCCGGCGTTTTGATGTCGCTGATCTTTGCCGCGATGACGCTTGGGCTCGCCGTCAACCAGGTCGCAACGGGGCTTGCACTCACCATTCTCGGCGTCGGACTATCAGGCCTGATCGGCGCCGGCTTTGTTGGCGAGCGGATCACGCCCGCACCGCACCTCTATCTCCCCATGCTGACAGATATGCCCCTGATCGGGCGCATCCTGTTCGGCGAGGATGGATTCGTGTATCTCTCGCTCGCGCTGGTCCTTGGCGTATCCTGGTTCCTGTACCGGACTCGCGCGGGGCTCGTGCTGCGCGCCTGCGGCGACAATCACATCTCGGCGCATGCGCTCGGCTATCCCGTGCTGCGCATCCGCCTGCTCGCGGTGATGTTTGGTGGCGCCTGCGCAGGCCTTGCCGGCGCCTATCTGCCGCTTGCGTACACACCCTTCTTCATTCCCGGGATGACCGCGGGCCGCGGCTGGATCGCGCTCGCGCTTGTCGTGTTCGCGTCCTGGCTGCCGGGGCGGCTGGTGATCGGCGCCTATCTGTTCGGCGCGGTTTCGATCCTGCAATTGCATGCGCAGGGGGCCGGCATCGGCATCCCCTCGCAATTCATGTCGGCGCTGCCCTATCTGGCGACCGTCATCGTGCTGGTGCTGCTTTCGCGCGCCCGCACCGGCGGCTCGACCGCGCCCGCCGCGCTCGGGACCGTTTTCGTGCCGGACCGCTGACCACCGTTTTCCGGACCTGCGCGATGGGGGCGCCATGTCCGGAGCTAAAAGGTTCACCCCGAACGTTTGGAGATTGATCATGAGGAAAACAATTTTTGCGGCCGCAGCTGCGCTTCTGCTTGCGGGCAGTATTGGCGCGGCTCACGCCGCCGACAAGCTGAAGGTCGGCTTCATCTATCTCGGCCCGGTCGGCGATCTCGGCTGGACCTACCAGCACGAGCTGGCGCGGCAGGCGCTGGTGAAGGAGCTCGGCGACAAGATCGAAACCACGTATCTGGAAAACGTGCCCGAAGGTCCCGACGCCGAACGCGCCATCGAGCAGCTCGTCCGCGCCGGCAACAAGCTGATCTTCACGACGTCGTTCGGCTACATGGATCCGACGCTGAAGGTGGCGAAGAAATATCCCAACGTGCATTTCGAGCACGCCACCGGCTATAAGCGCGAAGCCAACATGGCGACCTATTCGTCGAAATGGTACCAGGGCCGCTACATCCAGGGCATCATCGCGGCGAAGATGTCCAAGACCGGCGTGCTCGGCTATATCGGCTCGTTCCCGATCCCGGAAGTGATCTCCGGCATCAACGCCACCATGCTGGGCGCACAGACGATCAACCCGAACATCAAGGTGAAGATCATCTGGGCGAACTCCTGGTTCGACCCGGGCAAGGAAGCGGATGCGGCCAAGGCGCTGCTTGATCAGGGCGCCGACATCATCATGCAGCACACCGACTCACCGGCGCCGATGCAGGTCGCAGCCGAGCGCGGCAAGCTCGCCTTCGGCCAGGACTCGGA
>Ga0070741_10001770_pt1 | contig 62475 bp, 46 predicted proteins | sample Coa_R1_4_FD_66440 | JGI IMG/M metagenome (GOLD analysis project Ga0070741, IMG submission 66440) | Surface soil microbial communities from Centralia Pennsylvania, which are recovering from an underground coalmine fire - Coalmine... | ecosystem: Environmental > Terrestrial > Soil > Unclassified ...
CTGATCATTAAGAAGGGGAAACGCCGCCGGAAAACACAAAAACAAAAACCGTCTTTAAGGAAAGAAAAGAAATAACCCAGCAGCTCCCTTGACAATACCCATAGCAGGGCGCGCACTCCTATGCGCGCCGCCGCAGGCCTCAGGCGCATTCATTAATGACGCGTGTATAATAGAACCGTTCATGGTCCGTGAGCTGGTCCAACCGAACAGGGAACTAACCCGGGGCGGGGGCGGCTTGAGGGCGAAAATTAGGGCGAATTAAAGTAAATTAAACCAAATTAAACCTCTTTTTTTCGGGGCGAAGCTGCCAATGACTGGATTATGAGCGCAAGTGCTTGATAATGAATAGGTTGGGTATATTTATTGCGGAAATCATTGGAATTGAAGCACTTCCAACTAAATAAGGGTTCTTCGTTGTTTTCAATGGAATAGCCACGCGACCGGGGACACACCCCTCATTTCTGGACCACTCCGGGGTACTGGGAGCTTTGGATAGTGATCCGGGGGTATCGCTCGCGCTCAATGCCCCGGCCAATTTCTGCCCCGGCCCTGCCGTGAGGTGAGCCATCAAAGCTCAGACACCCACCGAAAGCAGCGAAAAGCCAATCAGACAGGGTGCGCGTGCCTTTCGGCTGGCCAGGCGAAACAAGCTGGAACAAAGCCAAACAAAGCCGATATTGTCCCGGTGAGCCTGGGTCGCAAGGAAAAAACGTGAAAACAGGGCTTGCAAAGTGGGTGAACCATGTCTAGGCTCTCCACTCTTTTTGAAGACGCCGGGAACGGCGGGCGGGAAAAACGTGGGTCGCCGCCACCACAGTTTGAGAGTTATTTATGGCAGTTAAAATTCGCATGAAGCGGGTCGGGACGAAGAACACCCCGGTGTATCGCATTGTCGTGGCCGATGGCCGCAGCCCGCGCGATGGGAAATTCATCGAGGAAATCGGCACTTATCAGCCGATGAAAAAGGACAGCAATTTTGTGCTCAACCTGGAGCGCGCCAAATATTGGGTCAGCAAAGGCGCCAAGCCGAGCGATACCGTCGCCAGCTTTATCAAGAAAGCGAGCAAAGCCGCCGCGGCAGTCGCCGCTCCGGCCGCTTCCGCCAGTTGAGGGTCGTGGATGGGCTTATGCAGGCCTTTTTGGAATACGTGGTCAAAGGGTTGGTGCACCACCCGGCAGACGTGACCGTCACGCCAGTGGAGCGCGAGGGCACGACGATTTACGAACTTCGGCTGCATCCGGAGGACGTGGGCAAGGTCATCGGCCGTCAGGGCATGACGATCAACGCGATCCGGTCGCTATTGGTGGCTGGCAGCGCGAGGAAAGGGCTGCGGTGCAGCCTGGAAATCGTCGAGGAAACCGCGGCGCGGTAGCCGCCGATTCCCGCGCCCGGAGGCGCGGCATCGAGCATGAAGATCGACGTGCTCACTCTGTTTCCCGCGATGTTCGCGGGGCCGCTGGATGAAAGCATCATTCAGCGGGCGCGCACGAATGGCGCGCTGGACCTGAAGATACACAATTTGCGGGATTACACCCACGACCGCCATAAAACGGTGGATGACAGGCCGTTTGGCGGCGGGCCGGGGATGTTGTTGAAGCCCGAACCGATCTTTGAAGCCGTTGAGGCGTTGGCGCGCGAACAGACGCGCGTCATTTTGCTGTCGCCCGCGGGCCGGAAGTTCAATCAGGCCATCGCGCGCGAATTGACGCAGCAGGAGCACCTGCTCATGATTTGCGGCAGCTACGAAGGGTTCGATGAACGGATACGCGAACACCTGGCGGATGACGAATTGTCCATCGGCGATTACGTGCTGACGAACGGCGCGTTGCCGGCGATGGTGATCATCGATGCGGTGACGCGGTTGCTGCCCGGCGTGCTGGGCGACGACGAGAGTTCGCGGGAAGAATCGTTCAGCCACGAGCTGCTGGAGTATCCGCATTACACGCGGCCGGCGGAGTTTCGTGGAATGAAAGTGCCGGAAGTGCTGCTCTCGGGCAATCACGCCGAGATCGCCAGGTGGCGGGCCGAGCAGGCCCGGCTGCGGACGAAAGAGAAAAGACCAGATTTATTGAAATAATTTATGAACCAAGCATTACTTGATAAAATAGAGTCGGAACAGTTTCGCAAAAACCCGATGGAATTCGGCGTGGGCGATTCGGTGAAGGTGCACACCAAGGTCGTCGAAGGCGACAAGGAACGCATCCAGATTTTTGCGGGTGTCGTGATTGGGCGGCGCGGACGCGGGCTGAACTCCACGTTTACGGTGCGGCGCATCAGTTACGGCGAAGGCGTCGAGCGTGTGTTTCCCGTTCATTCACCGCGCGTCGATAAAGTGGAAGTGGAGCGCAAGGGTTCCGTGCGCCGCGCGAAGCTGACCTATCTGCGCAAGCGTCTCGGCAAAGGCGCGACGCTCGTGAAGGAGAAAGAAGGCCGGACCGAAGTCGCCGCGAAAGCTTCCGGACCCGCCACGCCGGCTCCTGCGGCTGCGTCCGCGTAGCAATCGGTTTGGAATTTTCAGCAAGCGAGGCTTCGGCCTCGCTTTTTTTTGCATCGGATTTTTCCGAGAGGCCGGTAGTAAGAACGCAACTCGCTCTCGCCCGTCCAGGGCTTGATATAACTCACTCGAAGATTGTTCCTAAAACAGTTGTAATCATTTCAGCGATTTTGTGCCGGCAGTTGACCATAATAAACCAACGTGTCGTATTCGAACACCACTCGCCCATTATTTTCCTGTTCGCGGAAGATCGAACTTAACTTTTCGATCATGGGCGCATACTTGGGGTGGCCCGGTTCGGGAGCGTAGGAAGAGGAGAGCAGGCGGCCTTTCAAACCTTCGAAATCGAACGACTGGTGGTTTTCGAAAATTGCTGCTTTGAAATCGTTTGGCGCGAAGAAGGCGCTGATCGTGGTTGCATCCACTTGTTTGTGATCCACCGTCCGATAATCCACGGAGCACGTTTGCAGCAGTTGCTCGTACGCTTCTAGAAAGGCAGTGGATTTGGTGCGCCGATCATTCCAGATCAAGGCCACCCAGCCGCCGGGTTTGAGGATGCGGGCGAATTCCTCGCGGGCGCGCGGGCGGTCAAACCAATGAAACGCCTGCCCGGCGACAATCAAGTCCATGCTTTGGGCGGGCAAGTTGGTGGCCTCGGCGGTTGCGTTGACGCTCCGAAAGCCCGGATAACCGCCCAATAATCGTTCGGCCGCCAGGCGCATTTCGTCATTGGGCTCGACTGCGAACACCTGATGCCCGTTTTTCAAGAACAACTCTGTCAGAATGCCGGTGCCGGAACCGACGTCCGCGACGTATGAGGCGCTGGTCAATCCACATTCACGGCGCAGCAGAGGGATAATTTCGGATGGATACCCGGGCCGGTATTTGATGTAGTTCTCAACCCGGCTGGAGAAGCGTTTCGTTGGATGGATCACTTGCCCAGTACCTGCGCCGCCTCCGCAGGCGCGCAGGCTTTTTCTTCACGAGTTCGCAAATCCTTGATCCTCGCGCTCAATTCACCGGCCGGAGTTCGCTCCAATTTGATGGTGCGCGCCGCCTTCATTTCCTGCGCGCGTTTGAATTGTTTATCGGGCTTGGCTGGTGTCAGCGCGTAATCGATGGCCAGGCCGGACGCGCGCAGGTCGGTGATCAGCTTCAGCGATTCCGGGCGGAGTGATTCGTCTTCGATGAGACAGAACGCATCAAGTGCGCCATCAAATTTTGGCAGGAGTCCGCGCGCCTTCAGCAATTCCAGCAACACGACATCGCCGAAACCGAATCCCAGCGCCGGCAAATTTACTTTTCCACCGCTGATGAGTTTCACCAGGTTATCGTAGCGGCCACCACCGGCGATGGCGCGGAATTCGCCCTGCTGATCGAAGGCTTCGAACACCACCCCCGTGTAATAGGCGAGGCCGCGAATGACTTGATAGTCCACCCGGACGAACTCGCTCAGGCCCCGGGCGGAGAGGTTCTTGAGGACCGCTTCCAGCTCCGTGGTTGGCTGGCCGGTTTTAATGAAGGCGCTGATTTCGTCCAGCGAGAAGCCGAGCCGGGCCAATTTTTCGCGGCTTTGCGCGGGGTCTTCGCGTTCCAATTTGTCAATGATCTGATAAAATTCGTTCGCCTTGCCTGGATCGGGACAGCGCTGGGTAAAAAACTCCTGCCACGCGTTCCGGCTGCTGAGTCGAATGACAAAATCCTTTGCGGTCAGGCCGAACGAGCGCAACGTATCGATCAGCAGCGCGATGAGTTCAGCGTCGGCGGCGACGTCTGCTTCGCCGAAAATGTCGGCGTTAAACTGAAAGTGTTCGCGGAGCCGGCCTTTTTGGTGGCGCTCGTAGCGGAAGAGTTGGGGGATGGCGAACCACTTGATGGGCTTTTTATAATTGCGCTCGTGCGCGGCCACCATTCGCGCGAGAGTCGGGGTCATCTCCGGGCGCAACGCAATTTCCCGCTGCCCCTTGTCGGTGAAGTTGTAAAGTTGAGCGACAATTTCCTCGCCGCTCTTGAGAGTGTAGAGTTCGAGCGGCTCCAGTGGCGGGCCGTCGTATTCACGGAAGCCGTAGCGCCGCGCCATGGTGCGCCACTTGTCGAAAATATACTGGCGCGCGTCCGCACTCCAGACGTCCGGGTGCGGCAGCGGCTCAGGGTAGAAATCCCGAAATCCTGGCAAACGGTCCATAACGACAGGGCAAGAGCTAAGCGGCAAATGCCCGGTGCAGGCAACCTCCAAATTTACAAAGGCTGTTCTTCCGGGAGGCGGTTGGCAACCCGCGACGAATCACCCTGGATTCGGATTCGAGTTGGGAGTGCTGGCGCTGGTGTTGGGCTGCTGGCGCGGGGTGAGTTTCAGGACTTCGGCCCGCATTTCCTTGCCCGGCTTGAATTTCACCACGGCGCGTTGCGGGATGGGGACGTCGGTGGCGGGCGAGTTCGGATTTCGTCCGATGCGCGCCTTGCGAATCTTCACCTCGAAGACGCCGAAGTTCCGCAGTTCAACTTTTTCCCCTTTCGACACGGCCTCGGCGATGTAATCGAGGGTCCGCTGGACCACCTCGAGGACATGCTGCTGGACAATGCCGGTATCGTTGCTGATGCGGATTACCAAATCACGCTTTGTCATAGTTATTGGGTTAGGCGAGCGTTCAGCATTTACCAACTATCTGATGGTGGTGGATATAGTCGCCCGGTCTGAGGCGGTCAAGTGTATAATGTACAGAAACTTAGCGGAGGAACTTACCGCTTGGTAGGCACGCGCGTGCCGCAACCAACCGCCTCGGCCAGGCTGGCGAAACCATGTGTTCTCAACTGTGAGCGCAAGCCGGAGACAATCTCACGCACAACACCGGGACCTTCATAAACCAAGCCGGTGTAAAGTTGGACCAGCGAGGCGCCGGCGGCGATTTTTTCCCAGGCATCCGCTGCGTTGAAGATGCCGCCCACGCCGATGATTGGCAGCGCGCCGCGTGTGCTGGTGTGGAGGTGCCTTATCACCTCCGTGCTGCGCGCCCTGAGAGGCTTGCCGCTTAGCCCGCCCGCTTCGGCATAGATGCGCTGCAGCTCAGGTCGATCTGTGGATGGACGCGCGATGGTGGTATTGGTGGCGACGATGCCTGCGACGTGCCGCGGGCTGGTCAATTCGAGGATCTCATCGAGGGCATTGAAGGAAAGGTCGGGCGCGACCTTGACCAGGATGGGTTTTCCAACAGAGCGCGTTTCGGGTGACGCACTGGCCAGCACGGAATTGACTTCCTGAAGGGCGGCGAGGATTTCGTCCAGGGCGGATTTGTCCTGGAGCTGGCGCAGGTTCGGAGTGTTGGGTGAACTGACGTTCACGACAAAAAAATCCGCGTGCGGCCAGAGCACGCGCAGGGAATCAGCGTAGTCCTGGGCGGCTTTTTCGAGCGACGTGATTTTGGATTTACCGAGGTTGATGCCGACGGGATGTTTCGGCCAGCGGCCGGATTGTTTCCATTCGGCCAGTTGGCGGGTCATGGTTTCGGCGCCGGAATTATTGAAGCCCATGCGGTTGATCAGGGCCTGGTCCGTCACGGCGCGGAACATGCGCGGCGCGGGGTTGCCGGGTTGGGCGTGCCAGGTAACGCCGCCCAGTTCGGAAAAGCCGAACCCCAGCGCGGCCCAAACCGGGACGGCGGCGGCGTGTTTGTCCATTCCAGCGGCGAGGCCGACGGGATTGGGAAACTGGAGGCCAAATAAATCCACTGGCAACGGGGCAGGTTGAAACAACCCAGCCAACGCGCGGCACGCCCAAGGATGACTGCTGACCCACGCCAGCCGTTTCAAAGTTCGTTCATGCACCTTCTCCGAATCCTGCCGAAAGAGCAGGGGACGGAGAAGGTTTCGATAGGCCCACGTCATTCCCCGCAACGTAGCCGAATCGCTCGACTGAGAGCGAGCCTTGTTTGCCGCGAGCGGTTTAATGTCCAATGAAAAATGGCCAACGCCCAAATAAACTCCAAGGACCGCCCTTTAAAATACCAAATCGGGCAGACGGGTCGGTCAGTGAGCCTTTGCCGTTACGGTCTCCCCCACGTGCCGCGAAGCTCCATTGATCCGGCGTGGCTCCAGCGAACCCTGCGGAATGCCGTCCAGGAGGTTGCGGTAGGTTGCCAGCGCCAGCAGCGGCCAGCTATTCCGATACATGTCGTACTTGAGATAGAAAACGCGGGGAAAACCGGTGCCGGTGGTTTCAAGCTCGGTCCACGAACCGTCGGGGTTTTGGCTATGAATCAGATATTGCAGCCCGCGCAGCACGCTTGGGCGCTCGGGATCGTCAAAGGCGCACAAGCCCATGAGAGCCCACGCGGTTTGCGAGGCGGTGCTCGGACCCTGGCCTTTGAAAACCGGATCATCATACGTATTGCAGCGCTCGCCCCAGCCGCCATCTTCATGCTGAACGCTTTCCAGCCAATCGCGCGCTTTGAGCAACCAAGGCTGGTTCATGTTGATTCCCAGCGCCCGCATGCCGCGCAACACCTGCCAGGTGCCGTAAATGAAATTGACTCCCCATCGGCCATACCAGGAACCATCCGGCTCCTGCGTTTCGCGTATGAACTGAATGGCCTTTTTGACCTGCGGATGGTCCACATCATAGCCTTCATAGCCGGCCAGTTCGAGAATGCGCGCGGTGATGTCCGCGCATTCCGGATCGAGCATGGCGTTGTGGTCCGCGAACGGCACCTTTTCCAGGATGCCCTTGGTGCAATCCTTGTCGAAGGCTGCCCAGCCGCCGTCCTTGCACTGAAAGGTCATCATCCATTTGAAGCCGCGGTGGAAACATTCATCGCGCCGGCGCGGATTGTCCGTGGGAATCTTGCGCAAGGCCAGCAGCACCATCGCCGTGTCGTCCACATCCGGGTTCCATTTGTTGTCGAACTCGAAAACCCATCCGCTCGGTTCGACATCGACCGGGTTCTTGTAATGCCAGTCCCCGCGAAACCGGATTTCCTTTTCCATCAACCATTCAGCGCACTTTTTCATTGCCGGGTGGTCGGCGGGAACGCCGGATTCGCGCATGCAGATCGCCACGATCGCCGTGTCCCAGACGGGCGACAGGCATGGTTCGACGCGCAAGGAGTTTTCGGTCTGGTGTTCGAGCGCCTTGAGTTCGCGTTCGGCGCGTGTGACTTGCGGGTGGTCGTCGGGATAACCGAGCGCCTTGAGCGCGATGACGGAATTAAGAATCGCCGGGAAGATGGCGGCCAGACCGTTGGTTCCTTCCAGGCGCTCGAGCATCCATTCCTCGCACTTCCTCAAGGCGCGTTTCCGAAAAGGATGAATGCCCGCCTGCACCCACAGTTCCGCGAACTTGTGCAGCTTGTCCAGCCAGAGGAAAAAATTGCGCCAGGTAAAACGTTCGGGGTCGGGCGGCAACGCGAGATCACGCTCGTGGTAACCGGCCGGGTACAATTCATCGAGCGTCACCGGAGTTTGCAACGGACGCGTCGGTTTGAAATGGTTAATGATCGCCAGCGGCACGAGCATCGAGCGGCTCCAGGAACTCATCTCGTAAAAGTTGACGTGAAACCATTTGCCGAGCAGGATGACTTCGCAGGGAATGGTGGGCACGTACTTCCACGGGAACAGGCCGAACAACGCGAGGTAAAGCTTCGAGAACGTATTCATTCGCGGCACCCCGCCGAGGCTGAGCGACATGGCGCGGGCGCGCAACATGCGCGGATCGGTGGCCGGCGTTCCGGCCAGTTTAAGCGCCAGGTAAGCCTTGATCGTGGCGTTTACTTCCGAAGGACCGCCGTAATAGATGTTCCAGCCGCCGTCCGGGAGTTGCAGGGAGAAGATGTGATTGACCGCCTTGCGCTGCCACTGCTTGTCCACCTTGCCGTTCCAGTGGTGATAGGCGATGAGGTCCGAAACAATCGTCGAATCAACGATCAATTCCCCAACCCAATAGCCCTCCGGTTTCTGTTCCCGCAGCAAGTAGTTCTGGGACCGCCGAATGGCGGTTTCCAAATCCGGCCGCGGCCGAAATCCAAAGTCTTGCTGTAACGGTTTGGCTTCTGATTGCCGGTCCTGAGACGTCACTGACACGCCCGATACTGTGCGAATCCCCTCGCGGTCTGTAAAGTTTTTAATCACTCCCGATTGCAACATACTTTTGAACTTTGAACTTTCAACCTCCGCCTGCTAATTTGACGGCATGGTTCTGGAATTCACCAAGATGAATGGTGCCGGTAATGACTTTGTGCTTATAGATAATCGCACCCAAAAAGTCAAGTTGAACACCTACCAAGTCACCCGCCTTTGCCATCGCCAGATGGGCGTTGGCGCGGACGGGGTCATCCTGCTCGTTCCCTGCGCTTCCGGGCGGGCCGATTGGGCCTGGGAGTTTTTCAATAACGATGGCAGCGCGGCCGAAATGTGCGGCAACGGCGCGCGGTGCTTCGGTCGCTTCGTCCAAAAGCTGACCGGGAAGGATGGCGATTTCACGTTTGAAACCGGTGCCGGCGTCATTCGCGCCAGTCTTCACGGAGATCGCGTCACGGTCAGTTTGACGAAGCCGGGCGAATTGCGGTTGAACGAGGCGGTGGAGCTTTCGATTGGCTGCCAGAGCATTCATTCGCTCAACACGGGCGTGCCTCATGCCGTGCTGTTCGTTCCCGACGCCGAACAGGCCATGGTCCAACAACTCGGCCAGGAAGTCCGGCGGCACGCGCATTTCGCTCCCAAGGGCACCAACGTTAACTTCGTGCAGCGCCTGGGGCCGGGCGCCATCCGGGTCCGCACCTACGAACGTGGTGTCGAAGCCGAGACCCTCGCCTGTGGCACGGGCGTGACGGCGTCCGCGCTGGTCGCGGCGACTTTGCACAAATACGAGTCGCCCGTCAGGGTCCACGTCAAGAGCGGCGATCAGTTGGAAGTCAGCTTCCGGCGCAACAACGGGGAGTTTTCGGACGTGCGCCTGAGCGGCCCGGCGGACTTTGTATTCGAGGGAAGAATCAACTTGTAAGCGGCGGGGTCAGCCCGATTGGCCGCGGGTAGCCTCGCGCAACGAGGACGAATGTGATGGACGCCTTTTGAATAGAACAAAGAGCGGCGTGAATCTCGCGATTCGCGCCGCGGTGTTCGAGCGGACCTATGACAATGACCAACCGCCCGCAAAATGAAAGTTACGCCCCGGGGGCCATTTCTCACTCAGTAACTGTTTGCATCCGGATGGCGTCTCCAATGGTGGAAAGGAACACATCGTCCTGACCCATTTCGACGACCTTCGCGGCTTGTACGATGGTGGTCACCGCTCCTTCCGCCTGGGAATCCGCGACGATCAGTTGGATTTTGGACTCGGCGGGGCGTCCGGCTGAATAGGCGCTGGGGCACCAAACGGCCTGGCCGCCTTTGCGGCGGTCGAAGGGTTCGACATCGGTGACCGTCACGCCCTCAACTCCCATATTCCCGAGGGCGCTCCGGACATCGGTGACACTGGCTGACCTGATGATCGCTTCAATCTTCTTCATAACAAGCCTTTCGTTGAGCCCGTTTTCCTGCCATGAACTTGGCACCAGCCTCCCGCCCCGCATAATAAAAAGGCGGACCAAACCCGTTAAAATAACGTCAAAATGTGTTTCGGCGACGTGACGTGCTGCATTTTTGTCTTGATGCCAAATGTCCCAATGGCGCGCTTGACAGTCGGCGCAGCCAGGGCAACTGTTTCCCTGGCTTAAAGCAAATGTGCCGGTCGGTAAAAAAGCTTCTTGTATCGCGCGATGGTTTCACCCTCATCGAGCTTTTGGTCGTTATTGCCATTATTGGCATCCTTGCTTCCCTGCTGCTTCCGGCCCTGGCACGGGCCAAGGAAAAGGGCCGGCAAGCCGCGTGCATTAACAGTGTTCGCCAGCAGGCGCTGGCCGTGTTTATGTACGCCGATGAACATAATGACCTGCTGCCGCCAGTTGCTTACAATGATGCCCAGGGCAACGAAGTGGACTGGCCGGCCATTTTCGACCCTTACCTTAAGCAACTTTCGAAGGTGCACCTTTGCCCAACTGATCGCGGCTCCCAGACCAACTCGTACGGCCTGAGCGAGCTGGCGTTCGTTGATTTGACGGATCCGGATCCCGCCGTTCCAAACCGTTTGGCGAACTTTCGCTCGGTGACCACGACCGTAATGATGGGCGACCTTGGAACGGAGGATAATTTTATCGACCCGCGACCGGATACGCTAAAGATGGTCGCACCCGGCTCCGATATCAATGACGACAAGGACGCACGTCCCATCGCTCGTCACTCTGGCAGGGTCGATCTCGGTTTCATGGACGGGCATGAGGAAAGTTTGAGCCTGGCGCAATTCTACTTGCACCAGAACCCAACCAACCGATGGTTCGCTCCGTAGCGTTCTGTCTTCAGTTGGAACGAAACCTTACATGCCCAACCTGCTGCGGTTCATGGAGCCGCTCTCCCATCAACGCGCGCGGTGACGCGGCCCCGTGTCATCACGAGGATCTCATCGCAGAGGGTCTGGGCCTCTTCACGTTCGTGAGTTACATACAGCATTGGCAGGCGGAATTCGTCGCGGACGCGGCACAGGTAGGGGATGATTTTGTCCTTCAGTGCGGTGTCCAGGTTTGCCAGGGGTTCATCCAACAACAGCAGGCGCGGTGAGGCCAGCAAGGCTCTGGCCAGGGCGACTCGTTGCTTTTCACCGCCGGATAGATGGGTGACGCTGCGGCCTGCCAGCGATTTAATTTCGAGCAGGTCCGTCACATGCTCGAAACTGAACAGCGGGTTGCGCCCGGACTCCGGCTTGTGGCCATAGAGCAGGTTCTGGCGGACGGAGAGGTGCGGGAACAACGCCAAATCCTGTGGCACGTAACCTACTTCCCGCAAGCGGGGAGGAACAGCGAGACCGCTTGCAGTGTCGGTCAGCACGGTGTCATTTAACTGAATTTTAGCCGAGCTTGGCCGCCGCAAACCGGCGATTAGATCGAGCAACGAAGTCTTGCCCGCGCCGGAGGGACCGAAGATTCCGGTAACCTGGCTGTGCAACTCCACGTCCACTTCGACAGCGAATTCCGCCAGCGGCAACGAAATGTTTTTCAAGAGCAGGCGCATTCAGGGTTTCGCGCGGCGCAGCAGGCATTCGCTGCCCCAGACTGCGATGAAGGCGAGCGCGACCGATATGCCGAGCAACCGATACGCATGCGCGTCCTGGCCCAGTTGCACGGATTGAAAAATCGAAAGGGAAAGCGTTGAGGTTCGCCCGGGAATATTCCCCGCCACCATGATGGTTGCGCCGAACTCACCCAGCGCCCGCGCGAAGGCGAGCATCACTCCCGCCATGATGCCACGAAACGCCAGGGGCAGGGTGATGGTCAGGAACACGCGCCAGTTGCCCGCTCCGAGTGTCCGCGCGATTTGCTCGAACCGCTGGTTCACCTGTTCGAAGGCGACGCGCGCCGATCGCACCAGCAAAGGAAAGGACATCACCCCCAGCGAAATCAGCACCCCACGCCAGGTGAACACGATGTCGAGGCCAAGTGAATCATGCAGAAAGCCGCCGATGGCTCCGCGGCGCCCGAACATTTTTAAGAGAATGAGCCCGGTGGCGACGGGTGGCATCACCAGGGGCAGGGTAATGGCGGTTTCCACCACCGACTTGCCGAACCAGTCATGGCGCGCGAGCAGCCAGGCAACCCCCAAGCCGAACGGCACAATGACCAGTGTGCTTAACGCGGATACCCACGCCGTGAACCAAACGATTTGCCATTCCTCAGCCGTCATTAAAATCGTGCTCGTCCTCGTCGTCGTCCTGGCTCTTTCAAGAGGATAAGAGCCGGGGACGAGGACGAGCACGATTGAGAGGGTGCGTTCACCGTGCTGAGCCTCCAGAGTGGCCGGAAGCTGGGGAGCCGCCACCGGGCTTTCCCTTGACGATAAATCCGTAGTGCTCGAATACTTTGCCCGCTGCTTCGGAGTTGAGATAATCGAGAAACTTCCTGGCGGCTGCCGGTTCCCGCGAATCCTTCAACACGGCCATGGAATAACTTATGTCCGGATTATCTTCGATTTCGTACGCCACCTTGATCTTTTTGGAAATTGCCGCGTCGGTTTTATAGACCATTCCGGCTTCGACATTGCCCGATTCCACGGCCGCCAATGCCGCTCGCACATTGTCGGTCGGCACGACCTTCGGCTCGACGAGCGGCCAAAGTTTGTGCTTCTCCAGGTACACCCGCGAATAAATTCCTGCCGGAACGGTCTTGGGATCAGCCAGGGCCACTCGCTTGACCTCGGACCCAGCCAGATCTTTGGGCGAATGGATCACGAGCAGGCTGTCCGATGCAATCACGATCACGAGCGAATTTGACAGCCGGCTGGTGCGCGTCTCTTTCAAGATCAACCCCTTCCGATCGAGCGCGTCCATTTTGTCCTCGTCCGCTGAGAAAAAAATATCAGCGGGCGCGCCTGCCTCGATTTGGCGCGCCAAAAAACTCGACGCGCCGAAGTTGAACGCGGGCTTGTCCCCGGTTTCGCGCTGGTATTGGGCGGCGATTGTTCGCAAACTTTCCGTAAGGCTGGCAGCCGCGAAAACGGTGAGGTCAGCCGCATGGCTGGGCGATACACCCGACAGGAGACTGATGGCGAATCCCACGCCAGCCAGTAATCTCGGTAAATCACAGGCAGGCGGACGCAAACCATCCAGTTGGTTTCGTTCGGCCTTGCGGTGGGTCTGGTTTTGCATCAACCGAACTATGCTTCCAAATATATCGCTCGGCTGCAAGGCGGAAGCGCAATACGCTGCGCGCCGTCAAGTGAAACAATTTACGATTTCCGGTATGATGATTGCCGCCGTCGGCGCATTACTGCGCCAGCACCACACGATAAAACCGTTGCGAGCCGGGAGGAATGGAATCAAAAGCCGTCAACATGCCATTGGTTGCGGAGATCGCGCTGCCCGAGTTTTGCCAGTTGGGCTGGGCCAGATTCGCCGTGGATTGCAACTGATACAATCGGCCCGCCACAGCGCTCCAAGTCAATCTGATGTTTCCAGAGACTTGAGTTGCTGAAAGGAACGCCGGGGGCAGGGGAATGCTCACGCGAAAGATGGTTCCCGCACCGCTGGTGCCACCATTTTGAGTAGCACCGTAATAGTTCCCATCCAAACCTGGCACGAGTGCGGTTTGGGGATTGGCTCCGTTCGGGCCATCGAACCAGGCGAGCGTGTTCAGTGTCCCGGTGGGGGTTATTCTAAATACAGTGCCATCGCCATATGGGCCACCGCCAGAGGTTGTGCCATAAAAATTGCCATCCCCGCCCAACACCAGCCCCGCCACCGGATGACTTCCGTCGGCAAGCCCGGCGAAGGAATAGAGATTTGTGAGCGCGCCAGCCTTGGTAATCCTGAACACGGTGCCATTGCCGTGACTGCCGCCATTTTGCGTTGTGCCATAGAAATTCCTGTCCGTGCCCTGCGCGAGCAGCGCAGCCGGTGAACTGCCTTCGCTGCCGCCGGTAAACGCATGCAGACTCGTGAAAACACCAGCCGCCGTCAACTTGAAGACCGTGCCCGCGCCGTTCGCGCCACCTTCGCTGGTCGTCCCATAGAAACTCCCATCAACATCCCGCAGCAACCCGGCGTACGGCTGCGCTCCGTCATTGCCACCGGTGAATGGATACAGGCTGGTGAATGCGCCGTCGGTCGTGATCTTGAACACGACGCCGAAGCCATATCTGCCGAAGCCGTAAGTTGTTCCATAAAACGCGCCATTGGCACCCTGCGCCAATTCCGCGAACAAGGATCCGCCGTCATTGCCGCCCGCGAACGAGTACAGCGGATTAACCAGGCCACCCGGAGTCGCCTGGAAGATCGTTCCATTGCCCGAAGCACCACCTTGGAAGGTGGTACCGTAGAAATTTCCATCCGTTCCCTGGGCCAGCCGTGCGTAAGGGATGGCCCCATCGTTGCCGCCCGTAAATGAATAAAGTGTCGCTGGCGCACCGCTGTCGGACAGTTGAAACATCGTGCCCCAGTTATTCGATCCTCCGGCTTGGGCCGTGCCATACAAGCGGCCATCGTTGCCCTGTGACAATCCATTGGGATTGCCGCCGTCATTTCCACCGGTGAACGAATATAAACTGGTGAGGGCAATCCCTGGCGCGGTAACCGCCGGGATGGCCAGGACGGCTCCTGTGCTTGTTACGGACGCCAGCGTATTGCTGACGACCACCGAATACGTGCCTGCATCGGCTGCGGAGATGTTGCTTAATGTAAGGGAACTGGTTGCCGAGCCGGAGACGTTCCCACCATCAGACATGTTGCCGGCGTTCCTTTGCCATCGATAGAAGAGCGGCTGATTACCCGCCGCGCTCACGCCGAACATGACCGTTGCGCCCGGCAGCGCCGACTGGCTAGACGGTTGCACGATGAGCACCGGCTGGGACGAAGTAATGGTGAGTGTTGCACTTGCGCTCATTACTGATCCGAGGGTGTTGCTGACGACCACGGAATACGCGGCCGCATCGGCGGAAGAAACGTTGCTGAGCGTCAATGTGCGAGCGTCTGAACCGGAGATGTTTCCGGCATTCGCCAGGTTGGCGCCGCCCTTTTGCCATTGGTAAAACAACGGCGGGCTGCCAAATACGGCCACGCTTAACATCACTCTCGCTCCCGCAAACGCGATTTGGGAGGCGGGTTGTGTGGTGATTTGCGGAGCGGAAGTGATGCTGAGTTTGAAAATCGTGCCGCTATTCCCCGGGCCGCCGGACGTGGTCGTGCCGTATAAACCGCCATCTTTCCCCTGTGCCAGCGCCGACTGCGGATGCGCGCCGTCATCGAATCCATCGAAACTGACCAGCGTGGCGAAGGCGCCATCCGGGGCGACGCGGAAGACCGTCCCATTACCGCTGGAACCGCCGGAATAAGTAGTGCCATAAAAATTGCCATCACTGCCCTGGATCAACCCGGCGGTTGGATAACTCCCGTCCGTGAAATTCAATAGATACAGCGTGGTCAACGCGCCGTTCTGAGTGATTTTGAAAATCGTGCCGTAAAGCGCAAAACCGCTCAGCGTGTTGTACTTTGTCACCCCGTAAAAATTGCCATCCGTGCCTTGGACCAACGTTCCTACCGGCATGTAACCATCGCTGCCACCCGAAAACGAATAGAGCGTTGTGAACGCGCCGCCTGGACTCAGCCGGAAAACCGCCCCGAACCCATGCGCCCCGCCGGAAACGGTCAGGCCGTAAAAATTTCCGTCGGCCGCCTGCATCAACCCGGTTGGAGCGTCCCCGTCGCTGCCGCCGATGAACGAGTAAAGATTGGCCAGCACACCGTTCGGAGTAATCCTGAATACATTGCCGCTGCTGAACGCGCCGCCGCCCGAAGTTGTTCCGTAAAAATTTCCATCGGTGCCTTGAATTAAGGGCGCACCCGGATCGCTGCCATCGTTGCCTCCAGTGAACGAGTAAACGTTGGCCAGCGTTCCGTTGGGCATCAGGCGGAATACATTGCCGGAAGAATTGGTGCCACCAAATTGCGTCGTGCCATAAAAGTTTCCATCGACGGCTTGCACGAGCGCGGCCAGGGGAATGCCGCCGACAATTCCGCCGAATGCGGCCAGGACGGCGGGCGGCCCAACATTGGTCGTGGCGCTGAAGGCTGTGCCTGCGTGATGAGCGCCTCCAAACTGAGTCGTCCCGTAGAGCTTGCCATCTGCGCCTTGCACCAGCCCGTTGGGTGTGCGGCCATCATTGCCCCCGCTGAACGAGTACAGCGTCGTTAGCATCGTTCCCGGCGCGCTCGGCGGAATTACTGTGAGAACCGCTCCCGAACTGGTGACGGAACCAAGGGCATCGCTGATCAGGACGGAATAGGTTCCGTTGTTCGCCTCGGTAACATTGCCCAGGGTGAGACTGCTCGTCGCTGCTCCGGAAGTATTTCCGCCGTTCATCAAATTCACGCCATTGTTCCGCCATTGATAAAACAACGGTTGATTTCCGCCTGCCGAAACGCTGAACGTCGCGACTGCCCCCGGCGCGAGTGTCTGATTGGTTGGTTGGGCCGTGATTACTGGCGGGGACACCGTGACGGCAAGCGAAGCGTTATCGCTAATTACCGAACCAAACGAGTTGCTCGCAATGACTGAATAAACCGTCGCATTAGCCGGGGCGACGTTGCTGATGGTCAGGCTTCGTGTGGCCGAACCGGAGAGGTTACCGCCGTCCGCCAGGTCAACTCCATTCGCGCGCCAGCGATAAGAAACTGGCGGACTTCCATAAGTAGCAACTCGGAAAGCAACGTTCGCTCCCGCATACACGCCCTGGCTCACGGGCTGACTCGTGATCTGCAATGGAGCGTTGATGCTGAACCGAAAGATGGCCCCGTGTCCGTTTGCGCCTCCGTTTTGAGTCGTGCCGATAAAACTGCCATCGACGCCCTGCGCCAGTGCGGTTTCCGGGTTTGCGCCATTGAAGCCGTCAAACCACGCCAGCGTATTGAACGCGCCCGGCGGAGCCAATTTGAATACCGTGCCATTGCCGTAAATACCTCCGAACGCAGTCGTGCCATAGAAATTGCCATCGTTCGCCTGCATCAGACCGCCCATGGGATGACCTCCATCGCTGCCACCAGTGAATGCGTACAAATTGGTGAACTCCCCTGCGGTGGTGATGCGGAAGGCAGTGCCGTTACTGTATGCGCCGCCATTTCCAGTCGTCCCATACAATCCGCCGTCATCGCCTTGCCACAGCCCGGCGTAAGGATTGACACCAGTGGCGCCGCCGAACGAAAACAACGTGGTCAAAATCCCGTTGGTGGTCAGCTTGAAAACCGTACCGCCGCCTGATGCGCCGCCGCTGAAGGTGGTGCCGTAAAGATTTCCATCCACCGCGCGCACCAACCCAGCGTGAGGAAGAGCGCCGTTGGTAACGGCAAACGACACGAGCGTGGTCAGTGCGCCATTGGTGTCCATGCGGAAGACTGTGCCGTATCCAGCAGTGCCGCCCTGGTAGGTGGCGCCGTAGAATTTGCCATCCGTTCCGACCGTCAATCCGGCATAAGGCAAATCGCCGTTGGTGATGTTGAAAGTCGCCAGCGTCGTGAATGTGGTATTCGTGGTGAGCCTGAACACAGTGCCATTATCGAAGGCGCCACCCTGAAAGGCCGTGCCGTACCAAATTCCGTCTCCTCCCTGTGCCAGCGTACCAAACGGTGTGGCTCCATCATTAGTGCCCGTGAACGAGTACAGGCTCACTGGCGGGCCGGTTGGATTCAACTGGAAAATGGTTCCGGCTGAGTTGGTCCCGCCGCTTTGCGTTGTGCCATGCCAATTGCCATCCGCGCCCAGGGCCAACCCGTTCGGATTCCCGCCGTCATATCCGCCCGTAAAGGAATATACTGGCGTCAGGGCGATCTCCGGCGCGGACACCGAAACGACATTCAGCACCGCTCCCGTGCTGGTGGCCGTACCGAGCGCGTTGCTGACAATTACGGAGTAGATTCCAGTGTTGGTGGTACTGGCGTTGCTGACCATCAAGGCGCTGGCAGCCGAGCCGGCGATGTTTTCCCCATCGGTTAAATTGGCTCCGTTCTTCTGCCAGCGGTAAAACAGCGGCTGGTTTCCCACGGCGCTTACAGTCAATGTCGCAGTGGCCGCTGGTAAAACATTCTGGCTGCCTGGTTGCTGCACGATCACCGGCACCGACGATGCGACCGTAAGCACCGCGCCCGTACTCGTCACAGATCCAAGGGCGTTGCTAACGATGACTGAATACGTTCCTTCATCTGCGGGCGTGGCATTGCTGATGGTCAACGTGGCGCTGGAGGGACCAAAGCGGTTGCCGCTGTCACTGAGATTCGTTCCGTTCAATTGCCATTGAAAGAACATGAGCGCGTTGCCGCCCACTCCCACCGTGAACAAGGCGCTCGCTCCCGCGAACACCGTCAGGTTGGTCGGTTGCGCGGTGATGGATGGCGGCGTGATGACGTCCAGCGTGAACTGCCGGCGTTGGGCGAAGCCATCGTTCAAATTCGTGAACCACAGATTTGCTGTGTAACTTCCGGCCGGAAGATTCGTGGCCGCAGGATTCAAGCTCGCTGTAACGGTCGTGGAAGGTCCACCTGCAACCAGGACGCCGCCCGTTGGCGAGGCGCTGAGCCAGGCGGATGTGTTGACGAGAGTCCAATTGAGTGTTGACGTGCCGGAATTGGTCAGCGCATAGGCCTGGCCAATAGGGCTGAATGGTCCGCCGACCGCGCCACTCGCAATCCCACCAGTCGTGGGCATGATTCGCAATGCATCCAGTGGCGCGAGCAGGGCAGCGATGAGATTGCTCCCGGTGGGCGTGCCCCAACCCGTGCACAGGTCGTAACCGGGGACTGCGAAAAACTTCGTGGGACTGCTGCTGTTCGTGTTGTTGCCGGCCGTGACATCATGGAAACAAGCGTTATAATTTCCGCCTTCGCCGATGGCATAGAGTGCTGGATTAATGAAACCAATGCTGGGTTGCCCATTGGCTTCAGCTTGTTGATTGATCAGCGCGGCAAACCCCGCCCACAAAGGCGCTGCGGCACTCGTGCCGCCCACCGCTCCTTCTTCGCCATTGTTCGCGATCAGCCAGATGCTTTGGTCGGCCAGGCAGGCAACATCCGGGATGTTCCGCATGCTTGTTGACCCCTGGTTGAAGGCCATGCTGACGCCTTGTTGCCAAATCGGGATTGGATACGAGCCGCTAATGCCGCCGCTGCCGAGAGCCCACGCACTTTCCGATGCCCACGCGCCGTCCGGCCCTGTGGCCAGGACGGTCCCGCCCACCACGGTTGTCCAAATGTCATCCGATGGCGGACTGACCGTTCCCGCATAGGCGCCGAAATCGCCAGAAGCCTGGAAAAACGACTGTCCCTGCGCGGCGTACTGCTGAAAGATTTGTTCCCGCACGGGATCAACCTGATTGCCGAAGCCCCACGAGGAACTGAGTTGCCGCGCCTGATTGTCCGTCGCCATGCGGTTCAGCACGTTGTTTCCGACGCGTCCCTCATACACGATGACGCGCGACAGCCCCGGCGCCATTGAAATCGCCATGTCGATGTCCAGCGCCACTTCGATGTTCTGCGAGCCTGCACCACCCAGGTTGGCGTTCAGCAAAACGTTCGTCAGTGGAATATTGGGCAATCCCGCCAGGTTTTCGTATGCGGTAACATCACCGGGGAAGTAACCATCCAGTTCAAGCAGCCCCACTGCCTGCCCCGAGCCGTCCAATGAAACGCCCGGGGCGTAAGCATTTCGAAAGTCCCGACCGATAAAATTCCCGCGCGGCCCGGTTCCGGTTGCATAGGGTGTTCCGCCTGTTCCCGAACCCAGCTTTGCGCTGCCCATTTTCTTGAAGCCGCTCGTCCTTAGACTCATTGGCCGGGGCAGGAAGTAATCGTCCAAACCGCCGATCGACAGCACGGGCACCGCCAGATCGAGCGATGGTTCAGCATCAGGCGCATAAAATGTGCGCGTCTCCGTGGGATGCTGATAGCGTTGCAATCTTATGCCGAACGTCTTCTCGATGTTCGCGACCGGGCCGTTTACTTCCACCAACGTGCGGTTGGGATGCGTCTCGGTCACTGTGAGTCCGTTCGAGTTCGCGAAATCCTTGACCGCCTGATAATCCGCTTCAGTCGGACCGAACCTGGCGGCAAACTCGGCCGCGGTCAGAAACCGATGGTATTGCGGGCTGGCCGGGTCGTAGAGTTCGCGAAGCAGGCTGATGAGCGTGTCACGGTTGCGCAAGGGCAGCCCGATCGTCAAATCAAGATTCGTTGTGCCCGGCATCCGCTCCACCGCCCGCAAACGCGTCAACCCTCGAGGCACGTGGCCACGGAGCACTTGCCTTGGCGCTGCCTGGGCAGACATCACGCCTGCCAGCAACCAAGGGAAAGCCATCCAAAAACGGCGTAACAGAGTCACAACGACTTGACTGTTAGCATACGTTAAACTGGCCCGCAAGTCCGCCGCCTACTTGTAACAATGGCTTTAATTCCTTGTGGGCAGGATAAAAAAGCGGGATCGCCATTGCGTTGCTGCGCGAATTAGGCAGGGCCGGTTTGCCGGAAAATAGGGAACACACAGTGCCGCGTATTCCAGTTCTTACTGGCCACCCGCTCCTGCGGAGGCAGTTTGCGATGAGTGTTCTCCTTCTGGCACGGCTGTTGTCTCCAAGAAACCGATGAACATCTCCTCGAAAGACTGATCGCCCCAGGCAATGCGTTTTTCGGGGGCCGGATTGTTTGGGTTCTGCGGGGAGTTATCGAAGCCGCCGCTGCAAATGACCCATGTCCCGGCCGGTAGAATCTTGGGTTGAGCGAGTCGGTAGCTGGTCTGCCAGTTGAAATCATAGTGAGGCACCGAAAGCAGGGTTTCACGTTTCCCATTGGCGTAAAGCGCTTCGAAACGCATCCACGAACCGCGCAAATGCATGTGCGGCGCCATGCTGATCAACTGCGAATCGGCCTTGATCGGGCACATGGCAAACGTCTGGGCATCGCTTTCGCCGGGCGGAATCGAAAAATCCTGGTTGATGGCGGCGCGCGTGTTCAACACCAGCTTGGGCTTTTCCGGCAATTTGTAGAAACCGATTTCCGTCTCGTCGCTTTGGGGACTGCCCATCGTGGTATAGTGCATTTCCAGGTCCAAAACTGAATTCTTCGGAAGTAATCGGCCCGTCCCCTCGGGGAAGCGTCCGGATTGGTAGCCCGGCGCCCAGCCTTGCAGCGGCATTCCGCGTCCCGAGCCATCATCCGCGCCGCGCCCGGACGACTTCACGCGCACGATGCAATGGTGGACCACTTTGCGATTACCGGGATGAATGGATACCGCGCCCAACCACGTGTCCTCGGTCACCGGCGAATTGATTTTGATGTGGCGATATTCCAACACGCCGGTGGCTGGGACTTCCTCGGGCTTCGGCAGTTTTACGATGAAATCCGGCTGGCCCAAAGGCCAGTACGCGGCGGGCGCAACATGCGCCTGCGGCAACGGGTCCTCGCCTTCGCCGCGCCTGGCTCCGTCCGCAATCCAGCCCAGTAGCGCGCGCTTTTCCTCCAGTGTCATCGTGGGTTCTTGCGTGAAGTGTCCCAACTCCTGGTCCGCGGACCAGGGTGGCATGCGGCGGCTGAGGAGGACTTCCTGGATCATGTCCGATTTGGAATGCACCTTCTGATAATCCGACATCGAGAACGGTCCAATGTTGCCCGGGCTGTGACACGAGAGGCAATGCTTTTCCAGGATGGGCGCAATATCATGGGCATAGGAAACATTCGTGCCCGTGAGTTCAGGCTCGTATTTGATCAAGCATCCGTGCGCGGGAACTTCAGGTTGCTTTACCGGCCGGCTGGCCAAGAAATCCTGGAGCGCATTCTCGAGATATTTTTGTTGCGGATCCGGCTTGGCTGCGCCTTCGCTGAACTGGTCGTCCATCGCGCCCTGATAAAAGACGTGCCCGCTTTTGCGATCGATGGCAACCACCGTCGCCGTCCGTGTGACGCCGAGCAGATGCGCCAATCCCTGGGTGTCATCCCGCAGGAAAGGAAAGACCCGCTCCGCGCCCAATTCCTCGGCTTCCTTGAGGACGCTCTTGCGATCGTCACTGGTGTTTGCGTCCACCACCCAAATCGCCACCTCGCGCTCCGTAAATTGATCACGAATGGTTTTGAGTTTGTGGATGCACTGGCGGGAAACCGGGCATCCGTTCTCCGTGAAGAACAAGACCACCGCGCGGGACTCCGCCCGATGAAATTCATAATAACGCCCATGGGCATCCAGCATGGCGAAGTTCGGCACCTCATCAGCCATGGTCATGGCACGGGCAATGCCCGGCAACACCATTGCAATCAACACGGGTGCTGCCCGCCTCAATTGCCGCCGCAGAAAGAATAAAGGAGTTTCCATTGATGCAGTTTACCATGTCATTGCAATGCCGCACTGGCAAGCTGAAACTCCCAGGCATGGTGGACTCAAAAAATCGTAACCGCCGATGTGAGGAGGAGAATCACAGTACCCAAAAAAGTGCGGCCCGAGGTCGAAGATCGGGGCACCTTTCCCTGGAGTGCGCGCCCTACCTTGACCGGGTGGCAGGGCGGGCAGTCCTCTGCGCGCCGTCACACAAGACGCTTGAGGCCGTTCCGAACGGCACCGTTCACGGGCAGGCTCTAATCCCTCATTCAGAAGGATTAGAGCCTCCTTGCGTCGCTGCTACGATTGCGCGGGAAGTCGGTTGAAGCCTAATACCAGGTGCCGCCCAAGCTGGTCCAACTCGACCAGGTGGCACTGTTCGCCGCGGTCTGGTTGGCAGTATCCATGGCGCCGTTGGCGATATTTATGAAGAATTGCAGCGTCCCGCTTTTGTTGACCCCGACACAAGGCCGGATGGATTGAGTGAAGCTGCCGTTAATGTCCTGCCAACCGGACCAGTTGTATGTTCCGTATGTTCCGGCGTTGTAATTGGCGATGGTCTGGTAGAGCGTGCCCGTCGGGTCAAGGTGGAAGTCAGGCTTCGACGTCCAGCCTGCGCCCACTCCGTATTCCGGACCATAGATGTAGGCGTAGCCGGTTTGCGGCTGGCTGCTCTGTGAGGGATCGTCGATGAATTGCGGACCAAACGGAGTCGTGGTGTTGCCGCCCAGCATCGCCTGGGAATTAGCCCCTCCCGAATAGGCAATCAGATCTCCGATGGCCACATATTGGCCGACCGCCAGGTTCGGGTTAACCGCGCCCAAATGCAAATAGGCAAAATACGCGGCGTTGGTGCCGGGCTGATCCAATTGGATGCCGATTTCCCATCCCCATGACGGCGTATCGATGCTGGATACCGTGCCGCTCACAATGGATGTAATGGGAGTATCGAGCGGAGTCTGCACATCCTCATCATGCGCCCCGCCATAGCCTGTATCATAATTCGGATTACCAAACGGCACGCAAATGGGATACTTAAACCAGGGCGACGAACCGGTGGGGAACGTGGCGAAACTTGTTTGGAAGTTGTGATACACATTGCCGGTGTTGCCCACGAGGAATAATTCAAGAGCGCCATTTTGATCGGCAACCACGACTGGCTTGACCAAACTGTTCCAACTCCCGCCCAAACTGTTCCAAGCCGTCCATAAGGCATGGGTGTTCTGGCCTGTCTGGGTCTTGGTATAAGCGACGCCATCCGTGCCAATGGTGAAGACTTCCAAGGTCCCATTGTGATTGCGCGCGGCGGCGACGCGAACGGTTTGCGACACGGCGCCGCTCAGGTCATTCCAACCGGACCAACTGGTGTTATTGGCCGAGCTTTGCCAGTTGTTGTAAAGATTGCCCGTGTTGCCCACCATAAATATCTCCTCCTCGCCGTTCGCGTCGTTTGCAATTGCGATGTCATTATCCTGCGACCAGCTTCCGCCCAGGCTGAACCAGGCGGACCAAGTGCCGTTCGGAGCGGTTTGGTAACTGTGATAAAGCACGCCGTCGGTGCCGACGATGAAGAGGTCCAGCGACCCATTCGCCCAATTGCCCACCGCCAGCTTGGCGGTCGTGCTGACATGCGAACTGAAGGTGTTGAAGGTGGACCAATTGGTAGTGGCGCTGCTGCCCGCGACCTTTTGCCAGATATGATTGATCGTGCCGTCCGTGCCGACTACGAAAATTTCCAGACGCCCATCCGCATTGATGCCGACCGCGGGAATCGAATACGGATTCCAGGTGTTGCCGGAGCCCATGGCAACCCAGCCAGACCAGGAACCTCCCGGGGAAGTTTGGTAATTTTGATACAGTGTTCCGGCGGTGCCGATGCCTATGGCAAACACCGTCAAGCGGCCATCGGAAGTGCGGGCCGCGCAGGGATTGATGTGGTTGACCAGTGCGGCAGCGGCGCGCTGCGAAGTGCCAATGCTAGCCGTTGCGATGATACTGACGGCTAAAAGCCGGAGGGCTTTTCTTACAAGTCCGTGGTCTTGGTTGACGGGAGTCTTCATGAATTTGCCTTTCGATTTATCGGTTAAGCCTCTGGTAGAACGAGGCTCCTGCCGAGCCAGCCACTGCTTACCGGAGGATTGATGGCATTAAGGTTTCGAAGAAGGGATGGTTTCTGGTTTTCTGATTTAAGGTTGCGCTGTTCAATGAACCTGAACCTTGCCGTGGAGCGTGGCCGGATGTCAGGGAACTGTCAGAGTGAGAGATTAACCCAATCCAGCAATCCCAGCCATTACACATTGATGTATCATAGACTCCTATGAGACGCGGGACTGAGGGCGCATCCCGGCATCGTTGGCCAAGCATCAAGCACCAAGTTCCAAGCACCAGAAAATTTCCAACTTCCAAGCTCCAATAGCCCAATGCGATCTGATTGCTGTTTGTTGTTTGGAGCTTTACGGTGTTTGGAACTTGGTGTTTGCGGAGGCGGCGGTATGGCCAGATGCGCCCGCGATAGCGGGAAGTGGGCCAGCTTGAAATTACGCGGGTGGACAAATCACCCGGGCTTTAGAGCCTGTCTCGGTAGGGCGCGTCACTCCGTGCGCGCCGACGGCGGGCAGAGGACCGCCCGCCCTACCAGGATAGGTTCTAAGCCGGAACATTGCAGTTGAACCACGAATGGACACGAATAAACACCAATAGAAGAGCGGCGAATACAGACCTTTGGCGGCCGGCACAACTTTCACTGAATAGTGGCGTGATTCCAATCTGACCCATGGCCGGCACTGCCCGTTTAATTCGTGTCCATTCGTGGTTGCCGATTGCATAGTCCCGACTTAGCCACTTGCTTGGGGCTCTATCCACTCGCGGCCACCACGGATGCTGAAGCAGCCGCAGCCGCGGCTTCGTCGCGCCGGCGTTTTTCGGCCATCAACAGCGCGTTGCCGCTTTCGACGCTTCCTTCCGTTGCGATGGTGGCCAGCCCAAGACCGAACCCTTTGAGCGGGTTATGCCACAGCCCATTGCCCGTGAGCGCATCCAGGCAAAAGACTTCCCCACGACACGACGCAAGAATCACTCCGTCCTGCACGACGACGTTCACAAAATCCGAGCCCTTAAGATGCATCGCCCAAACCTGCTCGCCAGTTGAACGATTCAGCGCGACAACCGATCCTTTGATTCCAATGAAGACCAAGTCAGCGGGTTTCATATTCATGGCTGCAATTTGCCACGTTCCGGAGCGATTGACGATTAGAATACTCCCCTGGGATTGTAACCGGAGCCAATCCCTCAGCCCGGGGCAGCTCGGCATACAGTGCCGACGACTAAAGACTTGATTTTGCGTGCTGGCAGCGACACCTTTCGGCCAAATGGATCGGAAAGCTTAGCCATGCAAAAAGTAACCCTCATCCTGTTCGCCCTATCGATCCTTGCCTACGCGAGCACCCGGTCATTGAATAAGACCAAGCCGTCCTGGTTTCAGCACTTGAAAGGGTGGCAGAAGATATTTGGGACTCTGGCCGTTGTCCTGACGCTCTTAATTATCCTCAACCCAGAGTTTCTTGCCCTTGGCCTAGTCGGAGACACAGCATTTTTCGACTTGCTGATCTTGGCATTGAGTTTGCAAATGCACGCGTCTGCCACGGGCCTTTCGCCGTTGCGTTGACGTATTGTTCAGAAGTATGCGGGTATATTCGCCTAAGAACCTGTCTCGGTAGGGATGGCAGTTTTCTGCCTGCCGTCGGCGCGCACGGAGTGACGCGCCCTACCGAGATGGGCTCTCAGTTCGGGTTGAGGAACCGTGCTCAAGGTCCTACCCGAACAACCGCACCGGGTCGAACGTAAACTCCGGGAATGTCTGCCCCAACGTTCCCGCGCCCCCATGGCGTTCGAGAATCGGCGCGAGGACGTTCCGATAGTTCGTCGTGACGGGCAGATCGCCGGGACCTTCCAGAACATCCTTGGTTAGTCCGGGCCATTTGCCCAGGACACGGCCGCCTTGAATGCCGCCGCCAAGCACAAACATCACGCTGCCGCGGCCATGGTCGGTGCCGAACGCGGAGTTTTCCTCCAAACGTCGGCCAAACTCAGTCATTACGACCACGGTGGTCCGGTCCAATTCGCGGCCCAAGTCCTGGCAAAACGCGGACAGCCCTTTCGCCAGCCGCAGCATGAGCGGATCCATCACCGTCGCCTGGCTGAAGTGTGAGTCCCAACCACCGAGGTCGACGGAAGCGGCTTGCAAGCCGACGCGGGCTTTGATCAAGCGCGCGATTTGCGTCAGGCCGTTGGAAAAACGATCAGCGCCGTACACAGCTCCATTCGCGGGATGGTACTTCGCGTTGCGCAGCTTGTCGATGCGTCCGACCGCGTCGAGCGTGTAACGTCCCGCGCGGCCGAGATCGTCGGGTTGCAATCCATAGAGCCGGCCGAGCGACTCGGTCAGGCGGTTGCGATTGTCACCGAGCGAAAAATCGTCCAGTGATTGGAAAACCGTGGCGGTCGGAGCGCCGCGCAAACATTCCGGCACGGCACTTCCCAAGGCCACCGCCGCCAGCGGACCCGCTGCTGCGTTTGACTGGGCGCGCAAAAACCGCGCCAGCCAGCCGCCGCCGATGATTCCGCCATGCTCCATCAAATCCTGCGCCTCAAAATGCGAGCGCGTGCTGTCTTCCGAACCGGCCGCGTGGATGATTGCCAGCGTCCCGTCGCGGTAAAGCGGTTCCAATTCCTTCAGCAATGGATTCAATCCGTAAAAGCCATCGAGTGCCACGGCCTTGCTCTTGGTAATGGCGATGCGGGGGCGCGCGTTGTGATAGCCGTCGTCCGGGAGCGGCGCGACCATGTTCAAGCCATCCGCGCCACCACGAAGGAACACGACCACCAACGTCCGTTGCTCATCTCCATTGCCAGTGACAAAACTTTGCACGTCCGCCATATCAGCACTTTGTTTTGGAAGGCAGTGAGATCACGCCGTCCTTGTTTGGATGGATCGTCAACATCGTTGGAAAGCCGGTGACGCCAGCATTAGCGCCAGGCCCGCGCCGGAATCATGATATGCTTGCGCTTCCTGCGGGGTGGGCTTGCGACCCAGCAAATGCGCCATTAGCCCATTATCGCCGCCCGCATTCGCGCGCAAGCTTTCGAAATCCACCTGGGTTCCCTTGATCCGATTTTCGCTCAACGCCACGGCGAAGTTCCAGCGCCACAAGAGCGTCCCCATCCACGGCGCAGCTTTGTCCGGATAACCCTCGGGCGTCGGATAGTTGAAAGGCGCGTGACCCATGCGATGCAAATAATCGACGATCTCCAAACTCGCGTCCGTCCGGGCACCGGTGGCGCGCAAAGCGGAGACGATGAAATTGAACGGACGCTTGAATTTACTGCCCCGTTGCTCGCGGAACTCATCCGTGGCGAACAACGCGCGCAATGTCGCCGGAATATCGCCGCTGGTCCGGCTGAATGCGGCCGCCACGGCACTCACGGCGTTTGCGGGCGGTTCGTCCGCGATGAAATGACGGCAGAGCTTCGCGCCGATGTGTTGTGCCGTTGAAGGATGACGCGTGACAATTTCCAGAATGCGCTCCAATTCATGCTGCCCCAAACGGTCGCGCTCTTCTGGCGGCAGCGTGGCGGGCGTTGCGGGAATGCGCTGGCCCAAAACTTCCTTCGCGCCAAAATCGTGGTGCGCGGGGTTGAATTCGACTTTGCCGATCTGAAAATTGGGCGGCTGACCGCGGGAGCGCACCGTCCAGCCGGTGAGGCAGCGCGCCACTTCCATCACGTCCTTTTGCGAGTAGCCGCCATGGACGCCGAGCGTGTGCAGTTCCAACAATTCGCGTGCGTAGTTTTCGTTTGGCTTCTCGGCCATGTTCTCCCGCCGGTTCACGCGGCCATCGAGATACCAGAGCATCGCGGGACTCAGCGCGGACGCGCGCAACAGATCGGGGAACTTTCCCAGCGCGTGCTTGCGGATGACTTCGCGGTCATCCGCCACCTTGAGCCATTTGCAGTCGCCCTTCGACGGATCGATATTGAAGTGATCGGACCAGAATTGAACCATCACCTCGTACAATTGGCGCTCGGACAACACCGCGCGAGCGAGCGTGCCGCGCATCAGTTCATGCTGGAGCAAGTCCTCCTGATACTCGAACAACTCACCCAAAGGTTCGTTGAGCGTTTCGAATCGGCGCACTGCATACTGCGCGTCGGCGTCGTCAATTTTGTCGGGATCCAGTTGCGATTCAAACCAGGCGCTGGCGGCTTCCGTCAGGGTGCCGCCCAATTTTTTGAAATGTTCGTAATCTCCGGGCCGGGCTCCGAAAGCCGCGCGATTGAGCACATGCGTGAGCAGGTCGATTGATTCGTGCGCCGGCGGCTGGAAGGGGCCGTTCTCCTTCGGTTGCAACGAGAGCAGCAGGCGCAACTCGCGGGGCATCCGGTCGCAGCCCGTCGCCGCCAGCAGCGCGACGCTGCTCGCGCCCACCTTGAGGAATTTGCGGCGGGGAAGTTTCATCCGACGGCCTGGCTGACCGGGGCCAAATGATCCGGCTGCTTATGTTCCTGGCTGATTTCCCGGGCCGAAAGAATAAACGCTCCAAATCCGCTCACCAACACCCACAGCGGAATGACAATCCAGCCCACGACCGGCAGCAGGAAGGAGCACGCCAGCAAAATGCCGCCGCGCAACACCCGCCGCCAAGGTTGCGACTCGTCCACGGGCGAAGGCAGGCCCGCGCCGATGCGCAACACCAGCCCGGTTGACCCGGCCAACCCCAGCATGGCCGGAGTGACCACCAGCGTGAGGCCCAGCATTTTCAGGAGCGGGTGGGGGAGATTGGCCATGGCGAAGCCAACGATTACCGGTGCCAAAGCTGCTGCCAACCCAATAAAGGTAATCCTCGCAGGCTTGCCGTAGTGTCGGCTGGCACGTTCCACGAGTGCGGGAAACAGCGCCTCGGCGAGCAGCCAATAGCTCACATAGATGGTGAGGATGCCAAGGATGATCAGGAAGATCTTAAGAATATCGGCCATTATCATAGTTTTAGAGTTTTGGGTTTCGGAATTTCCAGTTCGGGCTTGCCCGTCAATATTCACCAAAATGCCGGCTTTTCAAAGCTGTAAATACAACACACGGCGGGCCTGCTTTGTTTCAGATTTTTTGCTCCGGCGTCATCCCGGTGGATGGCGCGTTTTATCCCTTGCCTCGGGCTGCTTCCCCCGTTAATCCTCACGCATGCGGACTCTCGCTCGGTGATCGGAATGAAACGTTTTCTTTTGCCCTTGGTGGCATCCATTTGCGTGCTCCTCGGCTGCTCGCCCAAGGCGCACGACAAGCTCATTATCGGCATGGAACTGGCCTACCCGCCGTTTGAAATGACGGACGAAAAGGGGACTCCGAGCGGCGTGAGCGTTGATCTGGCGCAGGCGCTTGGGAAATATCTGGGCCGGGAGGTGCAGATCGAGAACACGCCTTTCGACGGCCTTATCCCCGCGCTCAAGACCGGGAAAATCGACCTGATTATTTCTTCGATGACGGCAACCCCGGAACGCGCCCGATCCATTGACTTCTCGGATCCTTATCTCAAAACCGGGCTCTGCCTTTTGGTTGGCAAGAATTCCACGGTCCAATCGATTCAAGATCTCGACCAACCGGGAAAAGTTGTTGCGGTCAAACAAGGCACCACCGGTCACGGCTACGCCGTCGATCATATCAAGCAGGCGAAGTTGCTGGTCTTGGACAAGGAATCGGTCTGTGTACTGGAAGTCGTGCAAGGCAAGGCGGACGCGTTCATCTACGACCAAATGTCCACCTATCAAAATTGGAAGCGGAACGAAAATACAACGCGCCCGCTATTAAAACCGTTCAAAGAGGAGTCATGGGCAATTGGCGTGCGCAAAGGCAACGACGAATTGCGGGAGAAGGTGAATCAGTTCCTCGCGGACTTTCGCGCGAAGAACGGCTTTGAAACCCTGGGCGATCGTCATCTCAAGGAGCAAAAAGAGGCTTTCAGGAAGATGGGCTATCCCTTCTACTTCTGAGCGTGCGCTGGCGGAAATATTTCATGGCGTCGAACGAGCCGGGGGCCAGCCCGCCGTCGGCGCGGGTGCAGGTGTTGAACTGGTCGCTCGCGTTTCTACTGGCGGCGCTGGTTTTTTATTTTTCGTTTCACCAGGTCAATTATACCTGGAATTGGGGCGCGGTTTACAAATACCGTCAGAAATTTGTCCAGGGCTGGCTGGCTACCGTGTTCATCTCGTTCGCCTCGTTGGGATTGAGCGTGACCATCGGCCTCTTTTTTGCGCTGGCCCGGCGGAGTGCATTCCTGCCGCTGCGCTACCTCAGCAAGCTTTATGTGGAACTGGTGCGCGGCACGCCGTTGCTCGTACAGATATTGATTTTCTTTTATGTCGTGGCCAACGCCTTCGGAGTTTCCAATCGCTACCTCGTCGGGGTGTTGACGCTTTCTTTTTTTAGCGGCGCTTACATTGCGGAAGTGATTCGCGCTGGAATCGAGAGTGTGGGCAAATCTCAACTTGAATCCGCGAAAGCCATTGGCCTCACGCGCGCCCAGACCTATCGTTATGTGGTGTTCCCGCAGGCGCTCCGGCAAACCTTGCCGCCGCTTGCCGGGCAATTCGTTTCCCTCATCAAGGATTCCTCGCTCCTGTCCGTCATCGCCATCAGCGAATTCACGCTCAACGCCCGCGATGTCAACTCCTACACCTTCAGCACGCTGGAAAGCTACATTCCTCTCGCGATCGGGTACTTGATTCTCACCCTGCCGATATCGCTGTTGACGCGGCATTTGGAGCAACGATTTAGATATGAGACATGAGACGTGAAGGTTGCATGATGCGTAATGCCGGATGCGGGTTGGAGGCCAATCGTGCTCGTCGTCGTCCTCGATTTCTTTCAGGAAGGAATCGAAAACGACCGAGGACGAGGACGAGCACGATTCAACGGGTTGGCCGGGGTGGGGTTTCGTCAGTCTTGTGAAACTCAACCTTCATAAAATCTCGAAATACTTCGACGGCCACTTGGTCCTCGACGCCGTCACGCTGGCTTTGGAGAAGGTGCACACGCTTGTATTGATCGGCCCGTCCGGCGGCGGCAAGTCCACATTGCTGCGCATCATTGCCGGTTTGGAATTCCCCGAGGCGGGCGAAGTGCAAATCAACGACGAACGAGTCATCTTCCAGGAAGAACCGCTCCTCCGACATCGCCGGACGGTGGGCACGGTGTTCCAGGCCTTCAACCTCTTTCCGCATCTCACCGCGCTGCAGAACATCACCTTGCCGCTGGAAAAGGTGCATGGCCACACCCCCGCGGAGGCGGAGGAAATCGCGCGGCAGTTTCTCACCCGCTTTCGACTTGAGAAACACGCGTCCAAACGCCCCGCCGAACTTTCCGGCGGCCAGCGCCAGCGCGTGGCCATTGCGCGCGCTGTCTCCATTAAACCGCGGTTGCTGCTCTTTGACGAACCTACCTCGGCACTTGATCCCGAGATGACCGCTGAGGTTCTGGACTTGATCAAACAATTGCGCGACGAAGGGCGCGATTTCATTTTAGTAACGCATGAAATGGGCTTCGCCCGACAAATCGCCGACCATGTGGCATTGCTCGCAGACGGGCGAATTGCTGAGTCGGGCAGTGTCGAGGCAGTGCTTGAGCACCCAGCGACAGCGGCAGCTCGAGACTTTCTCTCACGGGTGCTGAAATACTGATAATCCAGGAAAACTCCATTCCTACCGTTATCTTAATGCGCTTGCGGTCCCAGATGCAGCCGCGCTTCGGCCAAATCCAAATCGTGTTCAATTCGGCGCATGACCTCATCATTGATGACGCGTTGGTTGCGCAAGCCGAGGATCGCCTGGCGCTCCACCTTGAGGGCTTCACTTTGCAGTCTGCGGAAGGGTGACGCCGTAAATCCTTGATCCCGCAAGTTCGTTTCGAGCTGGCAATCCTTGAGCTCGCGGATGCGGTCCTCATATTCGGCGCGCAGACGCTGGACCATTTCGGCAGGGATGGAATCCTCCCGGGCCAACTCCTCCAACCGTGCCATGGCGGCCCGGTTGGCTTCGAGCCGTGCCTGGCGTTCCTCGCGCTCGGCCGCGTCGTCGGCGCGAACGTCGAGCCAGTGGATCAAAAACGGCAGGGTCAGGCCCTGGACGACGAGTGTGGCCAAAATCACACAAAACGTGAAAAAGATGATATGGTTGCGTCCAGGCATGGTGGAGGGCAGTCCCAACGCCGCGGCGAGCGAAACGACGCCCCGCATCCCTGTCCACGCGACGATTGTGACGTTCCGCCAGCCGGGGAAAGGATCGCGTTGGCGCAACTTCGGGCTCAAGAGCCGTGGCAGGTAGGTTGCAGGAAATACCCAGATGATTCGAACCACAATCACCGCCAGACTGATCAGCGCGCCTTGTCCACAGAGACGCGTTATGGATTCTCCCTTCAACTCGTGGAGTACTTCCGGCAATTGCAATCCTATGAGAATGAACACCGTGCCGTTGAGCAAATAGACGACCATTTCCCAGAACGGATACGCTTGCAAGCGGGTCTTGGCATCGGCGATTTCCGGGGAGCGCCACCCGACATACAAACCAGCCGTCACCACGGCCAGGACGCCGGAAACTTCCATTCGTTCCGCGCCCAGATAGGCGGCGAATGGAGTCAGCAACGATACGATGATCTGCACCGGCGGGTCATCAATCCACTTCTGGATTTGCACCGACACCCAACCGATGGCCAATCCAAGCGCCACGCCGCCAACGCTTACCAGCACGAAACTCAAGCAGGCCGCCGGCAATGAAAACGCGCCCGAGACCATGGCGGCGACCGCAAATTTCAGCGCCACGAGCGCGGAGGCGTCGTTCACGAGGCTTTCGCCTTCCAGCACGGTCACGATGCGGCGTGGCACGCCCAGGCGCTGCGTGATGGCCGTGGCGGCGACCGCGTCCGGGGGCGACACAATGGCGCCGAGCGCGAACGCGGCGGCCAACGGCAGGTCCAGGACCAGGTAATGAGCCAGCCAGCCGACCACGACGGTGGTGAACAGCACCAGCCCGATTGCCAGCAGCAGGATTGGGCGAAGATTGGCGTGGAAATCGCGCCAGGAGGTGAACAGCGCGGACGGGAAAATCAGCGGCGGGAGGAAGAGATAGAAAACCAGTTCCGGCTGAAGCCGCAAGCTCGGCAAACCCGGGATCAAGGCGACCACCAAACCGCCAATGACAAATAAAATAGGGTAGGGGACCTTGATTCGGCGCGCGAGCAACGCCAGTGCCGCAATCGCCACCAGAAGCCCCAATAGCACATCAATCTGTTGCTCCATGCTTCGCCGAGTTTAATCGGTTTGGATGGATTTGCAATCTTGCGGCGTTCACTCCTCCATCGTGCTCGTGCTCGTCGTCCTCGTCCTCGATCCCTTTGGGAGTCGATACCAGAAGAATTGAGGACGAGGACGATGGGAAGGCTGCTGGCAGGGCGGAATCCCCTTACACCACCTGCCCAGCCGCATGCCCCGAAGCCCAAGCCCATTGAAAGTTGAAGCCGCCCAGCCAGCCCGTGACATCGGCCACCTCGCCAATGAAATACAAACCGGAAACCCGCCGCGATTCCATCGTCTTCGACGAAAGCTCGCCGGTGTCCACGCCCCCCAGCGTCACTTCCGCCTTGGCGTATCCCTCGGTGCCGGCGGGCCGGAATTCCCAGCGATGAAGCCGCCGGGCGATCTCCTCCAGTTCCTTCGAGGAGAAGCGATTCATCGGACGCGATGGCGAGAACCGCGCGCACCATTCCAGTACGAAACGTTGCGGGAGGTATTGGGCGAGTATGTTCTTGAGTTCCTTGTTCGTGTGCCGGTTCGCCGTGAGTAATTCGAGGGCGTCACGATCGGGCAGGAGGTTGATTGAGATTGGCGCGTTATCCCGGCAATAATTGGAGATCTGGAGAATGGCCGGACCGCTCAGGCCACGATGCGTGAAAAGGATATTCTCACGAAAACTCGCGCCGTTCGCGGACGCGATGGCATCAATGGAGATGCCGCTCAGTTGACCGAAGGCCGACTGGTCCCGTGCATCGAACAAGAGCGGAACGAGCCCAGGCTGCGTCGTGTTTACTTTCAATCCAAACTGTTGCGCCAGGCGGTAGCCGAAATCCGTGGCCCCGAGCTTCGGGAAGGAAAGCCCGCCGGTGGCGACGACGAGTGAATCGCATTCGAACGCGCCCTGGTCGGTATCGACTTGAAAGGCGAGGGGCTTCGTCACCTGGCGAACATGGCAGTTGAGGCGCAGTTCCACTTTCGCGGCCGCGCACTCGGCCTGTAACAACTCCACGATCTGTCGCGAACTGAAATCGCAGAAGAGCTGGCCAAGCTTTTTTTCGTGAAAGGGAATGCGGTGTTTTTGGACCAGCGCGATAAAATCAGCCGGCGTGTACCGCGCCAGGGCGGACTTGCAAAAATGCGGGTTGCCGGAAAGGTAGTTTTCCGGGCCGGCGTTGACGTTGGTGAAATTACACCGGCCACCGCCCGAAATGAGAATTTTCTTGCCGAGCCGTTCCGCCTGTTCGAGCACCAGCACGGAGCGCCCGCGCCGCCCCGTTTCCATCGCGCACATCAACCCCGCCGCCCCGCCGCCGATCACCACGGCATCGAACTTCATTCGGCCTGCGATCCCGGATTCCGATTCATCGCCAACGCCTGATATTCCTCGACCAAAGACTTGATCCGTTGCGCGTCCGCCTTGGTGTGGCCGTGGCTGGCGAGTGGATCAGTGCCGCCCGAAGATTCGATCAGGATGTCCGACCAAAACATCCCGGTCCTGATATGCACCGAGGCGACCTTGAAAATGCTCATGCTGATCTCGTCCTTCTTGAACCAGGACCGTTTATGACGGATGACTGCGCGATCGGTCACCTCAATCACCGTCGGGAACAGCAGGTTGCCCCGCGTCCATCGGCTCGCTTTGAATACCTCGGAAGGCATAATTTATTTGAGATTTGTCATGGAATAATCTCGGGAATGCAACTTAAAACATATCAGGCATCAGCCCCAGGACACGAGGGGTTGAATTTCAATCTGCACAGGCACGGAAATAATTCTGCCGGTGTCGGATGGCTATTTGGCGTCTGACACCTTAATCGCCTGGTCATCATGCAAGCCCTGCTGGCCCACCAGGATCACCGCGTCATCGAGTGTGACGCCGTTCACGACCTCGACGTCCGTGCCGTCGTTAAAACCGGTGGTGATCGGCATTTTCTTTGCTTTGCCAGCGACGGCGGTGAAAACAAAGGCATGTGCCTTATCGCTCACGAGCGCCGCCACCGGCACCAGCAGCGCATCCTCTTTTTTCTCCAAGGCAATTCGCGCGTTTACCAACATTCCGGGCCGCAAAACGAGTCCGGGATTGGCCATCTGGACCTCCGTCAGCATGGTTTTCGTCACGCGATCCAACGCCCAATAGCACCGGGTCACGGTGCCATCGAAATGCTGTCCTGGCAGATCATCGGTCGTCCAGCGGACTGGTTGTCCCAAGGCAACGTGCGGCACTTCAGTTTCCGGCACGGCGACCTGCATTCGAAGTGTCTTGAAATCGGTGAGGTTGATGATCGCCGCAGCTTCAGGAGTAGAGGCCGCATTGGGCGCGGGAATGAACGCCCCCGGATCCACAAATCGCTTCGTTACCGTGCCTTCAAAGGGCGCGGTGATTCTCGCGTAATTCAGCATCGTGTCGGTGTATTGCAAATTCGCTTTGGCGACCGCAAGCCTGCCCCTGGCCACGCCGAGTTTGTTTTTGGCTTGTTCCGCCTCCATTGCCGGGGCCGTGGCTGGCTGGTTGGTTTGCCCTTCGCTGAGTTGTTTATATTCGGCCTCCGCCAGCTCCAGCTCAGCCTGATACCTTGTCCGGTTGGCCCGCAATTCCGGGACCTCGATATTCGCGATCAAGTCTCCGGCCTTCACGTAGTCTCCCTTGTCCACCGTCAGCGTCTCCAGGTAACCTTCCACTTTCGCGAACAGCGTCACTTGGAGATACGGATGCACCTCTCCCGGCAGGTTGATGTAACGGCAAACTTCGCCTCGGTGCGGATGGACGGTCCTGACTTCGGCCGGCGGGTCAGCCTTTGTGGCGGAAGGAGTGTCCGGAGCGTCCGGCGCCGTGCAGCCGGAGAGGACCGTTCCCGCCGCAATTAAAACTGAAAACACCAACGATCCATGTGATTTCATATTCATGCAGTTTAGGTTTTGTTGCCGGCAGGTTGATAATGCCTGCTTTGCTCATCACGAGGATCCAGTGATGCCGAGCGGCGGTGACTGCGGTCTTGGACGAGGGCGAAGACAGATGGCAACACGAACAATGTGGCGATGGTCGCCGCCGCAAGGCCGCCCACCACCGCGCGGCCCAGCGGCGCCGCTTGTCCGCCGCCCCCGCCCAAATTTAACGCCATCGGCATCATGCCGGCGATCATCGCCGCGCTGGTCATTAGAATTGGGCGCAAACGACTCCGCGCGCCTTCCACTGCCGCATCCGCCGCGCTGCCGCCGCCCAACCGGCTGCGTTCGGCGAAAGTTACCAGCAAAATGGCATTCGCCACCGCCACGCCCACGCCCATGATCGCTCCCATGAACGACTGAATGTTGAGCGTCGTGTTCGTCAGCCACAGTGCCAGCATCACTCCCGCCAGCACCGCCGGCACAGTGGACACCACAATGAACGACAGTTTGACTGATTGAAAATTGGCCATCAATAGCAGGAATATCGCAATCACCGCCAAGGCCAGGCCACGACGCAACCCATCCAGCATTTCCTGCATGGGCACCACCTGCCCGCGCACGTCCACATTGACCCCGCCCGGCGGCGCGCCCAGGGCCTGGATTGCCCGGTTTACCTGGCGCACCGCGCCACCCAGATCGTCGCCCGCGAGGTTCGCCCGCACCGTGATCAGTCGCTGCATATTGTAGCGTTCGTATTGTCCCATGGCCGTGCCTTCGCTGATATGTGAAATATTACGCAACAGGACATCTTTGACCTTATCTTTTTCCGGATCCTTGGGCTGGTGCTGAACGATGGGAAGATTCCCCACGTCCTCCAGCGATGTCATAAGCCGTTGCGGAATCTGCACCTGCACTTGATACGCCACACCGCTGTTGGGATCGGCCCAAAAATTCAGATCGACAAAGCGGCTCGACCATGTAGCGGGTACGAGCGCCCGCGAAACCTGTTTAATGTTCGCCCCAATGATTCCCGCGCGTTCCCGGTCCACCTTCACCTCCACAGTCGGATAATCCAGTGATTGGCCAAACTGCACGTCGCGCAAGACGCCGATTCCGTCCAGCTTTTCCTTGATCTTTTCCGCGAAGGCACGGCTGGTGTCGAGGTCCTGCCCGCTCACCGCCACTTCAATCGGAGTTGCCGCACCCAGGCTCATCACCCGGCTGACAATATCCGCCGGTTCGAACGAGAAGTTCACTCCTGGAATCTGGGCCGCGAATTCCCGCCGGAGTTTATCCTTCAATTCCTGGGCGTGTAATTGCGCGGCGGCCTTCAATTGCACTTGCAACACGCCTTCCTCCGGCCCACCGTTCCAGAGATGAACGAAATTGATCGGGAAGTTCGCCCCATGAACTCCGATCAATCCCAGCGAGATCCGCACGTTCTCCGTTCCGACCACGGCCTTTATGATTTTTAGCGCCTTCAGGAACACGGCTTCCGTGCCATCGATGTCTGTTCCGGCGGGCGCGCGCAGACGCACTTGCAGTTGCCCCGCATCCACCTGCGGATAAATTTCAGTGCCCAATCGACCGCCAATGAAAACGATCACCGCGACCGTCGCCGCCAGGTAAGCCGATATGACCCAGGCTCGCCTCGGCGCCAACGCTTGAAGGAGGCGGCCATACGCCCTTTGAAATTTGGCGAAACCACTCTCCTGGACCGCCCAGGTCGCGGCTGGTTTTTCTCTGCCCCGCAGCATCCAGACGGAAAGAATTGGCACCAGCGTGCTCGACAGGAAATAAGAACCCATCATGGAAAAACCAACTGCCAGGGCGAGCGGCAGAAACATGGCCCGCGCTGCTCCAACCATGAAAAGGGCGGGGGTAAACATCGCCAGAATGCAGAGCATGGCCAGCAACCGCGGCACCCTGGTTTCATTCGTGGCGTCCAACGCCGCCTGCGCTGATTGCGCCCCTCGTGCCAGATGAACATGAATGTTTTCCAGGCAGACGGTTGCTTCATCCACCAGGATTCCCACCGCCAGCGCCAGGCCGCCCAGGGTCATGAGGTTGACAGTGTGCCCCGCCAGTTTCAGCGCCAGTATCGCCGCCATGAGCGAGAGCGGGATATTCACGATCACAATGAGGGCGCTGCGCCAATCTCGCAGAAACAGCAGGATCATGAGTCCCGTCAGCACAGCCCCGAGAGCGCCTTCCTGGATCAGGCCGGTCAGGGCATGCTTGACATACGACGATTGGTCGAACTCATAGCTCACCTTCACATCCGGCGGCAGGACGCTTTGAAACTTCGGAATGTTCCGCTTGACCAAATTCACCACGGCCAGCGTCGAAGCATCCGCCCGCTTGGTCACCGGGATATAGACTGTCCGCCGCCCGTTCACGAGCGCGTAACTGGTCACGATGTCCGCGCCATCCACAACGTTGGCGACGTCCCGGACGAAAATCGCGGGATAGGTTCCCTTGCGAATCGGCACCGCTGCCAGATCCTTGATGTTTCGCGGAACGGAATTCAAGGGAACCATCGGATATTTTCCCGCCATCATCATGTTTCCCGACGGGCTGATCAGGTTGGCGGCCGTGATCGCATCCACCACTTCATCCGGTGAAATTTTGTAGGAGTGTAGGCGGTCTGGATTGATGTTGACGACCATGGTTCGCGCGCTGCCGCCAAAGGGCGGCGGGGCCGAGACACCCGGCAAGGTCGCGAACAGTGGACGCACCAGATTCAACGCGGCGTCCTGCATTTCCGTGACCGAGCGCGTTTCGCTGGAAAAAACCAATTGTCCCACCGGCACGCTGCCGGCATCGAAACGGGTGATAAACGGCGGCAGCGTTCCGGCAGGCATGAACGCCCGGGCCGCGTTGACGTACGCCACCGTCTCCGCCATTGCCTGGGACATGTCCGTGCCCGGATGGAACTGGAGCTTGATGATCGCCGCGCCTTGGATGGATTTTGACTCGATATGTTCAATCCCGGCCACGTAGAGAAAATGATACTCGTAGTAATAAGTCAGATAGCCTTCCATCTGGGCCGGGTCCATGCCACCGTACGGCTGCGCAATGTAGATCGTCGGAATCCCCAGCGTCGGAAAAATATCCTTGGGCATTTTTTGCCAGGACAACACGGAAGTCAGCGCGACCGCGATGACGATCACGGCTACAGTGAAAGGCCGGCGCAAGGCAAAATGGACGAGGCTCATGGATTCGGCTCCTCTGGCGTCAGCAACGATGCCGTGCGGCGGGGAGTTCGGGCTTGCCCCAGCGTGAAAACGGATGGCAGCACGAACAACGTCGCCAGCGTGGCCGCCGCCAGGCCGCCCACCAAGGCGCAACCGAGCGGCGCCATCTGCCCGCTGTAGTCACTCAGGCCCAGGGCTACCGGCAACATGCCCGCAATCATCGCGGCGCTTGTCATTAGAATCGGACGCAACCGACTCCGCGCCCCTTCCATTGCCGCTTCGGCCACCGTCGCGCCACCCAACCGGCTGCGTTCGGCGAAGGTCACCAGCAGGATGGCGTTCGCCACCGCCACGCCCATGGCCATGATCGTTCCAATGAACGATTGGATGCTCAACATCGTGCCGGTCATCCAAAGCGCGAGCAGCACTCCGGCCAACGCCGCCGGCGCGGTGGACAGCACGATGAGCGACAGCTTGAGCGATTGAAAGTTGGCTGCTAACAGCAGGAATATCGCCACGACCGCCACGGCGAAACCGCGGCGCAATCCATCTTGTATCTCTTGCATGGGACCAATTTGCCCGCGCAAAGCCACATTGACGCGCGGCGGCGGCGGTCCCAATTCCTTGATGGCGCGCATTACCCGGCGCGCCGCGCGGTTCAGGTCCTCACCGGCGAGGTTCGCCCGCACCGTCAGGGTCCGCTGCATGTTGTAGCGGTCGTACTCGCTCATTTCCGTGCCTTCGCGGATGCGCCCGAGGTTGCGCAGCAAGACCGGTTTGTTTTCTGCCTGAATCACCGGAAGATCCCCGACGTCCTCCAGTGAATTCATGAGGTGTTGGGGAATTTGCGTCTGCACTTGATAGGCAATGCCACTCTTGGGGTCCGCCCAATGGTTGGGAGCCTCGAACCGGCTCGACCACGTCGCGGGCACCAGCGCGCGTGAAATCTGTTTCATGTCGGGCCCGATAATGCCGGACCGTTCCCGGTCCACGGCCACTTCGACCGTCGGATAATCGAGCGACTGGGCAAACTGGACATCACGCAGCGTCGAAATTCCTTCCAACTGATTTCTTACTCTCTCCGCAAACGCGCGGTTGGCCGCCAGATTCGGGCCGCTCACGGCGACCTCAATCGGCATCGGTGCGCCGAGGCTCATTACCTGGCTCACGAGATCCGCCGGTTCGAAGGAAAAGCTAACGTCGGGAATTTGTGCCGCAAATTCCTGCCGGAGTTCGTCCTTGAGCTGTTTGACAGGTACACGCGTGCCGGGCTTCAGTTGCACCTGCAACACGCCTTCCTCAGTCCCGCCGTTCCAGAGATAAAGAAAATTGATGGGATAGGTCGAGCCGTGAAGCCCGATAAAACCAAGCGACATTTTCACATTCTCCGGCCCGATGGCGGTTTTGATGATCTCCAACGCCTTCAAAAAGACTGTTTCCGTGCCATTGATGTCCGTGCCGGCGGGTGCGCGCAAGCGCACTTGCAATTCCCCGGACTCCACGCGCGGAAAGATTTCCGTTCCCAATCGTCCGCCGATCAGGACAATCACCGCGCTCGTGCCCGCCAGGTAGGTGAACAGAAACCACGCCCGCCAGCCTGCCAGCTTTTGCAGGAGAAGACTGTAACCACTCTGCCACCTGGCAAAGCCAGCGGCATGGGATTTAGCGCCGTGGATGCGCGATCCCCAAACCGCGAGAACCGGCACCAGCGTGCTCGACAGCAAATAAGAAGCTGCCATGGCAAAACCCACCGCCAGTGCCAGCGGAAGAAACATGGCCCTGGCCGCGCCAGTCATAAACAAGGCGGGTGTGAACATCACCAGGACGCAGAGCATGGCCAGCAAGCGCGGTCCGATGGTTTCCGTGGTGGCGTCCAATGCCGCCCACGCCGCCGAACGGCCTCGATTCAGGTGAACGTGAATGTTCTCGAGACACACCGTTGCCTCATCCACCAGGATTCCCACCGCCAGCGTCAGGCCGCCCAGGGTCATCAGGTTGACTGTTTGTCCCGTGGCCCACAACGCCAGCACGGCGGCCATCAAGGACAAGGGAATGTTCACCACGACGATGAGCGCGCTCCGCCAGTCCCGCAAAAACAAGAGAATCATCAATCCCGTCAGCGCCGCGCCCAACGCGCCTTCCCAAGGCAGGCCCGCAAGTGAGCGAGTGACGACCGGCGATCGGTCAAATTCGTAGCTGATCTTCATGTCGGATGGGAGGGCGCCTTGAAACTTTGGGACGTTCTTCTTCACCATGTTTGCCACCGCCAAAGCCGAAGCATCCGCCCGCTTGGTCACGGGGATGTAAACTGTGCGCCGCCCGTTCACGAGCGCGCAGCAGGTCACGATGTCGGAATCGTCCTTGACTTCGGCAACGTCCCGGACGAACACCGCTGGATATTCTCCTCCTCGAACCGGGGCCGCTTCGAGGTCTTTGATATCCCGGGGAATGGAATTGACGGGCACCATCGGATATTTCCCGGCGCTCATCAAATTCCCCGACGGACTGACCACATTGGCCGCGGTGATTGCCTCCACCACTTCGTCGGGTGACATGCCGTAGGACTTGAGGCGGTCCGGCTTCAGGTTGACCACAACGGTGCGCGCATTCGCGCCGAAGGGCGGGGGAGCGGAAACCCCGGGCAGGGTGGCCAGTAGTGGACGCACCCGATTCAACGCGGCGTCCTGCATTTCCGTCAGCGAACGTGTTTCGCTGGAAAAAACCAGGTAACCCACCGGCAGGCTGCCTGCGTCAAAACGAGTAATGAAGGGCGGCACCGTGTTGGGCGGCATGAACGCCCGCGCGCGGTTCACGTACGCCACCGTCTCGGCCATCGCCTGGGACATGTCCGTTCCCGGATGAAACTGCAGCTTCATCAGGGCCGCTCCTTGAATGGATTTCGATTCCACGTGTTCGATGCCGGTCAGATAGAGAAAGTGATACTCGAAGAAATACACCAGATAACCTTCCATCTGCGACGGGTCCATGCCTCCATAAGCCTGCGCGACGTAAATCGTGGGCAAGTCCAGCGCTGGGAAAATATCCTTCGGCATTTGCCGCCAGGCCAGCACGGACGCCAGACCCACCGCGATCACCGCCACAACAACGGTGAGCGGTCGGCGCAGTGAACGATCAACCAGATTCATCAGAGCTGCACGTTGCTCACGCGGGATTTAAGCCCGTTCGGGCATGAGGATACAAGCCCGGCTTTGTTCCTTAAATCACCACAAACAAGATCTGCCGCTCTTGCGGCGAGCGAACCCGAAATTCTTTGACTGCACATTTGCAAACAGGACGAAAAAAGGACAAACTAGGGAATGCCGCTGCACATCTTTCGGAAGCATCAATTTGCCGTCCACGCGCTCAGTTTGACCTTGATTGCATTATTGGCGGTCCCGGTCGCATCGCTGGCGCAGAGCAATCTGACGATCTATGGCGATTCCCTGGTAAATGGCTGGACGGATTCCAGCTACAACACAACGCGGAACTTCGCGAACACGTCACCGGTTCATTCGGGCAGCCATTCCATCAGCGCAACCGTCACGAATGCCTATGGAGGAATTCAATTGTCTCACTCGGCAATGACCAATTCGGCTTACGCTTTTGTCACCTTCTGGCTCAACGGCGGGATATCAGGGGGACAACAACTCCAGATGTACGGCAATCTTACATCGGGAGCGCAGAATGCCCGGTTTTATCTGAACTCCCCGTCGGTGAACACCTGGCAGCAATACATTGTTCCTTTGTCCGCATTGGGCGTTGACAATGCGACGAATTTCACGGGATTCGCCATTCAAGATTCCGCCGGAGGGACTGAGCCAACATTTTATCTCGACGACATTCAACTGGTCAGTTCGACGCCGCCCGCGGTCACGCATTTGACGGTGAATGCCGCCCAAACCATCCGGACGGCGGACGCGCGCTGGTTTGGGATGAACGTGGCGATTTGGGACAGCGCGCTCGACACGCCGACCAGTCTTGCCGCGTTGACCAATATGGGCATCCGCGCCTTGCGTTTTCCCGGGGGTTCCGCCTCCGACGATTATCACTGGATTTACAACCGGCAGGACAGCAACACATGGAGTTGGTCGACGAGCCCCGCCAGTTTCATCCATCTGGTCACGAACGCGAACGAGCAGAGCATGATCACGGTGAATTACGGCACGGGTTTCACGAACGAAGCCGCCGCCTGGGTGGCCTATGTCAATGCGGCAACCAACAGCACCACGCCGCTGGGCACCGATTCACTGGGCTTCAACTGGCAGACCGCCGGTTATTGGGCCTCTCTGCGCGCCGCCGCCCATCTCGGAACCGACGATGGGAAAAACTTCCTGCGCATTTCCCGGCCGGCTCCGCTCGGTTTCAAATATTGGGAGATCGGGAATGAGGTTTATGGAGGTTGGGAAACAGACAGCAATTCGCTGCCGCACGATCCCTACACCTATGCGTTGCGAGCCTGCAATTACATCTCGCTGATGAAAGCGGTGGACCCGACGATTCATGTGGGTGTGGTGGTGACGCCTGGGGATGACAGTTATGCCAACAACACGAGCAATCCGGCGACCAACCTGCGCACCGGCCAGCCGCACAACGGATGGACACCGGTTCTTTTGGCCACGTTAAAGAGCAAAGGCGTTACCCCTGACTTCCTCATCCACCATCGCTATCCGCAGAATCCGGGAGGCGAAAGCGACGAGGGATTGCTGCTTTCCTCGTCTGGCTGGGCCGCCGATGCCGCGACTTTGCGGCAGGAGATATCCGATTACTTTGGCGCGGGCGGCACCAACATCGAGCTGGTTTGCACGGAAAATAATTCCGTGTCGTCCAATCCCGGGAAGCAATCGGTCAGCCTCGTCGCCGGCCTTTTCATGGCGGACAGCCTGGCGGAATTGATGCAAACCGAGTTAAACGGACTGTTCTGGTGGAATTTCCAAAATGGCGGTTATAACACCAGTGGCAATGTCAGTCCCTCCCTTTACGGATGGCGGCCTTACGGCGACTATGGAGTGGTGGAGGGAGTGACCAATTTCCCGCCGTATTACGCGTCAAAGCTCATGAAAAACTTCGTGCAGGCGGGTGATACCGTGATCACCGCCGCCAGCGATTATATTCTGCTCTCGACCTACGCGGCGCGGCGGCAGGATGGCAGCCTGACGGTTTTGACCATCAACAAGGATCCGACCAATGCGGCCACTGGCCAGGTGAGTTTGACCGGATTTGTCCCGGCTTCCACCGGGGCGGTCTATTCTTATGGAATGCCGCAGGACAACGCGGCGCAAACGGGCATCGGTTCGTCTGACGTGGCGCAAACCGCTTTGTCCGGCGCTGGCACCAACTTCAACTATTCGTTCCCGCCTTACTCGGCCACCGTGTTTTCGCTTTGGCCTGCGCCGGCAAGTCTGAAGGTGGTTTCCAGCGCCAATGCGGCGCAAGTCGTCTTTCAACTTCAAGGGCAGGCTGGCGTTCCGTATGTGATTCAACGTTCGACCAATCTGGTTTCGTGGACGTCGGTGAGCACGAACACACCCGTTGGTTCGAGTGTGAACATCACCAATCCGGTGGCGGCATCCGTTCCGAAACAATTCTGGCGGGCGGTTTGGCAGCCATAAAGTTCATTGGCCAAGGTTGTTTGAACTTGCGTCGAACTCACGGCGTTTGGTGGTGTGCTGGGGCGGGCTTTCAGCCCTTGCCGTATTCGCAATTGGAAACCTGGGGCGTTGTCCCAGGCTGGTATGAAGCGCGCCGATGGCGCTGAAGAGTTCGGGCCGCTCCGTACGCCTGTTTCCTCTCCGTATCTCTCTGTAGTTGAGTTGGAAAGATTTTGGAGCGCGAGGCTCCTTACAGCCAAGAGCCCGTCTCGGTAGGGCGCGGCACTCCGTGCGCGCCGTCGGCGGGCAGAGACTGCCCGCCCTATCAGGATGGCGTTTACTCGATTCTGGGGGCGTCGAAAGTGCGACCGCCCTGGTGGTGGATGGCTTTGGTGACTTTGCCGGCATCGTTCTTCACGAACTCAACCTGGGCATCGACTACTTTCCAGAAGAACTCGGTGGGTGACTTGGGAAAGATTTCGAATTTGGGCTGGTCGGTAAGCTGGCCGAACAGATGGTCGCCCTCGCGAGTCACGGTCAAAATTGCCTTGCCCTGGCCGTAATCGTACTTCCCCACCAGGGCATCGTAGCTGGCGGAATCCACCTTCGCCTCTTTCAGATCTGCGAGTCGCGGCGCATTGATGACCTGGCCACCTTGATGGTGGACGACTTTGATCGCCTTGCCATTCTTGTCTTTGACGAACGTTGCCTGGGCATCGACCACCTTCCAAAAGAATTCGGTGTCGGACTTGGGAAAGATTTCATACCGGGGCTGGCCGCCGAGTTGGGCGTAGAGATGCCTGCCCTCTTTGGTGACGGTCAGAATTCCAATGCCGTAGTCGTAGCGGCCAACGAGTCCATCAAAGGCGGCTGGTGAAACATCTGGATCAATTTTGTGAATGGGACGCGGGTCGAGCTTTTCGCCGAGGTAAAACTGCGTGACCAAATGGGCCAGCGTGGCCGGTTCGGCGCCGGGAGCGCCGGGCAGGGCGTTGGCGAGGATGGCAACCGTGAAGTTTTCGCGCGGCAGACGCATGATGAAGCTGCTGAATCCGTTGAGACCGCCGCCATGGGAAATCTCCTGCGCGCCGCGCAGTTCGGAAACAAACCAACCGAAACCGTAGCCGCTGCCGGAATGGTCGTCTTTGTTGTCCTCGGTTTTGACGGGCGTCCAGGCGGCTTTGAGGCTGGCTTGCTTGAGCAGTTTGCCGCCGAAGACGCCTTCATTCCAATGGAACAAATCTTCCACGGTGGAATAGAGGGCACCCGCGCCACCGGCCCGGGACATGTCCCAGTTCAGCGCGTTCGTGAACGCGGCCCCGCTGAATTCATAACCGAGCGCCTCATGTTCGAGCGGGACGCCGGAGCGATGGACGCCGGTGTGGTTCATGCCCAAAGGCTCGAAGAAATTTGCGCGGAGGAAATCGCCGTACGTTTGACCCGAAACCTTTTCAACGATGCGGCCAAGCAGGAAGTAGCCTGAGTTGTCATAGAGCCATGTCTTGCCGGGATTGAAGTCGTAGGGATCGTTCTGAAACGATTTGATGAGGTCATCGGGCTCGACCGGGGTGGCGACCGTTGCCATGAAACCGGGTTTGCTGGTGTAGCTGTGGATGCCCGAGGTGTGGGTGAGCAGATGGCGCAGGGTGACCTCATCGCCGCGCGGGAAATCGGGGAAGTATTTCGAGAGCTTGTCGTTGACGCTGAGTTTCCCTTCCTCCTGGAGCTTCAGAATGGCGGAGGCGGTAAATTGCTTGGTGATGGAACCGATGCGGGATTTTGTTTCCGGAGTGAAGGCCACGCCATGCGCGATGTCGGCGAGGCCGTAACCCTTTTCGAAAAGAACCCTGCCATTTTGGGCGACCAGCACGGCAGCGCCGGGGCCGTTGTTGGAAATCGCGCGGGTGAAGAGCGCATCGACAAGCTTGTCCGGCGAGGGGATGGGGATGTTCGTGTTCGCGCCGTGGGCGGCGAGGTATTGGGCAACTTCAGTTTCCCCAAACAGGCGGGCGGTGTGGAAGGCGGTCAGGCCGGCTTTGTTTTGCGCGTTTACATCCACGCCGTCGTCCAGCAACTTCTGAATGATTTCGGTGTCGCCGCCAGCCAATACGACTTCGATCAGATTGTGAGCTTGTAATTCCTTGCTCCAGTTTTTCATGGATTCGCCCGGTTTCGGGCCGGTGGAGGTGGCGGCGTCGGCGGCGCGCAATGAGAGCGCGCTCACCAGCAGCGCAAGGGCGAGCGAACAAGCGGCCACAGAGGACAGGGAAAACAGACGCTTTTTCATGGTCGAGTAACTCCTTTCAGGGTTTCGATGTTGGAGTGATTTTGCCCGATCGGGCGGTTCTTTGCAAAGCCGATTTCATGTTTGTGGGTAAAGTTTGGAGAGTAATTGTTACCGGAGTGTGACGGGAATATCCTTTTGGTGTGACCGGGGAATGGATTGTTCCTCGCCCTCCGGGCTGGGAAGGCGTCGGGCTTTCGATGGGGACGGCGCAGTGCGCTGGTCCCTACCCGGCCTGGGCGGGGGAGAGGATGCGGCTGATGGCGGCGCGGAATTCGGCGAGGGTGAAGGGTTTCGACAGGCAAATCTTGTTGCTGGATTTCAGGAACTCCTGCGTGCGCTCGTTGACGATGTCGCCGGTGATGAAGATCAGGCGGCGGGACATGTCGGGGTTGGAGGCGTTGAGGCGTTCGTACACCTGCTCGCCGGTGAGGCCGGGCATTTTCCAATCGCACAAGGCGAGGTCATAATGATACTGGCTCAGACGCTTGAGGGCGGTTTCGCCGTCGCGCACGACATCGACTTTGTAACCGTTGATGGTGAGCACCGATTCGATCATTTGCAGGATCAAATCCTCGTCGTCGATGACCAGCACGCGGCGGCCCACGCCGTCGCGCGGGTTCGGAGCGGCCGGGGCGGCGGGCGCTTCGACTTTGGGAGCCGCCTCGGTGGTGATCGGCAGTTCGATGACGAACGTGGCGCCTTCACCCGGAGCGCTTTGGGGCGTGATGGCGCCCCCATGCTCGGTGATGATGCCGTAGCAGAGGCTCAAGCCCAGGCCGGTGCCTTTGCCCACTTCCTTGGTGGTGAAAAAGGGATTGAAGATCTTCTTGAGATTTTCCGCCGAAATGCCGGGGCCGTTGTCACGGAAAGTGATGCACACCTTGCCGTTGACCACGGCGGTGGTGATTTCCAATCGCCCGCTGGGTTGGTGCGCCTCCATGGCCTGCTTGGCGTTGTTGATGATGTTCAGGAAGACCTGCTGCATCTGGTGCGGGTCGATCAAGGTGGCCGGCAGGCGCGGGTCGAAGTTCGTAACGACCTCGATGTTGCTGGTGCGCATCTGGTAGGCGAGGATTTCAACGGCGGACTCGAGGATTTCGTTGACGGAGACGACCTTGCGCTCGGGAGCGTGGCGGCGGGCGAAACTCAACAGGCTTTGAACGATCTTTTGGCAGCGTTTGGCGCTCTTGAAAATCATGTCCAGGAAGCGCCGCTGGGTCTCCGGCATTTCGTTCTGTTGCAGCAACTCGGCGAAGCCCATAACGGAGGTCAGCGGGTTGTTCAGTTCGTGCGCCACGCCGGCAACGAATTCGCCGATGCCCGAGAGTTTCTCGCTCTGGATCAATTGATGTTGCGTGGTCTTGAGAGTATCGACCGTTTTTTCGAGTTCTTCGCGCGAGGTCTTGAGGTTCTCGGTCATCCGGTTGAAGACAGTGGCAAGTTCGCCGCATTCATCGCGGGAGGAGACTTCGACACGGCGCGAAAAGTCGCCGCGTCCGACGGCTTCGGCACTGTCGCGCAACTGGCGCAAGGGCTGGGTGAGCTTGCGCAAGAGCAACCACACGACGGTGGTACTCAAAGCAATTCCGAGCAGGCCGACAGCCAGGAGCATTTTTTGCGTGGCACTGAGCAGGGCAATGCCGGACTCGTAAGAGAAGAGGAGCAGGTACTCGAGTTTGCCGGTGCCGCCGGGAATGGTGAAGTAGTCCGCTTTGCAAAGGAAATGCTGGTTATTGACGATAATCTGGCGGGCCGAACCGCGGCTTCGCAGCTCCTGGTCGCCGGAGAGGGCGCTGAATCGCGCCACGAGGACGGGATACAGCTCGGGTTTGGGCAGGCTTCCGACCGCGACCTGGTCCCCGGTCATGAAGAATATTTCGGTGCGGGTGAGTTGCTTGATTTCCTGAGCCGCCTCGGCCCCGATTTCCACCCCAAAGGTGGCGATGCCGACGATTTGGTCATGGAAAATGACGGGCAGCGAGACTACATCCAGCAAGTTCGTGCCGACGATGATGGTGTCGGCCTTGGGCTGACGTTCCTCCACGGCTTGACGAACGGCCGGCGCGCACTGGGCTTGGAACAAGTCTTTATTGAAGTCCTTGGTGCGGCTCGCAAAAGCGAATTCCTGACTGTCGCTCCGGATGAAAGTCAGCGTGGCAATAGCCGCGCCATCCTGCTCCTCAAACTCGCCCAGCAAACGGTCCAAAAAATCATTGGCGGTTTCGAGGTCGGCCAATTGCGTGGTGGCTTTGAACCGGGGCTCGTTGACCACGTTGCGATAGCGCGCTTTGAGATTATCGACGCGGATTTGCTGGGATTTTTTGACGATCTTGCTGGCGGTCAACAATTGATCCGCGGCGTCGTCGCGCACCTGGGAGCCGATGCGGCGGTTGACTACCCATATAGTCGCGGCAGTCAGCAATACCATAACCAGGACCACCGGCACCAGCACCTTCGTCTGGAAACTGAAACGGGCTCTAAAAGGAATTCTGTTCATCGGACTCGGTCAATATTTCGGAAGGTTGGTGATGCCCAGGGTGAAATCAGCTTTCACGTCACCGGTTTCCGAGACGGTGATTTCGCGGACCTGGCTCGGCAGGCGCTCGTGCCAGGCTTTCAACTTGTAGGTTCCGGGGGGGATGTTGGAAATGACATACGCCCCCTTGGCATCGGTGGCGCAGAAATATGGATTCTCCAAAACGAGCACGACGCAGTTCATGGCCGAATGGATGGAGCAAAAGACGTCCACGCGGCCGGGCTGGTCAAAGGTCACGGACTTGACGTCCGGGTTTTGGTAGAGGCCAAGATCGAACTGCTTGGGTTCGGAATAGGAAAAGACATTGTGGAAAATGGAGTCGTGGTTGGGCCATTCGACCGTGGTGCCCACCAGCACCGGGAGAACGTGCGGCGTGAACATGGCGTTTTTTTGGGAAATCTTGCGCGTGGTCACGACTTGCAACGGCTTGTCCGCCGGAGCGGGGTGGTTCGTGCCGACCGGTCCCGTGATATAAACAACAAAGTCACGCAGCTCGGCGTAGTCAATGCGCTCGGCGAATTTCAACGCGTGGCTGTCGTATTTGCCGCACTCGGCGTCCGAGCCCGGCTTGCCTTCGGCGTGCACCTTGCCGCTGATGGTGCCCGCCTGGGCGGACAGTATGGCCATTCCGCAAATGAGTAATGAATTGATCCAGAGCTTCATGCTAAAATTTGAAGGCGGCTTCGAGCCCGAAGAGATTTTCCTGACGCCGGGCTTCGCCGTTCAATTCGTGGCCGCGGTTAAAGCTGTATTCGCCCTTGACGAGGAGGTTGGGGCTGAAGCGATAGCCAAGCCCCAGGCTCAACCGCCAGTAATCGGTCGTCAGGTCATGTGCGAGATAATTGAGCATGTTGCCATCGCCCACGATGGGGAAACCGCCGGGAGCGAAGATTTGGCTGAACCGAGCCGCGGCGTAAAGTTTCCGTGTGATATCCTTTACGCCTTCCAGGTAGTAATAATAGACATCGCGATGATTGTGGCCGGCGGAATCGTTGTCGCCATAGGTGATATATCCTCCCGCTGCGCGCATCACAATGCCGGGGAACCGGGCTTGGACGTCGCCTTCCACAAGGTTGGCGTGAAACACCGTGGTGGCGGGCGAACCAAGCGAACGGAACCACCCGTTTGCGAACCACAGCGCGGACCATCCGTCGCCAATCACATCCAAATCGCCCGTCCGCATCCCGCTCACGCTCAAGTGAAGCCACTTGGCGGGGTCATAACCCACCCGGCCCACGACCGCTTTGTCGGCATTGAAATCCTGGGAAGTTGCCGAGCCGCCGTTTTGGACGGCGGCCACGTATTGCACGCGGCCCAGGCTGCCATAAAGCTCCACGCCCTCGTCCACGCCCCACAAATCCGTAAGGGAGTGCGAGATGAGCGGATTATCAATCGCGTAGCGGTATTGGTATTCTTCGCCAAAAGGAATGTTGAATCGTCCGACGCGCAGGTTCAGCATCCGATCATCGCCCCACAATTGCGAAACGCTCTCGAAATCCAGGTAGAGTTCGCCGACGCGCAGGGTCAGGTCGGGCACTTCGCGCGCCGCCAAATCCAGTTCGCTGAAGAGATAAACGTTTTTCCAAATCGGCGCTTCGAGAAAAACCCTGGCTTCGTCGATGCGGAAATCAGCGTTCGGGTCCTGCCCTTTGCTCTGGGAATGGAAGAAGGCCACCCCCCCTTCGCCGGTGATGTCCACCCTGCCGAAATGCATCGGACGGGCGGGTTCCGAGGGCGGTTCGTCGGCTGGTTTCGTTTCCAGTTTCTGGACCTCCCGGTCGCGCTGTGCGTTGGCGTCCTCAATCGCCGACACCTTGTGCACCAGGGAATCGATTATGCTCTGCTGCTGGCGCACCTGCTGCTGCAACAATTCATTCTGCTTTTTCAGCAGGAGGAATTCCCCGGGCGTGACCGTGTTGGTTTCGGTGTTGATCTCGCCAGGAAGCCTGCTGGCGAAGATGAAAAAACCGGCGGCACAGCCCGCGAAGGCAGCCCGCACGTTCAGATTTTTCATCATGCCTCATCGATTGAGCAACAAGCATGCCTGCCTGCCTTTTGCGGACGGCGGATTGACGCGGAAAAAATGGCTGCCAACGGATTCGGCGAAGTTCGTACGAAACTGTGTCCATCAATCGGTCAATTGCGGACGGAAGCGCTACAGAATTTGGCCGGGCTCAGCCGATATTTCAAGGGTTGCCCACAATTGAGACACTGCCCCGGTAATTCGGATTTTTATTCGAGCCGCCTCACTGCCAATAATCTTTGCATGTATTCCCGAAATTCGGCTGCGTCAGAAACGGCGCGAGGGGAGAGCGCGATGGAAATCGGACGGCGGCCCGGGAATCAGCGGGGGGTTCGAACCAGGCGCGGCGGAAGATGTCGGGGCGGTGCCAAGCTTCACGGGACTGATGGGATATTCGCCCAGCGGAGCTTCAACAACCGTGCCTGTGGTCGCATCAAACTTATGGCCTGCGGTCACTACTTTTGCGGGCAGCAAGTCATCGCCAGCCATTTGCACAACCACCAAGGAACCCGAGTTGGCGCGAGCGCTGCCATTGGAACCGAGCACATAACGACTCGAACCCCGGACGCCGGCCACACCTTTGGCCAGCTTGATCTCGTATTTCGAATCTGCGGACATTCTCGTGACGCTGCCGGCAATCTGACCGGCCTCCAAGTCCAATTGCGTTTCCTCTGCCTGGGTCCCGCCGAACCGGCCATCCGGCAGCTTGTTGAGCGCCAGGACGCTTTCCTCGGCGAGCCGCACGACGTTGGCCAACGGTTCGGCTACATCGTCGCCATGCACTCCGTCGAGCGAAATCGAAATGGAAGTGGCCGCGACGGAATCGCCCAGGATCAACTCGACCAAAGAGCGTTCGGCCGTCTGGACCAGGCAACCGGGCTTCAATCGGTCTCCTTTCTTGAGGGTTCGCCATGTTCGATGGTCATCCGAACAGCGGGCGTTCCCGGAAACGAGCACGACGGTGGCCATGCCCGGAGCGCCGGGGCCTGCATTCGCCTGGCCCACCCACCCGATCATCAACCAGACTGCCGTGCTGGCAGTCAATCGTCGCACAAAACCACGAAATGTTCTCATAGCAATCCATCCAGCATGCGCTGACACGCGCCGAAACGCAACCCCGGACGTGTGGTCGAATGAAGTGTGGTTGGGGTATATGGCCCATGGCTTCCAAATTAAACCCTGCATACTATTTATTTGGTGGCGGATGCGGATACATCCAACATCGAATGCGAATGGAACGGGGAGTTTTGAAGTTGTTCGTGCCCAAACGGGAAGGCTTTCAAGCCCCGGGAGACGAAGGTAGAAATAGTCCAAAGCAAAGGCCCACCGAAACAAACCAAAGAAACTATGCCAGATAAAGAAGATCGAGAAACTGAAGCACGGGCGCGCGCGGATGCGCGCGCTGGCAAAGCGCCCACCACGCAGGCGGGTGAGTTCGTTCGCGAGGAAATGCATCATATACGCGAGGGCCGCCACGGGGCGCGTTCAAGCAAGCAGGCGATTGCCATTGGTTTGTCGAAAGCGCGCCGGGCCGGGGTGAAGTTGCCGCCGCCGCAGCGTGGCCGCGCATCACAAAAAACGCGCCGCAACGCGCAACGCGCCTATGAACAGGGCCAGAAGCGAAGTCGGCCAAAACCATCAGCTAAAAGGTCGAAAGCCCGATTGAGCGTTCTGCAACGCGAAGGACGCGGAGCGGCGTCGCATCGGGCACTGTCGCGCCAAGCGCGTTCCTCAGCCCGGCGGCGTGGTCCGGCCAACCGGTCCGCGGCGGCTCGCAAAGCAGCGGCAACGCGCAAGCGGTAAAACCGGCAGGCAAAGAACTGGTACTTTATCTTGATGAAGAGGCGTGAGCTGGCTCGGCCTGTTCCTGAAACCGGCGGTGACTCTCCATAATCAGGGACCGCGCTTCCTTGACATCCCGCCAGCCAATGACGGTCGTGCGCTTGCCTTCGAGTTCCTTGTAAACGGAAAAGAAGTGTTCGATCTCACGAAGCAGGTGTGGCTCCAGATCCGCGAAATTGCGGAGCAACTTGCGTTGCGGATCATGGGCGCCCACGGCCAGCACCTTGGCATCCGAAACCCCTTGATCGATCAAGTCCAGCACACCAAGAACCCGTGCTTCAATGACGCAGCCGGAAAAACTGGGCTGGCTGGTAAGAACCAGAATATCCAGTGGATCACCATCAGTGCTCAGCGTGCTGGGAACAAATCCATACTCTCCCGGATAGTGGACCGAAGAATATAAAGGCCGATCCAGGCGAAAAACCCCCAGTTTCGGGTCGTATTCGTACTTGTTGACCTCGCCCAGCGGCACTTCAACCACCGCATAGACCAAGTCGGGGGATCGTGATCCGATGGGCAGTGTCAAATAGTTCATGCGATGGAGCGCAGAGATCCAGCTCTGCGAGTTGATACCTCTTGATATTCACGCCCGGACAAAGCAAACGCCCGCACTCTGCTCACTGCGTTCGCCAAAGCACCAAACGCCGCACCCAGTTCGCTGCATCATTCCAGCTTCAACTCAGCGCTGCCTTTAATGACGCCCTTGGCCATTGCGTAACGAGTCAGCCCCGCCACGTCATGGATTCGCAACTTGTTCATGACCTGCTGCCGGTGCTTCTCGACCGTTTTGGCGCTGATCCCGAGTTCGCCCGCGATTTGTTTGTTGGTCTGCCCTTCAGCAATGAGTTGGAGCACTTCGGCTTCCCTGGGGGTGAGATGGTCATTGCGGGCAGGCGTCGCGTTGCCGCGGTTGGAAGGCTCGTGGCCGGTCACCGACAATCGATTCGCGATGGCCGGGCTCAGTACGCGATGGCCGCGCTCGACCTCGCGAATGGCCTTCAATAAATCATCCGCCGCGGATTGCTTGATCAAATAACCGGTGGCGCCCACCTCGGAAAGACGCGCCACATATTCGTCATCCCCATAGGAGGAAAGGATCAGAACTTTGCAGTTGGGTACCTGGCGGGTGATCTGGCGCGCGGCTTCAAGTCCATTGAGCGCCGGCATTACGATGTCCATCAAGACGACGTTGGGCAGGAGCCGTTTGGCCATTTCGACGGCTTGACGGCCTGTTTCGGCTTCGCCGACCACTTCCAGGTCGCTCTCGGTCGTCAACAAGGCACGTAACCCCTGCCGCACCACCATGTGATCATCCGCAATTAGAATAGTGATTTTTTTCACATTTGGAACCGATTTTGGTACTCACGCTAACTCATGACTGCCGGGCTACAAGTAGGGTGAAACCCCACGCATGCCCGAAATCAGAATCCGGCAATTATGCGCCTGCCCAATGATTGGTTCGCGCCTTGCTCGCACTGCAAACAGCCTCCGCGCGCCCCGTTACACGCTGAAAATCATATTGTTGCGCCCAGCGCTTTGCCCTAGAGTTTTGCCATGCCACGGTTACGCGTGTTGAAAGCGCGAAACGAGTGGACAACGGATGCGCAGCTCAGCAAGCCACGGCACTTGGATGTCCTTGGGGAAATGTGACAGCCAGCGAACCGGGAACGGCTGCTGGGGTGGTCCAATCCTCGAATCGATGCCCGCCTTGAAATTATGAACCGACTCCTTGCGTCATGACCGCCTACGAACAGACTCGGGAAAAGCTGTCCGCTGCTCCTAAAACCTGGCTGATAACCGGCGTCGCGGGGTTCATTGGGTCGCATTTGATGGAGGCGCTCTTGCAACTGAACCAGCGTGTTGTCGGCCTTGATAATTTAATCACCGGCCACCGGCGCAATCTCGAAGAGGTCCGCCGGAACGTGTCTCCCAAGCAATGGGCAGGATTTACTTTTCTGGAAGGGGACATTCTTGATCAGCCGCTTTGCCGGCGGGCATGCGCTCACGTTGATTACGTGCTCCACCAGGCCGCGCTTAGTTCAGTGCCGCGCTCGATTGAAAACCCAATTCGGACCAACGAAATCAACATAACGGGTTGCTTGAACATGCTGTTGGCCGCGCTCGACCAAAAAGTAAAGCGGTTCGTTTATGCATCCAGCAGCTCAGTTTATGGCAACGCTTCCAGCCCGGGCAACGCCGAGGCCAACACCGGCCAGCCGCTCTCACCCTATGCGCTCACGAAGCTGGTGAACGAGCTTTATGCCGGTATCTTCGCTCGCAATTACGGCTTGGGAACGATGGGGTTGCGTTATTTTAATGTCTTCGGGCCGCGCCAGGATCCATCAGGGCCTTATGCCGCGGTGATCCCCACGTGGGTGAACGCCTTGCTCAGCAAAAAGCCCGTTCATATCAATGGCGACGGATCGACCAGCCGGGACTTTTGTTACGTCGCCAACATAGTCCAGGCGAACCTTCTCGCGGCAACGTCGGAGAACCCCGACGCGGTCAATCGCGTATTCAACGTGGCCAATGGGGGCCGGACCAGTTTAAACAACCTGTATGGGATGCTGCAGGGCCGGCTCGCGTCTGCTCACCCGCATGTCCGCGACTGTCGTCCCGTTCACCTGCCGTTCCGGGCGGGTGACATCCTCCATTCCCAGGCAGACATTTCGCTGGCGCAACAGCTTCTCGGCTATCTCCCAACGCATACCGTCGAACAAGGGTTGGAACCAACGCTCGAATGGTATCGATCACTCACTGTCGCCTGAGTTCTCCATTCTCCACCTGCATGCAGCCAGCGACGACCAAAACGACCGCAACCGTTGGAGCCAAGCCGCGGCGAAGGAAACTGCGGATCGCTTTAAAGCTTGGCGCAGCGCTGGTCATGGCAGCTTTGGCCGCGCTGATATTGGCCAAACCGATCCTGTGCCTTGACTCCAGCCCGCTGCGGCCGGCTGAAGTGATTATCGTACTGGGCGGGAGCGCGTTCGACCGCGCGCCACGCGCCGCCGAACTGTTCAAGGCCGGCTTGGCGCGAAAAATCATCGTGACAGGTGACGGCGACTGCGACGAGAACCGGCTGGCCCTGGTTGCGCATGGCGTGCCGAACGCGGCCATCGAGGTGGAGTGCCGATCCACCACCACCAGGGAGAACGCTCAGTTCACCCGGCCTTTGTTGGAAAGCGCAGGCATAAAAGAGGCCATCATCGTGACCTCCTGGTACCATTCACGTCGGGCATTAAATACGTTTCGAGCGTTCGCGCCCCAGGTTAATTTCGTGTCCGCGCCCGCCTATCATACGGACAAATTCAGGCTGGGTTACGCGTTACTACAGATCTACAAGGAGTATGTAAAGGTGGGCTGGTATTGGCTCCGCTGGGGCGTGCCGCCATGGGAAGCGAAGCAACTCCCTCCGCTTGCAAGTGGCGCAGCATCATCGCTTTGGATTGCTTGCGCGTAGAGCCGTGTCGATCACTTGAGGGCGGTCGTTCCCGGCGCGAAATCTGCTAGCTAACCTCTGATGGACAAGTATTGGCGCAATGGAAGGCGTTCAAGCCCGCGAGGCGCGCACCGGCGCAGGTCGTGCCGTCCCGGTCAACCACCTTTTGGAGCCAAGCCCTTTTTGATTCCACGCCCTGACGGCACCTGCTCATGAAGATCAGCGTCATTGGCCTGGGTTACGTGGGGTTGCCGCTCTCACTCCAGTTTGCGCGCTCGGGAGTGGAGGTGCTGGGGCTGGATGTCGATCCCGAGAAGGTGGAATGGATTAACCGCGGACAGAGTTACATCCAACACATCGAAAGCTCCGCCGTCCAAAATGTTGTCGCCGCCGGACGTTTCTCAGCGACCACCGATTTCAAGCGGGTGGGTGAAGCCGATGCCGTTATCATCTGTGTTCCGACTCCGCTGAACAAAAATCGGGAGCCGGACATTTCGTACATTCTCCGCACCGGCGAAGCCATCGCTCCGCACCTGGCCCGGGGCGCGCTCGTGGTGCTCGAATCCACGACTTATCCAGGCACGACTGAGGAGGACCTGCGCCGGGTATTGGAAGCCAAATCCGGGTTGCGCGCCGGGGTCGATTTTCACCTGGCATTTTCGCCCGAGCGGGAAGACCCCGGTAATCCGGGCAGCAAAATTGCGGAGATTCCCAAAGTAGTGGGTGGCCTAACTCCGGCCTGTCTGGAAAAGGCGAGCGCGCTCTACCGTCGCGCTGTCAAAATTGTGGTTCCCGTTTCCTCATGCAAGGCAGCCGAGGCCACGAAACTGCTCGAGAACATTTTCCGCGGAGTGAATATCGCGCTCGTCAACGAGTTGAAAGTCGTTTACAGCGCGATGGGCATCGACATCTGGGAAGTCATCGATGCCGCGCGAACCAAACCTTTTGGTTTCATGCCATTTTATCCCGGGCCCGGGTTGGGCGGACACTGCATCCCCATCGATCCCTTTTACCTGACTTGGAAGGCGCGGGAATTCGGCAAGCCCACGCGATTCATCGAATTGGCGGGAGAAATCAACACCGCGATGACCAACTACGTTGTTGGGCGCGTGGTCGAGGCATTGAACTCGCTTCGCAAATCGGTCAATGGCAGCCGCTTGTTGCTCATCGGCCTGGCGTACAAACCGGATGTGGATGACGTTCGGGAATCGCCCACCTTCATACTGATGGACCGCCTCAAGGAGCGGGGCGCGAAAGTGGCGTACTACGATCCGCACGTCCCGGTAATCCGGCCGACGCGCGAGCATGGTTACTGGACCGGCACCGCATCAGTGGCCTGGAATGCTGACAGCATCAGCAGTTTTGACGCGGTGATTATCTGCACAGCTCACCGCGTGATCAATTACAAGGAACTGGCCATCTGGGCCAGGTGCATCGTCGATTCGCGCAACGCAATGGCCAATGTTCCAGTCAAACCCGGACAGGTTTGGAAGGCTTGAGCTGCCAATTTGTCGCCGGGTATTTGTCTGAGAGCAGCCGAAGAAATCGGAAGCCTTGAGTCCGCTTCAGTCGTTCGGAGTCATGGTCCACATGCCCTTGGGACTAGTTGTGGTTCCAGAACCGATGGTTTGCTCGATTTTCAACGTCTGAACATGGCCATCGTGGAAGAGATAGTTGAACCGCTTGCTATGCAGGCCGTAGGCGGAATCACCGTAACCGTAGGTCGTGGTGGCGATCTGGAAACAGTCGGCAGTCAAACCCAGGCTTGTGTTGTAATTGGGACCGGCGCAAAACGAAGGCCAGTCGTTGCCGGCGCAATTTCGGCCATTGGGTTCTTCGGCCAGCAGGATGGTTGCCGCCGGCTCCTTGATCACGCTGAGTTTGTAACCGGGCGGTTCCCAAGGCGGCAGTGAACCGTCGTTCTGCGAGATGTAAACTCCCACGCCTTTTTGCTCCGGCGGCAATGGCTGACGGCTAAGCATATCCATCCCGCCGGCATAGTTCATGGCGTAGGTCCGGCGTTGGGCGAAGTCCTTGACGTAGCTGATGCTGACCTCGATGCGGTCAGCAGGGCATTGGAGGATTTTCGGAGCCATCATGGGATCGGTGATCGCGCCGGTAATCCCCACAAGCAGGTCGGCATCGGAATCACTGCCGCCAATGTAACGATGAATGTAATCGTCCCAGGATAGCTGATACATATAATCACCTGTGCGATAGACTGCAGGCGGGTACTGGTCAAGATGGTCATTAACAAAGAGATCGAAACCCAGCCCGATCTGCTTGAGCTGAGAGGTGCATTTTATTCGCCAGGCTTTTTGTTTCGCGCTCGCGAGTACGGGCAACAATAGCGAAGCCAGAATCGCGATGATCGCGATGACCACCAAAAGTTCGATCAGGGTAAATCCGGCAGGTTCGGCTGGGCGACCCGGCTGAACATCTTTCCGATGGATTTGAGCACGAGTGGACATTAAAGCTATTGTTTCACGAGTATGACTTGAACCCCTTTGGGATTGACGGCGAATTTCTGGCCCGGCGGAGCGGGTGGTGGATTGCTCACGTAACCGGCGGTTATCAGTTCCTCGAACGTGGCCGGCACGCGTTTGTTCTCGATGCTGTATTTGCGCAACGCCTGCGTCAGGGTAGCCAGCGTCGCTGTCATATCGGCGGGATTGGCTGCCTCCGCCGCTGGAGTAGACTGCGTGGCTGGCGCCGGGGATGCAGGCTTGCTGCAACCCGGCAGGAGCAGCAACAACAGGGCGGCTACTTTTCGTATTTGGTTCAAGGCTGTTCGCATAAGGTTAATCGGGTTGAGTGAGTGAGCATGTCATCAAAATAGAGGACACCAGGCTTGGATTTCAAAGCCCTCTCATCGCGCCTGAAACGAAGGATAGGTTGCATGGCCTGTCGATAAGGGCAGTCCTCTGTCCGCCATTGGTTCGCAAGGAGTGACCGCCCTGCCAGGACAGGGTTTTAAGGGAAGACGGGTTGATAACTGACGAAGGCGATGCTCCGGCTATCGGGTGACCAGGAAGGAACGTTGATCGTTCCCTGGCCGCCAAAAAGCCGCGTGAGTGTCCGGATCGGACCTCCCGCAATCGGCATCAGACGCAGCATCACCTGTTTGTTTTCGGGATGGCCCTTTACATCCTGTGTGTAGGTGAGGAACGCGAGCCATTTGCCGTCCGGCGACGGGTGCGCAAACCAATTGTTATATTCGTCCGAGGTGATCTGCTGCTGTTCTGTTCCGTCGCGCTTCATGCGCCAGATTTGCATCGAACCACTCCGCTCGGAGTTGAAATAGATGAACTGGCCGTCGGGCGAAAAATCCGGGCCGTCATCCAATCCCGTTGCGGTAGTAAGCCGCTGCTCTTCGCCGCCATCGGTAGAAATGGTGTAAACGTCAAACTCACCGTTCCGCTCCCCGCAAAAGGCCAGCGTCTTTCCATCCGGCGACCACCCGTGCCAGTATGAAGGCGAAAGTTTGGTGATGCGACGCGGAGCGCCACCGCCAAGTGGCAGAATGTAAATGATCGACTTGCCATTCTCGGTCTGGTCGCTGATGGCCACTCGTTTGCCATCCGGCGAAATACCGTGATCGTTGTTGATGCGATGGGCGAAGCCGGTTTCCACCGGCTGAGGCTCGCCGCCCGCGATCGGCAGGCGGTATAGTCGGCCACCCCGGTTGAACAAGAAGAACTGGCCGTCGGGCGACCAATTCGGCGCTTCAATGTGAGCGCTGGTTTGATAGACCACGCGCCGATCTCGCGAAGCAATGGGAATGACTTCCAGGGTGCTGGCGACTTGCGCCGGGGGGTTCGTTGCCGCCGGCAGAGCTTCCAGTTCGACTCGGGAAAACGTCGCGCGTTCGAGGGAATTTGTGTTATGGGCGCAGACAGCCAGGCCCACATAGAACGGCTCCTCGAACTTCACTGCATAAGCACATCCCGAGGGGCGCAACGAGTCGCCGGTGGCGGAAATCGAGAGTGAGATAAATTCACCGCGTTTTTCGAGCCGCACCCGGCCCGGCGCGGAAACATTCGACTGAATTTCCTGTGTCATCACGCCTTTGGCTTCCCGGTATTGCAGCGAGGTGAGGCCGTTGCCATGCACGGCGACATCCACGTAGGCTGAATCCGGCTCCAGGGTTTGACGAATGACGAGGCAGGCCTTCCGATGCGCATCGCCATTGGTGCCGATCCATCGAATGTCGGCCGCCAGGGTTAAATCGCCTGACATTCGCTTCCACAGGTAGTGGAACGAATCGTTCGTGAACCACATGTTGCCGCCGCCGCCCGCAATCACGTAGTTGCCTTGCTGCGCGTCGTATTGCATCGACCCGGCGCGTGGCGGATTGCCAATGTCCGTTTGGCCCGAGAAAAGGCCAGGGCTCGAAATATCCCGCGGCGCACCCACTGCGCCCATGAGCAGACTGAAAGAAGTGATGAGCGTGGTGAGCGATACAACAAAGGCTGGCTTCATGGGTTCCATCTTAGCCAAGCCGCAGCTCATCTCAAAGCCGAATGTGCATTCATGGTTCGGTGCAGCAACAACGCCGATGGTGGTGACGGCAGCCGAGTCTGTATTTGTATGCCCCGGAAGGCGGCTGGAGCCACTGGACATGGGAGGGGTTTCCGGTAAGCCCCGCCCGGGGGGCTTTTTGGTGCGAAAAGCCAAACCAGTGCCAAACCCTCAGTGCCCGTTGCCGGGGGGAGAAAAGGGGCTCCACCACAGGTAAGTGCGGCCTCCCGGCCCCGGCCCCGTCCCGGCCGGGATGTTCGAATCCCCCTGGAATTGCAGTTTGGTGATGAACTGACTGTTTCCCGCAACCGCCAGAATGTTTCCGCCCCGGGGATTGTGCAGCAAGCCCACGCCCTCGCTCGCATTGGGAAAGTTGGCCGCATCATTGTATTCAAACGCGCCGGGATTGCCCGGC
>Ga0070741_10001771_pt1 | contig 62451 bp, 51 predicted proteins | sample Coa_R1_4_FD_66440 | JGI IMG/M metagenome (GOLD analysis project Ga0070741, IMG submission 66440) | Surface soil microbial communities from Centralia Pennsylvania, which are recovering from an underground coalmine fire - Coalmine... | ecosystem: Environmental > Terrestrial > Soil > Unclassified ...
CCCCCCACCGCCGCAGCGCCTCCGTCTGATTCAAATTCTCACGCTCCTCATTCTGGTCATTGCCTTTGCCGCAACAATTTTTTTTCTCTTTGAACCGCACCGTCGCGCGCAGCTGGAACATTTGATTAATTCGCCCATCGGATTGGCGGTGCTCTTTTTTCTGTCGCTCGTCAGCAATGCCACATTGATTTTGCCGGTGCCGGGACTCGCGTTGACGGCGATGGCAGCGACGGCGGGCAACCCTTTGGTGATTGGCGTCGTCGCGGGTCTGGCGCAAGCACTTGGCGAAACGACGGGTTACTTGACGGGCTATAGTGGACAAGAGTTGATTGACAATTCACCACGCTATGCACGCATGGCGGGCTGGATGCAGCGGTACGGCGCGTTCACGATTTTTGTTTTGGCAGTGATACCCAATCCTTTTTTCGACATTGCCGGAATCGTCGCGGGCGCGCTGCGGATGCGTTTTTGGGTTTATCTCTCCGTCACGATCACTGGCAAGATTATCAAGAATGTGGCATTGGCGTACGCAACGGCAGCGGGTGTTCATTTCATCACCCATTGACGCGCCCATTATAGCGCGAGTAAACGCCTGTACATATAAAAGCGCCGCACATTCATTTCCGCTGCGGCGCTCGCCTAAAATGAAATGACATCCCGCGCATTCACGGGATGTCACTTCACCACCACCCAACAAAGGAGAACAAACCACTCAGAAACAGAGTTCCTGAGACTGCTGGTTTCTGCTGTTGCTCGTCAGTACGTCCCACCATACGTAACTGATTCGCTTCAAACACATGTTAAGGATCAGGCGGGGAATAGAGCTTGAACCCTCCGACTGGGGTGCGCTCTTACGATATTGTCAAGGGTCGGATATTCGTAGCCTCGCTCCGCTTCACCCTTTTTGGCATCCCCCAACCTGTCGCCCGTAGGATACCGCCCGCAGATTAGCAAAAAATGAGAAAACAGTAAAAAGATAGTAAATTCGATTTCTCCCTTACAGGCGAATTTTATTCATCGCACCATCACACACCAAACACCTTTGCGAATCACCAAAGGTGTTTGAAAATCAATTCTCATTCAGAGCCAAACGTGTTGCCGGAGCGGGCGTCGGCGCATTGGAAATTGTCTTGGTTTCCGGCAGCGGCAGCCATACGGTAAAAGTGCTGCCTTTGCCCACTTCGGATTCCACTGTAATTTTTCCGTTGTGCGCCTCCACCACCGATTTCGCAATCGCCAAGCCTAGTCCGCTCCCTCCTGCATCGCGCGAGCGCGCTTTGTCCACGCGATAGAAACGGTCGAACAAATTCGGGATATGGTCGGGCGCAATTCCGATGCCCGTATCTTGCACCGCAATCTTGACCCACGTACTGTCTTTGGTCAAACTCAGTGTGACTTCGCCGCCCTGCGGAGTATATTTGATGGCGTTGTCCACCAAATTGAGGAGCACTTGTTTCAATCGGTCGCGGTCGCCAATAATAATTGCCTGGTCTTCGGCGCCCAACGTGACTTTGATGCCGCGCGCAATAACCTGCGCTTGGCGATATACTTCGAGCAGCAACGTATCGAGTTCCACCGGATGTTTCGCAATCGGCACGCCGGCATCTTGACGCGCCAACAGCAGCAAATCGCTCACGAGCCGACTCATGCGCGCGGTTTCGATGTCCATCGCTTCAATCACTTGCGCGCGTTCCGCCGGGTCTTCGACCGCGCCGCGTTTCAACAAATCGAGATTGCCGCGCACGGCGGTCAACGGCGAACGCAATTCATGCGACACATCCGCCACAAAGCGTTGTTGTCCGCGAAACAAATCTTCAATGCGCGCGAGCATTTCATTAAACGTGAGCGCGAGGCGCCCCACTTCGTCATTCGTATTGGGCACATCAATACGCCGTCCCAAATCGCGCGCGCGCGTAATTTTCTGCGCGGTCAATGTAATGCGGTCAACCGGCTCCAGAATCGTGCCCGCAATTAACCAACCGCCGATCGCCGCCGTCGCCAAGCCCGCCGCAATGCTGATAATAATCAATGTCGCCAAATCGCGCAGTGTCGCATCCACTGTCCGCAGCGATTGCGCGAGTTGAATAAAGCCGACGACCTGTCCCGAACGCGTTACAATCGGCGCGACATAGGCGCGCAAGCGCGTGCGATTCACCGTAAAATCGGACGGAATCGTCTCACCGCGTTTGACGCGTTCCAATTGGTCTTGAGGAATAATCAGCCGTTGATTGCCCAGATTTTCGGAGCGACTCAGGATAGTGCCGTCCACCGTCGAGAGCTGGACAAAAATATCGGCGGTGGCAAACACATCCGCCGTCGGCAAAACCAGACCACCGCGTCGAAATACATCCCACGGGTCTTCTTGCAATGTCAAAACTGTGGCAAGACTCGCTTGAATATCATTTGCGCGCTGCTGCAATTGACGGTCCACTTCTTGATACGAAGTGATCGAAACCGTTGTGTACAGCGCAACGCCAAAGACGATGAGAAGCAAAGCGAGGAGCCCGACATACCAAAACGTCAGGCGAAGTCGAATGGACATGCGAAATACGAACTACTTTCTCAAGCGGAGCCGAAAGAGTGCAGAGGGATGAGCCATGCGCAATGAGTGTTGCGGAATGAAGATGGCGCGCTATTCCCTCATTGCCCATTTCTCATTGCGCGTTACTCGTTACTCGTTCCTCATTCCTCTCTCAACGCGTAACCAACTCCGCGCACGGTTTGAATGAGGCGCGGTTCACCGTTCGCTTCCAATTTTGACCTTAGGTAACGAATGTACACTTCCAAGATGTTCGATTCGCCGCCAAAGTCATAGCCCCAAATGCGGTCATAAATCAATTCGCGCGACAATACTTGGCGCGGATGCAAAATAAAAAAGTGCAGCAAATCAAATTCTTTGGTCGTCAAATCAATTTTGCGCCCCGCGCGCGTGACCTCGCGCGTTTTTGTATCGAGCGACAAATCGGCAAAACGAAACGTGGTCTGGTCCACCGGCTTGTTGCGCCGCAGCAATGCTTTGACGCGCGCCAACAACTCTTCGAACGCGAACGGCTTGACCAAATAATCGTCGGCGCCGCTTTCAAAGCCTTTGACCTTGTCGGACACGGTGTCCTTGGCGGTCAACATCAAAATGGGCGTCTCGCCGCCGGAGCGCAAACGCCGCGCGACCTCCAGCCCGTCCAATCCGGGAAGCATCACGTCCAAAATCACAAGGTCCGGCACATTGTCGCGCGCGGCTTTCAAGCCCGATTCGCCGTCCTGCGTGATTTCGACTTTGTAGCCTTCGTATGCCAAACCGCGCCGCAAAAAGTCGGCAATTTTTGTTTCGTCTTCGATGATAAGAATTCGCTCTGCCATAGCCCAATTATAAATCAATTTGCTTTGCTTCGCGCGCAGCACGCCGCCGCTTGCCTATCTATCCTTTTAGGGCACAATCGCCAATCCGTCAATTAGCAGATGGTCGCCTTGCGCCGCGCCATGCGCGTCAAACACCGGCACGCGCTGTCCGGAATTCGGGTCGTAAAAACCAATTTCCAACGCGGCGGCGCCTTGCGGCGCATCGGCGGAAATATCAAACGCGTACGCGTCGGCAATGTATTCGTCTTGCACCCAACCGTCCGTCGGCGCATCGCCGTTCAGCGGCGGCGCATCTTTTTGTCCGATGACGCGCCCGTTCGCGTCGAGCAAATGCGCAAACACCGTGTACGCCTTGTCTGCCGCTTTGAGCGCGTGCCAATACAATGTCAGTTGGAACGGCTGCCCCGCGCGCAAATGCGTTTGCGACAAAGCATAGCCGACCATTTCGATCGCGTCGCCAAAACGCGCGACGCGCGCGATTTGTGGATTGGGTTTATCAAAAGAGTGCGCGCGTCCGACGATGTCAATGCCCGCAATCGGCGCGCCATCCGCGCGTCCGACCGGTTTATCATCCGGTGTCCACAACGAAACGCGCACGACGGCTTTGCCGCGCGGCGCGTCGGACGGAATTTGCAAATCGTGCACACTGCGTACGTAATCGCCCGCGCGCCACTGCTTGGTCGGATAAATACCTTTCAGCAAAGTATCTTCTTGACGCGCAATCTCTTGCCCGTCTTCTGTAGTCGCGGTCAAACGCAATTTGTAATTCGCGGGAATTTTCGCGTCGGCTTGCCAAAACAAAACGAGCCGCCAAACGCTGCCCGCCGCCGCTTCGCCGACTGCATCAGAACCGAGCAATTGAATGGCGCCAAATTTTGCTTTGGACGGATAACGCACGTCGAGGTCCGGTTTCGTCTTGGGCACGGGTCCGCGTTCCACTTGCGTTTCCGCGAGTTGGACGGAGAAAGCCGCAGGTTCGCCATTTTTCACCAGCGGCAGCGCGCCGTGATTGGACGCGAGCGTCACATTGAACGTGTAGGTTTGCGGCGGCGCATCCACCGGAATGTTCAACGGCAAGCGCGTCACGACGACATCATCCGGCTGCCACTGCGACGGTGTATAACCCAACGACGACGCTTCACTCCACGCGTATTTCATTTTGTCTTGCAGCGAAGCCACCCACGCCAAGCCGTCGGCATCGCGGAGCGGCGGCGCGAGAATTTGCCACCACAATTCGCCGTCGAGCACACCGCCCGTTTTGGCGTCGCCGGGCAAATGCGCGTCACGAATCACGATTTGTCCGTCTTGCGTTTGCGCGAGGGAATTCAAACCGCGCGTCGTACGCAAAATTTGAAATTCTTGTTCCGTCAATTCATAGATTTGCACTTCGGGCGTTCCGTCCGCAAGTTTGGTTTCATAAACAGGCGCGTCGGTCAAAAATTGTTTCGCGAACGACGCGTGAATCGGACCGCTGCGCGTGTTGACGATGAACGCCTTTGTGCGCGCGGGCAGCACAAATGTGTCCGCGCCTTGAAAGAACTGCGCGCGATTCGGATCGCGCGCTTCGAGATTGAACGCGCCGCGATCCAAATCATTCGCAAATTCCGCCGACACGAGCGCGCGCGCGTCGCCTTGATGTTCGTCGAGCCAATGCGCGGCGGTCGCCAAATCGGCGCGTTGAATCAAACGCACTTCGGGGTTATTTGCCCACGTCACAAAATACGCGTTGACGCCGCCCACCGCCGCGAGCGCAATCAACCACGCGACGACGGCGCTCAGCGCGAGCCGTCCCGCCCTGCCCCATCGCTTTGTGACGCGCGCGCGAATTTCATCCAGCGTCAGCGCGGGCAGAATGAACGCCGCCCCGATGGCGCCCACCGCGCGGTGTTGTGACAAATCACTGCCGCTCAAAATACTCGGCAGCAGCATCACGACGAGCCAAATCAAAACGAACGCGTCTGCTGCGCGCGCGGACGCGCGGCGTGCGATGATGCGCCACAACGCGATGGCGATGCCCGCGTAAAACAAAATCGCCCACAGCGGGTCAAAAATCGGACGCCCCGCGACATTGTAGCGCCATTCGGGGTCGCCGCTGACGCCGAACATGCCAAAGACGCGCAGCGTGTTCATCAACATCGGCAGCGGGTTGCCTTGACGCAGCGCGTCCAAGTCTCCGCTCAAATCGCCGAGCCGCGCAAGCGCAGTATCGGGATGCGTCGTGATGAAATAAAACAGCGGTGCGTAAATCAACACCGCCAAAACAAAAATCACCGGAATCAACCACCCATTTTTGCTCCACGTCTTGCGATGAAAAATGAGTGTATAGATTACAAACAGAAAAAGCGCGGCGGGGACAAAAATTCCCGAACGATAGGTGTATGTCGCCAAACCTGCGAATACGCCGGACAAAATCAAAAGCAGTTTGTTTCCGCGCGTCCAACCGAGCCAGAACGAATAAAACGTCGCCGCCGCCAAGAGATATGTGCTGACCGTGTGCAAACCGATGCGCGATTCGTACAAACTCCAAAATGAAAACGCCGCGCCTGCGACGGTGATAAAGGCGATGAAATCGCCGCGCACGCGCGCGTCGGCGCGGACCGTTTTGGGATTTTCGAAATCAAAAGAATACACATCACGCGCAAAAAAATAGGTCAATACCAGCGCGCCGAATCCGCATAGCGCGGCGGCGCCGCGCAGTGTCCAGACGCTTTCGCCCAAGATTTTGAATACCACCGCCGCCAAATACATAAACAATGGTTCATTGCCGCGATTCAATTCAAAGAAAATCGGATAATGCCCCTGCAAAATCGTTTCCGCGAAATTGGCAATGAATACTTCGTCGTGCTGTACGCCGGGCGGAAATTGGTCGAGTGCGAAAAAGCGGAGTACGCATGCAATCAACAATGCCGCCGCGCCGAGCCACACGAGCCACGACACTTGAAACAGTCGGGAACGGAAATTATTCATAGGCGGCAATTATACAAACAGTCGCATGGGACTCGAAACCCGGTGCTTGTTTGCGCCAACAAAAAAGGACGACAGGATGTCTGTCGCCCTTTCGATGCCTGCGAGAATATCACGGCAATCGGAACGTAAAGGTCACGCTTGTCGGACTGAGCGGCGCGAAATCGCCGCTTTGACACGCTTGCGGACTTGACGAGCGAACAATTGTCACATTCCACTTGAATTCGTTATTCACCGCTTGATTGCGGTAGTCGTCCACATTCACGCCGGAACGCTGATCGGCGCCATTTTCGTGCGTGCACAAGACAATGCTCGCCGGAGCATTCTTGTCCTTGTCGGTGAAGGTAATGACCAACCGATAGAATTGGTCGGGCGGCAAATTCGCGGGCACTGCCAAATTCCCGAATTGGTCCACGCCCCAACCAAAGCGCACGTTGCTCGAGCCGATACTGTCGCCATTGGGCGGCACATTCAGCGCAGGCGCGAGATACTCTAATGCCGAAGTGGGTGAGGGCGCGGCTGTAGGCGGCTCGGCGGGCGCGGTCGGCTCCGGCGGTTGCGTTGGCTGTGGCGCTTGTGTGGGCTGCGCGGTGCGCGTCGGAGCGACCGTCGGCGCAGAGGTTGGCGGCAATGGCGTTTGCGTCGGTTGACGTGTGTCGGTAGGCAAAATGAGCGGCGGCGTAAACGGCACAGCCGTTGGTTCAATCACATCGGTCGGTTCCACCGGCACGTTCGGTCGCACAAACGCGTTGATGCCGGCGACACTGGCAATCACAATCGTCGCAAGCCCCATAACAATCACGGCGCGAAAGGCGCGGTCGCTTGCCTGTTCTTGTTCGAGCGTAAAGAGCGTCGTCCGCGCGGCGCGCCGCGCATCAAACAGCATCTTGATGCCGAACAAGATTGCAATCACACAAAGGAGATAAATCCAGATTGCAAATGTATTCAGAGCAGAAAGGAACGCAGTCATGGGGGAAACAATCAGCGGCGCGTTTTGCGCCCAAGTTTACTTTGACACTCGACGCAGTACAAGGTCGTCGGCACAGCATTCAAACGTTCTTCAGGGATGTGGCGGTTGCAATTGACACACGCGCCATAGGTGCCCTGCTCGATGCGTGCCAACGCCGCGTCAATTTCGGCGAGACGCGCTTGGGCATCTTGCGCCAACCACAAAACGCGTTCTTTGTTTTGGGACATGGCAGCCATGTCCGCGTCATCGCCTTTGGCGGTTTCGACCGGAGTTTGCGCGCGCACGAGCATTTCCGCGCGGGCATGGATCAATTGGGTGCGTATGGTTTGAAGGTCCAAAGATGTGTCCTCTCAAATCGAATGTTGCGCCCAGGCAAAACATCGTTTGACCTTCGCGGGTTCACGGTTCGCGCATTGTAAAGCGTTTTGCATCTAAATCCAAATTGGGGTTGTATGTGTGCCGCGCCTTAGTCTTCCAACATTCCATAACGGCGCAGCGCCGCGTCGAGAATCGTATTAATCAATTCATTATAACTGATTCCCGCGGCATCGGCTTCCAGAACCAAATCGCTCAACGCTTCGGTCAAACCCGCCAGCGGATTGATTTCAATCACCATCGGCTGGTTGTCCGATGCGCGAATGCGAAAATCTACGCGCGCAAAATCGTAACACTCCAACGCGCGGAACGCAGCGACCGTCGCGCGCCCGATTTGGGAGGTCAGTTTTGCCGTGAGCGGCGCGGGACAAAGGTAGCGCGGACCCCAGGGGTTGTTGGCTTTGATTTCCGAATTGTACAACGGTGGGGCGTCTTGGAGCGGCGAAAAATCCACCTCGAGCGGTGGCAGCACCCGCACGCCCGAATAGTAATATTCGCGCACGGGCGGCTTTTTGCCGTTCGAGGAGGGCGGCGGTGCCGCTGGTGCATCGTTTGCATGGTTCGAGGCGTCAGCCGTTTGCAGCGCCATCACGCGCGCCGCTTCAAGTCGCTTTTTCTCTTTGATCCATGCGCCGCGCGGCATCAAATTTCCTAAAATGCCTGTTGTGACTTCGCGCCCTTCAATGTACTCTTCGACCAAAACGGGTTGTTTGTAGGCGCGCAGTAGGTAACGCACTTGTTCACGCAATTCACGCGGCGTATTGCAAATGGATTTGGCAGTGATTCCGATTCCGGAACCTTCGAGCGAGGGCTTGGCAAAGAGAGGAAAATTCAAACGCGGGTCCGTCGGTTCGTCGCCGGTGACAAACACCTGAAACGCGGGCGTCGGGATGCTGTAGAATTGGAGGACGCGTTTCGTCATGGCTTTGTCCAGCGCCACAGAAAGCGTCATGACCCCGGACCCGGTGTAAGGAATCCGCAGCATGTCGAGAAGCGCGGGCACTTGCGCTTCGCGCGATCTGCCGTAATGTCCTTCGCACGTGTTAAAACAAATATCCGGTTTGTATTTGAGCAGATTGTCAATCAGTCGGTGGTCCCCTTCTAAGGGAATCACTTCGTGTCCGGCGCTGCGCAGCGCGCGTTCGTACCCGTCAACGCTTTTTTCCGAATCCAGCTCATTCCACTTGTCCCACGGCGTATCGTCATCGGTCGCCTCGTACGGTGCATTGGCTTTGAGCGAAAACAGCAATGCGACCTTGAACTTTTTCATGCGACGGTCACCTGACCTCAATTTCTCTTTGATGCCACGCACCAAGTTGGCGTGAAACCAAAGTGTGCAATGCGGCAAAATATTTGTAGGGGCGTCACGGACAACGCCCCTACAGAGTTCATCGTTTCTTGCTCAACTCGCCACGAAATAAACGCTCTAACAAGTCCTCATGTTCCAAATCGGTAACGGCGACAACTTCATCGCCTTCTTCCAGTCGCGTGGAACCTCTGGGAATGAGCGCCCGTCCATCCCGAATCACAAGGGCGAGCAAAAATTGTTCCGGCAGGTCGAGGTCACTCATGGTCATGCCAATCACCGGCGAATCCGGCGGGACTTGCTTTTCGATAAACGACGCGCCTACGTCGCGCAGCGTCAGCAGATGAATCAATGAGTGTGCCGGAATTTCCCGTTCGATTTGGGCAACCAACGCGTCCACATACGAAACGGCGGTGTCTATCCCCAACACGGCAAAAATATGCTCGTTCTTTGGGTTGTTAATCCGCGCAATCGTACGCTTGACGCCAAACTTGCGTTTTGCCATCTGGCAGATGATGAGGTTGTCTTCGTCGTCGCCCGTCGCAGCGACTACAATGTCGGCGCGGTTCATTCCCGCTTCGAGCATCGGTCCCGCGTCCGAGCCATCGCCTTGAATCGCAATGCCGCCCAAATCATTGATAATATTTTCGACTTTTTTGGGGTTCTTTTCGATGACGGCAACTTCGTGCCCGGCGGAAAGCAAATGCTTGGTCAGATAATATCCCACCTTGCCGCCACCGACGATGATGATGTACATTGCAGATTGCAGATTGCAGATTGCAGATTGCAGATTTCTCAAATGATCGCGCTGAGGGCAAATCAATCGAAAGTCGCCAACCTGAAATCTGAAATTCCTATGCTCCTACCATTTCACGAATTTTTTCTGCGCCCATAACCGTCGAGCATACCGTATCCAATCCGAGCAAGCGATATGTCTCTTCGCGAATCGGGTCGTACAAACGCGCGACCACATGCGGCACGTGAAAGACGTGCTGGGCAATCTGCGCTGCCATGGCATTCGTATTATCGCCATTGGTCACGGCGATAAACGCATCGGCGTGTTCAATGCCCGCCTTGCGCAAAACATCTTCGTCAATGCCGGTCCCCAATATCATTTTGCCGCCATAGCTCGAGCCCAGTCTGGCAAACGCCTCGCGGTTGCGGTCAATGATTGTGACATCGTGTCCGGCTTGATCCAAAGATTGCGCCAAATATACCCCGACGCGTCCACAACCCAATATAATAATCTTCATACTCGTTTCTCGGCTCTGCCGCGCGATTATAGCATGTCTATTATCACGCGGCAATGGACTCGAAAGTCTCCGACCTTAAAAATTCCTCTCAGACGCGCCTCCGCTCCCCTGCGGTCGCGCGTTCGGCAGCGGCTCACGCATCAAAATCACGCGACACTGCGCATGCTCCAACACAAATTGCGCGCGGGGTTCGACGCAGTAATTGCCAAATTGTTCATGATACGGAACGCCCATGACAATCAACTGCGCTTCGCGTTCCACGGCTTCGTTGACAATCGCGGGTCCGGCTTCGCGCGCCTGGAGCAAATCGGTCTGCACATTACAGCCAATCTTGTGCGCAAAGCGTTGGGTTGCCTCCAAGACTTGTTCGCCGTGTTCGACCTCTTTGGTCATTTCCGCGTCAATCGGCAAATTGCGGCGCACTTCAATCACATACAGCAGCACGACTTCTGCCTTGTCCTTTTTCGCCAGCGCACAAGCAAGCGCAACGCCCTCTTGGTCGGTGCTTGCGCCTTCGATCGGCACGACAATCCGTTTTATTTTCTCTTCCATACATTCACCTGCGAATGTTCCTTCTCGCGCATTGGTCATTTATTTGTACTACGATGCAACCGGGGCATTACACTCGCAGCATTCTTTCGGACCCACGTCTTGGGCGAACAGCTCCACACGCGTGCCGCCATTCGTTCGGGCGCAAAAAAAAACGCCGTCACCGGAGCTTTATGCAATCATCCACGAACACCCGCTGACACAAATGCGTGTGATGATTTACATTAGCGCTTGTGGACGCGACGTGAAAAATCCGGTAAAGCGTTCCCAAACTCGCATGAATCAGAAATGCGCACTCTGAACTGTGGCATCCAATTCCTATTTTACGCTTCGTACAACACGTTGTCAAAAGTTCGCCGCCGCGCCAGTGCGTTCGCCCCATCAAGCCGCATAGAGGAATTTCGGAGGCGCGACATGCCTACGCGCGAATTCGCATACGCGGCATGTATGGAGCTTGACAAGTTGACATGCTTTTTGAATGACCCTATACTCGCGGCTTGGCAGGCATTCGACGCACATGCCCGCCCGCGCGTTTTGCGGTTGCACGCAAGCACGCTTGCTTTCTAAATCGAAAAGGAGGAACACTTCATGTACCGAATCCTCGCGCTGTTGCTCATCCTGAGCGTTGTGCTCATCGGCTGCGCGGCGGAACCCACACCCACACCGACGGCGGAGCCTCCAACAGCCGTCCCCGCTACCGAAGCACCCAGCGATACACCCGAACCAACAGCGACTGAAATGGCAACGGTTGCCCCGACCAACACGACTGCACCCACAGCAACGCCAACACCCATTACCGGCACAGTCAAATCCACTCTCAACGTCCGCGAACAACCCACCACGCGAGCCAAATTGTTGGGCGTTTTGAAAACAAACGACGTTGTAACCATTGTCGGTCGCACCGACGACAAATCGTGGCTGCAAATCAATTATCCGCTTGGCGATACGACAACTGCATGGGTCATCGCCGAACGCATTGCTACGACGGCGAACCTCGACCAACTGCCGTCCATCGCCGCCGCATCGCCCACCGCCGCCGCGACGCAGGTCGCCGCGCAACCCACTGCCTCCGCCGCAGCGACCACTACAGTTAAAGCAACCGTTGCCGCAACCACGGAGGCGACTACCACAACCAAAGCCCAAGCCACAACCGTTGCGCCTACTGCTGAAACAACGCAGACAGTTGAGGCGACTCCGGTTGAACCCACCGCCCCCGCGCAAGAGACCGCGCAGCCGCCCGCACCAGGTGGCGCTCCACCGGGAAGCATTATTTTCGATTCGTACGAAAACGGCGGATTCAACATTTATCGCGTGCGCGCCGACGGTACCGGTTTGCAGCAGCTCATTGCCGGAGGCAGTGAACCCGCGCTTTCACCCGACGGCAGTCGCATCGCATATCGGATGCGCCGCGATGTTGGCGGTTTGGGTATCGGCATTGCTTCCGTCACCGGTCAATTTGAAATCAAAGTCACCGAAGAATCCGCCGCCGGATATCCGACATGGTCCCCTGATGGCAATAACCTTGCTTACAACGTTGTTCCCAGCAATCGTCTGACCAGTCAGATTCTGCGCATTGGCGTCGGTCCGGACAATACGCCGACGATTGTCGCAGACGGTTGGCGTCCGGCATGGCAGCCCGCCCCCGGCACATCCATCTTGTACGACGGATGCAAAGCCGGTGCGGACTGCGGTTCGGTGTTGACCATCAATGCATTCGACGGCGACCCGAACAATCCAAACATTGTCACAACCGGCAGCGCAGGCGCATGGTCGCCGAGCGGCAGACAAATCGCGTTCCAGGCGCCGGATGACAAAGGCAACACGCAGATTTGGATTATCAATGCCGACGGTTCCGGGCGCACCCAAGTCACTACCGACATTGGCACGCACGGGATGCCGATTTGGTCCAGCGACGGACAATGGTTATTCTATCGCACCGATCAAGGCGGCGCGGGCTGGGCAATCTATGCCATCCGCACCAACGGCACGGACGCGCGCAAGATTGTTGACTCGAACGTTCATCCCGACCTCTGGGTGTACGCCAAGTTGGCAATCGCGCCCTAATGGATAAATCCAATGAGCTCGCACGTTTGGATTCGAGCCTTTAGGCGGTTACAGTCCCCATCCCACTAAAGCGTACAATCCATAATGCGACTCTTTGAATCGTCTATCAGTTTGCAGTTTCCGTTCATGTAAGGGAACCTTACAACGACGTGAGGTTCTCTTACTCCCTTTGACTTTTGACACGTGCGATACAAGCGAATTTCGTTTTCTCAAAAACGTCCAGGATTTGAGAAGGCGGTTTTTTCTTGGGTCGCACTTGTTCTTTTTGCGTTCGCGTTGACACTGCTCGCCGCATGTCAAGTGACGCCCACACCCACGCCCGGTCCCACTCCCACCTCCACGCGCCGTCCCACGCGCACGCCCTTTCCCACCCTCACGCCGCGCGCGTCCCCTTCGCCGACCGCCGCGCCGATACGCGCCGTCGTCACCGACACACTGCGCGTGCGCGAACAACCGAACACCACTTCGCGCATTCTCGGACGCTTGAAGGCACAACAAACCGTTTTGCTTTTGTCGCGCACCGACGACAGCAAATGGTTCTTGATCGAATACCCCGAAGGGTCGGGACAAATCGGTTGGATTTTTGGCGAAATCGTTTTGCCGCAAGGCGATGTGAATACGTTGCCCGTCGGCTTGACAGCACCCAAACCGCCCGAAGGCGCTATTTTCGCGCGCGTGAAAACGGAAGGCGACCCACTGCGGATGCGCGCAGGACCGGGCACCAATTACGAAATTGTCGCGCGCATTCCCGACACGATGCGCGTGTTGGTCGTCGCCAAATTGGCGGATGAAACGTGGTATCAAATCATCTATCCGCCGGACTCGGGACAGCACGGTTGGGTGAGCGCAGAATTTCTTGCGCCGGAAGGTTCATCCGCCTCTTTGCAAATCGCGCAAGCGCCGCCCACGCCAACGCCCGGTCCGACCGCCGTGCCGCGTCCGACGCGCGCGCCGAACGCGCCCACCGGCGGAACCGTTTTGGTTTCGTCCAATCGCGGCGGCGCATACGACATTTACGCGTTGGGCGAAAACGGCGTCGTGCGGCGGCAGCTTTCGCGCAGCGGCAGCGCGTACGGCGCGCGTTATTCTCCCGACGGCGAACAGATTGTGTTTTATCGCACGGTCGCAACGACACCCAACATCGTCAATCACATCTTTGTGATGAATTTTGACGGCGGCGGTGTGACCGACCTTTCCGCGCGCGCGGGCGGCGCATTCAGCGATACCGACCCCGATTGGTCACCCGACGGCAAACGAATTGTGTTTGTGCGAACGCCGCGCGTCGGCGCGCCCGAATTGTGGACGATGAACGCGAACGGCGGCAATGCGCGACGCCTGCTTGCGCTTTCTGCCGCGACCGGCGTCACGCAAGATTATTCGCCGATGCCCCGCTGGTCGCCCGATGGCGGACGCATCACGTTTGCCGCCGTCGCGCGCGTTAAAACACCGGGCGCGCCGTTGTATCCAAATATTTTCGTCGTGAATGCAAACGGCGATGGTGAACGCCAACTCACCGACAACGACCTCATCAACACCGCGCCTACATGGTCACCCGACGGCAATCAAATCGCGTGGGCAGCCAAAGATTTTCTCAATCGCCAAAACTGGCGCGTGTGGGTCATGAATGCCAGCGGCGCAGACCAACGCGTTTTGGTGAACGCGCCCGACGGCGATGCCAACAATGGTGTACAGCCGGTGGCGTGGGTGGGCAATCGGCTGCTGCTCGCAGTGTGGACCGGCAATTGGAACGCGTATTTTGTGAATGGGGGGGGGGAAAATCTAACGCCCATCACCTCCGGCATCAACGACCAAATGCCAACCGATTGGCTGCCGTAAACGTCTCCCCCATTGCCATCTGCGCGCGTTTGATGGATAATCGGATTGGAAATCAACTGCTGGTTGCGCGCCAGTTATCACCTCAAGTTGGAGACGCTGTGAAAAAATCAATCGCACTCCTTTTGCTCGTCTCGGCTGTACTACTCGGCGTTCTCACCCCCGCCCCACCGGTCAATGCGGCGCCTGCGATGCAGATTGGCGGAACGCAGGTGACCATTCTCAACCCGACCAACGGCATGACGTTTCAGCCCGGACAAACAATCGGCATCGCTTCCACTTCGAACGGACCGGGCGGGATTGCGTTCGTCCAGCTCTTTGTAGACAATGTCGGCATTACGACCAGTTCACCGCCCGACGGTGCGCCACAGCCGAATTTTTACGTGGTGCAATATTGGACGACCACACCGGGCTATCACAACATCACCGTTCGCGCCACGACTTTACAGGGGGTGAGCGGACAAGCTTCGGTTTACATCAACGTCGGCGGCGCGCCGCCGGGTCCGACCAATACGCCAAATCCCTGCGTCGTCGCGTCGCGTTTTTTGGCGGACGTGACCGTGCCCGACAATTCGGTCATTCAACCCGGCACGCCGTTTCAAAAAACATGGCAAATTCAAAATACCGGCTCGTGCATTTGGATCAACACCTACAGCATCGTCAATATCGGCGGCGGCTCGATGGGCGCGCCATCGCCTTCGTCCATTCCGTACACCGCGCCGGACCAAATCGTCAACGTCTCGCTCAATATGGTCGCGCCGCAGCAGCCCGGAACATATCGCAGTGTTTGGCAGCTGCGCGCGCCGAACGGTTACACCTTTGGCGCGCAGCTCGACGCGCAATTCATTGTGCCGCAGGCGGGCTGCAGCGGCAATCCGCAAATCACCAGTTTCTTTGCCAGCCCGCAAAACATTCGCGCTGGTCAATCCACCACACTCGTGTGGGGCGCGGTGAACAACGCCGACCAGGTCAAACTGCAAACGCCTGCGGGCAGCAGTTCCGTCACCGCGCCCGGGCAAACGACCCTCTCGCCGCTCGTCACGACATCGTACGTGCTGACAGCATTCTGCAAAGGGCAGCGCGTGGATTCCGTCGCCACCGTGTACGTAACGAATCCGCCGCCGCCCACGCCCACGCCGCCGCCGCAGCAGCCAAATTCCATTTTCCTTTCTCCGGCACAGCAAGCGGGCTTGGGCGCAATCAATGTCCCCGTGCAATATTTTTACAACAACACCAACGCGCCGGGACAAATCCAAATCACCGCGTACAACAATTTTGGTCAGGTCGTCGGCACCAGCACCGTCGGCGCGATTCCGTTTTCACAGCAATTCACCAACATCACCGTCAGCGTGCCGAGCGGTTATCAAAACGCGGTGAATGTGCAGGGCTGTATCCTTGACCGCACCGGAAATTATTTGACGTGCAGCAGCGGTTTGGGCATTCGCTAGTGCAACAACATGATGAGACTGCGAGATACGGACGCGAAAGCGCGCCGAATTACACAGGCAAGAAAAAAGGGGCAACCCCGCAGTTTCATGTTGTTGCACTACTAGCGCATGCGTACGACTGAAAAAAAATCTCGCCTTTGTGGAGGCGAGATTTTGTGTTGCCATCGCGTCTGTCGTATGTTGATTCAAATTGAGCGAATAAACAAAACAGCAGACACAATCAGACCCACGATGATGACGGTCCAACGCAAATATTGCGGATGAATACGTTTGGAAATGCGCGCGGCAAAATAGCCACCGAGAATGGCGCCCGCTGCCATCCACAAACCCACGTTCCACACAATCAACCCTTGCGTCGCGAAAAAAATCAAGGCAACGCTGTTGACCATCACCGCCGACGCGGTTTTGAGCCCATTGATTTCATGAATGTCGCGCAGTCCCATGATGCTGAATGCCGCCATCATCATGAGACTTTGCCCCGCGCCGAAATAACCGCCATACGTCGCAATCACCAATTGGAAAACAAAACCGATGATGCCGCCCGCCATGGTGATTTGGTCTGCTTCGGACGCGCCGCGTCGCGTCAAGCCATTCACGCGGTCGCGTCCGGCAAACAAAAGCGTCGCAAACAAAATCAAGAACGGCACGATGCGCCGAAAAATTTCTTCGGGCGTACGTGCCAACAGAAACGCGCCGAGTAATCCGCCTACAACACTGGGCACCGCCATAAACGCGACAAGCCGCCGCGAGCGTTTCACTTCTTCCCAAAAGCCTGCGACACCCGCAACGGAACCGGGCACGAGTCCGGCGTTATTGGTCGCGTTCGCCAATTTTTCACTGATATTGTGCGTCACGCCGTACGCGACCAACGCGGGAAATGAAATTAAACTCCCCCCCCCCGCAATCGAATTGATGGCGCCAGCCGCCATTGCCGCAAAAAATAGACCGGCGAGTGCGATAATGTCTGAAATGTTCATGGTTATGTTCGAGAGCTAGAGAGAGAATGATAGAGAGATGGAGAGATGGAAGACAATGCTTCTCTCTATCTCTCTTTCTCTCCATCACTCCATCACTGTAAAGCTTGCGTCAAATCTTCAATAATGTCCTCTACGTCCTCGATGCCGACGGACAAACGCACCAACCCGTCGGTCACGCCTTGCTTGAGACGCGCCTCGCGCGAAACGACAACATGGCTCGTCGTCGCGGGATGTGAAATCAACGTGCGCGCGTCGCCCAAACTCGTCGCCAGCGCGCACAGCTTTACGCGGTTCATCATGCGCGCGCCCGCCTCCAAACCTCCTTTCAATTCAAAACTGACCATCCCACCAAACCCGCGCATTTGTTTTTTGGCAATGGGATGCTGTGGATGCGACGCCAGCCCCGGATACGACACCGACGCGACAGCGGGATGTTGTTCCAAAAATTGCGCGACGGTCAGCGCATTCGCGTTGTGTTGTTTCATTCGCAGCGGCAGCGTCGTGCTGCCGCGCGTAATCAAATACGCGTTGAACGGCGACAAGATGCCGCCAAAATAGCGCAGCGTGTGCGTGCGTGTTTTTTCGATAAAATCTTTTTTGCCGACAATCACGCCGCCCACCGCGTCGCCGTGCCCGCACAAATATTTTGTCGCCGCGTGAATGACGATATCAACGCCCAAATCCAAAGGACGCTGATTGATGGGCGTCGCAAAAGTGTTGTCGCAAATCGAAACCGCGCCCGCGTCGCGCGCAATCCGTGCGATTTCGGTCAGGTCACAAATCGCGAGCAGAGGATTCCCCGGCGTTTCCAGGTATACAACGCGCGTGTTCGGGCGCATGGCATCGGCGACATTTTCCACATCCGTCGCGTCCACAAATGTGGTTTCAACTCCCAGCGCCGCGAAATCTTGGTCGAGCACCGCATACGTGCTCGGATAAATAGCTTTCGCCGCGACGACATGGTCGCCCGCTTTCAGATTCGCCAGCAGCGCCGTCGTAATCGCCGCCATGCCCGATGCGGTCGCCACTGCCGCTTCGCCGTTTTCCAGAGCCGCCACGCGTTTTTCCAAAACAGTCACCGTCGGATTCGCCCAGCGCGTATACACGTATCCTTCTTTTTCGCCGCTGAACAATGCCGCGCCGTTTTCGGTAGAACCCATGTGAAAGGTTGTCGCCAAATACAGCGGCGGCACCAGCGCGCCCGTCGTCGGGTCCGGGTCTTCGCCCGCATGAATCGCTAACGTTTGTAGATGGTCTGTGCTTGTATTCATACGCTCTCCTGAACGTGATCCGTATTCGACATTCCGAATTCCGAATTCCGCTTTCCGCTTTCCGAACACAGGCACCCATCTTAGCACAAATGCGCGCTATAATGAGAATAATTTCAGCAGACGGTTAGGAGCCCACAGCATGGCTGTCACAAAAAAATATTCGCTCGATTTGATAGACACGTACCAAGTCGTCGCCGACGCGCAAATTCACCCCGACGCTTCGTGTGTCGCGTTCAGCGTCAGTACGCTCACACATGCGCGCGGCAGAAACGCGCGCGCCAACATTTGGCTTGCCGATACGGACAGCAAACATACACGCGCGTTTACGGAAGCGGACGCGTGTGAAATGCACCCGCGCTGGTCACCCGACGGGAATACGCTCGCGTTCCTTTCCGACCGCACGCGAGTAGATGATTTTCAAATCTATCTCATTCCGCGCGCGGGCGGCGAAGCGCGCCAACTCACACACGGCAATAAGGTCAACGCGCCCTATCGCGATATTTCGGTGTTCAAATGGTCACCCGACGGCACGCGCATCGCGTATCTTGCGCAAGACGCGGAAGATGAACACATCGCATCGCAACAAGCGAAAGGTTTCGACCAAATTGAATTTGAAGCGCATCCGCGTTTTGTGCGCGTGTGGATTGTGGATGTGGCGACCGGCAAAACGCATGTCGCCACGCGCGGCGATGCGCAGGTTTGGGAATTGGATTGGTCCCCCGACGGCGCGGAATTGGTACTGCTTTGTTCGGCGCAGCCGTACGAATGGAGTTGGTACGATACATGGTTGGCGCGTGTTCCCGCGCGCGGTCGTATGGCGTCGCGCCCGTTGCTCGATTTAGGGGAGGCGCGACGCCATGCGAGGGGCATCCCGCGCAAAATTTTCGCGCGTCCGACGAAACAGCTCGCGCACCCGCACTGGTCACCGGACGGACATCACATCGCGTTCGTTTCTTCGTTGTGGAGCGATCGCGGCATCATTTCCGGCGACCTGTATGTGACCGATGTGAACGGCAAAAATACGCGCGTGCTTTCGGAAGGATTCAATGGCAGCTTGGGCGACACGACGTGGCTCGACGCGCACACGTTACTCGCGGCGGGCTTTGTGGAAGGGCAGCCCGCGCTCGTGCAGTTCGACATCGAAGGCGCAAGCCAAATCATTTGGCAAGGCGACGGCGCGATTCAAGAAAGTACCGCGCCCAAATTCAGCCGCGCGCACGATGGCACGCTGGCGGTCGTCCGTTCCGCGCCCAATCAACCGCGCGAAGTGTGGACGTTTCATCCAAGCCATCGGGACGCGCAGAAATGGACACAGCGCACAGAACTCAACGCATCGTTCAAGCAGGTAGCGAACGGCGCGCACGAAATTGTTTTTTGGACGAGTCAAGACGGGCAAGAAATGCAGGGCGTGCTTGTCCGACCACCAAACGCGAAACCGGGCAAACCATTGCCCTTGATTGTGCATCCGCACGGCGGACCGACGGGCATCACGGCGAACGATTATCTTTCTCCCGCGCGTTGGGTGTATCACTTGACCCAGCGCGGCTTTGCGATCTTTATGCCCAATTATCGCGGCAGTACGGGATGGGGCATCGCGTTTGCCGAAGCGAATCTCGGCGACCTTGGCGGCAATGATTTCCAAGACATTATGACGGGCATTGACGCGTTGATTGAACGCGGCATTGCCGACCCGAAACGTCTGGGCATCGGCGGCTGGAGTTACGGCGGCTATCTCACCGCGTGGGCAATTACACAGACGAATCGCTTCCGCGCCGCCGTTGTGGGCGCGGGGATTGTGAATTGGCTGAGTTTTCACGGCACGAGTTATTTATGCCGCTGGGATGAATTGCATTACAACGCGAATCCGTATGCGCGCGGCGGCGTGTATGACAAATTCTCTCCAATCAATTTTATCGAAAATGCCGTTACCCCCACTTTGATTTTGCACGGCGAAAAAGACGGCGATGTGCCAGTGAGTCAGGGGTACGAATTGCATCGCGCCTTGAAAGATCACGGTGTCCCTACCGAATTGGTCATTTATCCGCGCGAACCGCATGGTGTCGCTGAAACAACACATGTCAAGGACTTGATTCAGCGCGTGTGCGCTTGGTTTGAGCGGTATCTCAAGGCGTAACGCCAACAGGAGGGACGAAGCGGCGACGGGCGAGCAAGCTATTCAACAGGCGAATGCTTCGCCCCCACCCCCTTTTTCCCCACCTTCCCGACGCGGCAAGGACTCTAGTCCCGTGACGAAGGGACATTGCGCAAGGCACAATAAACTCGTCACCTAATGTGCAACTTGTCATTGCGAGCGTTTTTTGCGAAGCAATCTCGATGGGCAGGGGATTGTTTCGTCGCAAAAAAGCTCCTCGCAATGACATTCGCGAAAGAGTTGGACATTGGGTATTCGTCTTGTGATGCAAGGCGACCTCGCATTTCCAACCGACGGAGTGAATTTATGTACGGCTACATCGTGTATCTCCACGTCGCTGGCGTGTTTCTGTTTTTGTTGGGACACGGCGGCTCGGCGAACGTGGCATTTCAATTGAAACATGAACGCAATCCAGACCGCATTCGCGCGCTGCTCGATTTGTCGGTCTGGTCTTATATCGGAACGTACAGCGGCTTGCTCCTGCTTTTGATTACCGGCATCATCGCGGGATTCATGGGCAATCATTGGGGACGCGGCTGGATTTGGGCATCCATCGTGCTCTTGGTCGCGATGTTTGTCGCGATGGGTCTGGTTGGCTCGAACTATTACGGCAGAGTCCGCAGTGCAGTTGGATTGCAGCCGTACAAACGCACTACTCAAGTGTCGCTTGGGAATGTGGCGAATGAAGCGGAACTCACCGCACTGTTGAACAGCAGTCGTCCGTGGATTCTCACGGCGATTGGTTTCGGCGGACTGTTGATTATTTTGTGGCTGATGATGTTCAAACCGTTCTGAAGGAGCAACATCCACAAATGGAAATAACCACACGGTCTCTCACGCGCAACGCGGCATGGTTTGCGTTTGCGCGTGTTGCGGCAACGCTTTTTATCGCCGGGGGCTCAAAACTTCCGAAATTTCCTGCGATGTATTCCATCGCCAATTTCGGAAGTTTTGGCACATCCAATTCCACAATTTTATGTCGGCAGAGTAATAGTGGTCGCAGCAGGGTTGAAACAAAACGCCAACACAAGCAACACAATTGATTGTCCTCCCAAGCCGCGCTATACTCCAAATATGGGGCAAGTATCTGCCAGACCGCTGACTGAAATTGAAACCTCGCGCGGGGCGGAATTACACGGGCGCTGGCGCGTTGTCGCGCGCGCGGCGTGGTACGGCATTGCGGCGTTGGCGCTCGCGTGGCTCTTCGCATCCATTCCCGCGTATCTTTTTTCACTCGGCGTGGTGACCACCGGCGAACGCGCGGCGGTCAATCTTCTCGGCTCGCTCCTTCTCTTTTCACCCTCGCCGTCATTCGAATTTTGGATGGATGTGGCAGTGATGTTCACCTCACTCGGCGCGTCCGCCCTATCGCTTGCGCTGGCGTTCTTGCTCTTTCGTCGCAAACCGAATGACGCGATGGCACTGCTCGTTTCGTTTACGCTCTTGCTGTACGGCGTCATCATGACGGGTCCCGCCGAATTTTTGTTGGACTATCTCGCGCACGCGTCATCGCTCGCCATCGTCGCGCAAGGCGTGTTGTGGGTTCCGTTCGAAATTTTGTTTTTCGTTTTTCCGAACGGCGTTTTTGTCCCGCGCTGGACGCGTTGGCTCGCGCTGCTGCTGCTGCCCTATTCCATCGTGCTGGCGTATCAAGCCTTTGTGTCCAACAATATGCCGAGCACAGATTTTTCCGCGTTCATGCTGGTATACACCGCGATTTCACTTGCCGCGCCGCTTGCCCTGATTTATCGCTACGTCCGCGCGTCGGACCGCATTCAGCGTTTGCAAATCAAATGGGTCGGCTTGGGCATCACGCTGCTGTTCCTTTCGGGGACTGTGGTGCCGATGGTTCTTGTATTGCTTGCGCGTCAAGCCGCAGTGCCGGGCGATTTAGGATTCGGCACTCTCGCGTTCATCTTTTTGGGACGCCTTGCGTGGTGGGCAGGACTGTTCGCGCTGCCGTTGTGTTTCACCGTCGCGATTTTGGGCTATCGCCTGTTCGACATTGACCTGATTATCAATCGCGCGTTCGTCTATGGCGCGCTCACCGCGCTCGTCGTCGGTATGTATATTTTGGTTGTCGGCGGACTCGGCGCGCTGCTCCAGACCGGCAGCAATCTTTTCATCGCGCTTTTGGCGACGGGCTTGATTGCGGTGACTTTTCAACCGCTGCGCGAACGGTTACAGCGCGCGGTAAATCGGCTGATGTACGGCGAGCGCGACGACCCGTACGCGGTAGTTTCGCGTCTCGGTGCGCGCCTCGAAGCAGCACTTGCGCCCGACGCGCTGCTGCCGACGCTGGCGGAAACTGTCGCGCAGGCGCTCAAGCTGCCTTATGTCGCAATCGAAATCAGCGATGAGCTGAAAGGAATGAGGACAGAGTGGGGGCAACTCGCTTCGCCTTCAACGCTCGTTACGTTTCCACTCGTCTATCAACACGAAAGGATTGGCGCGTTGATGGTCGCGCCGCGCGCGGGCGATGAAATCCTTTCCGATGCGGACCGTCATTTGCTCAAAACGATTGCGAACCAAGCCGCGCTTGCCGCGCACGCCGTGACGCTGACCAGCGCGTTACAGCATTCGCGCGAACGCCTCGTCGCGGCGCGCGAGGAAGAACGCCGCCGCATCCGCCGCGATTTGCACGATGGCTTGGGACCCGCGCTCGCCGGCATCACGCTCAAACTCGACGCCGCGCGCAATCATTTGCCGCCGAACGCGGACGCCAGCGCGCAGCTGCTCAAAGAACTGCGCGCACAAACACAGAGCGCCATCGCCGACATACGGCGTTTGGTGTACGATTTGCGACCGCCCATGCTCGACGAATTGGGAATCGCGGGCACGCTGCGCGAATACGCCACGCGCATGTCTTCGGCAAACCTCAGCGTGTCCGTCATCATCCCCGATGCGCTGCCGCCGCTCTCTGCCGCCGTCGAAGTTGCCGCGTACCGCATCGCCACCGAAGCGCTGACGAATGTCGTGCGCCACGCGCACGCGCGCCATTGCCAATTGACGCTCCGCGCACATGACGCGTTGTATCTCGAAATCCGCGATGACGGCGTGGGATTGTCCGACGAATATCATGCTGGCGTCGGCTTGACCTCAATGCGCGAACGCGCCGCCGAATTGGGCGGAACGTGTCTTGTCGAGAATACGCTCGGCGGCGGTACGCGCGTCCTCGCGCGCTTGCCAATCGCGCGGGATTTGTAAATTCAACGAGACACAGTAAATCGAAAATCATAAATCAAAAATCGAAAATGGATGTCATTCGCCTTCTTATTGCCGACGACCACACGTTGTTTCGCGACGGCGTGCGCGCGTTGTTGCAATCCATTCCCGATTTCCAAGTCGTGGGCGAAGCGGCGACGGGCGAGCAAGCCATTCAACAGTCGAATGCGCTGCAGCCCGATGTGGTGCTCATGGATTTGCAAATGCCGGGTGTGAATGGCATTGAAGCGACGCGGCGGATTGTGCAGACGAGTCCGCACATCGGCGTCATCGTCGTGACGATGTTTCAAGACGACGATTCGGTCTTTGCGGCGATGCGCGCGGGCGCGCGCGGTTATATCCTCAAAGGCGCCGACCAGGATGAAATGATTCGCGCGATTCGCGCCGTCACCAACGGGGAAGCTTTGTTCGGTCCTGAAATCGCGACGCGCTTGATGAATTTTTTCTCCGGCGCGAAACCGCCGCAAATTTTCCCCGAGCTCACCGACCGCGAGCGCGAGATTTTGCAGCTCATCGCGCATGGGTACAACAACGCGGAAATTGCCGAAAAACTTTTTCTCGCGCCAAAAACCGTCCGCAATCACATCTCGAACATTTTCTCGAAACTCCAGGTCGCCGACCGCGCACAAGCCGTCATCAAAGCGCGCGATGCGGGGATGGGATAGACGCGCAAATTTTCCAATCAAACGTGCGCACGCGAACAAGGGCAGACCCACTGCGGTCTGCCCTTGAACTTTTCGGCGATGAATTGTTTCTTTGCGCGCGTTTAGCCCGGCTGCCAATCGGAAGCGATGAGCAATTTCTTGAGCGGCTGCGCGGGGTCGTTCGTCGTGAGCGGAATCTCGAACAAATGCGGTCCGCCCATCCCGTCGTGCATCGTGAAATCGGCAGAAATGGTCGTGCTTTCACCGGGACCTAGTGTCGTCTGACCGACGACAATGGGAGGCGGTCAGCACCCCTCGAGCAGTGTGACCGAGCGCGGCACGCTGAGCGTCAGTGTGCCGGTCCCGCTATTCTTGATTTCAAAACTCGCATGAACGGGCGTATTGAAAATCTGTTTGCCAAAATCAAGGCGGTCGGCGCTCACCTGCAGCTGCGGTGTGCCGCCGCTGCCACGATTGGGCGACAACGCAAACCAGACCAGCGCCAGCACCGCGACGGCGACGAGCGCGATGCCGCCAATCAAAAGCCGCGACGAATTTTGCCGTGATTGTCTGTGCGCGTTTTTCCCCGCAGGGACGCGCGATTTTTTGGTCATAGCATTCTCTCCTCACTTGCCGAGATTTGAATCAAACGTGAACGTACGCAAAAACGCGACCACATCCCACAAATCCTGGTCCGCATACAACGAACCCCATTCGGGCATTCCCGTACCCATGCCGCCGCGCAGAACTTTGCCTTGCAGTAACACATCACTCGCGCCCAACATGCTCGCGGCGTCGGTGAAATTCGCGGGACCGCGCGCCATATCGGGATGCATCACCGTCAAGCCCGGCAAATTTCTTCCTGCCGGTCCCGTGCCGTCGCCGCGTTCGCCGTGACACGCCGCGCAGTCGCGCGCATACAAACGCGCGCCGTTGGCAAGCGCATCGCTGCCCGCGTTTTGAAAATACGCAAACGCGAGCGCATCCCACAATTGCGAATCGTCGAACGCGCGATTGGCGACATCCGCGCGCAGTGTTTCAAAAACGTCGCCCGGCGCTTGGGTGCGAAAATCGGCGCGCACATTCAAAGGCAATGCGGCGCCGCGCGCGGCGGACGGACGACGCGGCGGAATATTGTGCGCGAAATGCATCGCGTCCAAATCAATGCCCAACTGCTGATAAAGCGGCGGCGCAAAGGTCACGGGCGGACGACTCGCGTTCGCCGCGTCCGTCACCTCAATGACGCCGCGCATGCGCCAATGGTCCACGCTGCACCAGCGCGTGCACGCGAACGCATAGCGTCCGGCGCGCGTCGCCACAAATTCCACCTCTTGCACATGCCCCGGCAAGATTTCATCCACATGCACACCCAGCGCGGGAATGTCCAAGCCGTGCACGACATCGGGCGATGAAATACGCAGCCGCACGCGTTCGCCCGCGCGCACACGAATCACATCGGGCGTCCAACCGCCGTTGTGCGGCGCATTGGCGACCAACTCGATGATGCGCGCGTCGCCCGCATTCGTTTGCCGCGCTTGATACACGAACAACGCCGCAGGAAACACAATCACGCCGAGCGCCAAGATGGCGAGAGCAAATAATTCGCGTTTCATTTACACATACAACCACAACAACGCGACGGTGAACGCCGCGCAAAACGCGACGACGGGCAGCGCCGCGCGCGGTGGAACATTTTGTGTGCGCGCGGTACGCTGCGTGATGCCGATTGCCCAAATCAAGCCGCCGAGCAAAATCGGAATTTGGAAATACGCTTGCATCCCCGCGAGATACGGCGTCCACGTCCAATCAGCAGAGCCGAACAAATTCCAGCCCCAGCCAAACGGGTCGGAGGCGACTTGCCACGCGTACGAAAAATTCACAAACACGAACGAAACCGTAAATGCCATCCACGCCGCGAGTCCGAGCGGAATCAACGCATACGCGTATTCCACAAACATGCGCCGCCGCGAAAATTTTTGGAACGAAAGATTGCGCGCGAATGTGGTGCAGACAAAAAAGATGCCGGGCACAAACGCCAGATTCGTGGCGAGAAAAATCAACGCGTACAGCCACCACGCCGCCGTGCCCACCGCGTACGCTGCTTCTTTCAACACACTCCACGGACCGAGGAGCACAATCGAGTATGCCAACGCGCAGGTGAGCATGATGAGCGCCTTGTACGCTTCATCGAGTCGTCGTCCCTGCGTCGTCTCTAAATCTTTGCCCGGCGCGCGCAAAAAAATTCCGATATTGTCGCGCGGACACGTTTTCAAACATTCGGTGCACATGCCGCAGTACGTGTTCTTGGCGAGCGCGGCGGGATATACGAGCCAAGGGCAGCCGTAACCATTCGCGCTGCCCTGATAACACGTTTTCTCCGTGTGCGTTTTGCAGACTGCCGCGTCTTTGACGCGCACTTCAATCGGCGCAACTTGGGAATACAAACCAATGAATCCACCCACAGGACAAAGATAGCGACAAAAGACGCGGCGTTCGAACAACATGCTTGTCATGATGGCTAACGCGACGAAACCGAACAGCACGAGCGCGCTGACAAACGGCGTGGTGAGAATGACGATGGAAAACAATCCGACCGCGAGAAACGCCATATTTTGCAACCAGATATTTTTGAGGCGGCGCGGAAATTTCCAGCCGAGCGTATACAACCTTCCGCCCGCGCGCGGTTCAAGCAACGCGCGTCGCTGTAACCATTCGCCCGGCGCGGGAATCGGACAAATGGCGCACCACAACCGCCCGGCGCACGGCACCATCACCAACATCAGCAGCGCCCACCACACAATCCAGACCAAGACGATGCCAAAGTTTCGACTGCCTGCGGGCGTGCCAAAAAGACCCGCAAGAATCGCGAGCCAGAACACGGGCAGTGTGAGCGCCATGAACAGCCACGGCACCCAACGACTGGTCAACACGCGCTTGAGGAGCGCGCTGCGTGTGAGTTCGAAACGGACGGTCGTCATCGCCAGAACAATGCCAGCGCGCCCATCACGCCCGCCAGCGTGATGAGTAACGCGCGCGCAAACGGAAGATTCGGTTCGACGTTCAATTCGCCGAGCATGAACGGATGCAGCGCGCCGCACGCGACCGAACAGCGAAATTTGAACTTGCCCTCTTTGTCCGCTACAAAGGTCGCCGCCGCGCTGTTCCCCGGTTCGGCGACGAGATTTACGTCATACCCGTCCACGTACAAGCCGTGCACCGCGTCGAGCGCTTCCAACTCGAGCGTCACCGTATCGCCGCGACGGACGGAGACGACGCCCGGCGTGAACGCAAACGTGCGCGCGTCAATGCGAACGGTATGCGCGCGCGGCAGAGACGCCTGCACCGGCAGCGGTACAACAATCGCCGCAAGCATCACACACGCGGCGCTTGCGGCGACAAGAAATCGGTTAAAGCGACCGCGCGTGAAAACGAATTTCATTTCACTGATTCGGCGGTCCAAACCGACTGTATGTGTTTACGATTTCCGCGCGAATTGCGGGCGGCGCGCGTCCATCGCGCGTCATTTGCAGAACATCTTGCGTAATGTCCACGCAAATACTGCATCCGAGCGCGTGTTCATCAAAAATGATTTTGCCGTTGGTGGGCGCGTCCTGAATATAGCAATCGTAATTGCTCGTGTGCCCAATCGCGCCGCAGCCGCAATAGCACGGCACATTCTTCAACGGTTCGGGATTTGCGACAGCGAACTGGTATGCTTCGCGCACGCGCTGCGGCGCACTAGCAATTTCCGGCGACAGCGCGGACATGGGCGCCATATGCACCTCATGCGCGGTTGTGTTCGACGCGCACGAAGTCATCATGAGCGACGGGGCAAACAGACTCACCAACAGTAAAAAAGAAAAGAGCCGTTTCATCGAAATCATCAGGGATGTTGAGATTCTGCGCGATGCGAGTTCAAATTGCTTTTGCATTCGGTCAAAATCTCGTCAAATTCCCTTTCTGTCTCTCCCCTCTCCCGCTGAGAGAGGGGTAGGGGCGAGAGGTGATTTTCAAATCAGCACAAACGAATCGCGTTCGGAGGCATTGTGGCACACAACAGCGCACAGAGGCACGGGGGATTTGTCCCGTAAATGAAAAGACATTTGTCCACCGCGCGCAGATGCGTTGACACGAGACGCAAATCCGATAGAATGGCGGACAGAAAGAGATAGACCCGGCGATGAGGCTCGCCGAAACGGCTCGCTTGAGCTAATGGCTTCTACAGATTTGTAGAAGTCATTTTTGTTTATTCCGTGCGCACACGCCGGAAACGCATCGAATTTTGAAACAAGGAGAGGAGATTGGAGCGATTTCTGTTGATATCCATTGGAGCCATTGTTGGCGCCAATGCGCGCTATTGGGTTGGCGATTGGGCGGCGACGCGTTTTGGCACCGCCTTTCCATTCGGCACGCTGCTCGTCAATCTCACCGGCTCGTTGATTCTCGGCATCTTTTTGACGCTCGCGACGGAACGCTTTTTGTGGGACCCGCGCTGGCGTGTGCTGATTGCCATCGGCTTTTGTGGTTCTTACACCACCTTTTCCAGCTATACGTACGAGAGCATGAACCTGATTCTGCGGGGACAATTTGTTTTGGGTTCGCTCAATTTGTTGGGCAGCGCCGTTTTGGGTGGAATTGTAATGCTCGTCGGCATCTGGATCGGACGATGGATTTAACGTAGAGGCACAAGCATGACAAACATTTCGATTGGCGAAGACGCACAACGTTTGGTGATTTATATCGGCGAAGCGGACCGCTGGCGCGGCAAACCGCTGTACGCGGCGATTTTGGAGGCGCTGCGCGCGCAAGGCGTGGCGGGCGCGACGGTGGTGCGCGGCGTGGCAGGCTTTGGCGCGCATTCGCGCATTCACACTGCCGCGATTTTGCGTCTCTCGGAAGATTTGCCGCTGCGCATCGAAGTCGTTGATTCGCGCGAAAAAATCGCGCACGCGCTCGAAATCGTCGCGCCGATGGTCACCGAAGGTTTGATTACGTTGGACCAAGTCCGCGTCGTCAAATATACGCACCGCTATCTCAACCCCCTGCCCGCCGACCGACCGATTGGGGATGTGATGACGCGCGAAGTGATTACCCTCACGCCGGACATGTCCATCGCCGAATCGTGGCAGCGAATGGTAAAACATAACCTCAAAGCACTGCCCGTCGTGGATGGCAACAATGTCGTCGTCGGGATGTTGACCGATGAAGATATTTTGACGCGCGCGGGTTTGGGACAGCGGCTCGCGGTCGCCACGCGCCTCGACGCGGCGCACCTGCAGCAAGAGTTTCAGCGGTTGCAAGAATCCGCGCTCAAAGTCGGCGACATTATGAACCAGCCGCCCATCACGGCACATCCAAAAGAATCGCTGGCAGTGGCGGCGGCGCGCATGGCAAAAAACGGCATCAAACGTTTACCGATTGTGGACGAAGGGGGCAAATTAGTCGGCGTGATTGCGCGGCTCGACATTTTGCAACAAGCGGCGAACGCTCACACGCGGGTGGGGAAAAAGCCCGCGCTGCCACATGCGGGACAACGCGTGGGAGATGTGATGCTGCGCGAAATTCCGCTGGTCCGCGCGGACGCGGACCTGGCAGACCTGGTCAATACGTTTGTGGAAGCAAACAGCCATCGCTTGATTGTGGTGGATCAAGCCGCGCATCCCATCGGTTTAATCAACGACGCGGATGTGGTGAGTCGGCTTCCGACGACCGCACAGCGCAGTATCCTCGACGCGCTTCAGCGTCGCGGTCCCGTCCCCAGCAGTGCGGTCACCGCGCGTGAGCTGATGTCACCCGACGTGCTGACGGCGACAGTGGAAATGCCGCTGACGGAAGCGATTCAAAAAATGTTGGCGGCGGGGCGCAAATGGATGATTGTGGTGGATGCGGAGAACAAGCCGGTGGGTTTGGTGGACCGGCAGGCGCTGTTGATGGCAGTCACCGGCAGCGGCAACGCCAGCAAAACATAAACGCCGCGTTTAGCGGATTGCCATTGCGTGGGCTTGATCAAATTTCTGCGCGGGCGCTGCCGACAACACGCGGAGCGCCAACGCGATTTCGCTGAACGCGGACGCAAAGACAATAGGAAAGGAGATTTCCCATTTGTCCAAATTTGCGCGCGTCGGCAGCCACACGCGAAACCACGAGCCCAACTGCGAATTGCAGAGTTCGACACTCCCAATCGTGTCAAGAGGAATCTTGCGCGCGCTTTTGCGCGACGCCGGGTCGGGCGTGTAATGCAAGTGACGATTGGTCACAGTCAATAACTGCGCGCCGCTCCATTCGGGAATAAACGCTTCCGCGTAAACCGTCTCGCCGTTCAATTCGCTCGCGCGCGCGGCGCGCAATCTTTGGAGCAGCGCGCGTGTGCTTTCCACATCACTCGTCGTCGGGTCTTGGAGTTCGCGGGTGCGCGGTTGAAACTCAAATTGGCGCATGATTCGCCTATCGTCTGGGCGCGGCACAAAGGCATTCAACACGCGCACCGCTTGAACCAAATCGTCGCGCGCGGCATCAGGAAATTCAATCGCGAACGATTCGACCGCGCCGCGCGCTGTAGCCAATTCGATGACGATGCGGAGCGGCGTGTTTTCCTCCAGACGCGCCTGCTTCAAACGTTCGAGCGCCACCGCGCGCGCGACATAGCCATAGCCCGCCACAATATGCGGCGGCGTCACCGGGTCCATCATCCACAAGCCCTGCTGATTGGTGATGACAAGCAAGCCCTGTCGCAAAATTTCGCGTCCAAAGATGCCGAGCCGCGCGCGCGACACGCGCGGACGATGTACCCACAACAGGATGCGTTCGTCGGGCGCGAGCAGCGATGCGACATAATTTTGAAATCGCAGCGGCAGCGTGTACAGACGCGCTTCGGCGCGTGAATGGCGCGCCATGCCGCGCTCATCCATCCGCAGCGCTTCTTGCTCATCCGCCTTCCACGCCGAGACGATGCGTTGCGCCGCGCCATCGCCGCGTGTCAGCGCCCAGCGTTGTCGCGCCGCATGAGCGATTTGGAACGCCGCCTCCGCATCCAGCCAACGCGCCCCTGCTGACAATTCGGCTTCAAGATACATTCGCGCGGCATCGTCCAAATCGGCGTAATCGTTCACTTGCGCGAGCCGCGCATCGTTCAATGCCGCCGCGACGATAATGTCCTCTGTCGTCTCGCCGCCGCGCTCGAGCGCGCCAATCACGCGCGCCCTGACCACACAGCCCGCAAAAGTCGGCAGTGAAATGGCAAGCAGCGCCGAAAGCGGTTCGCCGTACGCGCTCAAGCTGTGCGCGATGTGCCCGCGCTCAAAGGGATGCGGTTCGGCATTATAGCGCACACCGCTCAGACGAATCACCTGCGCTTTGGCATCCCACTCGTAGATATTGCCGTCGCCGCGGGGTGTTTCGACGACGATTTCAACCCACTGCGTTTGCTGGTCCATCTTCATCTCTTATTGCGTTCGCACATTTCATCCAATGTGTTTGGACGCGCCGCTATTCCAAATGCGCGGTCTCGTTCACCGTACGCAACAGATACACGCCGTTTTCCACTTGAAAGCGGTTGATGCACGCGGTATCTTGCTGGACGCGATGAATCGCGTTGTCGTCCGCGCCGAGCAGCGCGCAGACCAACACTTTGCCGACCACATCATGCGACACCAATACAACAGTTTCATCCTCGTGCTGCGCGCTCAGCTGCGCCACCAATGTCACAATGCGCTTGCGCAAATCGCCGACGCTTTCGCCGCCGGGGAATTTCACCTCGGCGGGTGCGCGCAGCCACCGTGCGTACTCTGCGGGTTCAACTTCCTCCGGCATTTTGCCCTGCCAATCGCCGTAATCCAAATCGTACAATTCCGCGCGCGGCATCACTCCCAAGCCGTGCGGCTGCGCGATGAGTTCGGCAGTAACCATCGTGCGTGAAACCGGACTCGCATACACGGCGGCAATGGGCGCTGGGGCAAGCCGCATGGCGGCGCGCTTGGCTTGTTCCAAGCCGACCGCGTTGAGTGGAACGTCAACACGCCCGCGAAAACGGTTCTCACGATTCCAGTCTGTTTGTCCGTGCCGCACAAAAACAAAATGAGTCATTCCCTCTCACCCGTGTCCACGTTCGATTGCCCATTGGCAGGCGCACGCGCCGCTGCCTGAATCGCCAGCGCCAGCTGTGTGAGTTTTTCTGCCCAGGGGTCAATCGCCCCCGGCAAGCGCGGGTCCACGTAACCATATGCCCGCAGCGGTTTGGCATAGAGCTCTTCGAGACTTTCCCACGTCACACTCAACAAACCGACGATGCGCCGCACCGGGTCTTGGGACTCGCGTTCCAAGCCAAATTCACGCGCCATCTCTTGAATCGCCGCGCGCGCCTCGTCAATCAATCGGCGTATAGATTGCTGCTGCGCGGGCGAAAAATGCGCGATGCGTTCGTACAGAATGCCGCGTTCGGAAATTGTCAGCAGGCGCTCGATTTCGGCGAGGCGTTCTTCAAACAATCGCAATGTGATTGTCACCGAACGTTTTTGGTTTTCATTCAACAATTGCGCGTGCACGTTCTATCCTTCTTTCCCATTAGTCAACATGAACTCCGTTCACCACCAAGGATGAAAATCTCCCCTCGCCCCTTGGGAGAGGGGCTGGGGGTGAGGGGCTATTTTCGAATCAGTTGCTCTTGTGCTGACGCCACACTACATAAAAGAGCGGAATCGCGACGAGCTGCGTTATGACCGAAAAAACAATGACCGCCGGCAACGAAAACCCGTACAGCAATCCGATGATGGCGCTGCCCACAAACCAAAAGATGCCATATCCTGCCGTGAACAATCCGTACGCCGAAGCGCGATGCGACGGCGCAACCATGGGGGCTACCGCTGCAGGGATAATGGATTCGTGCACACCCATGCCCAAACCCCAAAGCGCAATTCCGATTAACGCTGCCCAGAATCCGCCCAAAAACACCAGCGGAGCAAACAGCATGGCAACCAGCGTCAAAATAATCAAAATGAAAAAGCCAAAGCGGTCATAGAGCCGCCCAAACGCCACCGAACCCGCACCGCTCACGCCCATCGCCACAGCATAAAAGACGGGAATCACATCCGGCGGGACAACGGAAGCTTGGGCAAAATGGTAGGCGACCAATGGAAAATCGGCAAAGCCCGCCGCAACCAGCGCCGCACCCGCCAGATAAATCCAAAAGACGCGCGGCAATCCATGCGCCTGCACATTCGGAGGATTCACCTCCATGTCTTCCGGGTGTGGATAGGTTCGTCGCGCCAGCATCAAGAGCGTAAGGTTGATCAAGGCGGGAATCGCCAGCGCCGCAAAGGCAAGGCGATAGTCGCCGCGCAGCGTCAGGACAACCGCAATTGCCAAAGGTCCAAACAGCGCGCCCAATTGGTCCAGCGCTTCATGCAACCCAAATGCCCAGCCATACCCGCCAATCTGCTTGCCGGCGTGAGAGAGCATAACATCGCGCGGCGGATTGCGCGTTGCCTTGCCCACGCGTTCGAGAATAATCAGGACCGCCGCAATTTGCCAACTCCCCGCCAATGCGAGCAGCGGAACGGACGACATTTGTACGATATAGCCCGCGATGGTGATGGGCCAGAACTTTTGGGTGGCATCTGCAAGGCGTCCCGATACGAGCCGCAAGCCATAGCCCAGCAATTCGCCCAAGCCGGTCACCACGCCGACGACGAACGCGCTTGCCTGCAAAGTTGCGAGGTAGGGTCCAATAATGCTGCGGGAACCCTCGTATGTAAAATCGGCAAAGAAACTCAAAATGCCAATCAAAAGCACGAAACGCAGTGCGGTTGATTTATTGACCTTCAACACACCGCTTTGGACCGCTTCTGTCATTCACTTGTCCTTCCGTTTACAATTCATCTGACAATTCGGCGCCGAATATCCGCTCGTACAAATCTCTGCCGAAACTGGTTTCCAGCGGTTCGCCTTCCTTGATTTTGAAGGTGCGCGTACCGTCCGGTTGGCGCTCGGGGCGCAGAAACATGGCATTCTGTAAATGCTTGGCATAAAAAATACGCGCAAATTCATACAGATGCGTCACAAAAAAGATCTTGACGGGGAGTTCCAACAATGCGCGCACGATTTGGTAAGCAATCTCTGAACCCTCGCGTTCGTACGTCGCGGCGAACGATTCATTAAAGAGCAGCATCGAATGCGGCGTCACATGGTCAATCATGGCGCTCATGCGGCGAAGCTCTTCGTCGAATTTTCCGCTCTCCATCGTCGCATCTTCTTCGCGTTTATAGTGCGTGAACAGACGGTCGCTGATATTGGCGGCAAAGGATTCGGCGGGCACAATCATGCCGCACTGCATCATCAATTGCGCCAGACCGATACTGCGCAAGAAGGTGGACTTGCCGCCTTGATTCGCGCCGGTGATGATAATCAGGTTTTTGCCGTCCGCATTGCCGCTGTTGCCGATCACGCGTTCTTCCATGCTCAGGCTTAAACAGACATCGTACAAACCTTCAAAGGAATGTTTGCACTCGTCGGGCGCGTACGGAATCGGAATGCACATCGGCTCGCCCTTTTCGCTCAGGCGCTCGCGCAGATTCAGATTGCCCACGTAAAACGCCAACTCGGTGCGCAAGAGTTTAAAGAAGCTAAGGATATGGTCGTTCGACTGGGCGAGCGCGTTAGCAGCCAGATTGATGCCGCGATTTTCCAATTCCATCAACGCGCGCGCGCCGTTTTCATCGCGGTCGGGAATTTGGAACGAATATGTGGGCGTTTTCGCGCCAAAAAACCGCGCCCTCCAACCCTGTTTTTGCTCCAGCGGTTTGCGCAAGACGTAATGCGTTCCCTTGTTACCTCTGCCCAATTCCGCGCTAATCAAAACACCGTCGTTGAATTTCAATGCCTTGAGGTGATATTGCACGCGGGCGAAATACTCGTCATCCAGCTCTTGTTCCAGCATGGCAAACAATCTCTGGAATCCTTCCGACGTACATTCGGACGCATGTGTCACCGCAACATTTTTCAGGCGTTTGAGCATTTCCATGAACATTTGCAGCACTTCGACGGAACGATACAAAATCGAAGTGGGGCTCGTGTTCAAAATGCCAAAATAATTTTTGCGCTCGCGGACGATGGCTTCGACCGCAATGTCATACAGTTCGCGCACCAACGCGGGATGATCCAAACAATCCCTGAGAATAGCTTGGCGATAGAGGATAGTGTCCACATCGTTCTCCAAGCCGGTCAAGACGGCTTGCTTGGCAACCCGCAGCAAAAACTCATCACCGCCCGCCATCGCGGCGAACAAGGTATTCAATTCGAGGTCTTGCATCAGGTCCGATGCATTCGGCGGCAGCGCCCGCTGCATGTCGAAATCATGGTCCCGATACATCAGAAAGGCTTTCATCCTTGGAGTCGCTCCTTGAGACGGTCATACGTCAAGCGGTACTTGGCAGCAAGGGCGAGCGCGTAGGCAAGCCCGTCGGCAGGTTTTCTCTTGATTTTGAATGTTCGCGCGGTGGGGTTTTCGGGAACCACCTCACTGGTCATGCTTACCGTTTTGTCATTAAAGGTCGCCAACTCGTCGAGAAACGTTACACATACGCACAGCGCGTCCAGTTCGGCAAGGCGCGCCAAAATCTCTTTGCTGAGGAACAGCGCGTCTTGCAGGGTGGTGGACGTGAAAATTTCATTCAGGATGACAAGGCTCTGTGGCGTCGCGCGGTTCAGAATATCGTGAATGCGCACCAAATCATCTTCCAGTTTCCCGCGCCGGTTCTGGATGTCTTCTTCACACTCGAAATGCGTCAGGAGCTGGTCGTACAAAAAGAGCTGCGCGTCTTTGCCCGGCACCGGAACGCCGAGACTGGCGAGATAATGCAGCTGCCCGAACATCCGCGCGAACGTTGTTTTGCCGCCCTGGTTGGGACCGGTGACAACCAAAATGCGTTCTTGGTCTTGCAAGTAAAAATCATTGCAGACGATGGACGAATCGCTCGAAACCAGTTTGTACGCCAGCGCCAAATCAAAGGCTTGGTTCGCGTGTACGGCTTTGCAGGTGTCCGAAACTTGCGGATAACAAAATTGCAAGCCCGCGCGTTTCATCAGCGCGATGTATTCGAGATACGCAATGTAAAATTCGACTTCGCGGTCAAAACGCGCGACGGTGTCATCCAAGTACTTGGCATTTTTCGCGCAAAAGTTGTCGAGCGCCGCAAAGACTTGGGGATACAGTTGGGCGACACAATCAAGAATTTGCGCTTCGACATGGTTCATGTCGTTCCACGTCGGAAATTTTACCCGGTAATCTTTCACAGCGCCCTGCTTGAACTTGGCAAACGTTTCTTCTACTTCCGCGCTATAGTCCGGCTCCTCCTCGTATTTGCGAACCTTGACGGTGGTGCCTTTAATCAGCACGCAATACTTGACAGTGGACAAATCGGCTTTGACCTGCCGCGTTTCCGCCTGCAGCGACACAAAACGTGCCGAACGGACATAGTCTGTCAAATACTCGCGAAATGCCAACCAGCCGCGCGCCTTTAACTCCAGATGCGCCAATTCATTGACGAGCCGATTGATCGCGTCGCAATAAATCTCGACCGCATCCAGGAACCAGCGTTCCTTTTGATATTTGTAGGAAAGCTTGGTGACCTGTTCCAATGCCTCGCGCATTACGCGCATTTGTTTCGCAAACGCCTGGATGATTTCAAACAGCTGTGGATTTTCAAGGTCTTGCATGATTGCATGACGATATTGGATTGCCTTGACATCATGCAAAGCAGTATAAAAGAACGGCTTCAGGTTGTATTCCTGTTTGGTCACCGTGACCGAGTCCACAACCTGGTCGAGGTTCAAGTCCGTAAAACATTCAGGCGCTTCCGCTGTTTCCGTTACGCTGCCGTCTTTTATCGCTTCAAAGAGGATGCTCTGAAATGTCGAGCGCGCCACAGTTCCCGCCCCGTCACCCGAACGCGCAGTCGTTTCCTTTCCATCGCCAACCTTTTCTGCCACAACCGTAGATGGGTCCATCCATTCCACGACCTTTGCCATGCTTGACCTCGCTGGCAGTTTCTGCCTTTTGTTGCCGACACGAAGCAATAAAAAAACCTCTACCACAAACAACAAGCGTCGAGGTAGAGGCTATTAGGTCTGTGACCGAGTGAACGATGACTGCATGTGTCCGATGAGCCTCATCACCGAACACTCTAAAGCCAAACAACATTCTAGCCTGCTTGAATGAGCTTGTCAATTTATCGGCGGCAGGTTTCACGGCACATCCTTTGCCATCGGACTACTGACCGCAGCCTGTGTCAAACCATTTGTCGGCAAATACAATTCATCGCGGTCGTCGTCGAACTCGAACAATTCCGCATAACGTCCCCAATTGATGGCAATATCCAATTGACGCTTGGCTTCTTCGCGCGTGAAATCGCGTTCCAGCACTTGGAGGAAAAATTCTTCGGGCAAACGATGCGGGGAGGAATTCTGCAACTCTTCGACAATCCAACCGAACATCGGCAGCGAACGAATCCGCTGCGCGAAAATCTCTTTGCGCGCCAAAATTGTCGTCGCCGCGAACGTTTCACCCAATGGCGTGAGTTCGATGTCGCCGCCTTGCAAAGTCGCCATGCCCAACAATTCCGCCGCTTCCACTGCCGGCAAAAATTCGTCCAACTCCATGCCCAATTTTTCGCCGACAAAATACAAATCGGCGCGCTTGCCTTCTTCCGCCAGATATTCGACCAAACCCGCGATCGCATTAATCGGCGCGTGCGGCAGCATCTCGGTTTTGCCCGGCTCGTCGGGCGCGGTGCCCATTAACGCGCTGGGTTCGCGCGGCGTTTCGCCTGCGACCGATGCGTACACGCGGTCCACCATCGCCAGAAAATGCAAATCTTTGCGGTGACGCGGCTGCGGCAGGGTCACGTTCAGTTGCGTGACGATGCGTCCGGGGTCCTTGTCCATTACAATAATTCGGTCCGCCATCAACACCGCTTCTTCAATATTATGCGTCACCAACAAAATCGCGCGCGTAGGCAACGCGCGGCTAAGCCACAACTCCATCAATTCGCCGCGCAGCGCTTCGGCGGAAAGCACATCGAGCGCGCTGAACGGTTCGTCCAAACACAACAGTTCTGGTTCCACCGCCAGCGCGCGCGCAAAGCCGACCTTTTGGCGCATCCCGCCCGAAAGTTCGCGCGGGTACGCCGACTCGAAGCCGTCCAACCCGACGAGATCAATCAATTTCAACGCGCGTTCGCGGCGCGCCTCTGGCGACAAGCCGCGCGCTTTCAAGGCGACTTCGACATTCGCTTGCACCGTCAGCCACGGAAACAACGCGAACGTTTGAAAGACAATGGTCGCGTGTTCGTTCACGCCGCGCAGCGGTATGCCCCGATACAAGATTTCGCCCACGCTCGGCGGCACCAAGCCCGTAATCATGCGCAGCAGCGTAGATTTGCCGCAGCCCGACGGACCCAACAGCGCGACAAATTCGCCTTCCCGAATCTCAAAACTGATATTTTCGACGGCGCGGATTTGGCGCTGTCCTTTGCCAAAAAATTTACCTACTCCTTTGAGTTCCACCAAGATGTTGTCACTGCTGCTGTTAGGATTGTTCCTGCCCATTGTTCCAGAACCCCCGTTCTCAAAACATTGCGTACTATTCCATTCGATAACGTTCTTCGGCGACGCGATACAAGCGCCGCCAGAAAAAGCGGTTGAGCGCCACCACGATCACAATCATCGTCAAGGTCGCGGCGAGAAGTACTGGATAATTTCCCGTCGCCGTCGCTTTGGCAATCTCCGCGCCCAATCCAGTCGCGTAATACGTTTGTCCGCCAAACGTGACGTATTCGGCAACTATCGTTGCGTTCCAACTGCCGCCCGCCGCCGTAATCATTCCCGTAATCAAGTACGGAAACACGGCAGGCAAAATCATCGTACGCCAGCGCGCCCAACCGCGCAAGCCAAGCGTTTCGACGGTATACACCAAATCGCGCGGAATCGCCGCCGCGCCCGCGATGATATTGAACAACACATACCACTGCGTGCCCATCAACATCAATACAATCGCCGCCAGATCCAACCCACCGGAAAATCGAATGAGAATCAAAACGAGGATGGGAAACAGCGCCGTCGCGGGAACGGCGGCTGTCACCTGCACAAGGGGCTGTAACACGCGCGCCAAACGCGGATTCATGCCAATGGCAACGCCGACCGGCACCGTCCACGCCAACGCAATGACGAGCGCGACCAAGACGCGCAAAAACGACGCGCCCGCACCCCTGGCAATGTCGCTCCAGTCGTTCGGCGTCACACGCGCCATGAGCCCGACCGCGTTGAATGCGCCCCACAGCAGAATTGCCGCCAGCACAAGCAGCAGCCCAATTTGGACAAGCCGACGCAGCGGCAATGCAGCCGTCCGCGTACTGTCATTCCTCGCGCTCAGGGATTGTGCGATGCGCGCGTCGAGCCATTCCGTAAAGGGACGTTGTACGCGCGTCGCCCACCAACGCGCGACGCGCGCGCGCTGCCACACGTCATAAAACCAAGAGGTCGGCGGCGCGTCCGATTCCACCATCTCCAGCTTGAAACGGTCCGCCCATGCCAGCAGCGGACGCCAGATGAATTGGTCGAGCAGCACAATCACCCCAATCAACGCGGCGAGACCCGCTAAAATCGCCGGCACATTCGCGGCGTCAGCGGCTGCCTGCAAGTAGGAACCCAAACCGGCAAGGCGATAATCGCGTTCGCCCACCGTGAAGGTTTCCGCCGCCATCAGAAAAAACCAACCGCCCGCCCAACTCATCATGCTGTTCCACACCAACGGAATCGCGCCGAAGGGCAAACTCAACGTGCGAAATCGCAGCCATGGATTCAAGCGAAAAATGCTCGACGCTTCGCCCAAATCGTTCGGCATGGTCTTGAGCGCTTGATAAAAACTAAACGTCAGATTCCACGCTTGGCTGGTGAAAATCAAAACGACCGCGCCGAGTTCCAGCGCGAACCCTTGCGGCAGCAGCGCCGTCAGCGCCAGCACGACGACCGGCAGGAACGAAAGAATCGGCACGGATTGCAGAATATCCAAAATCGGCAGAATAATTTTTTCGGCGGTGGGATTGCGCGCGGCGGCAGAGGCGACTACGAGCGTGAATAAAAAGGACAAACCGTACGCGGCGACCATTCGCATCAACGAAAAGGTCGCGTACCACGGCAAATACTCGGGCGCAAGGTTGATTTGCGGACCCTGCACTTGGACGGGCGCGTTCACCGCGAGAAAGATGCCGAACGCGAGCAGCGCGATGACGCCGACGATGATGAGCGCATCCGCCGTATTGAATGCGGGACCGGGGATTACCGAAGGAGTAAAAATTCGACGACGCACGCTGCCTCCTGCAGAGCCGCGCGCACGCTGCGCGCGGCGCCCGTGCGTCATCCAATGCTAGATGAGAGGAAGGCAAAACCGCGCGGCAGAGGTACCGCGCTGGAGACTGGGACTATTGGGTTCAGATAAATCAGGAATGTCTATCATAAGTCACGAACGCGCGCCATTCTACGCGCTTTGGCATTCCAGTCAACTCGCACCACAGCGAATGGGGAAAACCAGCAACCATCGAATTGTGCGGAACGCCGTTTCGCCTTCGACGGCTCAACAACGCGTTCAAAAAAACAACGCCAATCCCGAACAACGTTCCATACGCATTGTTTTGGCGATGCCCAGCATCGCATTGACCATTGTTCAGCGGTCGAATTGCATTCGATGATCTCGGCTCGTTACTCGCTACTCACCACGCGCGCCGTTCATACAAAGCGCACATTGCGCTCGCCGACCAATTGCACGAGCGCGCGCCGCCACGCTTTTTCTTCGTTCGCGTTCAACAGCCCGCGCCGCAGCGCTTCGCGTTTGATGAGGTAATTCCGCATATCTTCAGAAATTTCGGTCAGCCGTTCGATTTGCGCGCGGGTCAACATTTCCGCAAGTTCAGCGGGCGCGCGTGCGAGCGCGGCGCGCAAATGCGGCAGGCACAGCCCCGCCGATTTTTCATAACGCGCGCGTCCTTCTGTCGTTGCCAATTGCGCGAGTAGATGGCGGAGCGCGTGCTCCTGCGCCTCCCGCGCCACGCGACATGCCGCGCATGTCTCCGCCTGCGGGGCATCCGTCAGCGGCGCCATTTTTTCCAATGCGGCTCGCAGCTCATTGGTGCGCGCATCAATCAGGTCCGCATAGCCCGCGCTCAACCCTTGCGGCGACGCGATTTCTTGAAACTGCCACGTGTGGAAATGGCAAAACCCGCGCGCGGCGGCGAATTCGCGCTGCGCTTTTTCGTCCGTTGCGAGTGTGTATTGCCACGCTGCGAAAAAATCAATCACCGCGCGCGTTTGCGCGTCGCACACCGGGCACGTTCCACTACGCGCCACTTGCCCATCGCGTTTGCCGGTATCCGCGCGCTGCGAGACAATCGCTTGCTCCAAAATGGGCGCGCCAGCCGATGGTATCTCGCGCGGTTCAATGCTTTCCGTCACGCCTTGCGTCAGACTCGCGCGCAGCGCGTCCAATTCCGCGCGCAACGCGTCCGCTTCTCCATCGCCTTGCGAAAGTAGTCCCTGTGTGCGCTCGAGAAGGGTATTCAAAAACGTGGCTTGTTTGTCGTGGACGAGAAACGCGGCAAGCGCGTCTTCTAATTCCTGCAAACCGCTGGCGGATAAAGTCACGGGGTCATTGTTTTGTTTGCCCAACAGTCCCAACCGCGCCGAAAGCGGGAACAGCCGCACATCCGCGCTGCCCAGGATTTGGGTCAATCCCGCGCGCAAATAGCCCAGTACCGGTTCGTGCTCGGCTGGCGCGAGCAAATCCATTTTGTTGACGACAATAAATAATTTGCGCGCGAGCGCGCGCAAGTCGCGCAAGAAGGCTTGCTCGCTTTCGCTCAACGGCGCTTCGACGCTCGTGATGAAAAGCGCGGCGTCCGCTTCGGGCAAGAACGCATAGGTCGTCGCCGTGTTTTGCTGGCGCGCGGAACCGATGCCCGGCGTGTCAATGAAATAGAGTCCGCGCCGCAAAAACGGCACCGGCAGCTCTACGCGCGCTTCGACCAAGCCTTTTTCGTTGCCGGGATTGCCCTGCTCGGTGACGTACTGCGCCAACTCGTCGAGCGGAATTTCATCATCGAGCGACCAACCTTGCCGTTTCAAAATCACGCGCGGCTTGGGACCGTAACACAGCGTCGTAATCGCCGAAGTCAGCGGCAGCAATCCTGTCGGCAGAAGGTCGCGTCCGATGATGGCGTTCATCAAAGAACTTTTACCGCGCTTGAACTGCCCCAACACCGCGAGGTTGAAACGGTCCTCTGCGAGTTTGACAAAGAGGGCTTGACACTCTGCCGCGCGCGCGTCATCACCGCGCGCCGCCAAAAACTGTTTGACCTCGCGCAGCCGCGCCGCAAGCTGCTGCTTGGCGCGCGCATAGTTCTTGAGTTCATCGTTTGCTGTCGAGAGAGAAATTGTTTGGCTATCCATCACCAGACTACCAAGACGTGAAATGCGCGCAACAAAAAACCTCTACCGCCGACGAATCATGACGGTAGAGGTCATCAGGTCACGCGACCGTTTGAAGAAATCAGGCGAACCTCATCGCCTCAAGTAAAACGATAGTAACACTGACACTAGAGCCTGTCAAACCTTTTGGACATCCTCACCAAACATTCATTTGTTCTTGACCAAAAAAGGATTGACATTTTTTCGAACAGGTTTATACTGTCGCGGCAAACAAGACCTCGTTAGGCGAGGCGTCTGCGCGAGACACAAGCCAATGTCCTGAAACGTCGAGAGACGCCAAGGGGTAGACCAGGCACAGCCGAAATAAGGCTGCGCTCAAAGTGGCTGGAGAACCCTTTCTCCTACGCTGCGCAGTGCTAAAGCTCAACCAGTGAGGTGCGGCGTTCCGGGTAGGCGCGCCGCGAGGACGCGTTTCTGTACACCTCTCTGGTTCTTAGCAGGGAGGTTTTTATTTGCTGGCGCACAGACGCGCTCAATGCGTCGCGAAAAGAGGTGATGGTTCATGGAACCGAGTGATAACCGTTCTGATCCAGATTTACCGACTCACCTTACGCAACGTCTGTCATTTCGAGCCGTTTTTGCGAGGAATCTGTGTGGCAAAGACGAGATTTCGGCGATGAACTGCATCGGACACTCCGTTCGAAATGACCTGCGTAACATGAGTTATCGAGTTGGCACTGTGAATGTAATGATCTGCTGGACGCTGCCGCGCGGCGGTTTTTGCCCCGTCTGTGTACGGCTCTCCGGTAGCAGCTTGTTTTGCTCCCTCTGAACCGCGCGTGCCGCCTACGCGCGTCGTCCATCGTTGACCGTCACATCACAGCCAACCTCATTTCCTTGGAGGTCAATCATGGGCGTACTCAATCTTACCAAGCCGCTGCGCCTGCCCACGCTGGGACGCACAAACGGCTTTGGGTCATCCAAACAACTACTGGACAATGCGCGGCTCGAATCCGCGCTGCTGCTTCAACACCTCAATACTCCGACGAACGGCTTGACCGAACTCCAAGTCGAAGAACGCCGCGCGCAGTACGGCTGGAACCAAGTCGCCGCCGAAAAACATATTTCCTTTGCCAAACGATTGTGGGACAATGTCAAGAATCCGTTGGTGATTCTGTTGTCCGTGCTCGGCGTCATTTCCTTTGTCACCGACGATATTCCCGGCACCGTTGTCATTTTCACCATGGTGGTGCTGGGCATTGTCCTGCGTTTTTATCAGGAGCTGCGCGCGGACAATGCGGCGGAGCGCCTGCGCGCGATGGTCAAAACGACGGCAACCGTGATGCGCGACGGCGTCAAGCAAGAAATCGCGCTCAAAGAGCTGGTGCCGGGCGACTTGATTTTTCTCTCGGCGGGCGATATGGTGCCCGCCGACGTGCGCCTGCTCACCGCCAAGGATTTGTATCTGAACCAAGCCGCGCTGACCGGGGAAGCAATGCCGGTCGAAAAAGTGGCGACGCCCATCTTGACGCCCACAGCCAATGCGTTGGAATTGCCCAACACCTGCTTTTTGGGCTCCAACGTCGAAAGTGGTTCGGCGACGGCGGTAGTGATTCTCACGGGCAAGGAAACGTATTTCGGTTCTTTGGCATCCAGTATCGTCGGACAGCGCGAACCGACCAACTTTGACAAGGGTGTCAACAATTTTACTTGGCTCATGATTCGCTTTATGGCGGTCATGGTGCCAACCGTCTTTCTGATTAACGGTCTCACCAAAGGGAATTGGTTGGAGGCGTTTTTGTTCGGACTCGCGGTCGCGGTCGGCTTGACGCCCGAAATGCTGCCGATGATTGTGACGGTGAATTTGTCCAAAGGCGCCATGTCCATGTCGCGCAAAAAAGTCATTGTGAAACGGCTCAACTCGATTCAAAACTTTGGCGCGATGGATGTATTGTGCACCGACAAGACCGGCACGCTGACGGAAGGACGCATCATTCTCGAAAAACATCTCGACGTTTCGGGCAACGAGAGCGAGCGCATTTTACATTACGGTTATCTCAACAGCTATTATCAAACGGGCTTGAAAAATTTGCTGGATGTGGCAGTCCTCGAGCATGAAGACCTGCAAGAGCAAATCGTTCTGCGCGGTGAATACAAAAAGATTGACGAGATACCGTTCGACTTTGTGCGCAAGCGCATGTCCGTCGTCGTGGAGGACGCGGCGGGGCAGCATGTTTTGATTTGCAAAGGCGCGGTCGAAGAAATTTTCAACATCTCGACCCACGTCGAAGTAAAGGGCGAGGTGTTGGAGCGTTTGCCCGAATACGACGCGAAGCGCAAGGCGCTGGTAGACGGCTTGAACGCGCAAGGGTTTCGCGTCATCGCCGTTGCCTACAAGATTTTGCCGAGTGACGGCAGCCGCACGCGCGAGTATTCGGTGCGCGATGAGACAGATTTGACGCTGCTCGGCTTTTTGGCGTTTCTCGACCCGCCGAAAAAATCCGCGCCCGAAGCGATTGCGAAACTGCGCCATCACAACGTCAAGGTGCGCGTGTTGACGGGCGACAATGAACTCGTCGCTTCGACGATTTGCAGCAAGGTGGGCTTGAACGGCAGCTCGGTGATGCTCGGACCAACCATCGAGAAAATGAGCGACGCCGAGTTGGTGGACGCCATCAACGGCACAACCGTGTTTGCCAAGTTGTCGCCGCTGCACAAAGAGCGCATCATTCGCGCGCTGCAAGCCAAAGGTCACGTCGTCGGTTTTCTCGGCGACGGCATCAACGACGCGCCCGCATTGCGCGCGGCAGATGTTGGGATTTCGGTAGACACGGCAGTGGACATTGCCAAAGAATCATCCGACATTATCTTGCTGGAAAACAGCTTGCTCGTGTTGGAAGAAGGCGTCATGGAAGGGCGCAAGGTCTTTGGCAACATCATCAAGTACATCAAGATGGCGGCAAGTTCCAATTTCGGCAACATGTTCAGCGTCGTCGGCGCGAGCATCTTTTTGCCGTTCCTGCCGATGCTGCCGCTGCAAGTGCTGTTGAACAATTTGTTGTACGATTTTTCGCAGACTGCGATTCCCACCGACAATGTGGACCCGGAATGGCTCGCCAAGCCGCGCAAGTGGGCGATTGACGACATTCGCCGCTTTATCATCTTTATCGGACCCGTCAGTTCCATTTTTGATTATCTGACGTTTTTCATCCTGCTCTATGTATTCAACGCCTGGACGAATCCGGAATTGTTTCACACGGGCTGGTTCATGGAATCGTTGTTCACGCAAACGCTCATCATTCACGTCATTCGCACCAACAAAATTCCGTTCCTGCAGAGCCGCGCAAGCACGACGCTGCTTGCCACGTCTGTTATCATCGTCCTCGTCGGCGCGTGGTTGACTGTTTCGCCGTTCGTCGGCGCGTTGGGGTTCGTGACCTTACCGCCGCTCTATTGGCCCCTTCTGGTTGCGATGATGGTCTGCTATGTGCTGCTGACGCAAGTGGTCAAAGCGTGGTTTGTGCGGCGTTTTGGGGAATAAACTGAGGTTGAGAAAAAAGCAAAGCAGATTGCGGCAGGGCATGCTTCATCGTGACGTTTCTTTGCCGTTCCACTGCGCGAGCGTTTGCCACGCGCGCCGTGCCGCGTCTGCCTTGCTCGACTCGATGGGGTCGCGGCTGTAACGCGCGTCCAGATACGCGGCGGTGAGCAGCTGCGCGGATGCGACATCCAACCGCAGGGCGCGGGCGAGCGCGTCCGCGAATTCGGTGGGCGTTTGTCCCGGACTGCGCGTCACACCGCGCGCGGCAGCCCACGCGAGAAACTCCTGATACATGCGTCGAATCTGTGTGCGCGCATCGTCGCCGCGAATTTCCGCGAACGGGGCAACGCGCGGCGGAACGGACGCGTCGCGGCGGAACAATTTTCGCAGCTGTTCCTGAAGCAGTCCCATTGAAAACACCGAATCGCGCGCTTCCGCCACATCTTCTTCGCCATAATTGCGAAAGCGTCGAAGCGCCAACGCAAACAGGAGCGCAAGCAGACTCGCCAGCAGCGCCGCCGCCGCAATTTGCGCCAACAAATACAATTCGGGCGAAACAGCAGGCGGCACACTGTTTTGCTTTTGAAACAATTCGTCCAGGCGCGGAACCTGGATTTGCGGCAGAGGGCGACTACTTGGCGTGAAATGCAATACGCGTCCCGCCAAATCCAGCGCACCAAAGAAAACCACCGCCATCGCCAACGCCAACAGCAACAGAATACGCGTCACAAATTCCCAAACCAACCCGACCGCGTCCAACGCGCGCTGTGCCCATTCAGGCGCGAACAAGCCGCCTACACCCAAGCCAATGAACAGCATCACGGCAATGACCACGCCGACGGTGACGAGCCAATACCGATTCAGCGCGAACGCCGCGCCGAATTTCGCGCGTTCGTAACGCTGCGCGTCGCGTAAACTCGCGAGCGCCAGCGCGCCCAAGCCAAACGCAAAAAAGAGCAAAATCGGGAAAATCAAATCGCCGACCGCGAGGACGCGCGTCGTAAACACGACGAACACCACAATCGCCAGCGCCACAATGCCGTACATAAAATTGCGCGAGTACGCGTCATAAATCAACGGTTCGCGTCCCGCCAAAATGCCCCAGCGCCAACACCACGCGGCGACAATCAACGTGATGGCAAGCACGCCCCAATCCACCACCGGCGCACTGGCGAATGCCCCGTACACCGCGAGCGCGACGGCAATCACGCCGCCCAATGCGACCAGCAGCGTACCGCGCGCATCGCGCAGCTTGAACGCGGCAAGCTGCGCGAACAACGTGCTCACCGCCAGCAGCCCAAACACGGCGAGCGGCGCGACCACATCCACGCGCGGCGGTTCAAGCCCATGCGCCCATACGTGGAGCAGCAGCCAAATCCACACCGCGCGCATTGCCGCCAACAGGTACGGCAGCGCCCCGTCATCAATCCAGTTCCACGTTCGTTCCGTCTCGATAAAACGCATGCTGAGATGTCTAATTTCGGATTGCGGATTGCGGATTTGCAAGCGCAAATCTAAAATTCGAATTCCATTACTTGTTCGTACTGTTTGAATCCGCCGAGCCAATACATTTGGATGCCCTCGGGCACATTCGTCGGCGCGGCTTCGCCCAATGCTAGGACCGCAACTGGGTGCCCCGCACTCTGCGCGTCGAGCAGCGCGGCAACGAGGTCATCACTCAGCACCGCCGAAATGACAATCAGCGTCGCGCCAAAGGGCAAGGCGCTCATTTCCGCGCGCAGATATTTTTCCAGCGGCGTCGTCGTCAAATAGTTCAACCACGTGAGTATGTCCAAAATCTCGAACCATTGCGCGGGACGACGCGACGGCGCGAGTTTGACCATGTCGCTTTCATTGCGCCGCGAGGCATTCGAGTACAGCCCGACCGCCTGACGCGCTGTCAGCAAATACTGCGCCACCGATGCGGCAGCGGTGATGCCAAATTCCAAATATTCCGGCACAAAGCCCTGATACTCGAAAGGCACGGTTTGCGCGTCCAAAAAAATTGCCGCCACGCGCTGCGCGCCCGGTTCAAACACTTTGGTTTGTAATGCGCCGCGTCGCGCCGTCGCTTTCCAATGAATAAAACGCGGGCTGTCGCCTGCCACATATTCGCGCACCGTCATCAAACGCAGCGGGTCCTCCGCAATCCGACGCGTCATGCGCGCGTCGCCAAAGGGATGCTCCGCCGGCAAGCCGAGCGCGGTGACGGGTACCACCTTCGGATACACCATCAACAAATCCGTTTGCGGAATCTCGACGCGCTGCGTGCGCAGACCGAACATGTCGCCCGAACTCAATTCGACCGGACCAAATTCCAACGCGCCGCGCTGTTTCGCGCGAAAGCGATAATGTTTGCGGACGCGTTCGTAAAAACGCATGGAAAACAAATTCGTCAACATGCGCCGCGTTTGCTTGTGCGTGAAATGCAGCGTGCCCTTGAGCAATTCGATTTCTGCCGGAAATTCGTCATTCGTTTTGAGCCACGCCAGCGGCAGCGGTTTCGCATTCACCACTTGAATCCACAAATCATTTTCTTCGCCGACAAACATGCGCGTCGAGCCAAACTTGCGCGAGTACGTCACCCCCGCCAGCGCGTAACGTCCCCACAGCGCGGTCGTCAACGCAATCAGCGCGAGCAACACCGCGAGCAAGAACAAAAGCGGGTTCTGCAAAATGACGCTCGCAAGGAAAAAAACAACCGTAAACCAATTTAGAACGCGAATCATCGTACTGCTCACTGATTACTATGCAGGAATGACTTGACCTGTCTCGACGCTCCAACTCTCTTCCACCGGCACCGGCACGCGCGCCGCAACGTCTTGCAAAATGTCGCGGACGCCGCGTCCGCGCACGCGCGCTTGACTCGTCGTCAGGATGCGATGCTCCAGCACCGGCGCAAGCAAATGTTTCACATCGTCCGGCAAAACAAAACTGCGTCCGCGCATTGCCGCCAACGCTTGCGCGGTGCGATACAGCGCCAGAGACCCGCGCGGGCTCGCGCCCAATTGAATCGCGTCATGTTCGCGCGTCGTGCGCGTCAAACGCACGATATATTCTTCGACGGCAGGATGCACAAAAACCTCGCGCACCGCGCGCTGCAACGCCAAAATTTCGGACGCGGCAATTACCGGTTCCAATTCCGTCAAGGGATTGTTTTCGCGGAAACGGCGCAAAATCGCGCGTTCTTCGTCTTCATCGGGATAGCCGATTGCGACGCGCATCAGAAAGCGGTCCACTTGCGCTTCGGGCAGCGGAAAGGTGCCTTCAAGTTCGACGGGGTTTTGCGTGGCGAGCACGAGAAACGGTCGGGGCAGCAGATGCGTCACGCCGTCCACCGTCACCTGGCGTTCTTCCATCGCCTCCAAGAGCGCGGCTTGGGTGCGCGGACCGGCGCGATTGATTTCGTCGGCGAGAACGATTTGAGAAAGCAGCGGACCCGCGCGATATTCAAAATTATTTGTCCGTTGATCAAAGACATTCACGCCCGTAATGTCGCTCGGTAGCAAATCCGGCGTGAACTGAATCCGTTGAAACGAACAGCCCAACGATTTCGCCAATGCTTTCGCAAGCGTCGTTTTGCCGATGCCCGGCACATCTTCCAACAAGATGTGCCCTTCGCACAACAACGCGACCAGTAACACAGTAATCGTCTCGTCTTTGCCGACGATTACGCGCGCGACATTTTCTTGTATGCGCTGTGCGGCATCCCGCACCTGTTGCGGTTCCATTTTTATTCTGGCTCCAAAGTTTGGTTGAATTGTGCCATCGTTCGCGTCCGCGCGCTTGGACACGCTCACGCAAAAAAAATCTTCTATGGACACACGGTCCATAGAAGCTATCAGTCGCCATGCGACGGTTCGTGCGAACAGAGCCGTTGATACACCACTTTGCGGAGCGAGCCTCATCGCTCCAAATGGATTATATCCAATGCGTCGCGCGCGTCAAACTTTTTTTTCGGGTGTGCGTCACAATTTTGGGTGAACGAATGGAACATCTGGATTTTAGCCTTTAGGCGGTTTGTTGACATGTGCGCGAACCCGCTAAAGCGTCAAATCCAAGAATTTGACGCATACCCTGAGTTGCAAGCCATCTCACAATTTTGGGTGAACGAATGGAACATCTGGATTTTAGCCTTTAGGTGGTTTGTTGACATGTGCGCGAACCCGCTAAAGCGTCGAATCCAAGAATTTGACGCATACCCTTGGTAAGACTGCGCTCGATCGAGAAGAGGGCATTTCAAACTTCCGAAATCTCGGAGATTTCGGAAGTTTGAAGCACCTCGCCGCGCTTTCTCATCGTCAGTCGAAAGGCGCCTCCAAGGGGCTAGACCACCCCGAATGAAAAACGAATTTGCCTTAACGCGCTTCCGATTGCGGCGGCTCCTCCGCCGCAATCGGAAGCGCGATACGCACCGTCGTCCCCCGCCCCGGCGCGCTGTCCAGCGTCAACGCGCCGCGCATTTGCCGCACCATATTCGCGACGGGGGTCAATCCCAAGCCGACCTGCCCCGCGCCCTTGGCGGTCACCGAAATCAAAACCCGGTCCGCCGCGCGTACCGTCCGCACTGTAATCGTACCGCCTTCGGGCATCGCCTCGACGCTGTCCAAAATCAATTCGACCAGCACATCGCGCAGCCGCGACGCTTGCCCCATCACAGGCGGCGTCGTCTCTAACTCTTTGTTCACGTCGAACACAATGCCGCCAGTCTCGACCTCATCGCGCCGCCACAAGCGCACGAGTTGAATCGCCTCAGTGACGATGCTGTTCACGTCGAGCGGCATCGTTTCGCGTTCCTCGCGTCCTGCCGCGAATTGCTGCAAGCGCTTCAACGACTCGACGCTCGCGCGCGCGGCGCGCTGAATCGCTCGCAATTCGTCGCGCAATTCCGGGTTCGTCATCTGCTCCTCGACGATTTGCGCGCGTCCGACAATTGCCGCCATCGTGTCGCTCAACGCGTGCGTGACGCCTCCGCTCAAACGCGCCACCGCGCGTTGATGAACTCCTTGCGCCAATTGTTCCTGCGCGATCTGCGTCCCCACCATCGCGCACAATCCCATCACCGCGCGTTCCTGCGCGTCCAACGCGTGAAACGCCAAACGCAGTTCGGGTCCCGCCGCGAATTCGCGCAAGAGAAACGGCAGCAGCGCGCGCCGATACGTTGTCCACAACACAAACTGATCGGCGTAATCCAAACCGTTCGTGTACAATTCCGCGCTCCACGCCGCGAGACCTTGCAAATATTCGGACAGCGAACCATTCCACGCGGTCATCCCACCCGCCACAATCGTCACTGCGCGATTCAATTCCTCCGCGCTGCGCCAGCGCACCACCTCCGGATGTGTGTGCGCTTGCATAAGCAGCGCCTTCCACTGTGACAGAAAATCATCGCGCGCTGTCGTGACGACAGCGCTCGTTCGACGCAGCAGCGCAATGTGGTCAGCAAGCAGCGGAGCATTGTCCTGAATGAATTGTTGCACGGGGGAAAACGCGGCATCCATACGCATCATCCAAAATCATAATCGGCGCGGCGGCGACGCTGTCCGACCAACGCAATGCCGAACAACAGAAAGCCCCCCGACGCGAGCGCGGCGCCCAATGTCATCCGCAACACATCGCCCTTATTCTCGTTCGCGCCCGAAACGCCCGCCGCGCGTCCGCGCAGCACAACACGCGCGGCGCGTCCGCGCAGCACAACACGCGCGGCGCGTCCGCGCAGCACAACACGCGCGGCGCGTCCGCGCAGCACAACACGCGCGGCGCGTCCGCGCGCGCGCAGCAACACGTGGGCAGTCGGTTTCGGCGCGGCGGCGAGTGCGACGCGCGTGGGCTCTGGCGTGGGGGTGGGCGCGATTTGTTTGGGCACGCGAGTGGACTTGAGTGTCGGTTTGCGCGTCGGCGCGCGCGTCGGTTTGGGCGCGGCGGGTTTGGCGCGCGTTGGAGTCGCACGCGCTTTTTTCGGCGCGCTCGCGGCGGGCGCTGCCGGACCCGCGCGTTCGGGCACATTTCCCGGCGCGCCAAAATCCGTCACCACAATCCAGCCGCCGCCTGCGCGTGCCGCGACGCCGATGCCAATGTCGCGAAATTGCGCGTCCAAGATGTTTTGGCGATGCGGCGGGTCATTCAACCAAAACGTCATGATTTGGTCGAGCGTGCGATACGCTGCCCAATTTTCGCCGACCAGCGACGACGCGTATCCCGCGCCGAGAATCCGCTGCTTGATGGTGGAGCCGTCCGAACCGCGATGTCCCAACGCGACTCCGTTTTGCAACAAATCATTCGCGTGCGCTTGCGCCGCCGCGTCAAGCTGCGCGCTGCGCGTCAACGCGGGCAAACCGACATTCGCGCGCGCTTGATTGAGACGCGCCAATACTTGCGCGGCAATATCCTCTTGCGCGTACGCGCCGGTCACTGCGCCGAACGCACACAAGAGCACGCCCAACGCGCGCACAAACTTGCTACGAAGCATACGGCGGAATCATACCATAAAAAGACCTTCGAGGCTTGGCGCGATGTTTTGATTCGCGCCAAGCCTCGAAGGTCTCGAATTACCAATGAATGGCAAACTCTGCTTACGATGCGGCGGCTTGCTGCTGGCGGCCCAAAATGCGGCGCAAGAAATTGCCCACTTCGCCGTGTTCCCACACCACCAGAATTTGGGCGGCATTAAAAATCGAAGAATACGTACCACTGAGAATGCCAATCAACATCGTCCAGATGAAATGTTGAATCGTCACGCCGCCAAAGAGCGCTAACGAGGTGAGAGTGAACAATACGACCAACTGTGTGTTGATGGAACGGTCGAGCGTTTGCATGATGCTGTGATTCACCACATTGTCAAAAGGCATCCCGCGCAAGCGCGTCAGATTTTCACGGATGCGGTCGAATACCACGATGGTGTCATGCACCGAAAAACCGATGACCGTCAACAATGCCGTGAGAAACAAGGCATCCACTTGCCAACCAAACAATAAGCCAAAAATCGCCGCCAACCCCAGCACAACCAGAATGTCGTGCAACATGGCGATGATGGCGGCGACGCCGTAGCGGAACGGATGCGGCGCTTTGCGAAACGCAATGGTCAAAAAGGCAAGAATCGCCAGCGCCGCCAGCGCCACCGCTTGCGCGGCGCGATTCGAGACTTCGCCGCCGATGGCGGGTCCTGCCGAATCAAAACGCACTTCGGTAAAATTTCCGAGCAGCTGCCTTAGGTCTGCCGCAATTTGCGGCTTGACATCGGGACGAATTTCGCTCGAACGAATCAAAACGCCTTGCTTGCCTTCCAACGTTTCAGGCTGCGGCACCGCGTCACGAATCCCGTACTTGCCGTAAATCGCGCGCACTTCATCTGTCGTCGGCACTTTGGAAATGTCCACCATTTCCCAGTTTGTGCCGCCGGTAAAATCAATCGCAAGCGCAAACGGCGTACCATATTGCGCCCAGTGAATTCCCAGCGCAATCAGCCCCGGCACGATAATGAGCAGCGAAAGCAGAAAATACCAATAGCGCTTGCCGACAAAATCAATCACGTTCGAGTCCTTTCATTCCGCTGTGGGAGCAAACGATTTATCGCGGCGCGGCATTTTACCGACACCATACCACCAGTGCCCGATGTTCGGGAACAAATCCGTAAAGACACGCAAGAATGTATGCGTGACAAAGACCGACGTAAACAACCCGACGAGCACGCCGATCATGAGCGTAATCGCAAAACCTGCCACAACGCTCGCCCCAAACGACGCACCGAACCACAACAGAATCAGCGATGTAATCAATGTCGAAGCATTCGAATCACGAATCGAGGGCCACGCGCGGTCGAACCCGGCTTCCATGGCGATGCCCAATGGTCGCCCCTCGCGCAGCTCTTCTTTCATGCGTTCAAAAATCAAAATATTGCCGTCCACCGCGACGCCGAGTGACAAAATAAACCCGGCAATCCCCGGCAGTGTCAACGTCACGTAATCAAAGATGCCGGGAATCCCCGCTTTGTAAATGGCGAAAACGATGAACCCGTAAATTGTCAGGGCGACGACTGCCAACACGCCGGGCAGGCGATAATACGCAATCATGAAAAACGCGACGATGGCGATGCCAATGATGCCTGCCGTGAAACTTCGGTCAATCGAGTCCTGCCCGAGAGTCGGACCGATATTCGTGGTCGTCTCGATGCGCAGCGGAATCGGCAGAGAACCGTATTTCAATTGCACGGCAAGGTTGTTGGCTTCTTGCAAAGTAAAGCGTCCTTGAATCACGCCGCTCCCGCCTGTGATGGGGGAATTGATGACCGGCGAAGAAATCACGCGTTTGTCCAAAACAATCGCGAGATACTTGCCCACATTGTTGGTCGTAAAGTCGCCAAAAATCTTGACGCCGCTGCTGCGTAGTTCAAACGCGATGTGCGGATTGTTCGTGTTGGGGTCGAACGCCACCGTCGCGGTCTGCAAGCAGTCGCCCGTCATGACTGTGGTGTACACTGTAGTCGAAGTGAGCGGATTTGTTTCCGTTAGTGCGTTCGTCGGCGAAATCGTTGAGGTGGGCTCCAGCGTCGGCGTGGGCGTGGGCGCCGCTTGGGAAATCGCGCCTGAACATGAATTGGCAGGCGACGGTCCGGTCGTCCGAATAACTTGCCCCTCTGTCAACGGCGTCGAACCCGCGTCCACAAATTCCAAAAGCCCTGTGCCGCCAAACACTTGGACCGCTTCGTCGGGATTTTGAATGCCGGGCAATTCGACGACGATGCGGTTCGTACCCTGCACTTGAATCAAGGGTTCAGCAACACCCAATGCGTTCACGCGTTTTTCAATAATGTCGCGCGCGACTTGCATCTGGTCACTCGTGATCTGTGTGCCTGCCGGCACATCGGCTTGGAGTAAAACACGCAGACCGCCCTGCAAATCCAGTCCCAAATGGACTTTGATTTCGCGGGTCAAATCGCCAATCTTGATGGTTGGATTGCTCAAAGCCAGCCACCCGGCAACAATGCCGAGCAGAATAATCAGTGCAAACGAGATATAGGTTCGTTGACGCATGTGACCTTTCAAAGACTTTCAGGCGCATCCGCTGCCGGCGGCTCGCGCTGCCGGACGCGGGCGACTTGCAGAAAAGTCGCGTCCATGTCGGGCTGCGCCCCAAGAATTAAAAAGCGCTAGCCTGCAGGGCTAACGCTTTCGCAAGCGAAAAAAGATTATAGGTGAATCAGACCGCGTGTCAAAGTAGGGGCGAAGCGTTCGCAGTGAACTTGGCGTAATGTACTGAACCGTCCGGCGAATGGTTCGCGCCTACGGCACATTTTTCAACGTCTCTAGCAGCGCCAGCGCCTCCGCGCGCGTTTTCACTTCGCCTGCCGCTTGCGCTTCGCGCACCGCGTCCAACGCTGCGCGCACGCGCGGTCCCGGCGGAATCTTCAAATGTCGCATCACATCGTCGCCGTTCAACAACGCGGGCGGCGCAATCACCTCCGCGTGCGCGTGATAGAAACGTTCCAACAGGCGTTCGATGACGGCATTGAGCGCCGCATCCGTTTCCGGCGGCATGTCATCGCCGTACGTCGCGCGCTGGTCGCACCATGCGTGCACCGCCACATCCACACCCGCATCGCCCGCGTCGCGGTAAAAGCGATGCACCGCGCGGTCGCTCCAACCCTCGCGAGCGAGCAAAATCGGACGCAAATGTTCCGTAATGATGGTCTTGACGAGAACAATTTCGTCGTTGCTGAACCTTAACCGGCGCAGCGCGGGCTCGACCAATTCCGCGCCTTTGGCGGGATGCCCAAAGAATCGAATCCGCCCCGACTCTTCCACCGTCCGCGTGGCAGGTTTGCCAATGTCGTGCAGCAGCAGCGTCAAGCGCAGTAATTCGCGCCGCGTCCGCGTGCCCGAAGTCCTGCGCGCGAAATGCGCGCTCAGTTGTGTACGGAATGCGCCTCCGGCAATCTGCGCGTACTGTGCCTGTTCCACTTTTTCCGCCGCCGCGACCGCGCGCAAAGAATGTTCAAACACATCGTAAATGTGCGGAGGCGACTGCGTGACCCCGCGCAGCGCGTTCACTTCCGGCAAAATGCGTCCGAGCAAATCCAATTCGTCGAGCCGCCGCAGTTGGCGCAAGACCGCGCGCGCCGCAAAAAGGCGCATCAACTCGTCGCGCACGCGTTCCATCGGCGCGTGTTCGATATGCGGCGCGTCGCGGCGGACCCACGCTTCCGTCGCGTCGTCCAGAACAAAATCCAATTCGGCTTCCAGCCGCACAGCGCGCACAAGGCGCACCGCGTCGTTCCGAAACACTGCGTCCGACACCGCGCGCACGCGCCGCGCGCGCAAATCCGCCAAACCATGCAGCGGGTCAATCACAGTGGACGCGTTGTTATTCCATGACAGCGCGTCGGCAGCCATCGCGTTGACGGTAAAATCGCGCGTGCGCAAATCCGCCTCTATCGAGCCGCCGCGTGCGCGCGCAAAATCCAACACAGTCGCTTGCTCCAAAATCACGCGCGCCACGTCGAACGTTTCATCCATCACATAAAACGCCGCGCCGATCGAGTCGGCAAACGCGCGCGCCAAATCCGACGCGCTGCCCTGAACGGCAAGGTCAATGTCGTGAATTTCGCGCCCGAGCAGCAGATCGCGTACGGTGCCGCCGACGAGCCACGTTTGGATTGGACGCGTCCGCAAAAACGCGCGCAAGGTTTCAAGCATGGCGTTCATGTGTCTTGGTCTGCTGTCTGTTGCCCCTGATCGGTTGTCTTGAAGGAATAAACCGCAGCACCGGTTCATCTTTGAGCCGCATCGCGCGGCAATACAGCAGCGTTTCTTGTGCTGTCGCTCCTGATGCGACAATGCGCCCACGCACGAATGCAATCCAACGCCCCGCGTAAATTTGCAAATCCGGCGGTATTGCGCGATTCATCATCCGTATTCAAAAAAAGCTTGCGCTCCGGTTAGGGAGCCGCAAGCTTTACAGACCAAGTACATCGCACATGGTTGAAAATTGCCTCAGGCGCTCCCAACTCATAGACGACTCAAAAAGTTTGCAGTATCGGACTCGTCCGCTCATCGGCTAACCCGCTAAAGCGTAGAATCCATTCATACAACTTTGGCTCGAGTCCTCTCTCAAAGCGCTTTGGCAATCAATTCCGCGCACTCGACCGGATAACGCGCCACCGGCACGCCGACGGCTTGGAAGGCTTTGATTTTTTCTTCCGCCGTTCCGGTGCCGCCCTCAATAATCGCGCCCGCGTGTCCCATGCGCTTGCCGGGCGGCGCGGTTTGCCCCGCGATGAACGCGACCACCGGTTTGGTCACATGCTCTTTGATGTACGCGGCGGCGCGTTCTTCATCCGTTCCACCGATTTCGCCAATCAAAATAATCGCGCGCGTCTCGGGGTCTTTTTGGAACATTTCCAACACCTGGACAAAATCCAGACCGCGCACCGGGTCGCCGCCAATGCCCACGCACGTGGACTGCCCGTTGCCTTGCCGCGTCAACGCGTCCACGACTTCGTACGTCAATGTGCCGCTGCGCGAGACCAGACCGACAGGACCGGGCGCGCAGATGTTGCCGGGAATGATGCCGACTTTGGCTTGACCGGGGGTAATCAATCCGGGGCAGTTCGGTCCAATCAATTTGGTGCCGCGCCGGTCAAATTCGTGTTTGACGCGCATCATGTCCTGCACGGGCACGCGTTCGGTAATGCAGACGACGAGCGGAATACCCGCCGCGCTCGCTTCGAACATCGCGTCGGCGGCGCCCGAAGCCGGCACATAAATCACCGAGCAGTTTGCGCCCGTCTCGCGCACCGCCTCGCGCACCGTATTGAAAATCGGCACACCCAAAACCGTTTCGCCCGCGCGTCCCGGCGTCACACCCGCGACGACGTTCGTTCCGTACTCGATGGAATGTTTTGTATGAAACATGCCTTCGCGCCCCGTGATGCCTTGCACCAGCAAGCGCGTATTTTTGTCCACGAGAATGCTCATTGATTCCTCACCGGATAAGATAGTTTCAACTCGCGCGCGGCGCGTTGAATCGCGCGCTGCACGCGGGCAAGGTTCGTTTCAACCTCAGTCGGCGTGACGGTTAGAGCAATCTGACCGCCGCGCCAATTTTCTTGCGCCGCTTTTTCGCCGAGCGAAATCGCCAACTGTCCCTGCGGCAAATAGACCAAAAAATCCACACGATAGCGCGCGCGCCCATCGCGCACAATCATTTCGCGTTCCACATCCAAATTGTCCGCGCGCAAAGCGTCCCACAATTTTTCGTGCGCGGGTGTTCGCAGATACAAATCATTCCATTCGCGCGCGCTCGAAAACTTTGCCCAATTCGTCCACAAAAACAAAACGCGACGTCCGCGTTTCGACACAATCGGCGGCACGCGCGATACGAGTTCGCCCAACTGCAATTTGTAATACGTCTCGTCCGCGCGCGGATGGTTCGCTTCGTTTGGCAATAAATCGCGGCGGCGCACCAATTCATGCCCGCGCACCAACGCGTACGTGTCAATTTGCCACTTGCGTTCGCCAAACGCGCCCGGCAGATAAAACGCCAGCACTTGCGCGCCGCTGAAATATTTGGGCGCGTGTTTGGTCGGAATGCGATACCAGCGTTCGCGCGCGGCAATTTCCAAATCGCGCGGCGCATTGACCAATGCAACGAGCACAATGTCGTCGGGGTTCACCGCGAAAATGCTATCCCTTGCGCGCCCGCCGCGATTCAAGCCAACGTTTTAGCGACACTTGGCTTTCATTGGACGGCTTGCCCAAAATCAAATTTTCAACGCTGATGTCTTCATCCAACGCTTCCCAATGGATCCCTTCCCCATTTCCAATCAAACGCCAATTCCGCCGTTCTTGAGGTGTGCCATGCAAAAGGCGCGGATACCATGCCAGCGGAACGCTCAGTGAACGTCCATCGCTAAGGTCTACCACGAGCGCATCGTCAGTTACCTTGACCTTTGTGGCACACAGTGCCTGCAAATCAACCGCAGTGTTCATTCCAACCTCGCATTAATCGTACTTGTTCCCTCTCGATAAGGCGCTGAATCTTGTTGATTTCGCTTCTGCTAAAACGTCCGCTGCGCTCCAAGCGCACCGGGTCCAGCCAAAATTTGGCAACCATTCGCTCACGCTCCATATGGACGTGCGGTGGCTCGGAGCAATCCGCTGAATAAAAGAAAAAGCGATAAGGTCCAAATTCCCAAAGTTTCGGCATACAGTCTACATCATCGCCGCAAACTCACTTACCACTTCGTACAAGACGCGTGCGCCAAAGCCGACGTTGGCTACGGAGATGCGTTCGTCGTCGCCGTGCACGCGCTCCATTTCACTCGCGTCGTCAAACGTCGGGCAAAAACCGTACACACGCGTGCCAAGTTTGGTGACATGCCGCGCGTCCGTCGCGCCGACAACCAAATCCGGCAGCACCACGGCAGTCGGGTCGTGGCGCTTGAGCGTGCGCACAATCGTATCATACAACGGCGAATGGGGGTCGGCTTCGATGCCGCGCGTGGTCGGTTGATGAAATTCAATTTCGTACTCGTTGCCCAACACCGCGCGCAGTTCTTGCAAAAAGGTTTCGGCGGTTTGTCCCGGCACCAAACGCGCATCCACTTGCGCTTCCGCCACCGACGGAATGACATTGATTTTACTGCCCGCGTTCAATTTCGTCGGCGTGGCGGTGTTGTGGAGCATAGCGTACAACGTGCCGCGCATTCCTTCCTCCAGCGGCAAATTCTCGAACACGCGCGGCCCGTTCTTGCCGTCCAACAAACCGCGCAAACTCTCGCCCGCATGTCCGCCCAACGCGTTTGCCAAACCGTCAATGTAATTGCGCGCGGTCACCGTCATGTGCATTGGAAACGACGCGCTGCCGAGTTTGTCCAGCCCGCGCGCAAGCTTCAACACCGCACTATCGCGCTGCGGCACCGACGCGTGACCGGGACGCCCAAACGCGCGCATCGTAAAACGCGCGGTGCCTTTCTCGGCGGTCTGGACGGTATAGATGCGTTTGCCGAGAATCGTCGTGCCAAAGCCGCCGCCCTCGTTGATAGCATATTCCGCGCGAATCAAATCGGGATGTTCGCGCACCATCCAGCCCGCGCCGAGATGTCCGCCCGCTTCTTCGTCCGCGTTCGCCATGAAAATCACATCGCGCGCCAGCGGCACTTGATTGCGCTTGAGCCAAAGCATCACAGCGAGTTCCATCGCCACCAAATCTTTGGTGTCGAGCGCGCCGCGCCCGTAGATGTAACCGCCGCGAATTTCCGCGCCGAACGGGTCATGCTTCCAACGCGCGGGCTCCACCGGCACCACGTCCACATGCGCCATCAACAACAACGGCGCGGCGCGACCATTGCCGCGCAAACGCGCCACGAGATTGCCGCGTCCCGGCGCGGATTCCAGCACACGGCTTTCGATGCCCTCCCGCGCCAAAATTTGCGCCAGATAATTACACGCGTGAATTTCGTTACCGGGCGGATTGACGGTGTTGATGCGAAGCAAGTCGCCCAAATACGCGACCGCTTCCTCGCGGACCGCAGACCAGTTCATACAGTCAAAAGTGAAAAGTTCAAAGCCAAAAGTCGTTTCCTACCTTTTTTCCTTTTCGCTTTTGACATTTAACTTTGCGCTTTGGCGATTTCGACGGCGAGTTTTGCGCCTTCTTCCAACGAGCTCGCGGTCTGCATGTTCGCGCTCGCGAGAATGCGGCGTCCTTCTTCGGCGTTCGTGCCGACGATGCGCGCGACCATCGGCACATTGGTCTTGACTTGACCCAGCGCTTCCACAATCCCGCGCGCGACTTCGTCCCCGCGTGTGATGCCGCCAAAAATGTTAAAGAGCACCGCTTTGACGTTCGGGTCGGCGAGAATGATGCGCAGCGCCGCCGCGACTTTGTCCGCTTTCGCGCCGCCGCCAATATCGAGAAAGTTCGCCGGTTCGCCGCCGTAAAATTTGATGACATCCATCGTCGCCATCGCCAAACCCGCGCCGTTCACCATGCAGCCGATGTTGCCGTCGAGTTTGACAAACGAAAGTCCCGCCGTGCGCGCTTCGCGTTCGGCTTGATTCTCTTCGTCCGCATCGCGGAGCATTTCCAAATCTTGATGGCGGTCCAGCGCGCTGTCGTCCACAACCAATTTGCCGTCGGCGGCAATCAACGTATCGTCGGTAGAAATAAACAGCGGATTGATTTCGACGAGCGACGCGTCCGTGTCCACGAACACGCGATACAATGCCAGCGCGATTTTTGTAAATTCGCTCACGAGCTTTTTATCCAGCCCGATGCCAAACCCTAACGCGCGCGCTTGATACGCTTGCAGACCGAGCACGGGGTCAATCGTCTCGCGTTTGATTTTTTCAGGCGCGACGCGCGCTACTTCTTCGATTTCCATGCCGCCCGCGGAGGAAGCCATTATCACGGGTGCGCCTTGCGCGCGGTCCACGACAATGCCCAAATAAATTTCGGCTTTGGCGGACACTGCCGGGTCAATCAAAACTTTGCGGACGGGCAAGCCTTTGATTTCCATGCCGAGAATCTGGTCGGCGTATTGTTCGGCTTCGTCCGCCGTTTTAGCCAGTTTGACGCCGCCCGCTTTGCCGCGTCCGCCGACCAACACTTGCGCCTTGACGACGACGGGCAGACCCAATTGTTTTGCAATCTCGCGCGCCGATTCCGCATCGTACGCCACTTTGCCTTTGGGCGTGCGAATGCCGTAACGCGCAAAAATTTCTTTGGATTGATGTTCGTGTAGTTTCACCAGAGGTCTCCACTTCGAGGTTACGGCGAAATTATACTGTATGTGCCAAGATGGCACAAACAAGTTTGCGTCTGAGACACCCAAAGGTTGGCGAGGTGCGTCAAGCATCTCCGCCAACCCAATGATCCACCAAGGACACGAAGGGCGCTCCGAAATTCTTTGCGTCCTTGGCATCCTTCATGGATCGGGTGTGCGTCAAATTCTTGGATTCGACGCTTTAGCGGGTTTCGCGTGCATGTCAACAAACCGCCTAAAGGCTAAAATCCAGATGTTCCATTCGTTCACCCAAAATTGTGACGCACACCC
>Ga0070741_10001772_pt1 | contig 62446 bp, 62 predicted proteins | sample Coa_R1_4_FD_66440 | JGI IMG/M metagenome (GOLD analysis project Ga0070741, IMG submission 66440) | Surface soil microbial communities from Centralia Pennsylvania, which are recovering from an underground coalmine fire - Coalmine... | ecosystem: Environmental > Terrestrial > Soil > Unclassified ...
CCGCGCTCGCGCAGCGTCGCGGCGGCCGCCTGCGCCAGGAAGAGCGGCGCCTTGAGATTCGTGCCGATGAGATCGCTCCAGTCGTCCTCGTCGATATCCCCGAGCGGAGTCGGATAGAACGACGAGGCGTTGTTGATGAGGATGTCGAGCCCGCCGAATGCGGCCGTCGCGGTGCGGGCAAGCTCCTTCACCGCGGCGCCGTCGAGCAGATCGCCCTGCGCGAGCGCCGCCGAGCCCGGCCTGAGGCCGTTCATGTCCTGCGCGAGGGCGCCAGCTTCCTCAGCCGAGCTGCGGTAATGCAGCACTACGTTGGCGCCTGCCGCATGCAGCGCTCGCGCGATGGCCGCGCCGACCCGCCGCGCAGCGCCGGTGATGAGCGCGGCCTTGCCGGCAAGGGCGGCCGTTTGGGTGGAGGCAGGTTCGGGCATGAGGGGGCTAGATTATGATGCCGGCGCTGTCACCGGAAGAAGAAGTGCATTCCCGCGCCGTGGCCGAGCTCATCGCCGAGCGCGTGCGCGCCGCCGGCGGCTGGTTGTCTTTCGAGCAATTCATGGAGCTGGCGCTCTACGCACCGGGGCTCGGGTACTACAGCGCGGGCAGCGTGAAGCTCGGTCCCGGCGGGGACTTCGCGACCGCCCCTGAGATTTCCGATCTCTTCAGCCGCTGCGTGGCGCGACAATGCGCGCCGCTGCTGGCCGGGGGCGGCGACATCCTGGAGCTCGGCGCGGGCACCGGGCGCATGGCGGCGATCCTTCTCGAGACGCTGGCAGGCAGCGGTGCGCTGCCCGATCGTTACGCCATTCTCGAGGTCAGTGCGGACCTCGCCGACCGACAGCGGGGGCGATTGCAACGTTTGCCGGCGGAGCTGCGCAAGCGGGTGGTCTGGCTCGATCGGCTGCCGGATCGGCCGATCCGCGGAGTGATTCTGGCCAATGAGGTGCTGGATGCGTTGCCGTTTCGGCGCTTCAGACTGCGCGGCGGCGACGTGCGCGAGCTCGGTGTGGCGGTGGAGGGAGGAGTGCTCCTGGAGCGGGAGGCGGCGCCCGATGCGGAGCTCGCCAACGCAGCCGCGGCGCTCCTTGGGGAGCTGCCACTAACGCTGCCGGAGGGATATGCCTCGGAGGTCTGCCTGCGGGCCGACCCGTGGGTCGCGGGCGTCAGCGAGTGTCTCGAGCAGGGGCTGATGCTCCTCTTCGACTACGGGCTGCCGCGGGCACATTACTATCATCCGCAACGGACCGACGGCACCTTCCGCTGCCACTTCAGACAGCGTGTACACGATGATCCTTACATCAACCTCGGTGTGCAGGACATCACTGCCTGGGTCGATTTCACACGGGTCGCGCAGGCGGCGGTGGCCTGTGGGTTGGATGTCAGCGGGTTTTGCACCCAGGCGGCCTTTCTGCTGGCAACCGGCGTCGAGCGGCTGCTCGCGGAGTCGGCGGCCGGCGTGGAGCACGCGCGGCTGGCGGGACAAGCGCGCCGCCTGCTGCTGCCGGGCGAGATGGGTGAAGCCTTCAAGGCGATGGCGCTGACGCGGCGCATCGATGTCGCGCTGGAAGGATTTGCGCTGCAGGATCTACGGCAGTCGTTGTGAGAGTTGTCCTCGTGCGGCGCGGCGCTTGCGGGCGAGTGCCGCACTCGAAGCGGCTGACGCTGCGGGACCGGAGCATAGCTCGGCATCCCTCATGGACTTCGGCTGGCGTGCCAGCTCGCGTGCCGCCTCGTAGAAGCGCGGCAGGCTCCCGTTTTCCTGCTCGAGCAGCCGCTCGAACCCCGGCACGCAGTCGAAATAGGTGCCAACGGATGCGAGCTCCGCGTTGTTGAGTCCATCGTCCATCCACTCGTCGTAGAGCGGTGAGCGGACTCCGAGATGGCGCTCGAGGGCGCGGATGTCCGTCGCGAGCCCGGCGAAGATCCGCTGCTTGTCGCGCAGTTTCTGCTCGCGCGAAGCTTCTGAAGCGTAGAGCGCTGCCAGCCTGCGGCGGGTGTGTCGCAGCAGAGCGATGAACCGCCGGTCATCGACCCGCTGCTGCCGCAGCGCCCGGATGCGGGCAGGTTGGCCGCGGTATTCGAGCCAGCGTCTCAGCCCCTCGTCCTCCACCGTGACGGCAAAGGCTTCGTTGAAACGTGAATCGTCCCGCACGTAAAGCAGTTGGTGGGCCAGCTCGTGAAAGATCATGGCTGCGAGCTCGTCGCTGCCGTAGCGCATCATCGTGCTCATCACCGGATCGGGGAGCTTACCCAGGGTGGAGTAGGCCGGAACGCCCTCGATCACGACGTCATAGCCGTGAGCCTTCAGTCCTGAGGCGAAGTCGCGGGCACGCTTCTCACTGAAGTAACCCCGATAGGCCACGCAGCCGGCGATGGGGAAGCACCACTCCTTAGGCTCCACCGAGAGGACGGGTGCGGCTACGACGTTCCATACGACGTACTGCCGGTCGATTTTGACGTACGTGCGATAGCTATCGTTGTCGGGCAGCTTCAGCTCCCGAGATGCGAAGCTCCGCGCATCGCGCACGTCCGCGAGCTCGCGGATAAGTGCCTCCGGCGTCTGCGGATCGTCGATGACTTGCACGATCGGTTTGCGTGAGTGCATGACGTGCCACTCGCCGTGAGCCGCCTGTAGCAGGTACATCGTGCTGGTGCAGCCCGAAAGGGCGACGAACATCGCGGTGGTGAGTGCCAGCCGCGCGCCCGTGCCGCGCATGCGGACGGAGCGGGCCTTCTCATTAACCTTTTTGGTTAACATGTGCGCATTATGCAGGTGTACTTGGTCGGCGGTGCCGTGCGAGACCGGCTGCTTGGGCGTCCGGTGAAGGAGCGCGACTGGGTCGTGGTCGGCGCCTCACCGGAGGAGCTCGAGCGGCAGGGCTTCGTGCCCGTCGGACGCGAGTTTCCTGTCTTTCTGCATCCGCAGACTCATGAGGAGTACGCGCTTGCCCGTCTGGAGCGCAAGGTCGCCCCCGGCTACCGCGGCTTCACCACCCAGTTCTCACCGGACGTGACGCTGGAAGAAGATCTTCGACGCCGGGACCTGACCATCAACGCAATGGCGGAGAGCTCGACGGGAGAGCTGATCGACCCGTATGGCGGGCGCCGTGATCTCGAGGCGCGCGTGCTTCGGCACGTGTCGGAAAGTTTCATCGAGGACCCGGTGCGCGTGTTGCGCGTCGCGCGGTTTGCCGCGCGTTACGCAGAGCTCGGCTTTCGCGTGGCCGAGGAGACCGTCGCCCTGATGCGCAGGATGACGGACTCCGGGGAGCTGGGCGCGCTCGTTCCGGAGCGTGTCTGGCAGGAGACCGAGCGCGCGCTCGGCGAGCCGCGGCCCGAGGTGTTTTTCGAGACGCTGCGGATGTGCGGCGCGCTGCAGGTGATCTTCCCGGAGTTGGCGGAGCTTTATGGCGTGCCGCAGCCGCCCCGATGGCATCCGGAAGTCGACACGGGTGTGCACGTCATGTTGGCGCTGCGCTATGCCGCATCCACGGGCGCCTCGACGGCGGTGCGGTTTGCGGTGCTCATGCACGATCTGGGCAAGGCGTTGACCGAGCCGGAGCGCTGGCCGAGCCACCGCGGACACGAGGAAGCCGGTGTACCGGTCATCGAGGCGCTGTGTGCGCGTCTCAGGGTGCCGAACGGCTTTCGGGATCTGGCGGTGCTCACTGCGCGGCATCACGCCGTCGTCCACCGCGCGGCGGAGTTGCGGCCGAGCACTGTATTGAAGCTCCTCGAGGCAACCGATGCCTTCCGCCGGCCGGAACGATTCGAAGAAATGTTGGCGGCATGCGAGGCCGACGCACGCGGACGCACCGGACTCGAGGCGCAACCGTACCCGCAACGCGAATACCTGCGACGCGCACGCGCCGCAGCGGCTGCGGTGAGCCTGGACGAGAGCGAGCGGCAGGGGCTGGCGGGGGCCGCCATCGGCGAGAAGATGCGCGAGAAGCGACTGGCGGCGATCAAATCGTCAAGCTGAAGAGTACACCACTCGCAGACTCAGTCGTTGGTCTTGCGTGCTGCGTCGAGCTCGGTCGGCGCGGTGAAGGGGCCAAGGTAGAAAGGCAACACGGCCATCATGTGGCGCGGTCGGATGCCGAAACGCGCGAAGCCGTCCCGGCTGCAGACACTGTCCACGCTGAGCGAGCGGAAATTATCGAGCGAGAACGGCTTTCCGGGAACGAGCCCGAGGAGCGCCGCCTGCAGCCGGCCGAGCAGGTCCGGGAGCCTCAGGATGTGGCAGGGGAGCTGGGCCACCGCGGCGGTGAGGCGCACGAGCTGCTCGAGTGTCAGAACTTCCGGGCCGCAGAGCTCGTAGGTCTGCCCGAAGGTGTCGCGCTCCTCGAGCGCGCCCGCGAAGGCATCGGCCACGTCGCCTACATACACGGGAGCAAAGCGCGCCTGCGAGCGGGCGAGCGGCAGGAATCCGCCGGACAGGCGCAGGAGTCGCGCGAACCGGTTGGTGAGCGAATCGCGCGGGCCGAAGATCACCGATGGCCGGAAGATCGTGAAATCGAGATGCGCGGCCGCGGCGCGGACCAGCTCTTCCGCCTCGCCCTTGGAGCGCAGATAGCGGCTCGGACCCCGCTCCCGATCGGCACCGACCGCGCTCATCTGCAGCAGGCGCCGGATCTTCGCGCCGCGCGCGGCCGCGACGACCTTCGCGGCGAGCTCGGTGTGCACCGAGTGGAAGTTGGCGCGGCCGCTCGGGTTGAGAATGCCGATGAGATTGATCACCGCGTCCATTCCGGCGAGGAGCTGGCCGAGCGTGCGCGGGTCGTGCACGTTGGCGTTGACGAGCTCGACCGTCGAGAGAACTCTGAGGTGCTGGCCATGGCCCAGGCTGCGGGTCGGGACGCGCACCCAATGTCCCTGCCGCACCAGGCGGGTGACGAGCTCCGAGCCGACGAAGCCGGTACCTCCGAGCACACAGACGCTCAGCGGCGCTGCCATGTCAGTGTGCAAGCCGGGCCGGCGCGCCGCTCGGGGCGTGCACCGGTGCGGCGGGCAGGGTGTCGGCGATGACCGCGTGACGCCGCTCGCGCTGACCGTCGCGCAGCAGGTCGATGGTGACTCCATCGCCGACGCGCAGCAGGCCGATGGCATTGCGCAGGTCGGCGTTGGATTTGACGCTGCGGCCGGCTATGCCGGTGATCACATCCCCGGCCTCGACGCCGGCTTTTTCGGCCGGCGAGCCGGGGATCACCTGGGCCACGAGTCCGCCGGTCGCCTTGTGCAGCCCGAGCGAGCGCGCCACCTGCGGGGTGACGGCGTAGACGTTGATGCCGAGCTGGCCCCGCCGTACGGCGCCGTACTCGATGAGCTGCTGCATCACCCGTTGCGCGGTGTTGACCGGAATGGCGAAGCCGATGCCGATGTTATCGCCGCTGCCGGAGAGGATCGCCGTGTTGATGCCGACCAGATCGCCGTGCAGATCGACCAGGGCGCCGCCCGAGTTGCCGGGATTGATGGAGGCATCCGTCTGGATGTAGTTCTCGTAGTCATCCGGGCTGAAGCCCGAGCGCTTGAGGCCGCTTACGATTCCCGAGGTCGCCGAATGCGGCAGCCCGAAGGGGTTGCCGATGGCCACCACGAAGTCCCCGACCGCGAGCCGCGCCGAGTCGCCGAGCCGGATCTGCTTGAGTCCGCGTGCTGCGACCTTCACCACCGCGATGTCGGACGGCGAATCGGCGCCGACGAGCCTGGCTTTGAGACTGCGGCCATCCTCGAGGGTGACGGTGATGCCGCTCGCGTGGTCCACGACGTGGGCGTTGGTGAGGATGTAGCCGCGCTTGGCATCGACGATCACGCCGGAGCCGGCTGCCGCGAAGGGCTCCTCGTCGGGGCCCTGGCCGGGAAGGCCATGGAAGAAGCGGTTGTAGAAAGGATCGGCACGCAATGGATCGTGCGTGCCGCTGCCGGGCATGACGCCACGCGTTGCGATGTTCACGACCGCGGGCGATACCCTGCGGATCATCGGCGCGAGCGAGGGAACCCGCGCGCCGCCCACGGCGGCAGGCACGGCAGCAGGCGCCGTGGCGGGCGGGATGATGCCCGCCGGGGTGAGGAGCAGCGCGGCACAGAGGAGCTCGCGGGGCTTCATGGGACTTGCGATTCTACAAGCCGGCGCGTGGGCGCGGTGCCTCTATCTGGGATTACTTAATGTGTGGTCGATGAGCCCCATGTGGGCCGCGGCCTGAGGATCCCGGGCTCTGCTCGAGCGCTGCCGCAAGGGGCCTTGAGAAAACGGCGAATTGCCGCCAAGGAAGGCCGGTGGAACGGCCTTCCTCGGCGGCTTCGGAGGGTGAGCCCGGCCGCTTCAGGCGGCAGCGACTTCGATCCGCCGCGGCTGGAGCTTCGCCTGTTTCGGGATCGTCACCTCGAGCACCCCATGGGTGTGCTTCGCAGTGATCGATTCGAGATTGGCGCTCTCCGGCAGCGTGAAGCGCCGCAGGAACTTGCCGCTGTGACGCTCGAGTCGCCGGTAGGCGCTCGACTCGTCCCGCGTGGCGATGCGCCGCTCACCGCGGATGGTGAGGACACCCTTCTCGGCAGTGATCTCGATGTCCTTCGGCTCCACGCCGGGAACGTCGACCAACACCGCGAAGCGCTCGGGCTCCTCGTGGACATCGACCTGGGGAATCCACCAGGCGCCGTCGGCGTCGCTGGAGAAGGTCTCATCGAGATGCCGATGCAGACGGTTGACGAGCGACCAGGGCTCGTAGCGCAGAATGGTCATGTTGCAAACCTCCAATCGTGAATGGATGCCGGACTGTTGGGTCTCACTATGTCGTTGCAGGCGATTTGCGGGCGGCCGGAGAAGTTTCAAGTGTTGGTTGGCCGCATTCGGCGCTGGCGGGTCGGGTGGCGGACCCGGCGGGTCGCAAATGAGGCGATGAGTTGGGCGCGAAAGTCGATATGGGTCGGAGGTGCGCGGGGCGCGAGCGGCGCACGCAGGGCATGGGCGGAGCGGCCAGCATGGGCGGAGCGGCTGAGGGTAGAGCCGGGCGTGAGCGGGACCGTGGCAGGTCGGGTCAGAGCTTCGCCGGGAGCTAGTCACCGCTCATGTGCCGGCACGGCCTGCAGCTAGGCGTGTGAGCATGCTGTGCAAAACGTGTGCAAGGCTTGGGTACAAGATATAGGGCCCCGTATGAGCGCCGGCAAATGCGCGGAAGGAAATTTTATGTCAGGTCTGTCACGGCCGAGATCTCTGCAACCTAATGTTTATAAAGATGAAATTGTGTCTGATGAAATATGTCCGGGAATCTTGACGCCTGCCGGAGTGCTCATTAGGCTCTTTACCCCGATACAAGATCTTGTGTGTCCGCCCGGCGGCTCCACGAGATCGCGCGTTCGGGGAGGTTCAGGGGGTATCGGCTGCGAGAGCAGCGCTCCGGCAGACCCGGTCCGTGTTGCTCTGCGCGATTGCGCACGAGCCCATATCCCCTGTGATCCGTAGGGCAGGCGTGCTAAAGAAAATCGGAGCGCCGCGGACACATGAATACCGTTGTGAAAATCGAGTCGGTGGGCTTAGAAGCCGTTCCGTTCCAGGAAGCCTCGCTGGATATCTGGGACAAGAAGTATCGCCTCACCGCCAAAGACGGCGCGCCCATCGACAAGACGATGGACGACACCTACAAGCGTGTCGCGCGCGCGCTCGCCGACGTCGAGCGTGAGGAGGTACGCGACCAGTGGTACGAACGGTTCCTCTGGGCGCTACGTCGTGGCGCAATTCCGGCGGGACGCGTGACTTCCAACGCCGGTGCTCTGGAGCACAAGCCGGCGACCTCGACGATCAACTGCACCGTGTCGGGCACGATCCGCGACTCGATGGACGATATTCTGCGCAAGGTCCACGAGGCGGGCCTCACGCTCAAGGCCGGTTGCGGCATCGGCTATGAGCATTCGACCCTCAGGCCGCGCGGCGCGTACGTGTCCGGCGCCGGCGCCTACACCTCGGGTCCACTGTCGTTCATGGACATCTACGACAAGATGTGTTTCACCGTCTCCTCCGCCGGCGGCCGGCGTGGGGCGCAGATGGGAACCTTCGATGTCGGTCATCCCGATGCGATGGAGTTCATCCGCGCCAAGCGGGAGAATGGCCGTCTGCGGCAGTTCAACCTGTCGCTGCTCATCACTGATGAGTTCATGGCCGCGGTGCGTGAGAATCGCGAGTGGAAGCTTGCTTTCCCGATCACCCGCGCGGAGATCGAGACCGAGGCGACGGATCTCGCCGATACCGCCAAATTCGTCTGGCGTGAATGGCCCGTGCACGACGGCTATGTCGTGAACGAGGAAGGCCTGGTCGCCTGCAAGATCTACAAGACGATGCCGGCGCGGCGCATGTGGGACGTCATCATGGCCTCCACGTACGATTTCGCGGAGCCGGGATTCATCCTGATCGATCGCGTCAACGAGATGAACAACAACTGGTGGTGCGAGAACATCCGCGCCACCAACCCGTGCGGTGAACAGCCGCTGCCGCCGTATGGCTCGTGTCTGTTGGGTTCGGTGAACCTGACGCAGTTCGTCAGGGAGCCGTTCACCGAGCGGGCGAAGTTCGACTGGGAGGAGTACCGCGAGGTGGTGCGCGTCTTCACGCGCATGCTGGACAATGTCGTGGAGATCAACGGCTTGCCGCTGGAGAAGCAGCGCGAGGAGATCCTGCGCAAGCGCCGCCACGGCATGGGCTATCTCGGGCTCGGCAGCACGATGACGCTGCTGCGGATGAAGTACGGCTCACCCGAGTCGATCCGCTTCACCGAGGAAGTCTCGCGCGAGATGGCGCTCGCCGGCTGGGAGGCGGCTCTCGAGCTGGCGCGCGAGAAGGGACCGGCCCCGATCATGAACGAGGGATTCACGGTCACCCGGGAGATGCTGCGCAAGCGTCCCGAGATGGGCCGCGATGGCTGGAAGGCCGGCGACAGGATCCCGGGCCGGATCCTGCACGCCAGGTACAGCCGCTACATGCAGAGGGTCGCGGAGGTCGCGCCAAAGCTTGCGGAAGAGCTGGCGGAGACCGGCGCCAGATTCACCCATCACACCTCGATCGCGCCCACGGGCACGATCTCGCTCTCGCTCGCGAACAATGCTTCGAACGGCATCGAGCCTTCGTTCGCGCATTATTACTTCCGCAACGTGATCCGCGGCGGCAAGAAGACGAAGGAGAAGGTGGACGTCTACTCCTTCGAGCTCCTGGCCTACCGTGAGCTCGTCAATGCCAAGGCCAAGCCGGGCTCGACGGCGGAAGCGGAGAAGCTCCCGGATTACTTCATCGCTTCCGAGGACGTTACCCCGAAGGAGCACGTCGACGTTCAGGCCGCTGCCCAGAAATGGGTGGACTCATCGATTTCCAAGACGGCGAACGTACCGACCGACTTTCCTTACGAGAAGTTCAAGGACATCTACCTGTATGCTCACGAGAAGGGGCTGAAGGGCTGCACCACGTTCCGCTTCAACCCCGAGGCGTTCCAGGGCGTGCTCGTCAAGGAGCAGGACCTCAAGAACACGACCTACAAGTTCACGCTCGAGGATGGTACGGTCGTGGAAGCGCGTGGTGACGAGGAGATCGAATACGACGGCGAGCTGCACACCGCAGCGAACCTGTTTGACGCTATGAAGGACGGGTACTACGGACGCTACTGATACGCGTCTCAGACCCACGGCCTGCGCGCCAACTTTTTTGGAAGCTCTACCATGACCATCAAGATCGATCGGAAGATCGTCAAGTACCACGTGCAGAAGCCCGAGGACACGGCTCGGGTCCAACCCGGGGTGCCGGTCGCCGCAGCGGCGGAGGCTCCCAAGGCGTGGGCGCCGCCGCCTACCGAGGAGGTCGTTCGCGACAAGAACGGCCGCACGGCGAAGGTCATCCGGATGCACGAGAGGCTCGAGCGTCCGGAGGTGCTGATCGGCTCGACTTATAAGATCAAGACGCCGATCTCGGATCACGCGATGTACGTGACCATCAACGACATCGTGCTGAACGAAGGCACGGAGTACGAGCAGCGCCGGCCCTTCGAGATCTTCATCAACTCGAAGAACCTCGATCACTTCCAGTGGATCGTCGCGCTGACGCGGATCATTTCCGCCGTATTCCGCAAGGGCGGCGACGTCACGTTCCTGGTGGACGAGCTGAAGGCCGTGTTCGATCCGCGTGGCGGCTACTGGCAGCCGGGTGGCAAGTTCATGCCATCGATCATCGCGGAGCTGGGCTATGTCATCGAGCGGCACCTGCAGACCATCGGCCTCATGCGCAAGCCGCAGCTCGATGAGCATCAGCAGAAACTGGTGGACGAGAAGCGGGCCGAGTTCGAGGCGCGCGCGAAGCAGGCGGACGCGTTTGCGAAGACGCATTTTCCCGAGGGTGCGCAACTTTGCGGCAAGTGCAGCACCGCCGCGGTCGTCATGATGGACGGCTGCATGACGTGCCTCAATTGCGGCGACTCGAAGTGCGGCTAGCCTAAATGGGACTCTGAGTCAGACATGCCCGCACTCCTGCGGCAGGCGGTTCGCGACGATTTACCCGATCTGTTTCGGGTCCGGCACGCCGTGTCGGAAAACCGGCAATTCTCGCTCGCCATTCCCGACGACCAGGTCATCGAGGCTCTCGAGACTACCGGTCGCGGATGGGTGATGGAGCTGGATGGCGTGATAGTGGCGTTCGCCATCGGCGATGCGCTCACCGGCAGCATATGGGCGCTTTTCGTCGACCCGTTGCACCGGGGTCACGGCTACGGACGCCGCCTGTACGACACGGTCGTGGAGTGGTTGTGGTCGCAGGGCCACGATCGAGTCTGGCTCAACGCAGAGCCAGGCTGAATCGAAGACTAGCGCTGCTCCCGGCATTGTGCCGCTACACCGGAGCGGATCAGCTCGGCCAGTCGCTGCACGCCCGGACCGGCATAGTCGCGGTCGGCGAACACGAGATAGAGATCCCCCCAACGCTCCGAGCCCTCGCGCAACGGTAAGGGCTTGAGCACACCACGCTCGAGCTCGCTGCGCACGGTGTCCTCGGGGTACCAGGCGAATCCCAGGCCCAGGCCGGCGGCATGGATGGAGGTGGCCTTGTGGCTGAACACCCAGCTTTGCTTCGCTCCCAACCAGCTGCCGCTGCGGCGCTGGCTGCCGGTGTCGCGAATCATCAGGTGCCGGTGCTTGCGCAAATCCTGCAGGGTCAGCTTGCGTCCGAGCCGGTGCAGCGGATGATCGGGATGCGCCGCGGCGATGAAGCGAACCCGCATCAGCAGATCGCCGGCGAAACCTTCCGGCACCCCTGAGCATATCGCGAGGTCCACCCTGTGCTGCAGCAGCGCCTCCTGGGTGCCGCTGAGCACGGTCTCATACAACTCGATGCGCGTCTGCGGCTGCTCCGTGGCGAAGCGCGTGAAGCACTGCAGCAGCAGCCAGGTCGGAAAGATGATCTCTACTGCAAGGCGCAGCTCGGGCTCCCAGCCGGCGGCCAGCGAGCCTGCGGCCAGCTCCAGCGCGCCGGCCTCCTCGAGGAGCGCCCTGGCACGCCGATACAACACCTCGCCGGTGGGTGTCAGGTGCGCCTTGCGCCCGATCACCTTGAACGCCTTCACGCGCAGCGCGGACTCGATTTTCTGCACTGCGTAGGTGACCGCCGACTGGCTCTTGTGCAGCGCCTGCGCGGCCTGGGCATAGCCCCCGGCGTCGACCACGGCGAGCAGCGAGCGCCACTGATCCAGGGAAACGAGCGGGCCAGCCATGATCTATTCGCTGCATAGATAGGTAGACCCTGATTTTTGCGCTTTTGGATTCATTGATTCAATAGCTAAATGGCGCCCGGACAAAAAAACGAGGAGCGCGCCATGACCGTCCTGCTACAGATCAACGCCAGCATCAGCCACCACGAGGGCCAATCGAGCCGGCTGGCCGATCAGTTCGTCGCCGCCTTCAAGGCTCGCAATCCAGACGCGAAGATCGTCCTGCGGGACGTCGCCGCCGCGGATGCGGTGCCGCACCTCGATGGCCACCGCTTCGGTGCCTTCACTGCCCGACCCGAAGATCGGACTGCGGAGCAGCATGCCGTGGTTGCGTATTCGGATGCGCTCATCGATGAGATCAGGCAGGCCGATGTCATCGTCCTTGGCCTGCCGATGTATAACTTCGGGTTGCCCTCGCAGCTGAAGGCCTATTTCGATCACATCGCACGCGCGGGAGTGACTTTCAAGTACACCGAGAAGGGCGCCGTCGGCTTGCTAGGCGGCAGGAAGGTTTACGTATTCGCCGCCCGTGGCGGCAAGTATGCCGGCACGCCGCTCGACACTCAGACCGGCCATGTGCGCGATTTCCTGCGCTTCCTCGGAATCGAGGACGTCGAATTCATCTACGCCGAAGGCCTCGCCATGGGCACGCAGAGCAAAGAGACGAGCCTCGCGAAGGCAGCCGCTGAAATCGCTCGCCTGGCGGCGTGACGGGCGTTGATCGGCCGCCGGTGCCGCTCCCCGGCGGCTGATCAAAAAAAACCCCGCTTTCGCGGGGTTGGTCTATCGGTCGCTTGCTTGTGTGGAGGAGTGTCGTTCTTCTTATCAAGGGACACGGTGCTGGAGTGCGCCATCCCGCGCCTGATCCCGCCCGTGCTTTCTTCGAATTCGCTAGCTTGCTTCCTTCCGGGCCGGCCGCCGGCCCCGATAGTGTGATACAAGCAACGCGCGTGCCAGCCGGTCCGTGAGCCGTTTCCATATGACATGTTGCATCTGCGACGCGGTTCAATTGTGACGCAGTGCCCGTTGTGAGAAGTTATCCGGCATCCGGAAGGGTAGTCACCGCGGCCCGATCGCATCTCTCCAGGAAGCTCGGACGGGCGAAGTGTCAATTTAATCGACACTTGGATGGTGGTGGCGAAGGCCCCGGTCCGGCGGTCAAATCACAAGCCTTTGAATACTCATGCGATTCTTCGACGGGGCGGGGTGTAAATGAACTCGACAGGGGGGGTGCATGCTCCGCGCGGAGGCTCCGGACGCCCGGCGTTTCGCGACGGCAGCACACGGGGCCGACTGCGTTGGCTGTGGGCCGCGCTGCTCGTGCCGTTCGCAATCGCGCAGGCGCCCGCAGCCGATCCGCAGCTTCCCTATCCGCCGCAGTTGCAAAGGGACGTCGACTTCTGGGTCCGCGTATACACGCAGATCGATACTGACTCCGGGTACCTGCACGACCAATACAATCTCAGCGTCATCTACGACACGCTGCACTTCGCGCCGAACAGCTCGCCGCGTGCGCGCCAGCGGATCGTGAACCAGGCCCGCGACCACTATGTCGCGGAGCTCGAGCGAATCGCCTCCGGACAGGGTCCGCTGTCGCCGGAGGACGAGCGCATCAAGGCGCTCTGGGGCGCGCAGGCGACTCCGGAGCGGCTGCGCGAGGCGACGGACGACATCCGTTTCCAGCTCGGCCAGGCGAACCGCTTCAAGGCCGGGCTCGTTCGCTCCGGCACCTGGCAGAAGGACATCGCGCAGGCGCTGAAGGAGGAGGGACTGCCTCCCGAGCTCGCCGCGCTGCCGCTCGTGGAGTCCTCCTACAATCCGAGCGCTTACTCGAAGGTCGGCGCCGCGGGCCTGTGGCAGTTCATGCGCTCGACCGGGCGGCGGTTCATGCGAATCGATCGCACCGTCGATGACCGGATGGACCCGTTCCGCGCCACGGAGGCCGCGGCGCAGCTTCTCGCCTACAACTACCGCATCCTCGGCACCTGGCCGCTCGCACTCACCGCCTACAACCACGGGGTCGCGGGCATGCGCCGGGCGGTGGACACCCTCGGCACCACCGATATCGTCACGATCGTGCGCACTTATCAGAGTCGTACCTTCGGTTTCGCCTCCCGCAATTTCTACGTCTCATTTCTCGCGGCGTTGAAGATCGAGCGCGATCCGGGGAAATACTTCGGGACGATCGTGCCGATGAAGGAGGCGAGCTTCCGCGAGGTGCGGATGCCGGCGTACGTGGACGTCAGATCGCTCGAGCGCGCGCTGGATCTCGACTCCGAGACGCTGCGGGAGTTGAACCCCGCTCTGCGGCCGGCCGTCTGGCGCGGCAGGCTCGCAGTCCCGAGAGGATATGAGCTGCGGCTGCCGTCCGCGGGCCCGACGCTGACGGCCGCGATGCTCGCCAAGCGATTGGGCTCACAGACACTGCTGGCCAGTGCGGCCTCCCGCAGGTCGCAGACTGCGCCTGCGCGCCTGGTGGCTGCACTGGTGCAGCCGGCCAATGCAGGTGGCGTGACGCCGCGTGCAACTTCAGCGCTTCCTTCGAATGTGCGCGGCGCGACGCCGGCCGTGAGTCCACCACCGGCTGCAAATGCGGTCGCCGCAACTCTGGTCGCAGGCTCGGCATCCCCGACCCGCTACTCGCGTGTGACGTTTGCCGCCTCATCGCCGACGGTCACTACCATTCCCGCGAGCACTCCTGACGGGGATGCGTTGCCGCAGGTTGCCTCGAGCTTCGCGACAGCGAGCCAGCGTCTGCTCGACTTCAACGGTCTCGAGGGGAGCGCTGCCTCTTCCGATGCGCGCGCCACGGTCTCACAAGGGTCCAGCGATGACGCCGCTGCCGATAACGACACCGCGCAGCCGGTCTCTGCGGCCCAGGCGGATGCGCTCGGCCCCGCACTCGGGCCCGCGCAAGGCTCCAGCCAGAGCGCCGATCCCACCGACTATTCCGTCGGACCCCACGACACCATCCGGGTCGCGGCGGCTGAGACTCTCGGACACTACGCTGACTGGCTCGGCATCAGAGCCCAGGATCTGCGGCGCATCAACCATCTGAGGTTTGGCCGGCCCGTGATGGTGGGACATCGCATCCGGCTCGATTTCCGCCGCGTGCCGCCGGGCGAATTCGAGGCGCGGCGGCGCAACTACCATCAGGCGCTGGAGGCGAGCTACTTCGCCGCGCATCGTATCGTCGGGACGCAGCAGTACGTCGCGCAGCGCGGTGATTCGTTATGGACTCTGACGCAGCATTTCTCGCAGCTGCCGCTGTGGTTGCTGCGGCAATACAATCCGGACACGGATTTCGCGAACCTGCAGCCCGGCACGCAGCTCGTAGTGCCGCGGATCGAGGATGTGTCTGCGAGCAGCGACTGAGGCACTGAGCTTGGCGGCAAGGGGATCACGAGGTCCTCGCGAAAGCCCTTATAATTCAGCCATGTCACTCTTGAGAGCGCTCTTCACGGCCGCCGTGCTCGGTTGCGCGGCAGCGGTGGCGCACGCCGGCGGCCCGATCGGGCCGGCCGTCGCTACGCCTCCGCCGCCACCGGCCATGGGGGATCGGGCCGCGGGCGTGGAAGCGAGCCCGCACTCGGCGATCGCGCCGCGGGTCACGCTGCTGCCATCGCCGGACCTGCCTTACGTCGATCGCGTGGTGGTGAGGAAATCGCAGCGGCGGCTCTACCTGATGGACGGCGCCAAGGTCGTGCGCTCCTACAAGATCGCCCTCGGCCTGGAGCCCAAGGGGCCGAAGCAGCGCGACGGTGACTTCCGCACGCCGGAGGGCTGGTATCGGCTGGCGCGCCGCAATCCGCGCAGCGAGTTCTTCCTCTCGATCCAGATCTCTTATCCGAACGCCGGCGACCTGCAGCGCGCCCAGGTGCATCACTGGCAGCCAGGCGGGGCGATCATGATTCACGGCCTGCCGAACCGGCTGAAGAATTCCCCCTGGTATTACCAGCACAACGACTGGACGGACGGTTGCATCGCCGTCTCCGATGCCGACATGGTGGAGATCTGGTTGCTGACACACGAAGGCACGCCGATCGACATTCTGCCGTAGCCATGGAAAGCAGCTTCGTCGTTCCCGAATTCATCGATGCCCGGGTGGGCCCCCGCGGCAGCCTCGAGCACCTCTCGCAGGTCGAGATCGAGAAGCTGCTCGACTCGGGTCAGGGAGGGCTCTACGAGCTCTTCCGCAAGTGCGCCCTCGCCGTGCTCAACAGCGGCGCCGGCACCGATGACGCCAAGGAGATCTTCGACCGCTATCGCGATTTCGACATCCGCATCGTGCGCCACACGTGGGGCATCAAGCTCGAGGTCCACAACGCTCCGGCCTCGGCGTTCGTCGACGGGCAGATGATCCGTGGCATCAAGGAGCATCTCTTTGCGGTGCTGCGCGATGTGGTGTTCATCGCCAACGAGATCATCGCCGGCGGCCGCTACGACCTGGCGAAATCCGCCGACATCACCAATGCGGTGTTCCACGTGCTGCGCAATTCGCGCCTGCTCGACCACAAGGCGCGGCCCAACCTGGTCGTATGCTGGGGCGGTCACTCGATCGGCTCCGACGAATACAAGTACAGCAAGCGCGTCGGCTACGAATTGGGGCTTCGCGGCCTGGACGTCTGCACCGGCTGTGGACCGGGGGCGATGAAGGGCCCGATGAAGGGCGCGACCATCGGTCACGCCAAGCAGCGCATCGATCACGGCCGCTACATCGGCCTCACGGAGCCCGGCATCATCGCCGCCGAGCCGCCGAATCCGATCGTCAACCAGCTCGTCATCATGCCGGACATCGAGAAGCGCCTCGAAGCCTTCGTGCGCCTCGCTCACGGCATCGTGGTCTTCCCCGGCGGCGCCGGAACCGCCGAGGAGATCCTCTATCTTCTCGGCATCCTTCTCGATCCGGAGAATCAGGATCAGCCGCTGCCGGTCGTGCTGACCGGCCCGCGCGAGAGCGCGGCGTACTTCGAGCACATCTCCCGCTTCATCGCCGGAACGCTGGGCGAAGCGGCGGCCCAGCGGCTCACCACGATCATCGGCGATCCGGCCGAGGTCGGCCGCCGCATGGTGCGCGCCATGGAGGTGGTGCGCGAGTTCCGCCGCGAGCGCAGCGACTCGTACAACTTCAACTGGCTGCTTGCGATCAAGCCGGAGTTTCAGCGGCCGTTCGCGGTCACCCACGAGTCGATGCGCTCGCTCGCGCTCGCTCGCGGCCAGCCCGTGCACGAGCTCGCCGCCAATCTGCGCCGCGCGTTCTCCGGCATCGTCACCGGCAACGTGAAGGAGCACGGTATCCAGGCGATCGAGCGCCACGGCCCGTACGAGCTCGCAGGGGATCGCAGCATCATGCAGCTCCTCGACGAGCTGCTGGCCGCATTCGTCGCGCAACGGCGCATGAAGCTGCCCGGAACGACCTATCGACCCGTTTACCGCCTGGTCGCCTGACCCGCAGGCGAGCGCACGCGGGAACGCGTCGGTCCCCGCTTTCCGTCTCGCCATGACATAACGCGCGCGCAATGCGGAAACTGTAGGCAACGGGCGACATGCTTGTGAACCAGTTCCCTGCGTGCCGCAGATCAAAGCCGTACCCTGCGTAAAAGCTTAAGGTGTTTTCATGAGTCCAACCGACAGGGGGCGAGGCAACGCGCCCGGCAAACAGAACGACCCGCCTGCCAGCGGGCCGGCGGCGGCGAATCCGGCCGAGCCGTATCCGGACTGGCTCGATCGCATGCAGCGTGCTCGCGCGCGCCATGCCGCTATCACGCGCAATCTCAACACGTGGTCGAGCTACAAGAACTGGGCCGACCGCATGCGCGAGTCCTTCGAGGACGATGAGCGCCAGCCCGAGGGGAACATCCGCGCGGCCGGCGCGAACAAGGCTCCGAACCGCTAACCCCAGCCGGTAGGCTCAATCGGAGCCACTGCTCGAAAGCACAGGATTGAGCGGCCCAGGGCCGTTCCCTGGGCCGCGGGATGAATCCTTGTCAGAGGGCTGGCCGCTCGAAGCGCCGGAGGCGACTTCGAGCCAATTAATCAAAGGCCGCCATTCCTCGATATCTTCCCTCGTGACATAGCTCTTCATCTCGTGCACGCCGATGCCCTGCTCGGCGGCGCGCAGGTAGTTCTGCGAGTCGCGTATCGTCGCCACGATCGGAATTCCCAAGGTCTTCAGGAAGCGGATGAGTGACTGGTAGGTGATGGTATTGCGGCGGATGCGGTTGGCGACCACGCCGATGCGGTTGTGCTCGCGGCGGATCTTGGCCACCAGCAGCAGGTCGCGGATGCAGCGCGAGCAGGCGTGAATGTCGATGTCCGATGGCAGCACGGGGACGATGATCTTGCGCGCATCGCGTGTCAGCTCGGGAAGCTGGCGCGCCTCCACCGCAGCGGGCGTATCCACGATCACGTGCGTCGTGCCCGCGGGCACGCGCAGCTGGAACGAGCGCGTCACCCGCGGGTCTCTTTCAAAGGCGGCTATGACATAAATCGGCGGCTGCGGTGACTTGCGCTTGCGCACCCAACGAAGCGAGGACCCCTGCGGATCGAAATCCATCAGGACTGGCTTTTGCTGCTGCGAGGCAAAGTAGCTCGCAAGGTTGGTCGCTATGGTCGTCTTGCCCGAGCCACCCTTCGGGTTGAGGACGACGATGCGATTCATGGTGGTCCCATGCTCTCTGAACGCGCACTGAACGGGCCGGGGTCAAGCCTACGCACCGCACTGCGCTCCCGCAAGCCGGTCCGATTGTGATATTCCGCACGACAACAGAAGCTCACGCCTTGTAGAGTTGGGTCGGATGGAATTCTTCCTGCATTTTTGGGATGAGATCGACGATGTGGCCGGCGCCTGTCGCCACGTCGCGACCACTACGCTCGCCGAGGCCGCGGCGCTGTCGACACCGGTTCTCGCCTGGGGCTCCGCCCTCGGTGTCTGGCTGCTCGCACCGCAGCTGCGGGTCAATGCGGCGCTCCTTGCCGGCAGCGTGACCTTCTTCGATCTGTACCGCCGTCTGCTGCGCCTGCCCGGCTGACCTGCCTTCGCCCGCTCTTCGCGGCGCTACGCTCTTGAAAAACGGGCGCTGCCGCCCAAAATGCTCCGGCTCCGGCACCTTCAAGACATAAAACCAGGAGCGGAGCCCGGCCATGTCGAGTCCCGAGAACCCCACGGCGTCCACCGCCGACCGGCAGACACACGGATTTCAGGCTGAAGTCCGCGAGCTGCTGAAGCTCATGATCCACTCCCTGTACAGCCACCGGGAGATCTTCCTGCGCGAGCTCATCTCGAACGCATCGGACGCCAACGACCGATTGCGCTTCGCGGCCATCGGCGAGCCATCGCTGCTCGCGAGCGACCCCGAGCTCGAGATCCGTGTGGAGGCGGACCCGCAAGCGGGCACCTTGAGTGTCACCGACAACGGCATCGGCATGACGCGGGAAGAAGCGGTGGCCAATCTCGGCACCATCGCCCGCTCCGGCACCGGCGAGTTCTTTCGCTCCCTCACGGGCGATCAGCAGAAGGATTCGCAGCTCATCGGCCAGTTCGGCGTCGGCTTCTACTCGGCGTTCATCGTCGCCGACCGCGTCGAGGTGCTCTCGCGCAAAGCCGGGCTGCCGCCCGAAAGTGGTGTGCGCTGGGAATCGAGCGCCGATGGCGAGTTCACCGTTGAGAGCGACACGCGGCCGCAGCGCGGCACAACGGTCAAGCTCCACTTGAAGCCCGAAGCGAAGGAATTCGCCGATCCCTTCCGCCTGCGCTCGCTGATCCGCCGCTATTCCGACCACATCGCCTTCCCGGTGCGCATGCGCAAGGAAGGCGAGGCGTCGCTGGAGTATGAAGTCGTCAACCAGGCAAAGGCGCTGTGGACGCGCCCGCGGGCGGAGATCACCGACGAGGAGTATCGCCAGTTCTATCAGTATCTGGCGCATGACTTCACCGACCCCATCGCCTGGAGCCACAACCGCGTGGAGGGCAAGCGTGAATACACGAGCCTGCTCTATCTCCCGAGCCGGGCGCCGTTCGATCTCTGGCAGCGGGATGCCGCCCACGGACTGAAGCTCTACGTGCGGCGCGTCTTCATCATGGACGATGCCGAGCAGTTCCTGCCGCTCTATCTGCGATTTGTGAAGGGCGTGCTCGATTCCAGCGATCTGCCCCTCAACGTCTCGCGGGAGCTGCTGCAGCAGGAGCCGGAAGTCGAGGCCATCCGCAGCGGCCTCACCAAGCGCGTGCTCGACATGCTGACGAAGCTCGCCAAGGACGAGCCCGAGAAATACGCTGCTTTCTGGAAGGAGTTCGGCGCGGTGCTGAAGGAAGGCGTGGCCCAGGATGCGGCCAACCGCCCGGCGCTGCTGCAACTTCTGAGGTTCGCGAGCACCCACGAGGCGGGCAACGAGCCTTCGGTGAGCCTCGCGCAATACGTGGAGCGGATGAAGCCCGGGCAGGACCGGATCTACTACATCATTGCGGAGAGCATCGCCGCGGCACGCGCCAGCCCCTACATCGAGCAGCTGACTCAACGGGGACTGGAAGTGCTGCTGCTGGGTGAGCGCATCGATGAGTGGATCATGGGCCAGATGGCGGGCCAGACGCTGGGCGACCTCGATGGCTTCCCGGGCAAGCGCTTCAAGGATGCGGCGCGCGGCGATCTCGAGCTCGGGCCGCTCGAGAGCGAGGCCGAGCGCAAGCGCCGTGAGGAGGAGCTGAAGGAAAGCAAGGGCCTGCTCAAGCGGGTGAAGGATGCGATCGGCGAGCGGATCGTGGAAGTGCGGGTGAGCACGCGTCTCACCGATTCGCCGGCGTGTCTGGTGCTCGGCGAGCACGATCTCGGGGCGGGTATGCGCCGGATCCTGGCGGCCGCCGGCCAGAAGGTCCCGGAGTCGAAGCCGGCGCTCGAGCTGAATGTCGGCCACCCGCTGGTGAAACATCTCGATGGCCTTGCCGACAGCGCGCGATTCAAGGACCTCTCGCTGCTCCTTTACGATCAGGCGGAGCTGGCGGAAGGAGGGCAGCTCGGCAACCCGGCCGAATTCGTGCAGCGGCTGAACCGCCTGCTCGTGGAGCTCACCGCCCCGCATTCCGCATGAAGCCGCCGCGCGCGGAGCGGATCACGCTCGCAGGTCCTGCGGGTGATCTCGAGGCGCTCGTGGAGGTGCCCACCGCAGACGCTGCGAGCGATCGTGCAGTGACCGTGCGCTTCGGCGTGGTCTGCCATCCCCATCCACTCTACGGCGGCACGCTCGACAACAAAGTCGTGTACACACTCGCCAGGACCTTCGTGGAGCTGGGAGTGCCTGCTGTCCGCTTCAACTTCCGCGGCGTGGGCCGCAGCGCAGGGAGTTACGACGAGGGCCGCGGGGAAACTGCGGACGTGTTGGCCGCCATCGCCTACGGACGTGAGCGCTGGCCGGGCGCTGCGCTATGGCTCGCGGGATTCTCGTTCGGAGGCGCCGTCGCCATCCGTGCGGCCGCGCAGGCCCGACCGGAGAGACTCGTAACGGTTGCGCCGGGAATCACCCGCGTCCCAATGGACGGCATCGACTCCCCTGCATGTCCCTGGCTCATCGTGCAGGGCGATGCCGACGATGTGATCGAGCCTGCCGCAGTGCGGGACTGGGCAAGCCGGCAGTCCACCGCGCCTGCGATGCGCGTTCTGCCCGGTGCCGGGCACTTCTTCCACGGCCGCCTGCACGAGCTGCGCGCTCTAGTCCTCGAGTTTCTGAGCGCCCAAAAATAAAGCCCGGAAGGCCGATTTGCGGCCGTTCCGGGCTCTCGAATATCGCGACCGATCGTCTTTACGAGTTGACCATCGCCTTCAGGCTCTTCAGCGGCATCACGCGCACCTTCTTGCTGGCCGGCTTGGCCTTGAACATCATCTTCTCGCCGGTGAAGGGATTGATTCCCTCACGCGCCTTCGTGGCGGGCTTCTTCACGACCTTCATCTTCAGCAGGCCGGGCATGGTGAAGAGGCCGTTGCTCTTCAGGCTCTTCTTGATCACGCCGCTGAGTGAGTCGAAGACACCGCCGATCTGCTTGCGCGACAGCCCCGTGTCTTTGGAGATTTGAGTCAGGACTTCCGACTTCGTCGGAGCGCCACCCTTTTTCGCCATATTGCGCTACTCCTCGATATTTAATGGTTGTGAGCGCGCTGTGCTGCAGTCGCGCCGGGAATCGGCGCGGAAAATAGCACATGCGCGTGCCTGCGCAACAGCTTTTTTTCATTTCATGCGGTGCTGAAATGCCTTTTTTTCAAGGCTTTTGGGCGCCATGCGAGCGCGGCCGAAGCTGCGCTGCCGTTGCGGAGTCGCCGCTAAGGGCTTGGTTTCCAACGCCGCGGGAGCGTCTCAGCCGACGAGAATGAGGATGGCCTGAATGAGAATGCACGCCCAGAGCGGCGAGAGATCGATGCCGGCGACGGGCGGAATTACCCGGCGAAACGGCCGCAACACCGGCTCGCAGACGGTCGCGAGCACCGATTGCAGCGGTGAATACCCGCCCGGGGCCACCATGCTGAGCAACGCGTAGAGGATGATGGCGTAGAAGTAAGTCCAGAGCAGGGTGCGTGCGATCTCGAGCGCCGCGGTTTGCGCCCAGTAGATCGGGCCGACGAAAGTAATGCCCCGGATGGCGAAGATGATCGCCACCTCCACCAGCGCGACGATGATGACCGCGACCACCGAAGCGGTGTCGACCTTGCCGATCGGCGGCAGAATGCGCCGCAGCGGCAGGATCAGCGGATTGGTGAGGCGTACGACAGCCTGACAGACAGGATTGCGGAAATCGGCGCGGGTGAGCTGCAACAGCAGGCGCGCCAGCACGACGAAAAGCGCGAGCGACAGCAGTGTCTCGACGATGAAGATCAGAGCGCTCATGAGGTTTCCCGGGAAGTGCGGCTACTGGCTGGAGCGGCCGGCCTGCTCGGCGAGCTCGCGGCTGCGGTGTGTCGCCGCGTCGATCGCGCGGGCGATGAGTTCGTCGAAACCCGCGGCTTCCAGAGTGCGTAGCGCCGCCTCGGTCGTGCCGCCCTTCGATGTAACCTCGGCGCGCAGGCGTGCGAGATCGCCGTCGCTGCCGTGCGCCAGAAGGCCCGCGCCATGCAGCGTCGCAATCGACAGACGTTGCGCCGTTTCCGCAGGAAGTCCAAGGCTGACGCCGGCTCGTGCCATCGTTTCCGCGAGCAGGAAGAAGTAGGCCGGACCGCTACCGGAAAGCGCCGTCACCACGTCGAGCGCATCCTCTGTTGCAACCCAGACGACTTCGCCGACGGACTGCATGATCTGTGCCGCGATCGCGCGTTGGGAGGCGTCGACCGTTGCGGGTGCATAGAGACCGGTCACGCCAGCACCCACGAGCGCCGGTCTGTTGGGCATGGCGCGGATCACCGGCACCCCCGCGCCGCACCAGCTCTGCAGCGCCTGGATTCGGACGCCCGCCGCCACTGACAGGACGACGGGCGAGCGCTGCTTCAGCTCTGTGGCGAGGGGCGCAAGGACGGCGCCTGCGTCCTGAGGCTTCACGGCGATAACGATCAGATCGGCTTTGCGAACAGCAGCCGCATTGTCCGCGATGGCAGTTATACCGAGCTCCCGGGAAAGCGTGGCGCGCGCGCCTTCCTGGCTCTCGCCGACGGTGATCTGCTCCGCACGCATGCCACGGCGCAGCAGGCCTCCGATGAGCGCGCGCCCCATGTTGCCGGCGCCGAGGACTGTCAGCTCCAGGTGACTCATTGTTCCGGGATTGTACCGGTTGGAGCCGTCCCGGGGCGCGGTCCGAAGAGCGCCGTGCCGATCCGCACGAGGGTTGCCCCTTCCTGGATCGCTGCCTCGAAATCCTCACTCATGCCCATCGAGAGGGTATCGAGGCCGAGGCCGCCCGCATTCAGGGACTCCGCGAGTGCCCGGAGCCTCGCGAACCACCCGCGCTGCCGGGTCGGGTCGGTTTCCTCGGGAGGGATGCACATGAGCCCACGCAGCCGCAGGCGCGGAAGCGCAGCGACGGCGGCGGCAAGGGCGGCCGCTTCCGCAGGCGGTACACCTCCCTTGGTTTGCTCAGCGGCGAGGTTCACCTGGATGCAGACATTGAGCGCTGGTGCGTGATGGGGGCGCTGCGCCGAGAGGCGCTCGGCGATCTTGAGCCGGTCGATACCGTGGACCCAGGCAAAGCGCTCGGCCACGGGCCGGGTCTTGTTGGCCTGCAGCCGGCCGATGAAGTGCCAGGTGACGGGGAGGTCGCCCGATTCCTCCATCTTGGCGAGCGCCTCGGTGAGGTAGCTCTCCCCGATGTCGGTCAGCCCCGCGGCCGCCCCGGCCCGGATCAGCTCCGCCGGCTGGCCCTTGGAAACCGTAAGGAGTGTGACGGAGTCGACATTCCGGCCGGCCCTCGCGGCGGCCGCCGCCATCCGCGCACGCAGGTTCTCGATGCGATCCGGTAAATTCTGCGAGGACCTTAACATATGGACGCCCAAACCCCTCCGCTATACTCCAGGCCGTATTTTGCCGCCAAGTCCGTCAGCCGCCAGCGCAGGTCCCACAGACCCGCGATGACGGCTGCAAGTGCCCCAGGAAACCCCTAGGAATCCCCAATGGCCGTCGACATCGCGCAACTCCTGGCGTTCGCCGTCAAGAACAAGGCATCGGACCTGCACCTGTCCTCCGGCGTGCCGCCCATGATCCGTGTCGACGGCGACATGAAGCGGATCAACATGCCGGCGCTGACGCACAAGGAAGTGCACAGCATGGTCTACGACATCATGAACGACAAGCAACGGAAGGCCTATGAGGAGTTCTTCGAGACCGATTTTTCCTTCGAGATTCCGAAGCTGGCGCGCTTTCGCGTCAACGCCTTCAACCAGAACCGTGGCGCCGGCGCGGTGTTCCGCAATATTCCCTCGGACATCCTCTCGCTCGATGACCTGGCCTCGCCGAAGATCTTCCGTGACCTCTGCATGCTGCCGCGCGGGCTCGTGCTCGTCACCGGCCCGACGGGCTCGGGCAAGTCGACCACGCTCGCCGGCATGGTGAATCACTGCAACGACAACCGGCCCGACCACATCATCACCATCGAGGACCCGATCGAGTTCGTGCACGAGTCCAAGCGCTGCCTGGTGAACCAGCGCGAGGTGCATCGCGACACGCTCGGCTTCAGCGAGGCGCTGCGCTCGGCGCTGCGCGAGGACCCCGACATCATCCTGGTCGGTGAGATGCGTGATCTCGAGACCATCCGCCTCGCGCTGACGGCCGCCGAGACCGGCCACCTGGTCTTCGGCACCCTGCACACCAGCTCTGCCGCCAAGACGATAGATCGCGTGGTCGATGTGTTCCCGGCCGCGGAGAAGGACATGGTCCGCTCCATGCTGTCGGAATCGCTGCGGGCGGTGATCTCACAGACGCTGCTGAAGCGCAACGGCGGCGGCCGGGTGGCCGCGCACGAGATCATGATCGGCACCCCGGCGATCCGCAACCTGATCCGCGAAGGCAAGATCGCGCAGATGTACTCTGCCATCCAGACCGGCCAGTCCTCGGGCATGCAGACGCTCGACCAGTGCCTGACCGAGCTCGTGACCAAGGGAGCCGTCAGCAAGGAAGAGGCGCGGTACAAGGCGCAGAATAAAGATGCGCTGTAACGGCGTGCTGTAATGGCGCGGAGGTCTCACCGTGGATCGTGATCAGGCTATCAAGCTGATGCAGGACCTCCTGCGCCGGATGGTGGAAAAGAAGGCCTCCGACCTCTTCGTCACCGCCGGCTTCCCGCCCGCCATCAAGATCGACGGGGAGATCCGTCCGCAGAGCGAGCGTGCCCTGACCCCGGAGCAGGCTGCGACGCTGGTGCGCGCCATCATGAACGACCGGCAGTCGCGCGAGTTCGATGGCACCAAGGAATGCAACTTCGCGATCGCCCCGCCCGGGATCGGCCGCTTCCGTGTCAGCGCCTTCGTACAGCAGGGCGCGACCGGCTGCGTGGTGCGCATGATCAACGCCAAGATTCCGAGCTTCGAGGAGCTCGACCTGCCCCCGATCCTGAAGGAAGTGGTGCTCTCCAAGCGGGGCCTGGTGGTGGTGGTCGGCGGCACCGGCTCCGGAAAATCGACGACCCTCGCCGCGATGGTCGGCCACCGCAACGAGAAGACGCGGGGCCACATCGTCACCATCGAGGATCCGCTCGAATACGTGCACCAGCACAAGGGCTGCGTCATCACGCACCGCGAGATCGGCGTCGATACCGAGTCGTGGCACGCAGCGCTCAAGAACACCCTGCGTCAGGCCCCGGATGTCATCCTGATCGGTGAGATCCGCGACCGCGAGACGATGGAATACGGCATTCAGTTCTCCGAGACCGGACACCTGGTGCTCGCGACGCTGCACGCCAACAACGCCAACCAGGCGCTCGACCGCATCGTCAACTTCTTCCCCGACGAGCGGCGGGCGCAGCTGCTGATGGACCTCTCGCTCAACATCCGATCGTTCATCTCCCAGCGCCTGGTGCCGCGAGAGGGCGGCGCCGGCCGCATCGCGGCCATGGAGATCATGCTGAATTCGCCGCTCATCCAGGATCTCATCTTCAAAGGCGAGGTGGCGAAGATCAAGGACGTCATGGCGCGCTCCACCCGGCTCGGCATGAAGACCTTCGACCAGTCGCTGTACGAGCTCTACGAGACGGGCTTCATCTCCTACGAGGATGCGCTGCGCAACGCCGACTCGAAGAACGAGCTGCGCCTGCGCATCAAGCTCGAGAGCAAGCGCGAGAACAAGGCAATCGATGACGGCGGCGCGCTGCGCATAGTCGAAGAAGAAGACGGCCGGCCGATATGACGCTGACCAAAGATGCCGCCGACCCGAAGCTGAGCGCGACGGGGCCGCAGAGCTCGCTCGAGGCTACCGGCACCTTCGAGGCGCCCGCGGCGGCTGCGCCTTCGGGCCCGCAGCCGCAGCTCAACACGAAGCCGCTCTTCAAGCTGATGGTGGAGCGGAAGGCCTCGGATCTCTTCTTCACCTGCAACGCGCCCATCAAGATCAAGATCGAGGGACAGATCTTCCCGGTGAACAAGCAGGTGCTGACCCCGGAGACGGTGCGCCAGACGGCGCTCGCCCTGATGACCGCCGAGCAGCGCGAGCGCTTCGTGAGCGAGCTCGAGATCGATTTCGCCATCTCCGAGCCAGGGCTCGGACGCTTTCGCGTCAACGTGTTCCTGCAGCGCGGCTATCCGGCCGTAGTGCTGCGCTACATCACGGCGGACATGCCGCGGCTCGATTCGCTGGGGCTGCCGGAGGCCATCTCCGACCTGGCGATGCTCAAGCGCGGGCTCATCCTGGTGGTGGGCGCGACCGGCTCGGGCAAGTCGACGACGCTCGCCGCCATGATCAACCTGCGCAACGACACGGCCTCGGATCACATCATCACCATCGAGGATCCGATCGAGTTCCTGCACACCAACAAGCGCTCGATCATCAACCAGCGCGAGGTCGGGCTCGATACGAAATCCTATGCGCGGGCGCTCCGCGGCGCCATGCGCGCGGCGCCGGACGTCATCCTCATCGGTGAGGTGCGTGACCGGGAGAGCATGGAGGCGGCGATCAACCTCGCGGGCACGGGGCACCTCGTGATGGCGACGCTGCATGCCAACAACTGCGCGGAGACGATGGACCGCATCATCAACATGTTTCCGCGGGAGCAGCACACGCAGATCTTCCTCGACCTGTCGCAGTACCTGCGGGCCATCATGGCGCAGCGGCTGGTGATGGGGAAGGACAACCGGCGGGTGGCGGCGATGGAGGTGATGCTCAATACGCCGCATATCTCGGAGCTGGTGAAGAAGGGGGATGTCATCGGGATCAAGGAGGCGATCTCGGCCAGCAGCGAGCGCGGGATTCAGAGCTTCGATGTGGCGTTGCACCGGCTCTTCAAGGAGGGGCGGGTAGAGATGGCGGAGGCGCTGGCCAACGCGGACTCGCGGGCGAATCTCGAGGCGAAGATCAATTTCGGATAGCCACTGCCGAGGAGGGTGCCAGGCAGGGAAGGGCAGGGCAGCGCAGGGCAAGGAACGGCAGCGCAGGAACGGCAGGGGCACTATGGGTCTCTGGCGATTGTTGACTAGTCAACAGTCTCGGCGCACTGCCACCCGCGATTCCCTGCTCTAGAGCCTAGAAAACCGTCAGCGCGTCGAATACGGGCCCATCTACGCAGACGCGTTTCATCGCTTGGCCCTCCGGCGTTTGCACCAGGACGGTACAGCCGGCGCAGCCGCCTACGGCACAGGCCATGAATTCCTCGAGAGAAACCTGACAGGGGACCTGGTGCCGGCGCGCCACAGCTGCGGCGGCCGCCAGCATGGGTGTCGGTCCGCAGGCGAACAGCTCTACTTCGGCGAGTTGCTCGGCACCGAGTGATTTCAGCCATTCGTCGGCGAGCTCGGTGACGAAGCCTTCGTAGCAGCCGGGATAGCCGGCGCGGCTGGCCAGGCGGCTGGCGATGCCCCATTCCTCGAGGAGCGGCATGCAGGCGATGGTGCCTGTTGGGATGCCGGCCACGACGATCGCGGAGGGCCGGGTGCGAAAGGGGAAGGGGATTTCGGAGCCCATGAGCACCAGCGGCTTGTAAGGGCCGGCGGAGCTTCCCGGGGCGCTGGTACTGGCGGCAGCCGGACTCGAGGTCTGGGTGCGCAGGCGGTCGGCGAGGAAGACCATGGGGGGGATGCCGACACCGCCGCCGATCAGTACGGGACGGGGGCGCTCGGGGCGGACGGTGAAGGGCTTGCCTATGGGGCCGATGATGCTGAGGGAGTCGCCGGGTCTGCGCGCAGCAAGGGCCTGCAGGCCGGGGCCGAGGACTTTGTACAGGACTTCGATCCAGCCGGCGCCGGCATCGGCGCGCATGATGGAGAGCGGCCGGCGCATCGGGATGGCGGGATCGCAGGTGAGGTGTACGAAACTTCCGGGTTGGGCACGGGCGGCACACGCGGGAGCCGCAAGGCGCAGGACGAACTGCTCGCCGTCGTACGCCGTCTGTTTGATTACGCGCGCGTCTTCGAGATGCAGCGAACCGCGGTTCTCACGGGTCATGCGGAGCCTGCCGCGAACGCCAGGACTTCGTCCAGCACAGCCATGCGTACGGCGACGCCATTACGTACCTGGTCGCGGATCACCGATTGAGGCCCGTCGGCGACGTCGGAGGCGATCTCGATGCCGCGGTTCATCGGCTGCGGATGCATCACGATGGCGTCCGGGCGGGCGCTCGCGAGCCGCTCAGGTGTGAGGCCGTATTTGGCGAAGTAACGGTCTGCATCGGGAAGGTCGGCCTGGCCCATGCGCTCTTTCTGGATGCGCAGCATCATGACGACGTGGGCGTCCTTCAGGCCGGTTTTGAGAGAGGTGTGACGCGAGCAGTCCGCGAATTCCTCCGGCGCAGGCATCAGGGAGGGTGGGCCGACGATGCGCAGATCCGAGCATCCCAGGGTGCGGAACACGTGGTAGGCGGAGCGCGCGACGCGCGAGTGCCTGATATCGCCAACGATGGCGATACTGAGGTTGTCGAGTCGCTTCTTGTGCTGCCGGACCGTCAGCGCGTCGAGTAAGCCTTGCGTTGGATGGGAGACGTGCGCTTCGCCGGCGGAGAGCACGCTGACGTGAGGGGCAACGTTTGCAGCGACCGCCGCAGGTACGCCAGCCTCTGCGTCACGGATGACCATCGCATCGACGTGCATCGCCTGGAGCGTGTACACCGTGTCCAGCATGCTCTCGCCTTTGACCCGCGAGGAGAGCTGGACTTCGAGATTGACGACGTCGGCTCCCAGGCGCTTTGCGGCGAGCTCGAAGGACACGCGGGTGCGGGTGGAGGGCTCGGTGAAGAGGTTGGCGACGGTGAGACCCGCGAGGGACTGGCTGGTCGCCGGCCGTGAGCCGAGCGGCCTGACGAAGCCGTGGGCACGCTCCAACAGCCGCTCGATGAGCTCGCGCGACAATCCTTCGAGGGTGATGAGGTGCCGCAGCCTGCCGTTGGCGCGCAGTTGTTCTGTCATTCGATTCGTTCTCCACTCTCGCCCGCCAGCCAGCGCTCGAGGATCACGGCCGCTGCGGCGCTGTCGACGTCCTCGCGCCGTATCCGCCGCCGCCCGCCGCCGGCGCGCCGCGCCTTGAGCGCCGTGCCCGCTTCCAGCGAGGACCAGCGCTCATCGACCATGCTGACGGGAAGCTTGAAGCGGCGCTCGAGCTCGTTGGCGAACCGGCGGGCAGCCGGAGCGAGCGCTCCCGGGGTGCCGTCGACATTATACGGTGCGCCGACGATGAGGCGCCGCGGTTTGAGCGCATCGACCTCGCGGGAGATCGCCTGCCAGTCAGGGCCCGTACGGGTTACGAATGCGGCGGGGCGCGGCGCGGCGGTGCTGGTCAGGGTGTCGCCTGCCGCGATGCCGATACGCCTGCGTCCGAAGTCGAAAGCGAGAACGGCTTCGACGGACTTCTCAGGCATGCCCGGCGACCAGGCTCAGCCGGTCGACATCGATGCCGAGGAGTCGCCAGGCGCCGATCCAGCGCTCCTCGTAGGGCAGCTCGAACACCAGGCGCGCATCGACGGGTATGGAGGTCCAGGCGTTCTCGCGCATCTCGCGCTCGAGCTGACCCGACTCCCAACCGGCGTAACCGAGCGCGATGAAAGCATCGGTCGGGCCCTCGCCGCGGGCCATCGCCGCCAACACGTCGCGTGAGGTGGTGACCTGGATGGTGTCCGACACCTTGTGGGTGTGATCCCACTGCCCGCCCGGCCGATGGAGGACGAAGCCCCGGTCGGTGGAGACGGGGCCGCCGCGCAGCACGGGTTGGGCGGCGATGAGCTCGGTGTAGGGCTCGAGCTTCATCTGCGTGAGCACATCGGACAGGCGCATCGGCAAGGGCTTGTTGAGAACGATCCCGAGCGCGCCCTTGTCGGTGTGCTCGCAGATGAGCGCCACGGTCTGCGCGAAGTTGGGATCGATGAGCGAAGGCATGGCGATCAGCAGGTGGTTCGTCAGGCTCGCGCCCTCTGCCGCCTCGGGGAGCGATTCGCCGCCGGCTGTTGCGCTCTCGCTGCTATGCTCGGGCTCGCTCATGAACCCCCAAGTATGGGGATGGAGCGCCGCCGGTCAAGGAAAGACGCTCAAGGCGCCGTCGTGAGCGTTCCCGTCGCCAGCCGGCCGCCGACGAATTGCCATTCATAGACGAAGTGCAGGACACGGTAGCGGTGTGCCAGCTCCGGCGGGAAGGGGTCGAAGGGGCTGGCGAGCTTGAGGATGGTGAGCGCGGCCTGGTCGAGCTCCGGATCACCGCTCGAGCGGCGGATCGCGGCGCGATCCAGGCGTCCGTCGGCGTTGATGGCCACCTCGATGACGGGGCTCGCATTGCTGCCGTCGCGCTGTGCCGCGGCAGGGAAGTTCAGGGTGCCGATGCGCTCCACCTTGGCGCGCCAGCCGACGAGGTAGGGTGCGACGATGGAAGCGCGCGTGTCCGGTGTCACCCAGAGCTCATCGCGCTTCGGCCCCCGCAGCCGCACCGGTCCCTGATCGTCGGGGCCGTCGCGATCGGAGCTCTGCTGGTCGAGGAGCATGGGCTCTTCTGCGCCGCTGCCGGCGGTGCCCTCGTCGGTCATGTAGCGAACGACGCTGCTCCAGGCGGATGTGGTGAGTACGCGCCGATCCTGGGAGCCGGAGGCCTGGCTGGCCGCATAGAGCGCCTTGCCTTCGGGGGTGCCCTGCTGCGCCGGCAGGACCGGAGCCTGGGCGGGATTGCGCGGCGTGACATCCTCGCGGGTGTTGCCGGAGCCGAGCTGCGTCCGCTGTGCGAGGTAGGTCGCGTGATCGTTCCGGTCCGCTGCCGGCACTTCATCGGAGACGAGCAGCACCTGCAGGCCGGGGGCGCTGTCGTTGCCGGAAATCGGCGATTTGAACGTCAGCCCCAGGATGACGACGCCATGCAGCAGCGCCACGAAGAAGAGCATGGCGAGCAGCCGATCCCAGACCGGGGCTCTGCCTTCCCGCAGCATCAGTGCGCGTCTTGCCACCTGGCGCTACCCGGCCGTGATCCGCCGCTCGATGGCGACCATGAGCTCACCGGCGATGTCGATGTGAAACTGCTTCTCGAGCTCGCGGATGCCGGTGGGGCTCGTGACGTTGATTTCAGTGACGAAGCCGCCGATCACATCGAGCCCGACGAAGAGCATGCCCTTGGCCGCGAGCGGCGGCCCGATCTCACCCGCGAGCCAGCGATCACGCTCCTCGAGCGGCCGGCCGACGCCCCGCGCTCCGGCTGCGAGATTGCCGCGGTTGTCGTGCGGCTGCGGGATGCGCGCCAGCGCGTACGGCACCGGCTTGCCGTCGATGAGGAGCACCCGCGAATCACCGGAAGCGACGATTTCCGGCAGATAGCGCTGCACGATGGCGAAGCGCCGGCCGTAGTCGGTGAGCGTCTCGAACACCACGCTCATGTTCTTGTCGTCCTGCTCCAGCACGAAGATGGAGCGGCCGCCCATCCCGTCGAGCGGCTTGCAGACGATCTTGCCGTGCTCGCGCAGGAAGGCTTCCATGTCCGCCATATCCCGGGTGATGAGCGTCGGCGCGCAGCACTGCGGGAACCAGGCCGTGTAGACCTTCTCGTTGATGTCGCGCAGCCCCTGCGGGCGATTGACGATGAGCGCACCCTGCACCTCGGCCCGCTCGAGCACGTAGGTCGTATAGATGTACTCGGTATCGAAGGGCGGGTCCTTGCGCATGAGGATGCAGTCGAGATCCCCCAGCGCTTCGATGCGGGCCTCGCCGAGCTCGAACCAGCCGGCCGGATCGGCCTTGACCGTGAGCGGGCGCAGCCGCGCGCGGGCGACGCCGTCCCGCAGGAAGAGGTCGCGCTGCTCCATGTAAAAGAGCGTCCAGCCCCGCGCCTGGGCCGCGAGCAGCATGGCCAGCGTCGAGTCCTTGGCGTAGTGGATGGCAGCGATGGGGTCCATCACGACCCCGAGGCGGACAGATTTCGGCATGGGGAAATAATGCCAGGAACACCTCATTATGTCCGGCGCCGCGCGGCATCGGGGAAACTCTTCAAAAAACGTGACGCGCACGGCATGGCGGGGGGTGGGCCGATATGTTAAAACCCGCAGCGCCTCGTTCGGGAGGCGGAGGGGTCGATGGCGAACCGCCGGGCATTGCGTGTAGTCTCCGGCCCGGCCGATGATCGCCACAGTGGTCCGGCGCGGGCCGCCGGGTCTCATCCGAGCCGGCGAGCTCGAGCCTCAAGTCAAGTTGAAGGAGTTGTCTGACCGTGACCGGCAGCAACACGAAGCTCCAGGGCCTGAAAGTCCTGGTGATCGACGATAGCAAGACGATCCGTCGCACGGCCGAGACACTCCTCGCCAAAGAGGGGTGCGAGGTCTTCACGGCGATCGATGGCTTCGATGCGCTGGCGAAGATCGCCGATCACCAGCCCGACATCGTGTTCGTCGACATCATGATGCCGCGCCTCGACGGCTACCAGACGTGCTCGCTCATCAAGCACAACAAGGTATTCCGGTCGATCCCCGTGATCATGCTGTCCTCCAAGGACGGCCTGTTCGATCGGGCACGCGGCCGTATCGTGGGCTCCGAGCACTACCTCACCAAGCCCTTCACCAAGGACGAGCTCCTGAGCGCGATCGAGACGCACATCGGGAGATGATGGTCATGCCGCTCATTCTCATCGTGGACGACTCGCCTACCGAAGTGCACGTGATGCAGAAGGCGCTCGAGAAGCACGGCTACCGCACTGCTGCCGCGGCCGACGGCGCCGAGGGTGTCAGGCTCGCGCGCGAGATGAGCCCCGATCTGATCTTCATGGACATCGTCATGCCCGGCATGAACGGCTACCAGGCGACACGCGCGCTCGCCAACGATCCGAAGACGCGCACCATTCCGATCATCATGGTGACCTCCAAGGGGCAGGAGACCGACCGTATCTGGGGGTTGCGTCAGGGAGCGGTCGACTACATGGTGAAGCCGGTCTCGCCCGACCAGCTCGTCGCCAAGGCCCAGGCGACCCTGTCGCCTTGAGCGCATCGGCATGAATGAGGAAGTCGCGCTCAGGTCTCTCAGGGATCGGCCTTTCGAGCTGTTGGCGGAGCTCGAGCGGCGCGGCCGCGCCGTGTCCGCCCAGGTGGCCCAGGAGGGCGCTGCCGGACGCGAGTGGGTCGGTGTGGCCCTGCGGATGGCGGGGGATCTCTATCTGGTCGCGCGTGAGGAAACGCGCGAGGTGTTCGGTGTACCGGCAGGCATGACGCGTGTGCCGGGCGCCAAGCCTTGGATCAAAGGGCTCGCTAACGTGCGTGGCCAGCTTCTTCCCATCATCGATCTGCGCCAGTTCCTGGGCAGCGGCACCACTCCGATCACGCGCAACACTCGGGTCATGGTCGTCAATCACCGCGACATCCCGGCGGGGCTCCTGGTGGATGAGGTCCTCGGCTTTCGCAGGTTTGCCGAAGGTGAGTTCACGGGTGATGCGCCGCCGACGGTTGCCCGCTGCGAGCGGTATCTCGCCGGCGCCTTCCGGCGGGCGAGCGAGCAGTGGCCCGTGCTGAGCCTGCGCTCGGTGCTCGAGAGCTCGGCGTTCGCGGAAGCCGCGGCATGACTGCGGTACGCCCCATCACCGTTGCCCGCCCGAGCCCCGGCCTCACCGGGCTGCTCATCGCGGCCGCGGCGCTCGCGCTGCTCGCGGCGATCGCCTACTACTTCCTGGCCACTCATCCCGGCGCTGCGGCAACCCTGCCCCCCGCGCTCGGAGTATTCGGCCCGGCCTTGCTCGGCGGCCTCGCCGCCATCGCCCTGGTCGCCGCGGCGTTCCTGACCGCGCGGCTCTACCGCAGCGTTGCCGACCAGACCCGTGCGGTCGAGACGCAGCGCCAGGAAAACGATCGCAATCAGCAGGCGATCCTGCGCCTCCTCGATGAGCTCTCGAGCCTCGCGGACGGCGATCTGACGGTCCAGGCGACCGTCACCGAGGACATCACCGGCGCGATCGCCGACTCCATCAACTACGCTGTCGATGCTCTACGCGGGCTGGTGACGACCATCAACCAGTCGGCGATCCAGCTCGACAGCGCCACGCGGCAGACGCAGGCGCTCTCGCAGCACCTCGCCAAGGCGAGCGGCGCGCAGTCGAAGCAGATCTCCTCCGCCACCGAGTCGGCGGCGGGCATGGCAGGCTCCGTCGCCGAGGTCTCCGGCAACGCGGAGCGGGCCGCGGACGTGGCGCGCCACTCGGTCGAGGTCGCGCACAAGGGCGGCGATGCGGTCCGCCGCACCATCGACGGCATGAACACGATCCGCGAGACCATCCAGGAGACCTCCAAGCGCATCAAGCGCCTCGGTGAGAGCTCGCAGGAGATCGGCAACATCGTCGAGCTCATCAACGACATCGCCGAGCAGACCAACATCCTGGCGCTGAACGCCTCCATCCAGGCCTCGATGGCCGGGGAAGCGGGCCGCGGCTTCGCGGTCGTGGCCGATGAGGTGCAGCGCCTCGCCGAGCGCGCTGCCAATGCCACCAAGCAGATCGAGGTGCTGGTGCGCACCATCCAGACCGACACCAACGAGGCGGTGGTCTCCATGGAGCGCAGCACCACCGATGTCGTCGGTGGCGCGCTTCTCGCGGAGAACGCCGGTGCCGCGCTCGAGGAGATCGAGCAGGTATCGAACCAGATCGCGAGCCTGGTGCAGAACATCTCGGCGAGCTCGCGCCAGCAGACCGGCGGTGCGCAGAACATCGCCCGCAACATGCAGGTGCTGAAGGAAATCAGCGTCCAGACGGCCGATTCGACCAACGCCACCTCCGCCGCCATCGCCAAGCTCGCGGAGCTCTCCGCGGGCCTGCGGCGCGCGGCGGCGGGCTTTCGCCTGCCCGGCGCGACTCCCGACCCGCCCGGCGCCTCCGGTGCATTTCCGCGGCCGCCGGGCGAGCCGCGCCCCGGGACCAAACCCAACGCCGCGGCCAGCGGCAATGTCAGACAGATCTCCGCGCTCGGCGGCACCTGACTTGAAGAGTTTTCGAGACCCCTGAATGCCGGAAGTCGCCTCCCAGACGCTGGACCTCGTCGGCCGTGAGCTCAATGGCACGCTCGCCGAGGCCCGCACGGCGCTCGAGACCTATCTCGAGCAGCCCGACAACGTATCGCTCCTCGAGCGCTGCAAGCAGGAGCTGCACCAGGTGCACGGGGTGCTGCGGGTGCTCGAGATCTATGGCGCGGCACTGCTCGCCGAGGAGATGGAGCACGTCGCCGGCTACCTCCTCGCCACGGTCACCGAGCGCAAAGGGCAGGCGGAGAGCCTGGATGCGCTGCTGCGGGCGATGGTGCAGCTGCCCGGCTATCTCGAGCGGGTGCTGGCGGGTGGCCGCGACCTCGCGCTGGTGCTGCTGCCGCTCCTCAATGACCTCAGGGCGGTGCGCGGCAGTGCGCTCCTCTCCGAAGGCACGCTGCTCGTCCTCAACCTGAAGTCGGACAAGCAGGCGCAGCCCATCGCCGCCTCGGCGGATGAGCCGTCGCTCAACATCGAGCAATGGAGCCGGCGGCTGCGGGCACGCTTCCAGATGGGCCTCATCGGCTGGATCCGTGGCGAGCGCATCGAGCAGAACCTCGAGACGCTGGCCTCGGTGTCGCAGAAGCTCGAGCAGACCGCGACGCGTCAGCCGGTCTTCCAGCTCTGGTGGGTGGTGGGCGCCGTCATCGAGGCGCTGCGCGAGAACGGGCTCGAGGGCGGCGTGTCGGTGAAGCGTCTGCTCGGACTCGCCGATCGCGAGATCCGGCGGCTCTATGACCTCGGTGAGGCGCGCTACTGTCAGAGCCCTCCGGTCGAGCTCCTGAACAACCTCCTCTATTACGTGGGCCGCGCGGAAAGCAACGGCGTGCGTGTCTCGTCCGTACGGGCCTCCTTCCGCCTCGCGGAGCTGCTGCCGGTCGATGAGAGCATCGAGCAGGAGCGCGAGAGCCTCTCGGCGCCGAGCGTCAAGCTCATGCAGACCGTCGCGGCGGCGATCCGCGAGGACCTCTCCAAGGTGAAGGATGTCCTCGACATCTTCGTACGCCGCGGGGCGGGCCAGCCGCAGGAGCTCGGCTCGCAGGTGGAGCTGCTGCGCAAGATCGGCGATACCCTCGGGGTGCTCGGCCTCGGCGAGCTGCGCGGCACCGTCCAGGCGCAGACCGAGAAGCTCGAGAAGATCGTCGCGGGGAGCCTGCAGGCCGACGAGGCGACGCTGGTAGAGATCGCGGCCGCGCTGATCGGTGTCGAGGACCGGCTCGATGACGGCCTCGTGGGCATGATCCTGCCCAAGACGGCCGCGGCGCCCGAGCAGGGTGAGGATCACGATTTCCAACAGGTCCAGTCGGCGGTGCTGCGCGAGTGCATTCTCAACCTCGCCCGCATCAAGGAGTCGGTCACGCAGAGCGTCGGCGGCACGCTGGATGCAGCCGGGCTCGACAGCTGGCAGGACCTCATCCGTGGACTCAAGGCGGCGCTGCTGATACTCGGCAAGACGCGCGCAGTAGAGGTCATCGAAGCCATCACCACGCAGTTGAGACGTGTCATGCAGCCGGGTGTGCTCGTGCTGCCTGCTGGCTTTCTGGACCGGTTGGCCGACGCCATCGTCAGCGTCGAATACTACATGGAGACCCTGCAGTCCGGACGCAGCGACCCCTGGTACATGCTCGACAACGCGCAGACTTGTGTACAGGCGCTCGAGCAGCTGAAGAGCGTGGCTGTGCCTACCGTACCGCCGCTCGAGCCGTCGGTATTCGCGAAGACGGTACAGATCCCCGCGGCGCTCCCGCCGGATGCAACGCATGTGGATGTCGGAGTCACGGGTACCGATGCCGACCTCGGCGCCCATGCACCTCCCGTCCTGACACCTTCGTCGACTGCGCGACTCGCAGCGCTGGCCGAGAATGCGGATCCGGAGCTCGTCGCGCTCTTTATCGAGGAGGCCCGCGAGGAGCTCGCCAAGATCGAGCGCGCCTTCCCGGTGTGGGATCAGAATCCGCTCGAGCGCGAGGCGCTGGTGACCGTGCGCCGCTCCTTCCACACCCTCAAGGGCAGCGGCCGCATGGTCGGCGCGCGCGAGCTCGGTGAGCTCTCCTGGGCGGTGGAGAACCTCCTCAACCGCGTGCTCGACAACACCCTCAGCCGCAGCCCCACGATCCTGGAAGTGCTGCGCGATGCGATCGCGGCGCTGCCGCAGATGATCGAGCACCTGGAGAAGCGTACCCCGGTCGCGGCCGATGTGGCGGGCATCGCCGCTCGTGCGCATGCCCTGGCAACGGGGCGCCAGCCGACGGCGTCCGTGCGACGCGCCATTACCGAGGCGCGCGCGGCGGAAGCGCCGGCGCCGGCTGCTCCGGCGCGGGACTCACAGCCCGAGTCATCCAACGGCATCGATTTCGAGCTTCCGGCGCCAACAGATGAAGTGCCGTCCGCGGCGACTGCCGTTCCTGCCGCGCAGCCAGCGCCCGAATCGCCGGCATCAGCAGCGTCTCCTGCTGCGATGGACGAGGCACTTCGCGAGATCTACACGCGGGAGACCGGTGCGCACGTTGCCACCATCCGCAGCTATCTTCAGCGTGAAGCGCTGGGTGGTGAGCCGCACCTGCTGCCCGAGGACGTCTATCGCGCCTGTCATACCCTGGCCGGCAGCTCGAAGATGGCCCAGGCCCGCCACGGCGTGCGCCTGGCGGAGCCGCTCGATCACTGGCTGCGCCGTGCGTTCACGAGCGGCATCGGTCTGCGTTCCGCCGATCTGACATTGCTCGCCGACTGCATGGGAGCGATGGAGTCGGTCGCGGCGCATCTCGATGAGCCGACCGGCTATTTCGTCAATCACTGGACCCTTCTCGAGCGTCTGGGCGAGGCGGAGCGCGCGCTCGATGCACGGATTGCGGAGGCGTCGCGGGCTGATTCCGGCGCGCCGCACGAAGCTCCCGGCCCGCCCCCGGCTGCGGAGAGTGCAGCGGCGGGAGCCGAGCCTGCCGCGCCGGAAGCCGAGCTCCCAGCGCCGGACGCGCTCGCCGAGGAGCCGCCGGATTTCGATCCCGAGGTTGCCGCGATCTTCACGGAGGAGGCGCTGGAGCTCATCGATGCCTCCGAGCGTGCGCTGAGCGACTGGCGTGACAAGCCCGGAAGCCCGGAGAGCGCCACCGCCCTCAAGCGGCCGCTGCATACGCTCAAGGGCGGTGCGCGCATGGCAGGCATCCTCGCCATGGGCGATCTCAGTCACGAGCTCGAGACCCTGGTGATCCAGGCCGAAGTCGGCACGGTCGCCGTCAACTCCGCCGTGTTCGATGTCATCCAGGCGAGCCTCGACGAGCTCGCGAGAATGCGGGAGTCGGTCGCCAACGGCCGCCGCGTCGCGCCCGCGCGCGCGATGATCGGGCGCATCCAGTCTCTGACACGCCCGGGTGGGGCCGGTGTGTCGGCCGATGCGTCGGCTCCGAAGCCGGAGATCGCGGCTGGGGAAGGTGCGTCCGCGGTGACCGCCGCGCCTGCCGTTGCCCGTGCACCTGACGCCTCCATCACACCCGGGGTCGCCGCTACTCCTGGTGTAACTGCTGGCCCTGGAGTTGCCGCTGCCTCTGGTGTTGCCGCTGCCCCTGGGGTGACTGCTGCGCCTGGGGTCGTCGCCGCCTCCGGTGTTCCAGAAGAACCGGTCGCATCCGCCGCGTTCACTACTGCGCCGCCGGCCGACGAGCCCCCGGCCCCATCGCAGAGCGAGAGCGGCGAGAGGGCCGCCGAGGCCGATTTGGCGGCGGAGCCGGAGATGTTGGAGCCGCCGGTACTCACGGCTGCTGCCGAGGTCGAGCCGGAAGCAATACCGCAGTTGGGCGAGCCGGCGCCGGTCCTCTCCTCGGCGCCGCCTCCGGCTGCACCGGAGAGCGAGCCGCCCGTAATGGACAGCGCCGCATCGGATGCGCCAGACGATGCTCTCGCTGCCCCGTTACCCGTCCCCCCGGGGCGGGAGCCGGTCGCTCCCGCGGAGCGGCAGGAAATGGCGCGCGTCGATGCGGACCTCCTCGACAAGCTGCTCAACATCTCGGGTGAGGCGAGCATTGCGCGCTCGCGCCTCGAGCAGCAGCTCGGCTCGATCGATTTCAACCTCGGCGAGCTGACGCGCACGGTGACGCGGCTGAAGGAGCAGCTGCGCAGCCTCGAGATCGAGACCGAGGCGCAGATCCTGCACCGCCACGAGGACGAGGGCGGCCATCGCAGCGAGTTCGACCCGCTCGAGCTCGATCGCTATTCCTCCATCCAACAGTTCTCGCGGGCGCTCGCGGAGACCGCCAACGACGTGGCGAGCATCCAGCAGCTTCTCGAGAATCTCGCCAAGGACGCGCAGAACCTCCTGCAGCAGCAGGCCCGGACCATCACGGAGCTGCAGAACGGTCTGATGCGCACGCGCATGGTGCCGTTTCAGCGGCACGTACAGCGTCTCGCGCGCATCGTGCGGCAGGCCGCCGCCGATACCGGCAAGCGCGCCGAGCTCGTCGTCGAGGGCGCCTCAGGAGAGCTCGACCGGCAGGTGCTCGAGCGCATGCTGCCACCCTTCGAGCACATGCTGCGCAACGCAGTGGTCCATGGCATCGAGACACCTGAGGAGCGCACCCGTCGCGGCAAGCCGCCGGCCGGACGCATACTCCTCGAGCTGCATCGCGAGGGCGCCGAAGTGATGGTGCGCCTCACCGATGACGGCGCCGGCATGAACCTCGAGGCGATCCGCGCCAAGGGACGCGCGCTCGGACTCGTCCCGCCCGGGCGGGCCCTGAGCGACGAGGATGCCATGCAGCTCATCCTCGAGCCCGGGTTCTCCACCGCGGGCGCACTCACTCAACAGGCCGGACGCGGCGTGGGCATGGATGTGGTCGCCACCGAGATCAAACGTCTGGGCGGCGCACTGCACATGGAGACCAAGGCGGGCGAGGGGAGTGTGTTCACCATTCGCCTGCCGTTCACGCTCGCGATCAGCCACGCGCTGGTCGTGCGCACGGGCGAGGAGTTCTACGCGCTGCCGCTGCCCACGGTCGAAGGCGTGCTGCGCCTGTCGAAGACCGAGGTCGGCGCTCACCTCGGGCGTGATGCGGCCATGTTCGACTACGGTGGGCAGAAGTACCGCTTCCAACACCTGGGGGTGTTCGTCGGACTCGAGCCCTCGCCGCTCCCGGAGTCGGATGTGACCATTCCGGTCGTGCTGGTGCGCGCGGGCGAGCACTCCACGGGGCTCGTCGCCGATGAGCTCGTGGGCAGCCGCGAGATCGTGGTGAAGTCGGTCGGCCCGCAGATCTCGGGCATCCGGGGCATTTCCGGCGCGACGATCCTCGGTGACGGGCGCATCGTCATCATTCTGGACATTGGGGCCTTGGTGCGCGCGGAGTGGCGTGGGCGGGCGCAGCTTCCAGCGGTTCCGCGGGAGAAGGAAGACCGCAGGACATTCGCTCTGGTCGTTGACGATTCGATTACCGTGCGTCGCGTGACCCAGCGTCTGCTCGAGCGCAATGGTATGAGAGTGCTGACGGCCCGCGACGGAATGGACGCGGTCGCATTGCTACAGGATCACGTCCCGGACATCATCCTTCTCGACATCGAGATGCCGCGTATGGACGGCTACGAGGTTGCCGCGCACGTGCGCAACGACTCGCGGCTGAAGGATGTCCCCATCATCATGATCACATCGCGCGTCGGCGAGAAGCATCGCGCGCGAGCCATCGAGCTGGGCGTGGACGATTACCTCGGCAAGCCCTACCAGGAGGCCGAGCTGCTGGATGCCATCGCGCCGCTGGTGGAGCGCCGGCGGGCGGCTCAGGAGAGTGCGCTGCAGGACGTCCCGCGACAGGCCGAGGGCAGGTGATCCATGAGCGAGCGCGTACAAGAGATCTACAGCCTGTTGGTTCCCCTCGCGGAAGGCCGGCTGATCGTGCCGCGTGCCTGCGTCGCCGAAGTGGTCGGCTTTCAGGTTCCCTCCGAGATGACAGGCGCGCCACCCTGGTACATCGGCACGGTGCCCTGGAGCGGCAAGGCCGTGCCGCTGGTCTCCTTCGAGGGGGCATGCGGGCAGACGATGCCGGTGCCTTCGGGCCGGACCCGCGTAGTCGTGTTCCACTGCCTCGGTACTCGCCTCGACGGCGGCAACTTCGCGATCGTCTCGCAGGGCTTCCCGCAGCTCGTCCGCGTGAGCTCGGATGTGGTGCGCCCCGACAACTCGCGGGTATTCCCCGAGCGGGCGCCGGTGATCTGCCAGGTGCGGATGGTGAATGAGGCGCCCCTGGTGCCCGACCTCGAGCGCCTGGAAGAGATGATCGCCGAGGAAACCCGGGTCGCGGCGTAGGCTCGCGCCTGCCTCCACGTGGCAGTACCGGGCCACTGCTCTCCCTGACTCCGCAGCTACCGTCGCGGCGCCGAATCGAGCGCCACTCGCCGGAAATCAACGCGCTCGCGTCAACCCAACGCTCCCTGCACGACAGAGTGCAGGTGCCCGTTGCTCGCCAGCACCGTGGTCGTATCGAGAGTGACGTCCTTGCCGGCAAGGTCGGTGAAGGTGCCGCCGGCCTCGCGCACGATGACCGTCAGCGCGGCGATGTCGAGAATGTTGACGTCGGACTCGATCACGACGTCCAGGGAGCCACGCGCGAGTAGATGGTAGTGCACGAAGTCGCCGTAGCCGCGGATGCGGCTGACGCGGCCGATGAGAGAGCCGAGTCGGTTCCACTGAGCGGAGCGCGTCATCGTCTTCAGATTGCCGGTGGAGACGATCGCCGCTGAGAGGTCCGAGATCGCGCTTACGCGGATGCGCTGATCGTTCAGAAAGGCACCGGCGCCCTGCTCAGCCCAGGCGAGCTCGCCGTAGGCTGGGGCGCTGGAGACGCCCAGTACCAGCTCGCCGGCCCGCATGAGAGCGATCTGCGTGGAAAAGAAGGGGCAGTCGCGCACGAAGGACTTGGTACCGTCGATGGGATCCACCAGCCAGACGCTCTCGGCATCTGCCGAGTGCCTGCCGGTTTCCTCGCCATGGAAGCCGTAGCTCGGGAAGCGCTCGCTCAGTACCGCGCGGATCGCTTCCTCCGCCCGCACGTCGGCCTCGGTGACGGGTGATTGGTCTTCCTTGGTGCGTACGGCGAGGTTCTTCTGATAGAGGGCGCGGATCACCTCGGCCGCCGCCTGCGCGGCATCGAGGGCGGCTTGCAGCTCACGGGAGGGCATGGCGGGCGGGCGCGTTCCTGAGTGTCGGGCGGTTGCGGCGCGCTAGAGTTGCCGGGGTGGCGGGGCGCTGTCAAATCCTGGGGTCTGGCACAATCGCGCTCGGCGATGCACGCCCGGAGGCGGCCCATGGGCAACAGGCTCAGCAAGATCTACACGCGTACAGGTGATGACGGCACGACGGGCCTCGGCGATGGCTCGCGGGTGCCGAAGGACAGTGCTCGCGTGGAGGCGTATGGCACGGTCGATGAGCTCAATAGCGTCCTCGGAGTGCTCCTGGCAGTTCCTGGGCTGCCGGAGGATGTGACTGCGGTGCTGACCGAGGTGCAGCACGAGCTCTTCGATCTGGGTGCTGAGCTCTGCATTCCGGGGCACCTCGTCATCACATCGGCGCATGTGGAAAGGCTCGAGAAGGCGCTCGACGGGTTCAATGATCCGCTGCCGCCGCTCAAGGAATTCATTCTCCCCGGGGGCGGCCCTGCGGCGGCAGCCTGTCATCTGGGCCGTACGGTTGCGCGGCGCGCCGAGCGCAGGACATGGACGCTGGCGAAAGCTGAAACGGTCAACCCCGAGGTACTGCGTTACCTCAACAGGCTCTCGGATCTGCTCTTCGTCCTTGCGCGCGTGTTGGCGCGCCACGAGCGGGGGAGCGAGGTGCTCTGGCGCCACGATCGCGGGAAGCGCCGCTGAGCGGCGTGCTTCGCTTGCAGCGGGCGCAATGGCCGGTGCTAGCGGCCCCAGGGGCCCGGATCGCCCCGGGCATCCGGATCGCCCCCAGCACCCGGATCGCCCCCAGCACCCGGCTCGAAGGAAAGTCCGGGTGAGCCGCGCGGTGCACGTATCCCGGCGGCGAGGTGTCCTCCTGATGCTGGTGGCGCTCCTGACCTACGCGCTCGCCGTCCTGCTCTTCGTGCTCGGGGTCGCGTTGCTCTTCGCAGGCCTTTCGTCCTGGCTGCATCTCGTCGATGTGGCCGCGGCCTGGGCGCGCACCCTCGCCGGCATCGGGCTCGTGGGCTGCAGTGCCGGCCTTGCGGCGCTCGGGCGTCTGGCTGTCGGAGCGGCTGGCCGTCGGGAGAGGGATATGAGCCGCGCCCTCAAGTTCGTCGCCGTGATCGGCATCCTGCTGGCACTCGTCTGCCTGCCCTTTGCCGCGGCCATCAGGGCGGCTGCTCACGCCGCGTGGTTCAGCGGCGCATAATCCCGTCGATGCGGCCGATCCGGGAACCCCGCGTAAGCGCGTGTGGTCTCCCGACCTCAAGTCATCTCCGCGACAAGGGACGACCCATGACTCTCATGCAGGCATTCAAGGTATGGTGGAGCTATAGCTGGCGGGCGAGCCTCCTCGTCATCCCGCTCATGCTCATCGTGACGGCGTGGTCGCTCGCGGGGCTGTTCTCCACGGTGGAGGGCATGCTGCAGTCCGGTCAGAGCCTTTCCAATCTGAATATCGATCAGCTCGCCCGTCTGGCATCCGGTGGGATGACCATAGGGATCCTCTCCATGATCCTCACCGCCGTCATCCAGGTCTTCGCGATGCGCTGGGCGCTCAACTCGCGTTGGTCGGACTTCCGGCTGAAGGCCGTGCCGCCGGAGGTGGACATCGGAAGCGCGCCCGGTCCGGGAAACCCGACGCGGCCGGCCAGAGTCTGAAAACACCGCCGCGAGCACCGCGCGGTCAGCGATCCGGCCAGAGTGGCCGCAGGCTCAGTGCGCGCTTGCCTTGGCGACGAGGAAGTTGACGAGCCTGATCACATCGTCATACGACTTCAGTGACTCCATGACGATGCGGTACTTGCCATCCACGATGATGCAAGGCGTTCCCGGGATCTGCATGGCCATGACCTGCGCGTCTGCCTCGCGCATCTTGGTATCCACGCCGAACGAGCGCGCAGTGGCGAGAAATGTCTGCTGACTCACGCCCGTGAGCCGTGAGTAACAGCGTGCGGCGTCCTCAATCGACGGTAGAGGGCGCTTCAGCTGGTTCGTCCCCTGATCGACGATCGCGAGCTCGCCTGTCTTCCATACCGCATCGTACATCGCCTGATGCGTCCGCTTCGCAATGCCCAATGACTGAGCCGCGTAGAAAGCGCGCTGAAACATCGGCCAGTCCTCCGTCGAATTGAATGAGGCCGGCAGGTACGCCATCTCCGCATTGCGCGGGAGACTCCGCTCCAGCTGGTGCATGATCGGCTGAAACTTGTTGCAGAAGGGACAGGCGTAGGAAAACACCTCCATGACCTCGACCTTCCCGGCGGGCACCGTCCTGGGTTGCGGCTCATCGAGAACGACGTAGTGGGTCCCCTCGACCCAGGATTCCGGAGCCGCTCCGGCAGGGAGCACCCAGCCGTAGACCAGCACGGCAAGCAGAGCCAAACCGATCTTCTTCATGTGAGCCTCTCTCTGCGCCGTGCACGTCCCAACGATGAGACCTTGCAGACCAGCGCCGGTTCAGCCCGGTGTTTTCGCGAAGCGCTGCAGCCCGCCGCCGAGGGGAACCCACGGTTGCGCCGGCGCAATAGATCTCCGTTCACCATAGATGGCAGGCCACTTGCCAGGATGGTGACTTATATATATACTTAAAATATATATATTTGAGCGGGGACGAGACCATGAGGACCGCAAAGTTATTCAAGAACGGGGACAGTCAGGCGGTGCGGCTGCCGAAGGAATTCCGCTTCGCGGGCGACGAGGTACTGATCAAGCGCGTCGGAAGTGCGGTCGTGCTCTTGCCCAAGGCCAAATCCTGGGACTCGCTGGTGCAGAGCCTGGACAAGTTTCCGGCGGACTTCATGAGCTCCCGCGAGCAGCCCCGTGATTCGGAGCGCCGGGACTCGCTTCCATGAAGTGGATGCTGGACACCGACACCTGCATCGCGGTCGTCAAGAAGCATCCCATCGCGCTGAAAAAATTGCGTGGCAAGTCGATCGGACAGGTCGGGATATCTTCGATAACTCTGGGCGAGTTGGCTTTCGGTGCGGCAAAGAGCAGTCGTCCGCACGATGCGCACGATGCACTCGGCGAGTTCCTGTTGGCCCTGGAGGTAGCGTCCTTCGATGACGGCGCTGCGATGAGATATGGGGATATTCGAGCCCTGCTCGAGCGACGTGGCAGACGGATCGGCCCATTGGATACCCTCATTGGCAGCCATGCGCATCTGCTCGATGCCATCCTGGTCTCGCATAACACAAGGGAATTTGCGCAGATCGATGGGCTGCGTCTCGAGGATTGGCTGGTATGACGAGGCTGCTCCCGAAAGATCAGCTCTCGGCCGAGATCATCCGTCGGCAGCGCGGCCAGTCGAACGCCGGGCCGGGGTCGGTCTTACGTCCAGGGGCGACGTCGCTGTGGCCCGCGATGCGGTCTGCGGAGAGTGTAGGGTAAGTCGCCAAAAGCGCTCTCACCAGAGCGGCCAGGCTTTCGTACTGGACATCCGTGTAGGGTGTGTGGTCGGTTCCCTCGAGCTCGATGCCGACGGAAAAGTCGTTGCAGCCGCTGCGGCCCTGATATTCGGAGTGGCCGGCATGCCAGGCGCGCATGCCGAAAGGAACGTATTGCGTGATGGTGCCGTCGCGGCGGATGACAGCATGGGCCGAGACGCGGAGCGTCGAGGTCTCACCGAAGGAAGGATGCGCGTCAGCGCGCAGATTGCCCGCGAAAAGATGATCGATCCAGGGGCCGCCGAACTCGCCGGCCGGCAGGCTGATGCCATGCACCACGATCAGGTCCGGCATCACACCTTTCGGCCGGGCATCGAGATGCGGCGAGAGGACCTGGCGCACGCCGGCGAGTAAGCCGGTGGCAGGCTCGATCTGCAGCGGGGTCCTGATACACGGCCCATCCGGCGAATGGGTCGTTCCAGACGAATCAGTCATGCAGGTAGCGCGAGAAGCCCGCGTAGAGCACGGCGAGAAGGCCGGTCACGAAGATACCATCGAACGTCCCGGCGCCGCCGATCGAGGCGACGGGCGCTCCCATCGACTGGATCGCGCCCAGGTTCAATAGGTCTGCGCCTATGAGTGTCCCGAAGCTGCCGCTGATGTAGGCGAGGGGCGCTGCGCGGCGGCGTGTCAGCGCGACGGCGATGATGGCCGTGGCCACCGCCGGCACGAATATCGGCAGCGCGATCCCGAAGCCGGGAACGGGCTGCGCGAGGAAGTGGCAGACCACTGCGACGAAGGCGGTGCCGACCGCGCCCAGGAGGAAGAGTCGATGCTTGAAGAGGAGATAGAGCGACAGGATCATGGGAATGATCGCTCCCCCGACGTTGATCGCGAGAACCGTTGCGCGGGACTGCTGCACCATGGGGACGATGTAGGTCATGCCGAAGAAACTGATCTCGCCGGCCCCGACCGTCCGGTGGCCGGGCAGATAGGCCACCGGGATGTTGATATAGCTGCCGAGCAGGGACAATCCGAGAACCGCGATGAGCGCGCCTTCGGTGATGCCCATCGAGAGCGACGCATAGCGCAGCAGCCGCAGCGCCGCGAGGCCAACGAGGACGATGAGCAGGCCCCAGAAGATCAGCAGGAACGGCAGGGAGACCGGGAAATACTGCAGTTGGGAGCCGTGCATGGCGGCGGCATCATGCCACAATGCCGGCATGACTACCGGCAACGCCGTTTACGCCGCCCGAGACCTCGCCCACGTCTGGCACCCGTGCACCCAGATGAAGGATCACGAGAGCCTGCCCATGATCCCGGTGCGCCGCGGCTCGGGTGCGTGGCTGGAGGACTTCGAGGGCCGGCGTTACCTCGATGCGATCAGCTCCTGGTGGGTGAATCTCTTCGGGCATGCCAATCCGCGCATCAATGCGGCGGTGCGCGAGCAGCTCGAGCGGCTGGAGCAGGTGATCCTCGCCGGCTTCACCCACGAGCCGGTGATTGCGCTCTCCGAGGCGCTGACGGCCCTGGCGCCGAAGGGCCTCACGCGCTGCTTCTACGCCGACAACGGCTCCTCCGCTGTGGAGGTCGCCGTCAAGATGAGCTTCCACTACTGGCGCAATGTCGGCAAGAGCGCGAAGCGGCGCTTCATCACCTTGTCCAACAGCTACCACGGCGAGACACTCGGCGCGCTCGCGGTGGGCAACGTCGACCTTTACAAGGAAATCTACCAGCCGCTGCTCATGGACGTCATCACCGTGCCATCGCCCGACTGCTACGGCAGAGAGCGGGGCGAGAGCTGGCCTGAGCATTCGCGGCGCAAGTTCGCGCTGATGGAGGCCGCGCTCGCAAAACACGCCGAGGAGACCGCCGCCGTCATTCTCGAGCCGCTGGTGCAGTGCGCGGGCGGCATGCGCATGTACGACCCTGTCTACCTCGCCCTGCTGCGCCAGGCCTGCGACCGTTACGGCGTGCATCTGATCGCGGATGAGATTGCCGTCGGATTCGGCAGGACCGGCACCCTCTTCGCCTGCCAGCAGGCGGGCATCAGCCCCGACATGATGTGTCTGTCGAAAGGCCTGACTGCCGGCTACCTGCCGCTCTCGGCGGTGGTCACGACAGACCCGATCTACGCAGCCTTCTACGACGAGTACGTCAAGCTCACGGCTTTCCTCCATTCTCACAGCTTCACCGGCAATCCCCTGGCCTGCTCCGCGGCCCTGGCCAGTCTCGAGATCTTCCGCACCGACGATGTCCTCACCCGCAACCGCACGCTGGCAGCGCACCTGGGCTCCCGGGCACGCGAGCTCGAGGCGCACCCGCACGTCGCGGAAGTCCGCCAGCACGGCATGATCGTCGCCGTGGAGCTGGTGCGTGACAAGGCAACCCGCGAGCCCTACCCCTGGCAGGAGCGCCGCGGCCTGAAAATCCATCGCCATGCCCTGAGTCGCGGCGTTTTGCTGCGCCCCATCGGGACCGTGCTCTATTTCATGCCGCCTTATGTGGTCACGCCCGAAGAGATCGATCTGATGGTCGACGTTGCGCGCGAGGGCATCGAGCTCGCGACATGCGATTGACCCGTGTCCACGTCCCCGGGCCCCTGACCGCCGGCCTGCGTCACACCATCGAAGGCGACGCCGCCAATCACATCGCGCGTGTGTTACGCCTGAAATCGGGTGATGCCCTCATTCTTTTCGATGGCAGGGGCGGAGAGCACGCCGCGCGGATCGAGGAGTTTCGCCGGGGTGCCGTCATCGTCGAAGTCGGCGAGCGCTCCGAAACCGGGCGCGAGTCGCCGCTTGCCCTGACTCTGGCGCAGGGGGTATCGCGCGGCGAGCGCATGGATTGGGTGATGCAGAAGGCCACCGAGATCGGCGTCAGCCGCATCGTGCCGGTACTGACGGAGCGCACGGTAGTGAAGCTCGATGCCAAGCAATCGCAGCGCAAGCTCCAACACTGGCAAGGTATCGCCACCGCGGCCTGCGAGCAAAGCGGCCGCACCCGCATGCCCGAGATCGCGCCTCCTGTGGGACTGCACGATTTTCTGCGGCACGACAGGGAGACGTCCGGCGCCCGACTGCTCCTTTCACCTTCGGGGGCGCTGCGCATCAGCGACCTGAAAAAGCCCGACGGTGCAATGACCGTGCTGATCGGCCCCGAGGGCGGCCTTGCCGAGGGCGAGCAGCGCGCTGCATTGGATGCCGGCTTCGTGGCCGTGAAGCTGGGGCCGAGAGTCCTGCGGACGGAGACCGCGGCGGTCGCCGCCCTGACGCTGCTGCAACATCAGTTCGGAGATCTCTGAGCGCTACGCGCTGACGAAGATGCGCCGCCCGTCCTTCTCCAATTCCAACATGGGCGAGAGATAGAGCTCGCTCAGCCGCTCTGCCGTCAGCAATTCCGTAGCCGGGCCGGCCGCCCAGCGGCCGTCGCCGAAGAGCAGCAGCGCCTTGTCGGCGAACCGCGCGGCGATGGTCGGATCGTGAAGCGTCGCGATGACCATCTTCCCGGCATTGCACAACTCCCGGAACAGCCCGAGGATCCCGAGCTGGTGCGCCGGATCGAGGTGGTTGGAAGGCTCATCGAGCAAATAGATAGAGGGCTCCTGCGCGAGCAGGGCCGCCACCGCGACCCGCCGCAGCTCCCCGCCGGAGAGCGTGTCGGTCCTGCGATCCGCAAATTCCTCGAGGTCCACCGACGTCAGCGCCTGATGCGCTATCCGCTCGTCCGCCGCCGTTTCCCACTGCCAGAGCTCGAGGTGCGGATGCCTTCCCACGAGCACCGCTTCCAGGGCCGTCGTGACGAACGACTCCTCGACATCCTGGGCGAGCAGCCCCAGCCGCAGCGCCACGGCCCTGCGGCTCAAGCTGTCCATGGCCACGCCATCGAGGTGGACCGCTCCGGCCTGCGGTGGCCGCAGTCCCGCGAGCGTGAGGAGAGTCAGTGTCTTGCCGCTGCCGTTCCTGCCGAGGATGGCCACGAACTCGCCCGGGCAGAATTCCAGCGACAGGTCCGTAACCAGCTGCCGTGCGCCGACCGCAACATCGACGCCGCGGGCAGCGAGCGTAACCCGCTCCCTGTCGCTAGCGCTTTCTCGTGGCGATACGCCGCGGGAAGCGACTAGGGCTGCAGACGCGTCGCGGTCCAGGGCCCGGCCTCGAAAAAGCCGTTCGACTGCAACGTGAGGTTGCGCGTCCAACGCGCGCGGTCGTGCACGCGTGCCTCTCCCTCCACCCACAGCTCCACAGACTCCGCCCAGAGGTGATATCCGCCCCAGTGAGGTGGCCGCGGGATGACCATGTTGATCTCACCCGCTGCCCCCGGAAGCCCCGGCAGAGGCGTGCCGAAGCGCTCCGCGGTCGCGGCGAGCGACTCCAGCAGCGCTTCGCGCGATTCCACCGGCTCGCTCTGAGCGCTGGCCCAGGCGCCCACCCGGCTCGGCCAGGGCCGGGAGGCAAAGTAGGCATCACTGTCGGCCGCCGGGGACTGCAGCACCGGCCCTTCGATGCGCACCTGGCGGTGCAGCGCATCCCAGTGGATGACCGCGGCCGCCCGCGGGTTCTCGGCGAGCTGCCGGCCCTTGCGCGACAGGTAATTCGTGTAGAAGACGAGATACCCCGGGAGTGGCACCACTTCCTTGCAGAGCACCACCCGCGCCGAAGGGCGTCCGGAGGGGTCGCTGGTGGCCAGCACCATGGCGTTGGGGTTCGGCTGCTGCCGGTGCTGCCAGGCCTCGGCCATCCAGCGGTTGAGGATGACCAGGGGCTCGAGGGGCAGCTCCTGGGGCAGTAGCTCCGATTGTCGCATCATGGGGACATGGTAAGGGAAATCCGGCATCCCGCGCAGGCCGGTGCACACTTGCAGCGGCCACGCCGGGCCGATAAAAGGAAGGGGACACCTACAACCCCGGCTCTGGAAAGCTCCCCTATGACGCAGGATGTCGTGACCCTGGATGATCTGCGCCGCCGCCTGAGCGAGCTCGACCGCCAGCTCCTCGCGCTGGTCGGCGAGCGCAAGGCCTTGAGCAGCGAGGTGGCTCGCGTGAAGCGCGCGACCGGCTATCCCACCCGCGATTTCGAGCGCGAGCGCGAGGTGATCGAGGGCGCCCGCGCCACCGCCCAGGAGGTGGGAGTGCCGCCGGCTCTCGCCGAGGAGCTGCTGCGCCTCCTCATCCGCTCCTCGCTCACCACTCAGGAGCAGGCCAGTGTCGCCGCGCGCGGCGCGGGCTCCGGCCGGCGCGTGCTGGTCATCGGTGGCGGGGGCAAGATGGGCCGGTGGTTCGTGCAGTTCCTTTCCTCTCAGGGCTTCGCCGTCGAGGTGGCTGATCCGCATAGCGGGCCGGATGGCGTCCCCCGCGTCGCGGACTGGCGTACGACTGACCTCAAACACGATTACATCGTGCTCGCGACGCCGCTCGGCGTGACCGATGCGATCCTGCGTGACCTCGCGCTCCGCCGGCCCCGCGCCGTGATCTTCGATGTCGGGTCCCTCAAATCGCCGCTGCGCGCGGGGCTCATGGCGTTGCGATCACACGGCTGCCGTGTCACGTCCATTCACCCGATGTTCGGACCCGACACCGAGCTCCTGTCGGGGCGGCATGTCATTTTCGTCGATCTCGGCAACGCCGAGGCGCTGGCGGAGGCGCGGGCGCTCTTCGCGTCCACCATGGCGGAGCAGGTGGTGATGAGCCTGGACGACCACGACCGGCTGATCGCCTACGTCCTCGGCCTGTCGCACGCGCTCAACATCGCTTTCTTCACCGCGCTCGCCGAGAGCGGTGAGGCAGCGCCGCGACTGGCGCGGCTCTCGAGCACGACCTTCGATGCACAACTCGACGTTGCGAGCCGCGTCGCGCAGGAAAGCCCTGACCTCTATTTCGAGATCCAGAGTCTCAACGATTACGGCGCGGAGTCATTGGAGGCGCTCTCGAAAGCGGTGGAACGCATCCGCGCAGCGGTACTGTCGCGCGACCATGATGTTTTCGCCAACCTGATGCGCCAGGGGCGTGATTATCTCGAAGACCGGCGCAGCGTCGCGGAGCGACGGGCCTAGGGCGCGAAGGGATGGAGGACGGGTCATGGCAGTAAACCGTCTGAATGGGCTCGAGGAGGAGATCGAGCGGTTGCGGGCGCGGCTCAGGGAGCTGACCGAGGAGGTCAGCCGCAATGACTCGCTCTTCCGCAAGACGCAGGAGCGGGAGCTCGAGCTGCTGCGCGCGGGGTCGCTGGCACAGCTTCTCGAGCGTCTGATCCACGGCCTGCGCCAGTCCTACCAACTCGATGCCGTCACCCTGGTGCTGCACGATCCGCAGCACGAGATCCGGCACCTGCTCTCCGGCGACGGGTGCCTCCTCGAGGAGCTCGAGGGTGTGTACTTCGTCGATGCGCTCACCACCGCGGCGCCACAGGTCGCAAACCTCGAGCGGCCCTGGCTCGGTCCGTTTCGCCTCGCCGACCACGAGCTGCTGCTGCCCGGCGTCGAGAAGGGCGGCAGCGTCGCTCTGATTCCGTTGACGCGCCAGGAGCAGCTCGATGGCGTGTTGGTCTTCTTCAGCACCGATCCCCGGCGCTTCACGAGCGATCTCGCCAGCGATTTCCTGGCGCATCTCGGCGTGGTATCGGCGATCTGCATCGAGAACGCCGTCAACCGGGCGCGGCTCGTGCGCAGCGGGCTCACGGACTTTCTCACTGGCTTCCACAACCGGCGCTACCTGCACGCGCGCTTGCGTGAGGAGCTGGCACGCGCGCAGCGCGCGCGCCAGCCGGTCGCCTGCCTCATGGTCGACGTCGATCATTTCAAGCGCATCAACGATCAGTACGGCCACCTCGCAGGCGATGCGGTGTTGCGGGAGGTGGCGCAACGGATCGATGCGGAGATGCGCGTGAGCGATACGGGTGTTCGCTTCGGCGGTGACGAGTTCGCGATCGTGCTGCCGCAGGGCAACGTCGGCGACGGCGAACGGGTCGCTGCCCGCGTGTTGCATGCCGTGAGCAGTCAGCCGGTATCGATCGGCGGCCACGCAGCCGAGACGGTGACCCTGTCGATCGGGGTTGCCGCTGCCGCGCCTGACCAGGCGACGCGCGACTACAAAGTGGTGGCCGAGCGTCTGATCGCCGAGGCCGATGCCGCGCTCTACCGCGCCAAGAGCGCAGGCCGCAACCGGGTCTCGATCTCGAAAAACGTCGTCAAGTGAGCGTCATCCCCGGTGGCGCAGGAGCGCGATGAAAAGCGGGGCACCGACGAGTGCCATGATCGCTCCGACGGGAAGCTGACGCGGCGCCACTACCGTTCGCGCCGCTATGTCGGCACAGGCCAGTAGCGTTCCGCCCAGCAGGGCGGAGGCCGGCGCGACCACCCGATGGTCGCTGGTACGGAAGGCGAGTCGCACGATGTGCGGCGTGATGAGACCGACGAAGCCCACCGTCCCCGCGCTGACGACCGCCACTGCCGTCAATGCGGCGCACCCCACGAACACGAAACTGCGCCAGGTCTCCAGTTGCATGCCGACACTGCGCGCACGAAGCTCACCTGCCGCCAGCACGTTGAGCGGGCGCGCCAGCAGGACGGCCAACGAGACGGCGAAGATCGCAGTGACTGCGCTCGTCCACGGGTTGACCGCCCACTCCAGGTCGCCTGCCAGCCAGAAGATCATCCCGCGCAGGCGCGATGCGTCGGCGACTGACAGCAGCACCGTTACGATGGCCCCACACGCGCTCGCAAGTACGACGCCCGTGAGGAGCAGCCGGGTGGTGCCGCCGCTTCGTGACAGCACGTGCACGATCAATACGGCAACGATGGCGCCGGCCACTGCCGCCCCCTGCATGGCCAACATCGTTGCGCCCGCGATCATCGCGAGCAAAGCGCCGACCGCGGCGCCCCCGGAGACTCCCAGCACGAACGGATCGGCGAGCGGGTTGCGAAACAGCGCCTGGAGCAGGACCCCGGCGAGCGCGAGCAGACTGCCCACGCCGAACGCGGCCAGCGTGCGCGGCAGCCGCACGGCGAGCGCCACGCTGCGGGCCACGCTGTCGCCGGAACCCAACAGTGCGGGCAGGATCCGCGAGGGTGCGAACTCCGCGCTGCCCACGAGAAGCGAGCCGATGAAGACCGCAACAGCGATCAGCAGCAGCGCGGTAAAGCCTTTCCAGGCGCCGCCATGTACGCGGTGATACATCGATACCCGGAGGATGCCCGGATCCAGTGCCTAGAACAATAAGCTAAAGCTTGCCCACTACGAGCCGTGCTTGATAAAACCCTCACATGGCCAGAGATGTCATCGATTCGGATGGCTTTCGCGCGAATGTCGGCATCGTGCTGATGCGCGGCGCGGGCGAGGTCCTCCTCGGCCGGCGCACGGGCGGCCGCGGCTGGCAGTTTCCGCAGGGCGGCATGCGCGAGGGCGAGAGTCTCGAGCAGGCCGTTTTCCGCGAGCTCAACGAGGAGATCGGGCTCGTTGAGGCCGATGTCGAGCTCCTCGGGCACACCGCTCGCTGGCTGCGCTACCGGCTGCCGGCGCGCTACGTGCGCCGCAATCAGCAGCCGGTGTGCATCGGCCAGAAGCAGCGCTGGTTCCTTCTGAGGTTGCGCCGCGAGCCGATGAGGTTTGATTTCAGGCGCACGGATGAGCCGGAGTTCGACGAGTGCCGGTGGGCGAGCTTCTGGGACCCGGTGAAAGAGGTCATCTACTTCAAGCGTGGGGTGTATCAGCGTGCCCTCCTGGAGCTCGCGCCGCTGGCCTTTCCCGGGGGCCCGCCGCCGCTTCCGGGCTGGTGGGACCAGGTGGGCCGTGGCTCGGGCCGCGAGCCGGCGCCGGCACATTGACGGCATGAAAACACAGCCTGACCTGGTTATCCGGCCGCACGCGCCCATGCGGCGGTTGATCCTGACCGTCACGGTCGCCGTCCTCGTCCTCATCGGGCTCTACGCGGCCTTCGAGCTTGGGCGTTACTACGCCGGCTACAACATTGTTTCCGCGCTCCAGGAGCGGGCGGGACTCCAGGGCTCCATCAGGCAGCTCAAGGACTCCAACCGAGCGCTGCAGGCTCGCATCATCCGGCTCGAGACGATGACCGCCGGCCATACCCGTGAGGATCAGGTCGTGGCGAGGACCATCGGGGATCTGCAGGCGCAGGTGGCGCGCCAGACCGAGGAGCTCGCTTTCTACCGCGCCGTGGTGGCAGAAGGCGCTCCGCCCATCGGGGTGCGCGTCGGCACCGTTCGCCTGGCTGCCGCCAAGGCTACCGGCAATTTCCTCGTCCATGTGTCGCTGGTGCGGGCTGGCAAGACGGACGGCATGAGTACCGGGACCGTGAGCTTGGCAGTGGACGGCCAGGGCCCGGGAGGCAAGCCTGCGACCCTCGACAGCCAGGCGCTGGCGGCAGGCGGTGCGACGGATGTGACCTATGACTTTCGCTACTACCAGGATCTCGAGCAGACCGTGACGCTGCCGCCGGGCTTCCGCCCGGAGCACCTGACGGTCACCGTCAGCTCCAACCGCAAGGACATCGCCCCGCTGACCCAGGCATTCCCCTGGAGTGCGGTGGTCGTGCCCTAGCCGGAAAGCGCTCAGCCATGTTCAATCGCGATTCCAAGCCCGCCCGCATCGATACGCTGATCGCCAAATCGGTCACTGTCCAGGGTGGCCTCGAGTTCGGCGGCGGCCTGCATCTCGATGGCCACATCGCGGGCGGCGTCCGGGCCGATTTACAGACGCCGGCCTCCTTGTCAGTGAGCGATACCGGCTCCATAGAGGGACCGGTAGAGGTCACGGACCTCGTCCTGCACGGGACGGTCCGTGGCGACATAGTGGCTCGCGGGCACGTCCTCCTTGGGGCGAGCGCGCGCGTGGAGGGCAACGTGTACTACGGTGTCATCGAGATGACGCTGGGTGCCCAGATCACGGGCAAGCTGATCCGGCTGGCGCCTGCCGGCGCGGCCCCGGATGCGCCCGGAACGGGCACTGCGAAGCAGTCCTGAGGACCCGTTTTGACGCCCGCAGCCTCGGCTCCTACACTGGACGCCAAGAGCCACCGGCCCCCGATTTTCCAGGAGATCCGATCCCCAATGAGCACCGCCGAAGCCTCGCTGGAAGCCCCCACGCTGCTGTTCACCGACGCGGCCGCTCGCAAGGTGGGCGATCTCATCCGCGGTGAGGGCAATCCGAGCCTGATGCTGCGGGTCTTCGTTCAGGGCGGCGGCTGCTCGGGGCTGCAGTACGGGTTCGAGTTCGATGAGCAGATCCAGGACGGGGACACCTGCATCGAGAATCTCGGGGTGAAGCTCCTGGTCGACCCCATGAGCGTGCAGTACCTGATGGGTGCGGAGATCGACTACCGCGAGGGGCTGGACGGCGCGCAGTTCGTGATCCGCAACCCCAACGCAGCGACCACTTGCGGCTGCGGGTCCTCGTTCTCCGCCTGAGCCCGGCTCCAGTCGAGTGCGTCCGGCGAGCCCCGTCCGCGACACGCAGAAGGCGGACGCAAGGCCGGCCGCCAACCCAATCCCCGATGTCCTCGCCGCTGTAGACCTCGGCTCCAACAGCTTCCACATGGTCGTAGCGCGCTATACGCACGGCCAGCTCGTAATCATCGACCGTTTGCGGGAGATGGTGCGTCTGGCCGCGGGCGTGGAGGAGAACGGCCGCATCGACAAGGACGTGGCGGCGCGTGCGCTCGCCTGCCTGCAGCGTTTCGGGCAGCGGCTGCGCGACATGCGCGCGGACAGCGTACGGGTCGTGGGCACGAATGCCCTGCGGCGCGCTCACCGCAAGCAGTCCTTTCTCGAGCGCGCCCGCGAGGCGCTCGGGCACCCGATCGAGATCATCTCCGGCATGGAGGAGGCGCGGCTCATCTACGCCGGGGTAGCGCACACCATGCCGAGCGAGCCCGGAAGACGCCTGGTCGCGGACATCGGCGGCGGCAGCACCGAGCTCATCATCGGCGAGGGACTCACCCCGCTCGAGCTCGAAAGCCTGCAGATGGGCTGCGTGTCGCTGAGCGAGCGATTCTTCCGCGACGGCAAGATCTCGATGAAGCGCATGGCCGCCGCGCGCATGGCGGCGCGTCTCGAGCTCGAGCCGGTGCAGGCCGCCTTCCGGCGCCGCGGCTGGGAGCGGACCGCGGGCAGCTCCGGCACGGTGAGGGCGATCGGCGAGGCCATCCGCGAGCTCGATTCGCAGGCGCTCGCCATCACGCCCGCGGGACTCGAGCGGACCATCTCCTACCTGGTCGAGGCCGGCCACGTCCGTGAGCTCAAGCTCGCCGCGCTGACGGAGGACCGCCGCTCGGTCTTCCCGGGCGGCATCGCCATTCTGGCGGAGATCTTCGCCGGTCTCGGCCTCAAGGAGATGCGGGCCGCCGAAGGGGCCATGCGCGAGGGGCTGCTCTACGACATGGTGGGCCGCTACACGGACGAGGACGCACGCGATCGCACCGTGCGTGGCATGCAGGAGCGCTACCACGTCGATTTCGCTCAGGCCGAGCGCGTGGAGGCAACCGCGCTTCATTTCCTGGAGCAGACGCGAGATACCTGGAAGCTGCAAGGCGACCCTCCGGCCGATCTCGTGTTGAAATGGGCTGCGCGCCTGCACGAGATCGGTCTCGACGTCTCCCACAGCGGCTATCACCGACACGGCGCCTATCTGCTCGAGAACGCCGACATGCCGGGGTTCTCGCGCGAGGAGCAGCGGCTGCTCGCGCGCATGGTGGGCGGTCATCGGCGCAAGCTGGCGCTCGAGGGCCTCGAGGAGCTGGTGCCGCCGTGGGACCGCAACGCCATCCACCTCATCGTGATTCTCAGGCTCGCGGTTCTACTGCATCGCGGCCGCAGTCCCACCGCGCTGCCGCCGATTGCGCTGTCGGCGGCGTCGAAATCGCTCGAGGTGTTCTTTCCGGCGCGCTGGCTCAAGGAGCATCCGCTGACCTCGGCGGATCTGCAGCAGGAGGTGGACTACCTGCGCTCAGCAGGCTTGCGCCTGCGGGTTTTCAGCCGCGCGCGCTGAGCCTAACCCGAGTCGTCGTCCACGGCTGGCGTGGCGAAGGCCGGCCCGGCCGCAAATTGGGCGAGCAATTCCAGCTGCGCGCTCCTTCGCTCATCGCCCGGAGCCACCCGCTCGTAGCGGCCGTCCGGGAGCAATGACCAGGCCTGTGAGTTGTCCTCGAGGTAACGTGTCAGGTCCTCGAGAATGCGCGCCCGATGCGAGGGCCGTTGGACCGGGAATGCCACTTCCACACGGCGGAAGAAATTGCGCTCCATCCAGTCCGCGCTCGCGCAGTAGAGCTCGGGCTCACCGCCATTCTCGAAGTAGAAGGCGCGGGAGTGCTCGAGGAAGCGTCCGACGATCGAGCGCACGCGGATGTTTTCCGAGACGCCCGGCACGCCTGGCCGCAGGGCGCAAACACCGCGAATGATGAGGTCGACCTTCACGCCGGCGCCCGATGCCCGATAGAGCGCCTCGATCGACTGCTGCTCGACGAGCGCATTCATCTTGAGGATCACGCGCGCCGGCCGCCCGGCACGGGCGTGCTCCACCTCGCGATCGAGCTTGGCGATGAACTTCTCGTGCATGCCGAAGGGCGACTGGACGAGGCGATTGAGCCGCGGCGTCTGCGTGAGGCTCGTGAGCTGCAGGAAGAGCTCGTGCACGTCCTGACCGACTTCGTCGTCGCTCGTGAAAAGCCCGTAATCCGTGTACTGGCGAGCGGTCCGCGGGTGGTAGTTGCCGGTACCGAGATGACAGTAGCGGCGGATGCCGCCCGGCTCCCGGCGGACGACCATCGCGAGCTTCGCGTGCGTCTTGTAGCCGACCACGCCATACATGACGTGCGCCCCGGCCTCCTGCAGGCGGTTGGAGAGCTCGATATTGGCTTCCTCGTCGAAGCGGGCACGCAGCTCGATGATGACCGTCACGTCCTTGCCGGCGCCGGCTGCGGCAACCAGCGCATCGACGATGGGGGAGTCGCTGCCGGTGCGATAGAGCGTCTGCTTGATCGCGAGCACGTTGGGATCGCCCGCCGCCTGGCGCAGGAAATCCATGACCGGCGCAAAGCTCTGGTAAGGGTGGTGCAGCAGGACGTCTTTCTGACGGATGCAGGCGAAGAGGTCGGTGTTGCCCGCGAGGCGACGCGGCACTCCGGGGGTGAAGACCGGGTATTTCAGGTCGGGGCGTTGGACCAGGTCATAGACCGCCGAGAGGCGGTTGAGGTTGACGGGCCCCGGGACGCTATAGGTATCGACCTCATGCAGTGCGAACTGCCGCAGCAGGAACTGCACGATGTCCGGCGGGCAGTCCTCCGAGGTCTCGAGCCGCACCGCCGCCCCATACCGCCGGTGCGCGAGCTCGCCTTCGAGCGCGCGGCGCAGGTCGTCGATCTCTTCCTCGTCGACGAAGAGGTCGCTGTTGCGGGTGACCCGGAACTGGTAACAGCCGACCACCTTGATGCCGGTGAAGAGCTTCTGCACGAACGCCTGGACGATGCCGGTGAGGAGCACCAGGGTGCGCCGGCTTTCCTCTATGGGCACCGGCACGACGCGCGGCAGCGAGCGGGGCGCCTGCACGATGGCGAGCTCGCTGTCGCGGCCGAACGCGTCCTTGCCCTCCAGGCGCACGATGAAGTTGAGACTCTTGTTCTGGATGCGGGGGAAGGGGCGCGCCGGATCGAGACCCAACGGACTCAACACCGGCTCCACCTCGAGCTCGAAATACTCCTCGAGCCAGCGCCTCGCCTCCGGCGTCCAGTCATTGCCGCCGAGGAGCGCGATGTCGCGTCTCGCGAGCGCCGGCAACAGCACATCGTTGAGACAACGGTACTGCTCGGCGACGAGGCCGGCGGCACGCTCGTGAATGGCGGTGAGCTGTTGCTCGAACGACAGGCCGTCGGCCGCGAACGTGCTCGAGCCCAGCTCGAGCAATTGTTTGAGGCCCGCCACGCGGATCTCGAAGAACTCATCGAGGTTGCTCGAGGAGATGCAGAGGAAGCGCAGCCGCTCGAGCAGCGGCACCGACTCGTCGAAGGCCTGCGCCAGCACCCGGCGGTTGAACTCGAGGAAGGAGAGCTCGCGGTTGAAGTAGAGGCCCGGCGACTTGAGATCGGGTGCGTCCATGCCGCAAGTACAGCAGACTACGGGAGCTTATGCACGAGGGGACGGGCGATCGACTACACTCGTTTATTACATCCGTTACGGATCCGTTACAAAACCAGCCGACAGAGCCCCAAAGATCATGAATTTCGAAGACCAGCTCGCCGAGCTCGAGCGCGGCGCCCAGGAAGTGCTGCTGAAGGCCGACCTCGCCCGCAAGGTGGGCCGGGGTCAGCCGCTGCGCGTCAAGGCGGGTTTCGACCCGACCGCCCCGGACCTCCATCTCGGGCACACCGTGCTCCTCAACAAGATGCGCCAGTTCCAGCAGCTCGGCCACGAGGTGATCTTCCTCATCGGGGACTTCACGGGCCTCATCGGCGACCCGAGCGGACGCAACCAGACCCGTCCGCCGCTTACGCCCGAGGAAGTACAGGCCAACGCACGCACCTACGAGCGTCAGGTGTTCAAGATCCTCGACCCCGAGCGCACCCGTGTCGATTTCAACTCCCGCTGGCTCTCACCCATGCAGGCAGCGGATTTCGTGCGCCTCGCCGCGCACTACACCGTGGCGCGGATGCTGGAACGGGACGATTTCGACAAGCGCTACAAGAGCGGCCAGCCGATCGCCATCCACGAGTTCCTCTACCCGCTGGCGCAGGGCTACGACTCCGTCGCGCTGAAGGCGGACGTCGAGCTCGGCGGCACCGACCAGAAATTCAACCTCCTGGTGGGGCGCCAGTTGCAGACGGCCTACGGGCAGGAGCCGCAGGTGGTCATCACGATGCCACTGCTCGAAGGCACGGACGGCATCAACAAGATGTCGAAGTCGCTCGGCAATTACATCGGCATCGCCGAGGCTCCCGGCGACATGTTCGGCAAAGTCATGTCGGTATCCGATGAGCTGATGTGGCGGTACTTCGAGCTCCTGTCCTTCCGGCCCCTGACGGAGATCGCGGCGCTCAAGCGCGCCGCCGGGGAGGGGCGCAATCCCCGCGACATCAAGCTCGAGCTCGCGGGTGAGCTCACCGGCCGCTTCCATGGGGCGGCGGCGGCGGAGCGGGCGGAGCGCGATTTCCGGGCGCGCGTGAGCGAGCGGGGCGTGCCTGCCGACCTGCCGCCGCAGGTGCTTCAGGTGGACGCCTCGGGCCTGAAGCTCCCGAGCCTCCTCAAGGCCGCGGGACTCGCTGCCAGCACCTCGGAGGCCACCCGCAAGATCGAAGAGGGAGCGGTGCGGATCGACGGGGAGCGGGTCAATGACCGGGCGCTGGTCCTGAGCGCCGGCGCCGACCACGTGCTGCAGGTGGGCTCCAGGCGCTTTGCCCGGGTAAAGCTCGAGCGCAAAGGCTGATTCGGGTCGGCCGGCCTTGAAACTTCGAGCCCCGCCCGTCATTTAACTCTGCAGGACACTCACGGACGATCCTAGGAGCCCTCGGGACATGAGGGTTTGTGCCGACCCCCCGGCCCAGCCCAAGGATGGGCACAGGGACGACGGCGGCAGGGACGGCCGCGGGTGCCGCCTCCCGATCGGGGGCCCCGAAATTCCATTGTGACAATGCGTTGACAGGCTCCCAATCGGGGCTATACTGCGCGCCCCTTGCAGCCAAAGCCGCGCGATGCGGTGCGGCGGCAGGTGGCCCGGATGAGGCTTCGGCCTCAGCCAGGGCGCAGGACGCGCGCAGCAAAAAAGGAGGTTGACGGAGGTAAGCCGCTGGCTATACTTCCGCCCCCTTTCCCCCGTCGAACGCAGCAATGCGTCGCCGTGGGCGTGCGCCGCGATGCGCGACCCCCGGAGCCAAGCGCTTGCGGGTGCTCTTTAAAAATTTGGCAGGTAATTTGTGTGGGGACTCGTGTCAATGAACCCTTTGGGGCGCAAAGACCGAGTGACCAAAATGTCCAGCAGTAGTTGGAGCCATTTTGGATTTACTCTTGCTGATGATTCTCAAAATCTTCAAGTGAAGAGTTTGATCCTGGCTCAGATTGAACGCTGGCGGCGTGCCTAACACATGCAAGTCGAGCGGTAACAGGCGTAGCAATACGTGCTGACGAGCGGCGAACGGGT
>Ga0070741_10001773_pt1 | contig 62398 bp, 67 predicted proteins | sample Coa_R1_4_FD_66440 | JGI IMG/M metagenome (GOLD analysis project Ga0070741, IMG submission 66440) | Surface soil microbial communities from Centralia Pennsylvania, which are recovering from an underground coalmine fire - Coalmine... | ecosystem: Environmental > Terrestrial > Soil > Unclassified ...
CTGGCCAACGACGAGTTCACCACCACCAGCGGGCCGATCCGGCCGGGCTCGACCAGCCTGCCGCCGAAGACGGCGCTGTGGTCCACCACCCGGGGGAAGCTGCCGCTCGACGAGGTCAACGCCCTGGCCCGGTCCTTCCGGCCCCGATCGATGGAGCTGCCCTACCGGTTCCTCGACGACGAGTGGGTCAAGACGCACTACCGGGACGAGGCGGCCGACGAGCTCTACCGGCTGGCCCAGGCCGGCAGCCGGACCCTCGAGGGCCGCGGCGCCGGGCTCCTGCGCGCCGACCTACCCGACCCGAAGGGCTGACCCCGCGGGCGGATCGCTACGGTGGCGCCATGCGCACCGCCATCTGCGACCAGCTCGGCATCGAGTACCCCGTCCTGGCCTTCAGCCACTGCCGCGACGTCGTGGCCGCCGTCAGCCGGGGCGGTGGCTTCGGCGTCCTCGGGGCCACCACGCTCACGCCCGAGCAGCTCGACATCGAGCTGGCCTGGATCGACGACAACGCCGGCGGGAGGCCGTACGGCGTCGACGTCCTGATCCCCCAGAAGCTGGCCGGCATGGAGCGGGGCTCGGGCTTCGACGGGGCGGCGCTTCGGGCCATGATCCCCGAGGAGCACCGCCGCTTCCTCGACGGGCTGCTGGCGGAGTACGGCATCGAGCCCGGCGTGGTGCCCGGCGAGGAGAACTGGGAGCCGGCCGGCGGGATGAAGGAGCCCTTCGCCGAAGCGCTGACGGGGGAGGGGGCCCTGCGGCTCGTGGAGGTGGCACTGCTCCACCGGGTGCGGCTGGTGGCCAACGCCCTCGGCGCCCCGCCCCCGGCCATGATCGACGCGGCGCACGCCGCCGGCGTCCCCGTCGCCGCCCTGGCCGGCAAGCGCCAGCACGCCGAGCGCCACGTGGCGGCCGGCGTCGACATCGTGGTGGCCCAGGGCTACGAGGCCGGGGGCCACACCGGGGAGATCGCCACCATGGTCCTCGTCCCCGAGGTGGTCGAGGCCGTGGCGCCGGTGCCGGTGCTGGCCGCCGGGGGGATCGCCCGGGGCCGCCAGATGGCGGCGGCCATGGCGCTCGGCGCCCAGGGGGTGTGGACCGGCTCGGTGTGGCTCACCACCGCCGAAGCGGAGACCCATCCGGTGGTGAAGGAGAAGTTCCTGGCCGCCACGTCGTCGGACACGATCCGGTCCCGGTCGATCACCGGCAAGCCCGCCCGGCAGCTGAAGAGCGCCTGGACCGAGGCCTGGGACGGCCCGGGGTCGCCCGGCCCGCTGCCGATGCCCCTCCAGCCGCTGCTGGTCGACTACGCCCTCCACCGCATCCGCCGGGCGGCGGCGGCCGGGTCGCCGGGGGCGGTGCAGCTGGTCAACTACTTCGTGGGCCAGGTCGTCGGCTCCCTCGACGCCGTGCGGCCCGCCCGCCAGGTGCTCCACGAGATGGTGGAGGAGTACGTCGACACCGTGGCCGGGCTGGCCGGCGCCCTCCGGTGATACGATTCTGAGTGAATGTTCGTTCGACTTGGCTTGAAGGCGGAGGGAGGTGGGGGATGGGCGCCGACGCACCCACGTCAGATCTGGACCTGTGGTCGAGGGAGGTGCTCCTCGATCCCTGGGAGGAGTTCCGCACGATCCGGGACACGGCGCCGGTCGTCTACCTGGAGCGCTACGACGTCTACGCCGTCGGCCGCTACCGCGACGTGCGGGGGGTGCTGCGGGACTGGCAGACGTTCACGTCGGCCGACGGGGTGGCCTTCAACGACCTCATGAACGAGGCCGAGCAGGGCACGGCGCCGGGCAGCGACCCGCCGGAGCACGACGCCGTGCGCTCGGCCATGCTGGAGCGGCTGCGCCTGACCGAGGTGCGGGGCCTGGCCGACATCGTCGGGGCCCGGGCCGACGCCCTCGTGGCCGAGCTGGTCGAGCGGGGCTCGTTCGACCTCGTCACCGACCTGGCCCAGCGCTACGTCACCGAGGTGGTCGGCGAGCTGATCGGCCTCTCGGGCGACCGGCTGGCCCGCTTCGGCCCGGCCGGGCCCACGTTCTTCGACAGCACCGGGCCGGAGGGCGACATCACCTACGAGGCCGTGCCCGTCGCCCTGGAGCTGCTCCAGGACATCGGCCGCATCACCAAGGACGACATGACCCCGGGCAGCATGGGCTGGTCGCTGTTCGAGGCCGAGGAGCGGGGCGAGATCCCGCCCGACTCCACCACCATGCTGATCTGGAACTACATCGGGCCGGCCTTCGACACCACCATCAACGGGATCGGCTCCACGGTCTGGGCGCTGGCCCGCGACCCCGAGCAGTGGAAGATCCTGAAGGACGAGCCGGACCTGATCCCGTCGGCCTTCAACGAGGGCATCCGGATGGAGGCGCCGATCTCCATCTGGGCCCGGGGCTGCCGCCACGGCGCCGAGATCGACGGGACCACCGTCCCGCCCGGGAGCCGGATGTGCGTGCTGCTGGCGTCGGCCAACCGCGACGAGCGCCACTACCCCGACCCCGACCACTACGACGTCCGGCGCGACCCCCACGACCACGTCGCCTTCGGCCACGGGATCCACTCCTGCGTGGGTTCGGCGCTGGCCCGCAGCGAAGCCCACGCCGTCCTCACCGCCCTGGTCGACCAGGTGACGACGATGGAGTGCGGGGAGCCCGTCCGCCGGCCCCACAACACCACGAGAGGCCTGGCCGGCCTGCCGATGACCGTGGCCTGACCGCCCGGCCGCCCGTCACCCGAGAAGGGCGGCCCCGAAGGTGGCGGCCAGCGCCCGGTGGCCGGCGCTGCTGGGATGGAACCCGTCGGGGGCGAACAGCTTCGTCTCGATGCCGGCCCGGCGGGCGGCGAGGGCGGCCGACCGCAGGTCGACCAGCGTGGCGTCGTGGCGCACGGCCACGCCCTCCACGATGGCGTTGTAGCGGTCGACGACGGCGTTGGCCTCGTCGGGGTCGGGGCCCATCCCGAGCGCCCGCCACATGAGGTAGGCCGGCAGCCGGTCGAGGTAGGGGCAGTTGCCGATGAGGACCCGGGTGGCGCCGCCCCGGCGGAGCCGCCCGACCAGCTCGTCGAGGTCGCTCTCGTAACGTTCGACGGGGACTTCGGCCACGATGTCGTTGACCACCAGCCACACGGTGACCACGTCGGGCCGGAGCTGCTCGGCCCGGGGCACCTGCCCGGCCAGGGCGTCGGCCACCGTGGCCCCCGACACGCCGAGGTTCACGAACCGGGTGCCGCCGCCGAACACCCGGCGGTGCAGCAGCCGGGGCCAGGCCTCCCGGCGGGGCCGGCGCGCCCCGACCCCGACGGCGTCGCTGGCGCCGACCGCGACATACAGCCGCGTCGTCGTGGCTGCGTCCTTCAGCACGATTCCACTGTAGAAGGGCGCCCGGCGCCCGCGACCGCGGCCTCCGTCAGTCGAGCCGGCGCAGCTCCCGGCGGTAGCGGTCGGCGTTGTGGACGTAGGCGGCGCCCGCCCGGGCGATCATCTCGGCCCGGGCCGCCCCCGGTTCGATGCGGGCCGGCACGCCGAGGGCCATGGCGCCGGCCGGGACCACCATGCGGTTGGGGACGAGGGCGGCGGCCGCCACCAGGGCGCCGGTCTCCACCCGGGCGTGGTGGAGGATGACGGAGCCGGAGCCGATCAGGCAGCCGTCCTCGATGATGCAGCCCTCGAGGTGCACGAGGTGCCCGATCGTGCAGTCGTCGCCCACGGTCGTCGTCTGGGCCCGGGTGGTGTGGACGACCGACCCGTCCTGGATCGAGGTGCGGGCCCCGATGCGGATCCCGGTGTCGACGTCGCCCCGGAGCACCGCCTGGGGCCAGACGCTCGACCCGGCCCCGATCGTCACCCGGCCGATGACCACGGCGTCGGGATGGACGAAGGCGTCGGGATGGATGTCGGGCTCGAGGTCGCCGAGGGCGTAGATGGGCATGGCCCGGCAGTGTACGGGCCGACCCGGGCGGGCTCCGGAGCCGTCAGCCGGCCCAGGCGAAGGACCCCCGCATGCCCCTCGCCCAGTGCTGCTCGACGTGGCAGCCGAAGACGGGAACCTTGTCGCCGACGAACGCCCACGTCAGGTCGCGGCTCTGGCCCGGCGGGACGTGGACGCTGGCGTTGGCCGCCGCCGACCGGTCGAGCGAGGCGATGCGGTCGGCCAGGTTCTTCATGTACTTCCGGTGCTCGGGCGTGTTGGGCATCGTGCCGTGCTCCATGCCCGGCATCGACCCCATGTCCATCCCGGGGGCCATCGTGTCGCCGGTCATGGCCATCTGGGCCATCTGGGCCTCGTGGAGGTCCTGGGCGTCCTGGTCGCCGATCGTCAGCTCGTGGAGCATCGTGCCGGTGTTGACGACGTGGAAGGTCACGATCTCGCCGTGCCTGACGGCGACGGTGGCGGGCTCGAAGCGCAGGTCGTCGCCCATCTTCAGCTCGACGGTGCGGGTGGCCTCGGCGGGCAGGCCGCCCCGCCCGTAGGTCTGGGGCCGGGGCCGGGCGGCCGACGCCGCCGCCGGGCCGTTGTCGCCTCCACCGCCGTGGCCCCCGCAGGCGGCCGAGCCTCCCGCCGCCACGAGGACGGCCAGCGTGGTGATGAGCGGATTCCGGCGCATCAGACGATCATCGCGCTGCGATCGGTCGCTTGTCGTTGTCCCCCGGAGCCAACATCGGCCGCCCAGGTTACGACGCCGAGGCGGGACCCCTCCGCCGGCGGCTGGATTTGGCCGCCAGGCGCTGCGCCGTGTCGGTGAACACGGCGTCGCTGTGCTTCTCCATCGCCTCGGCCAGGGCGGCGTCGGCGGCGGCCTGGGCCCGGGGGCGCATCCGGGCGATGACAGCGGCGACGCGCTCGGCGTCGGCGGGGGGCATGCCGGCGTCGACGAAGGGCTGCCAGAGGTGCTGGCCGACGAAGGAGACGCAGACGGTGGCCACCCGGTCCATGGCGGCGGCGATCTCGGCCGCCACCTCGATCATGGCCCGGGGAGGGAAGCCCTCGGCCAGCAGCTCCCGGCCGATGTCGAAGAACCGGGGGTTGGTGATGACGACCTCGTCGCCGTCGAGGTGGGCGAGACCGGTTTCCAGCGCCCGGGCGGCGGCCACCTCGTCGCCGCCGAGGAGCTCCCGGAAGCGGGCGGCCGCCATCCGGCGGGGGCCCTCGGTCTGGTAGGGAGCGGTGATGGCCTCCTCCAGGCCGAGCACGGAACCGATGTCGCGCTGGTCCTCCCAGGCCTCGACCAGCTCCCGGATGGCCGCCAGCGGGTAGCCCCGGTCGAGCATCCGGAGCACCAGCCGGAGCCGGCGCAGGTGGTCGGGGCCGTAGAGGCCGAGGCGGCCCCGCCGTTCCGGCGGGGGCAGCAGGCCGCGGTCCTGGTAGACGCGCACGTTGCGGACGGTGGTGCCGGCCGCCCGGGCCAGTTCGTCGATGGTGAGGAATTCGCTGGTGTCGGCCATGGATCAGTCGGGGAAGCTCTCGCCCCGCTCGGCGGCCAGGGCGGCCACCGGCCCGGGGAAGACGTTGCGCATGAGGTAGAGGTCGCGGAACATCGGCCAATCGGGGGCGAACTCCTTGGAGTAGCGCTCGAAGTACAGCAGCTGCTTGATGATCAGCTGGAGCTCCTTGGGTGTCCCGGCGCCGCCGGCGAAGGCGCCCATCGTCTTGATGATCTCGGCCAGCAGGGCGGCCATGGGGACCTCGCCGAGCCCGGCGTCGAACATCGGGCTGAAGATCATCTGCATCCGCAGGCCGATCTCATCGTCGCTGCCGGCGTCGGCGGGGAAGGCGCCGACCCGCTTGTAGGCCCGGGCCACCCGGGTGAAGTCGTTGTCGATGGCCGAGGTCATGAAGAAGTCGCGCATGACCTCCTTCCAGTCGTCGGCCAGCTCGCCCATGATCCCGAAATCGAGGTAGGCCACCCGGCCGTCGTCGAGGATCCAGATGTTGCCGGCGTGGACGTCGCCGTGGAACGGGCCGTGGACCAGACAGGCCTCCATCCACACCTTCACCCCCCGCCGCATCGACAGCTTCCCGTCGCCGTTGCGGGCCCGCACGGCGGCGAAGTCGTCGATCGGCACGCCGAAGAGCCGTTCCATGCAGATCACGTTGGGCCCGCACCAGTTCCAGTAGACCTCGGGGGCGGTGACCGCGGCGTTGTCGCCGAAGTACCCGATGCGGTCCCGGAAGCGGCTCTGGCGGTGCGCCTCGAGCGTGAAGTTCAACTCGTTGAAGGTCACGGTGTGGAGGTCCTCGATCGACCCGGTGACGTTGGCGTCGCGGGCGAAGCCCGAGAACCGTTCCAGGAGCCGCATGAGGCGCCACTGGATCCGCAGGTCGGCCGTGACCGTCGGCCGCAGCTCGGGGCGCTGCACCTTCACCACCGCCGCCCGGCCGTCGGGCAGCTCGCAGCCGTGGACCTGGGCCACCGAGGCGGCCGACAGCGGGAAGTCCTCGAAGGAGGCGAACAGGTCGTCGACCGGGCGGCCGAGGTCGCGCTCGATCACCCCCCGCACCACGGCCGCCGGCAGCGGGGTCACGACGCCGATGCAGCGCCGGGCGGCGTCCGACAGCACCGCCGGGCAGATGCTGGGGGAGGAGCCGAGCAGCTGGCCGAGCTTGACGAACATCGGCCCGAGGGCGATGAAGGCGTCGACCAGCCCGTCGGCCGCCGCCTGCGCCGGCCGCCGGCGGCGGGGGTGCCACAGCCACCGGCCGGCCGCCCGCACCAGGCACATGGTGACGATCCAGCCGATGGCCAGCATCCGCCGCACCTCGACGGGGCCGAAGTGGTGCAGTGACGGCGCGTCGACCCGCAGCGCCGAAGGCGGTGGCCCATCGGCGAAGGGCCCCCGGAAACTAGAGCTCTGAGTCGGCGACCCAGCTGCCATGGAACCCGAACGGTACCCGCTGGGGGAGAGCCACCGTGGCGACGGGCGAAGCGGTGAAGTCGCCGGCGTCGAGGATCACCAGGTCGCTGCCGTCGCGGCCGGCGTCGTAGACGTAGGTGAGGACGTAGCCGTCGTCCTCCCCGGCGCCGTCGCCGGCCGGGACGAAGACGCCTTCACCGGGCGTGCGGCCCGCTCCGAAGGAGTGCTCCTCGCTGGTCCCGGAGGCGAGGTCGTACTTGACGAGCGCCGTCTCCATGGCGAACCCGTCGCGGCCGGGCCGGGTATGGACGGCATAGCCGAAGCGGGCCGGCCGGCCGACCCGGCGCTCGTCCACCCGGGGAAACTCCACCGACCGGTCGTCGAGGGTCTCCTCCTTCACGGTCCCGGCCCCGACGTCGACGGTCCAGCGGTGCAGGGTGGTCGGCTCGAAGGCGTCCTGGCCGTCGCGCCACAGGTGCGGGTAGCGGGCGACGTCGATCTCGAGGTGGCCGGGCCGGGGTTCGGCGGCGTTGAGGGGGTGGAACACGTAGCACGGCTCGATGTCGAACCACCGCACGTCGGCGTCGCCGCCCCCCCGGGGCATGATCCCGATCCGGGCGCCGTAGTCGTCGCTCCACCGGTAGGGCATGGTCCTGGCCATCAGGAGCGACGGGTCGCAGACCACCGGAAGGTCCATGAACACCACCGAGTGCTCGGTGATGGCGAAGTCGTGCAGCATGGTCGGGCCCGGGACGGTGATCTCCTCGCTCTGCACGAGGTTCCCGGCGGCGTCGGCCCGGTGGTACGTGAGCAGCGGCGGGAAGACGCCGTAGCCGAAGAAGTGCAACTCGCCCGTCACCGGGCAGCGCTTGGGGTGGGCGGTCATGGCCGTGGTCAGCTTCCCGTCGAAGTCGAACGGCCCGACGGTGTCGAGCTCACGGGTCACCTCGGTCGGCCCCCGGTTCTCGACCAGGGCCAGGATGCGCCCGGCGTGGGCGATCACGTGGGTGTTGGCCACGTTGGCCTCGAGGTCGAGCACCCCGCTCTCGCCGACGATGCGCCGCCCGGCCTCGAACGACTCGGTGCGCACGTAGCGGTTGCGGTACCAGGTGGCCCGTCCGCCGGACAGCTCCACGCCGTGGAGCATGCCTTCGCCGAAGAACCAGTGGCCGGGGTCGCCGGCGCCGGGGTTGGGGCCGTTGCGGAGGTAGCGGCCCGCGAGCACCGGCGGGATCGCCCCCTCGACGGGCAGGTCGTGGGCCTCCACCTCGTCCCGCACCGGAGCGAAGTTGCCCTCCAGGTAGAACTTCGTCATTGCGCCACCGCCTCCACTCGGGCCCTCACGTGCTTGTGCCAGGGCGTGCCCGCCAGCCAGTCCCGGTCCTCGGAGGCCGTCAGCTCGTTGGGGGCGACGCCGGTGACCTCCGGCCGCCCGTCCTCGCCGGGGTAGCTGAGGCCGTAGCCGTTGGGCAGGATGATGTGACCGGGCTGCATGGCGTCGGTGACCTCCACCGGCGCCACCGCTCGGCCCCGCTTGGTCACGACGGCGACGCGCATCCCGTCCTCCACCCCGAGGGCGGCGGCGTCGGACGGGTTCATGTGCAGCGCCCCGGCCCGGTCGCTCTTGCGCCAGTCGGGATCGCGGACGATCGTGTTGGCCGAGAACGCCCGGCGGGACCCGGCGGTGAGGACGAAGGGGAACTCGGCCTCGACGGCCGGATCGGCGGGGGCCTCGGCCCCCAGGCCGGCCAGCTCCTCCAGCAGTTCGGGGATCGCCAGGGCGATGCGGTGGTCGGGCTTGTCGACGTAGTTCCAGGCGCCGTCGTGGTCGTCAACGGTGAAGACCACGCCCGACCGGCTACTGAGGATCGCCTCGAACAGCGCCTCGCCGAGGAACGGCACGTCGCCCTGGTGGCCGGCCCGGCGGACGGCGTCGCCGTTCATCATCGTCAGCCGGTGGGCCAGCGCCCACAGCACCGCCGCCGGCGCCGCCCCGTCGGCCAGCGTCGGGCCCAGCACGGCGTACAGCGCCAGCGGGCCGAAGCCGAGCTCGTCGACGGTGACGCCGACGCCGTACTTCGAGAAGTAGGCCCCGGCGAAGCCCAGCCGCCCGCCCGCCTCCAGCGCCTGGCGCAGCGGTTCGAGCTCCTCGTCGGTCAGGTGGCCCATGGCCCGGGCCACCCGGAGGTGGATCTCCGGTTCCGGCAGCGTTCCCGGCAGCGGGTCGCACAGCGGCGCCCGCAGGTGGAAGACGTTGCGGGGGAACTCGAAGTTGAAGTACGTGCACTCCCACTTCTCGTACTGGGAGGCGGCCGGCAGGACGTAGTCGGCCTGGGCCGCCGTCTCGGTGAAGGCTACGTCGATGACGACGGAGAACTCCAGGGCCCGCATGGCCTCCCGCATGCGGGCGCTGTCGGCCAGCGAGTGGGCCGGGTTGGTGGCCTCCACCACCATGGCCCGGAAGCGCTGCGGGTGATCCGTGAGGATCTCGTCGGGGATCACGTTGCAGGGCACCATGCCGCACACCACCCGGGTGCCGGTGACCGGCGTGACGGCGGGCGTGTCGGGCCCGGCGAAGACCCGCTCGAGGTCGAGCAGCGTGGAGTGGACGGCCATGCCCCCGGGTTTGGCGAAGCTGCCGACCAGCAGCCACAACAGCTTGTGGAGGTAGGAGTTGAGCGTCGAGTGGGGGATCTGCTCGATGCCGAGCTCCTCCAGCGTGGAGACGCTGGAGGCGGCGGCGATGCGCCGCGTCACCGTGCGGACCTGCTCCTCGGCCAGGCCGGCCCGGGCGCAGAAGTCGGCGATCGGCACCCGCTTCAGCTCGGTGAGGACCTCTTCGGCCCCGGTGGTGTGCTCGGCCAGGAAGGCGTGGTCGACGAGGTCCTCCTCGACCAGGATCCCGAGCATGGCGGCGTAGAGGAAGGCGTCGGCCCCGGGCCGGACGGCCAGGTGGTGGTCGGCCAGCTCGGCCGTCTCGTTGCGGACGGGGTCGACGACGATCAGCGCCCGGTCGGGATCGTTGTTGATGGCCTTGAGGACCGTCCGGGTCCGCTGGAAGCCGTGCGACTGCCAGGCGTTCTTGCCCAGCAGCAGGACGACTTCGGCGTTCTCGTAGTCGCCGGTCGAGTGCCCGCCGTAGAGCCACTGGTCGACGAAGAACTCGCCGCCCTTCTCCTGGGCCAGGGCCAGGGAGCGGAACTTCGACCCCAGACCGGCGTAGAACGACAGGCCGAACGAGCCGCCCAGGTGGTTCCCCTGCCCGCCGGCGCCGTAGTAGAGGATCGACTCGCCGCCGTGGCGGTCGATGACACCCGACAGGCCGGCGGCCACCTCGGCGATGGCCGTGTCCCAGTCGATCTCCTCGTACGTCCCGTCGGGCCGGCGCCGCAGCGGCGACGTCAGCCGGTGGCGGCCGTTCTGGTAGTGGTCGAGGCGCAGGGCCTTCTGGCAGGTGTAGCCCCGGGAGGCGGGATGGGCCTTGTCGCCCCGGATGCGTTCGAAGCGGCGCCCGTCCTCACCGCCCCGCCGGACCTCGATACCGCAGTTGATGTAACAGAGGATGCAGGCCGTGGACTGCCATTCGCCCGTCGTCTCCATGGGTGATTGTTACAATGTTCGTTGTAAGGGTGTCAACCAAAACCTGGCCGGCGGCCGGCGGACGAGTACGTTCTCGCCGATGACGGAGGACAGCGCCCCCCAGACCGCCGCCCGGCCGCCGGCGATCGTCCGGGTCGCCTGCATCCTGCTCATGGTCCTGGGCTTCGGGTCGGTGGCCATCAGCCTCACCCCGGCGGCCGACCCGGCCGGCGCCCGCTGCAACCTGAGCCGCGATCGCCTCAACCGGGCCAACACCGACAAGAAGACCTGGAACAACGTCGACACCGGGGGCAGGAAGGCCAAGGACGTGCCCTGCGCCGATGCCGTCCGCCTGGTGAGCCAGATCAGGCTCAGCCAGAAGGGGACGAAGACCGACTCGGCGCCGAGCGAGACGGCGGTGCGGGTCCAGGGCCTCCTCGGCATCGTCCTCGGCCTGGGGCAGGGGGTGACCGGCTCGCTGGTGCTCCGCAAGATGGACCGTCAGCTGCGCAACACCGCCGTGGGCTTCGCCGCCTTCGGGCTGGTGTTCCCCGTCCTCGGCCCGCTGTCGTTCGGAATCGCCTTCTTCGCCATCTACGCCCTGGTCTTCAGCTTCCAGGCCAAAGCCGTCTGGGGCCGGAAGGCGTCGTGACCGGGCCTCAGGGGCGGCGGGCCGTCATGATCCAGGCGGCCGAGCCGAAGACGACCCCGTCGGGGGTGACGCGGGCCTCGACCGCCCGGCGCAGGTTGCCGAGCGCCTCGGCCTTCTTCGCCTCGTCGAGATCGGCCAGCAGCATGAGGACGGGCTGCAGCCCGGCCACGAACCCGTAGGCGTCGTCGGCGTCGGCGCCGACCATGAAGGCGGCCTCCGACCGCTCGAAGGCGGCATCGGTGAAACCGGCCCTCGTCAGCACGTCGGTGGCGAAGGCGGTGTCGGCCAGGCCGAACGGGCTCGGGACCCCGGGCGGGGGGACGGGCAGGTCGCGGCCGACGGCCAGCGCCGCCCGCAGGGCGGTGATCCACTCGTTGTCGGCCAGCGCCGCCCACACCGCCATGGCCAGCCGCCCGCCGGGACGCACCGCCCGGGCGAGGTTGGTGAAGGCGGCCACCGGATCGGCGAAGAACATGACGCCGAAGCGGCTGATGACGACGTCGAAGGCGCCGGGCTCGAAGGGGTGGACCTGGGCGTCGGCCTGCTCGTAGCGGATGTTGGCCAGCCCCTCGTCCTTGGCCAGGACCTCGGCCCGGGCCAGCATCGGGCCCGACAGGTCGGCGCCGAGCACCGAACCCTCCGGACCGGCCGCCCGGGCGGCGTCGCGGCTGGTGAGCCCGTTGCCACAGCCGATGTCGAGCACCCGCTCGCCGGGGGCGATGGCCGCCGCGGCCATGAGCCGGGCGTGGTGGGGCTGGATCGAGCGGTCGAAGCGGGCCTGGTGGGCGACCCAGTACTCGCCGTCGGGGCCGTCCCAGTTGGCCGCCTGCTCGACGTTGACGATCGCTTCGGCCATCGCTTCGCCTCCTCCCGCGGTGGGGGGCGAAGCCTATCCCGCCCGGCTGACCCCGATCCGGGCGGGGGGCCGGGCGGCGGCGCCGTCGCGGGCGGCCCAGAACTCGGACAGCTGCGGCCACAGCGTCCGCATCGCCCGGCTCGACACGACGGCCCCGACGTGGCCGCCGGCGAGGTGGAGGTGGGTCTGGTCGGTGCTGGAGATGTGGTCTCCGAGGGCGGCGGCGCTCGACGACGGCACGATGTTGTCGTTCTCGAACGTGACGTTGAGCACCGGGCAGCGGATCGCCTCGAGGTGGACCGGCCGGCCCGACAGCGCGAACGTTCCCTGCACCAGGGCGTCGTCCCGGTACAGCTCCTGGATGTAGCGCCGGTAGAACTCGCCGGGGATCGACACGTTGTCGTTGCCCCACCGCTCCATGGCCAGGAAGCCGTCGAGGGCGGGGTCGTCCCACTGCCGGTCGAGCAGGTAGGCCGCCTTGGTCAGCGTGAGCGTCGGCCGCAGCATCTGGAAGGCGCCCTGGGTCAGCTGGGGCGGCACGATCCCGCAGGCCGACACGATGGCTCGGACGTCGAAGGTGCGGGTCCGGGTCCACACGCTGAGCAGCCCGTCGTCGTGGAAGGCGACCGGGGCGGCCAGCTGCACCAGCGACGCCACCCGGTCGGGGTGGGCGGCGGTGTGGATGGCGGTGAGCGTGCCGCCCATGCAGTAGCCCAGCAGGTGGGTCTGGCCCCGTTCGCCGGAGCGGGCGGCGATCCGCACCGCCCGGCCGAGATAGCGGTCGCAGACGTCGTCGAAGCTCAGGTAGCGGTCCTCGGGCCCGGGCCTGCCCCAGTCGAGCATGAACACGTCGTGCCCCTGGCCGACCAGCCACTCCACCAGGCTCTTGCCCGGCATCAGGTCGAGGATGTACCACCGGTTGATGAGCGACGGCACCATGAGGACGGGCGTGCGGTAGGCCGGGCCGGCCGGGCGGGGCCGGTAGCGCAGCAGGCGCCACTTGTTCTCGTGGTGGACCACGTCGGCCGGGGTCCGGCCGACCTTGGGCAGCGGGTGGGTCAGCCGGGCGGCGACCTTCGGCAGGCCCTTCATGACGAGTAGAGCTCGGCCAGGGCGGAGCCGAAGCGCTCGTAGACCTTCTTGCGGCGCAGCTTGAACGTCGGGGTGAGCAGGCCGGCCTCCACCGTCAGCGGTTCGTCGAGGAGGGTGAACTTCTTGATCGTCTCGAAGTGGGCCAGCTTCTCGTTGGCCCGGTCGATGCGCTCGGCGATGGTCTTGCGCAGCTCGTCGGTACCGAACCCGGCGGCGGCGGCGGCGTTGGGCCACACGCCGGCCACGAGGTACTTCTCGCCGTCGCCGTAGACGACGACGTGGTCGATGAGCGGGTCGTCCTGGAACAGCAGCTCGATGTTGGTCGGGGCGATGTTCTTGCCGCCGGCGGTCACCAGGATGTCCTTCTTGCGGTCGATGATCTGCAGGAATCCGTCGTCGGTGAAGCGCCCGATGTCGCCGGTCCGGAACCAGCCGTCGTCGGTGAAGGCCGCCGCGGTGGCCTCGGGGTCCTTGTGGTAGCCGGCGAAGATGTTCCCGCCCCGGGCCAGGATCTCGCCGTCGTCGGCCAGGCGGATCTCGACCGACGGCAGCGGCTTCCCGACCGAGTCGAAGCGGAAGGCGCCGGGATAGTTGAGGGTCAGCGTCGGCGAGCACTCCGTCAGCCCGTAGCCCTCGAGGATCAGCACTCCGGCCCGGTGGTAGAAGTCCTTCACCTCGGGCTTGAGCCCGGCGCCGCCCGACACGCACATCCGCAGCCGGCCCCCGGTCCGCCGGGCCAGCTCGTCGACGCTGCCGCCGGCCAGGCCGGCCACCTTCTCCCACACCGACGGCACGCTCATGAAGACGTGGGGCCGCACCTCGGGCAGCCGGGCCACCACGTCGGCGGGGTCGGTGAGGTACGTCGTCCAGCCCAGGGTGTTGCCGAGACAGGCCTGGCCCAGACCGAAGATGTGGCTCATCGGCAGCCACAGCAGGTCGACGTCGCCCTCCTCGAGCAGCGGGGCGTTGACCGTGAGCCAGTCGGCGGCGTTGACGGCCACGTTGCGATGGGTGAGGGGAACGCCCTTGGGATTGCCGCTGGTGCCGCTGGTGTAGAGCATGAGGCCGACGTCGTCGAGGTCGACGGCGTCCATCATCCGGGTGAAGGCCCGGGGGTCGTTGAGGTGGCGGGCGGCGCCGATGGCCGCCGCCTGGGGCCAGGAGATGGTCTTCTCCCGCAGCGGGCTGCCGGCCGGGACGTGGAGCCGCTCGTCGAGCAGGACGATGCACCGGACCCCGGCCAGCCGGTCGGCCACGCTCAGGACACGGTCGAGCAGCGGGGCGGTGTCGACGAAAAGCAGCCGGGCGTCGCTGTGGGCCACGATGTAGGCCATCTGCTCGGCGGTGTTGGAGGCGTAGACCGGCACCATGACGCCACCGGCGGCCTGGATGCCGAGCATGGCGCTCAGCCACTCCACCCGGTTGGGGGCGAAGATCGCCGCCCGGTCGCCCGGGCCCGTCTGCCCGGCGACGAACAGGGCCATGTCCCGGATCTGATCGGCGAAGGCCGCCCAGGTGACCGGCGTCCAGCCTCCGCCGGCGGCCGGGACCATGAAGCGCGCCTTGTCGCCGTGGTCGGCGAGGCGGGCGAACACCGCCCGGGGGGCGATGCCGAGTTCGAGAAATGGCGTGACGTCCATGGGCACCTCAGCGGTCCTCGAGCTGCTCTTCCAAATCGATCAATCGGCTTTCGAGCTGATTGAGCGTGTGCAACACCCGGTCCTGGTCCCGCCGGGTGGGCAGGCCGAGCGCGCTCCAGCACTGCGAGACGGCGCGATGGGAGGCCGCTCTCGCCTTCATCGCCACCGTGATGGCCGCCCCGCCCGGCTCCAGCAGGATCGGGCTCCGCAGCGCCCGGTCGAGCACGCGGGCGGTGGTCGCCTCCCAGGCGTCGAAACCCTTCTTCCACATGGTCCACATAACCGCACGTCATGGGTAACACGTGCGACCGAAATGGAACATTGCGGATTTTGACAAATTGGCCAGCCTAGGCTGCGCCCATGTACGAGACACTGCTCTACGGGGTGGCCGACCGGGTGGCCACGATCACGCTGAACCGGCCCGACCGGCTGAACACGATCGTCCCGCCGATGCCCGACGAGTTCGAGGCCGCCATCACCGCCGCCGTCCACGACGACGAGGTCAAGGTGATCGTGCTGCGGGGAGCGGGGCGGTCGTTCTGCGCTGGCTACGACTTCGGCGGCGGATTCCACCACTGGGACGAGGCCATCACCACCGACGGCCGGTGGGACCCCGGCAAGGACTTCGTCTTCGCCACCGCCCCGGCCATCTCCCCGACGCAGAAGTTCATGAGCATGTGGCGGGCGCCGAAGCCGGTCATCGCCCAGGTGCACGGCTGGTGCGTCGGGGGCGGCAGCGAGACGGCCCTGTGCGCCGATCTCGTCATCGCCTCGGACGACGCCCGCATCGGCACCCCCTACGCCCGGCTGTGGGGCTGCCACCTGTCGGGCATGTGGATCTACCGGCTCGGCCTGGCCCGGGCCAAGGAGTACGCCCTGACCGGCAAGCCCCTGTCCGGCGCCGAGGCGGCCCGCATCGGGCTCATCAACCGGGCCGTGCCCTTCGACCGGCTGGAGGCCGAGGTGGCCGGCACCGCCCGCCAGTTGGCCGCCATCCCCTCCTCCCAGCTGGCCGCCATGAAGCTGATCGTCAACCAGGCCTACGACAACATGGGCCTGGCCGGCACCCAGACGCTGGGCCCCGTCCTCGACGGGCTGATGCGCAACACCCCCGACGCCGTCCGCTTCATCGAGCTGGCCGAGCGGGAGGGCGTCGGCGCCGTCGTCGCCCAGCGCGACGGCCCCTTCGGTGACTACAGCGAGGGCCCGCCCGAAGACCGGCCCGATCCCCGGAACGTGATCGTGCCCTGACCCCGGGGCCCCCGCCTACCCGGTTCGTTCCGACTCGGGCTGGGCCTGGCGCTGGGGTGCGGCCCGCAGGTCGATGAGGATCTCGGCGGCGGGGAGGACCACCTCGACCCCGCCCGGCCGACCGCGCCGCCACAGCCGGCGGAGGAAGTCGCGGGCGCCGCGGCCGCCCCGGGCGGCCTGGCGGCGGGCGAAGGCCAGGGCCGAGTCGGCCCAGGAGTACTCCCGGGAGAGCACGACGAAGCCGGCGATGATCAGGGCCCACCCGGGCAGCACGGGAAGGACGAGACCGGCGATCCCGACCGCGACCAGTGCGAAGCCGACCACGGTCAGTGCCCACCGGCGCGTGCGGTCGATGAACAGCTGCCCGACCACCCGCATCTCGACGGCGAACATGTCCCGTTTGGTCACACCCTGGCCCCCCATCAAGGTCGGCCAGAATTCTTCCCGACCCCGAACTGGCCCGTCCAGAGCGTCGGCCAATCTTGAGGTTCGCGACCGTCAGGTTTGGGGCGAGGCGGTCGCTCCGTCCCGCCACGGCCGGTAGCGTCCCGGTCGATGGCCGAGGGGAGCGAGCGTCTCTGGGTCGGGTCGATGCCCGAGGTCTACGACCGCTGCCTCGGGCCGGTGGTGTTCGGGCCCTTCGCCGCCGACCTCGCCCGGCGGGTGGCCGCCCGCTCGCCCGGGCGGGTCCTGGAGCTGGCGGCGGGGACGGGGGTCCTGACCCGGGAGCTCGTCGCCGCCCTCGACGGCGCCGAGGTGGTGGCCACCGACCTCAACGAGGCCATGGTGGAGTACGCCCGCCACCAGGTCCCCCAGGCGACGTGGCGCCAGGCCGACGCCCTGCACCTGCCATTCGACGACAGGGAGTTCGACGCCGTCGCCTGCCAGTTCGGCGTGATGTTCTTTCCCGACAAACCGGCCGGTTTCGCCGAGGCGGCCCGCGTCCTGCGGCCCGACGGGACGCTGTTCGTCAACGTCTGGTCCACCGCCGAGTTCCATGACTTCGCCGCCGCCCTCGGGGCCGGTATCGAGCGGGCCTTCCCCGACGACCCGCCGACCTTCATCGTGGCCGTGCCCCACGGCTACGCCGATCTCGACGCCATCGCCGCCGACGTCGCCGCCGGCGGGCTCACGTGCCGTTCGGTGGAGACGGTGACGCTCCCCGGCCGGGCGGCGTCGGCCGCCGACGTGGCCGCCGGCTTCTGTCAGGGCACCCCGCTCCGGGCCGAGATCGAGGCCCGGGGCGACCTCGCCGCCGCCACCGCCGTCATCGCCGACGAGATGACCCACCGGCTCGGGCGGGGCGAGGTCGTCGGCCACATGACCGCCCACGTGATCGAGGCCGTCCCCAAGGGCTGAACCGGGGGCCGGAGGCGTCAGGCGTCAGGCGTCGGGCGCCACTGGGGGAGCCGGGTCCCCTCGTCGCCGACCGGCTCGAACCAGACCCGCATCGGCATGCCGGCCACGAGGTCGGGCCGGCCCGGCAGGTAGCCGACGAGGCGGGCCTCGGGGGCGTCGTCGGGTTCGACCAGCACGACGGTGTAGGGCACCGGGAAGGCCCGGTGCACCTGATGCTCGACGGTGGTCCAGGAGTAGAGCCGGCCCCGGCCCGACACCGTGCGCCACACCGCCCCCCAGGCCCCGCAGCGGTGGCAGTAGGCCCGGGGCAGGTGGAGGACGGCGCCGCAGGCGGCACAGGCGCAGACGGCCAGCTCCTCCCGGGCGGCGGCGGCGAAGAAGCCGCCGGTGTCGTGGTCGCCGGTCTCGGGCAGGAGGCGGGGAACGTCGCTCACGGCCGGTCCTCAGCCCCGCCGCAGCACGAGGGCGCTGGTGGTCACCGGGATCCCCGACGTGACGAGGCAGACCTCGGCGCCGGGTACCTGGCCGGTCGACGTCCCCCGCATCTGGCGGACGCCCTCGACGACGTGGTTCATGCCGTGGAGATAGCCCTCCGACAGGTGGCCGCCGGAGGTGTTGATCGGGATCGACCCGCCCTTGTCGATGGCGCCGCCGGCGGCGAACGGGCCGCCCTCGCCCTTGGGGCAGAACCCGTAGTCCTCGAGCTGGAGGAGGACCGTGATGGTGAAGCAGTCGTAGAACTGGGCCACGTCGACGTCGCCGGGGCCGAGCCCGGCCCGCCGCCACAGCGTGGCCGCCGCCGCCTTCGACGGCTGCGTCGTCAGGCTCTCCCGCATCAGCGCGCCGTAGAGGAACCCGGGCTGGGGCGCCGGCCCGGCGCTCTGGACGACCGCCCGGATGAGGGCCGGCGGGTGGGGACCGGCCGCCGCCCGGTCGGCGCCGGTGACGACGACGGCGCAGGCCCCGTCGGTCTCCAGGCAGTAGTCGAACAGCCGCAGCGGCGACGAGATCATCCGGCCGGCCAGGTACTGCTCCATGGTCAGCGTCCGGTCGACCATCTGGGCGGCGGGGTTGGCGTTGGCCCGGGCCCGGCAGGCCAGGGCGATGTGGCCGAGCTGCTCGGTGGTGGTGCCGTACTCGATCATGTGGCGCCGGGCCAGGAGGGCGAAGAGCTGGCCGGGGGCCACGAGGCCGTAGGGGGCGAAGAACTCGTCGTACTTCCCGCCGCCGCCGACCCGGCGGGCCCGGCCCGGGCCGGCGCCGCCGCCGCCCCGGCCGAAGCGGGCGCCGGAGCGGCCGTTGAGGGCCCGGAAGGCCAGCACCGCCGTCGCCTGGCCGGAGAGGACGGCCCCCACCGCCTGGCCGATCATCCCGCCGGGGGCGGCGCCGCCGGGCCCCGACACCCCCCAGTAGGTGACGTCGGGCAGGCCGAGGGCGTCGGCCAGGTCGTTGTGCATCACGGCGTCGAGGTCGCAGCGGACGACGCCGTCGATGTCGGACGGGCGCAGCCCGGCGTCGGCGATGGCGGCCAGCGAGGCCTCGGTGGCCAGCGACAGGGCGCTGCAGCCGGAGTCGGACGAGAAGCGCGTGGTGCCGATCCCGCTGATGGCGCAGCGGTCGCGGTGCCCGAATTCCGGCCGGCCGCTCACGACGTCAGAGGATAGGTGAACGATCTCTCACAGCACCGCCCCGGCCGCTTTGAGGCGGATGATCTCGTCCCAGTCGAGGCCCAGTTCCAGCAGGACCTCCTCGGTGTGGGCGCCGTGCCCGGGGGCCGGCCGCAGCGGGGGAGCGGCCTCGTCGAACTGCACCGGGGCCCCGACCATCGGGAGGCACCGGCCGTCGCCGTAGTCGACGTCCTGCACATAGCCGTTGGCCCGGGCCTGGCCGTCGGCGGCCGCCTCGGCGACGTGGGCCACCACCGCCCACGGCCCGTCCTGGGTGGCCAGCGCCGCCCGCCAGTGCTCCAGCGGCCGGGCCGAGAAGACGGCGTCGAGCTCGGCCACGCACTCGGCGGAGTGCGCCGCCCGGTCGCGGGCGGTGGCGAAGCGGGGGTCGGACTCGAGGTCGGGGCGGCCCAGAGCCCGGCACAGCCCCGGCCAGTACCGGTCGCTGCCCAGCATCATCAGCGACACGAACCGCCCGTCGGCGGTGGGGTAGGCCAGCACCAGCGGGTTGGTGTTCTCCGTCCGGGCCCGCTTCGGCAGCTCCGACAGTCCGGCCGACACCGCCCCGGCCAGGCTGCCCTGCATGGCCCAGTAGCCCGAGGCCAGCAGCGAGGCGTCGACCACCGCCCCCCGCCCGGTGCGCTCCCGCCGCCACAGGGCGGCCATGACGCCGCCGGCCAGGTGCATGGCCGTCTGCAGGTCGCCGAACCCCGGCGCCGGCAGGGCGATCGGCTCCGAGGAGCCGACGGGCATGGCCGCCGACGCCACCCCGGAGCGGTTCCAGTAGGCGGCGCCGTCGAAGCCGCCGGCCTCGGCCTCCCCGCCCCGGGGGCCCTGGCCGCTGCCCCGCCCGTAGATGATGGCGGGGTTGCGGGCGGTGACGTCGGCCACGTCGATGCCGAGCCTGCGCCGGGCGGCCGGCAGGAAGCTGGTGAGGAAGACGTCGGCGCCCTCCAGCATCGAGAGCAGCAGCTCGCGGCCGTCGGGATGGGCGACGTCGACGCCCACCGACCGCTTGCCCTTGTTGCACACCTCCCACATGTAGGAGAAGCCGCCGGTGCCCGGCTTGATGCCCCAGGCGGCCAGACCCCGGACGGGGTCGCCCTGCTCGGGGTGCTCGATCTTGACGACGTCGGCGCCCCACTCGGCCAGCACCGCCGCCGCCGCCGGCACCAGCGCGAACAGGCCGAGCTCGACGACGCGGATCCCGTCCAGGAGCGTGTCCATCGCCGGTCAGGCGAAGGTGCGGACGAGGTCGAGGACGGCGTCGGCGTCGGCGCCGTCGGCCTGCAGCCCGGTGGCGCCGGGGTCCAGACGGCGGGCGGCCACCAGGCAGAACTCCAGCGCCGGACCGGTGACCGTCGTGGCCGCCGGCTCGTCGGGGATGAACTCCCACGGCTCGCCGGACGGGCCGGTGAGGCGCAGGGCCACCGGGCCCGACAGCGTCCGCCCCGACCGGCTGAAGGCGTAGGGCAGCGTGCGCCAGGCCAGCCGGGCGACGGGCCGCAGCCGCTCGGTGGCCACCGGCGCCCGGCCGAGGGCGTCGGCCACGTCACCGGTGTGGATCCAGTGCTCGGCCAGCCGGGTGGTGGCCAGCGTGAGGGCCGACAGGGGGCCGCTGACCCACGGCACCCGGGTGCCCGGCTCGCAGGCGCCCAGCGCCTTGCGGGCGGCGGCGGCCGCCTCCCGCCACCGCTGGTGCACCTCGGCCGGGGGGCGGCCCCGCTGCAACTCCACCGCCAGACCGGCCAGGTCGTCGACGCTGGCCCCCGGCGCCGCCCCGGGCGGGCTGCCGAAGGCGCTGACCGCATCGGCGAAGCGCTGCTCGGCGCTGGCCAGCGCCATCTCGTCGGTCTGGGCCAGGTGGAGCACCACGTCGCTGATCGACCAGCCGGGACAGCGGGAGGGGAGCGCCCAGCCGGCGTCGTCGAGGCCGGCCAGGAGGCCGTCGAGCTCGTCGTCCTGCTCGGCCAGGGCCCGGAGGACGTCGTCGAACACCCCGGTAGGTTGCATGACGCGACCTTATGCTCGGCGGCGTCCCCCCGCCAGCCCGGCTACGACCGGCGGGTGGGCTCGGCGGCGCCGGCGATGCGCCAGGGCGTGTCGCCCCCGCCGGCCAGGACCATGCGCCACCGTTCGGTGAAGACGACCTCGCGGTCCCTGCTGCCCGACAGGACCGTCGTGGTGTCGCGGTCCTCGACGTAGCGGGCGCCGGCGATCCGGGCCTCCACGGTCATGGTGGGCGGATCGGCCCGGGCGTCGACGGCGGTGATCTTGAGGGCCTCCAGCCGCAGGCCCCGGACCACCAGCCGGCTGCGGTGGGCGGGGTCGCCGGGGTAGAGCATCCCGGCCGCCACTCCCGGGGCGGCGACGGCCTCGAGGGCGGCGTCGTCGCCGTCGACGGCTTCGGTCCAGCCGGCCAGGGCCCGGCGGGCCGCCGCCTCGAGGACGTCGGGGGCGAAGCGGCCGTCCACGTTGGCCATGTCGAGGGCGGTGGTGCGGGCGTCGCCGTCGAAGTCGACGTCGCCCACCGCCCGGACCTGGTCGGCGGCCACCGCCGCCGCCACCGCCCGTTCGGTGACGGCCTCGTCGTGGAGCCGGTCGTCGGACCACGGCGACGCCACGATCGGCTCGTGGAGCTGGTGGGCCCCCTCGAGGTCCTGCTCGATGGAGACGAGGATCCAGCCGCCGTCGCGCCGGGCCAGCGTCCAGTACTCCGACTGGGTGATGAGGCCGTCGTGGTTGAGGTCCTCGGTCCGGGTGATGATCTGCCGCCGGCGGTCGTAGACGACGTCGCGCAGCCGGACCTTGACGTGCACCACGATCCGGTCCTCGCTGTCGTCGGCCCGGTTGACGAGGCCGATGTACTCGATCTCCGGCGGGTGCAGGACCTCGGAGACGTTGTGCCAGCCCTTGCGGTGGAAGTCGTCCAGGCGGCGCTTCCACTCGACCAGCAGGTCCGGGCCGAGGAGGGCGGCCAGGGCGTTGGGGTCGGCGTCGTTCCAGGCCCTGATGACGGCGGCGTGCAGCGTGGCGGCCGACGCCTTCACCGCTTCGGGGGCGAACGCCGGGTCGTCGGTGGCCGCCTCCTCGGCCAGCAGCTCGACCTGGTGCTCCCGCCGCCGGCGCAGGATCCCGAGCCGGAATCCCCACCCCCGGTACCTGACCAGGAGCAAGGCCACGAAGAAGTAGAAGATGGCCAGGACGAACAGGATCGTGAGCGGGACGGCCATCCAGCCCGGCATGTCACCGCCGCCCCCGCCCCCGCCGTACCCGCCGCCGCCGTAACCCCCGCCGCCCCCGCCGAAGCCGCCGCCGCCCCCGCCGCCGCCCCCGCCGCCGAAGCCGCCCGATCCGCCCCCGGGGGCGGCGATGGCCGGGGCGGCCAGGGCCAGCCCGACGGCCACGCCGGCGGCGACGGCGGCCGCCGCCCTCAGGCGTCGGCGGGGATCGGCGGGGCGTGGGCTCATGTCCCGAGTCTCGCGCCGTTGGCCCGGCTCAGGGCAACGAGCGTCTCGGTCAGCGAGGCCGGGGCGTCGCCGATCCGGGCCGGGACGGCGGCCCGCTCGAGGTCGGCCCGGATGGCCTCCGGTTCGCCGCCGAGGACCCGGACCACCCGCCCGTCGAGCACGACGACGCGGCCGTCGCCCTCGACGGCCGACAGCGCCGCCGCCCAGTCGTCGGCGGTGATCTCGACCACCCGGCGCCCGCCGACGATCTGGGGCACGGTGCCCTCGGCCACCACCCGGCCCCCGGCCATGATCACCACCCGATCGGCCTGCTCCGCTTCGTCCATGGAGTGGGTCGACACCAGCACGGCGCTGCCGGCGTCGGCGTGGCGGCGGATCACGTTCCACAGCCGGCTGCGGGCCAGCGGCGAGACACCGGACGTCGGCTCGTCGAGGATCAGCAGCTCGGGGTCGTGCTGCGAGGCGGCCTCGAAGGCCGCCTGCCGCTGGAGGCCGAGCGACAGCTCGCCCACCGGGCGGCGGTCGTCCCGGAAGCGGGCCGACGGCGCCACGCCGAACAGGCCGGCCCGGAACTCCAGGTTCTCGGCGATGGTCAGGTCGCGGTAGAGGCCGAGGTTCTGGGGGACGTAGCCCACCCGCTGCCGCTCGGCCCGGCCCGGGGCGGCGCCGAAGAGCTGCACCGTTCCGGCCGTCGGCCGCAGGACGCCGAGCAGCAGCCGGATCAGCGTCGTCTTGCCCGCCCCGTTGGCGCCGAGGAGGCCGACGACCTCGCCGGGCTCGACGACGAGGTCGACGCCGTCGACGGCGGTGAACGGGCCGAAGGCCCGGGTGACCCCCTCGGCGCTGACGGCGCTCACCGGGCCCCGCCCCCGGCGGCCAGCTCCGAGACGATGGCGGCGTCCTCCAGCGTCATCGCCCCGCCGCTGCGGCGATCGCCGGCCGGGCGCCACTGCCGCCAGCGCCGGCCCCGCCGCCAGGCCCGATCGGGGTCGTCGGGCGCGTCGAGGTCATCGATGCAGCCGGGGACGGCGGCGATGATCGACCGCGGCGACCCGGCGGCCAGGACCCGGCCGTCGTGGAGCAGCAGCACCTCCTCGGCCCGCTCGGCTTCGTCGAGGTAGGCGGTGGCGGTGACGACGGCCGTGCCGGAGGCGGCGGCGCCGGCCACGAGCCGGCCGATCTCGAGGCGGCTGTCGGGGTCGAGGCCGGTGGTCACCTCGTCGAGGATCAGCAGTTCCGGCCCGGGCAGGAGGGCCATGGTGCCGGCCAGCTTGCGGTGCTGGCCGCCGGACAGGTGGCCGGCGAGACGGTCCCCGAAGGCGGCCAGCCCGGAGCGCTGCAACAGGTCGCCGGCCCGGTCCCGCCAGCCCGAGAGACGGTGGGCGTGGGCGACGAACTCGACGTTCTCGGCGACCGTCAGGTCGGGGACGACGCCGCCCCCGGCGCTGACGAAGCCGATCCGGTGCGGCGGCGGCCGCCGCACGGTCCCGCCGTCCTCCCGGAGGACGCCGGCCAGCAGCCGCAGCAGCGTCGACTTGCCGCTGCCGTCGCCGCCGACGACTGCGTGGACCCGGCCGGGCGTCACCGCCAGGCTGACGCCGTCGAGCGCCGTCGTGGCCCCGAACCGGACGACGACGCGCTCCGCGCCCCAGCTCACGCCAGCTCGCGGCGGAAGAGGAGCACCGACACCACGAACACCACCGCCGCCAGCCCGACGAGCATCACCAGGGGGAACCACAGGGCGGCCAGCGGCGCCGCCTTCAACAGCACGCTGCGCATCCCGATGTTGAAGTACGTCAGGGGCATGACCGCGCCGATCCAGCGCAGGACGGTGGGCATCGCCCGGATGGGGAAGATCATCCCCGACACCATGATCTGGGGAAGGATGATGAGGATGGCCAGCTGGACGGCCTCCCCCTGGCTCCGGGAGGCGGTGGACACCAGCACCCCGAAGCCCTGCACGGCGAAGAGGAAGGCCAGCCCGAACGCCGCCAGCAGGACGACGGAGCCCCGGAACGGCACGTCGAAGAGGACCACGCCGGCCACCACCGCCAGGACCATGTTGAGGGCGGCCACCGCGAAATAGGGGGCGATCTTGCCCACGATCACGTCGAGGGGCCGCAGCGGCATGACGGCGAACTGCTCGAACGTGCCCTGCTCCCGTTCCCGCACCACCCCCAGGCTGGTGATGAACAGCCCCACGAACAGCAGGATGAAGCCGATGATCGACGGGACCATGACCACCGCCGTGCTGAGCGACGGGTTGTAGAGCACCTCGACCCGGGCCCGGGGGAGGGTGGCCAGGCGGCGGAGGGCCGACTGCGCCGAGAACAGCTCCACCCCGTCGACCAGCACGTCGGTCCGGTCGGGCCCGGTCACCAGCGCCACGTCGGCCCTGGAGTCCCGCAGCAGGCGCCGGGCCGTGGCCACGTCGCCGGCCGGCCGGCGCGCCACGATGTCGAACCCCGGGCCGAGCCCCGCCCCGCCCGCCGGCACAGGGCCGACGACGGCGGTCGGGATCTTCTTGACGTCGAACCGGGCGGCGTAGCCGAACATCGTCAGCATGATGATCGGAACGCCGAACATCAGCGCCAGCGTGCGCCGGTCCCGCCGCATCTGGCGGAACTCCTTGAGGATCATGGCCTTCACGGCCGGGCCTTCACCATCCGGCGGGTCAGCGGGGGGCGCCGGCCAGGGCCCGGACCACCGGCCCCCACCGGTCGGTGTAGGCCGAGAGCACCCCGTCCGACTGGTAGGTCCGGTCGATCAGATAGAGGGCGGGCGCCGGGCAGGTGGCGCCCAGCTCGCTGAGGACGGGCCGGAGGTGGACCTCGGGAGCCAGGGCGTGGGCGTCGCCCGCCCCCAGCATCAGCGGGACGGCCACCACCCCGGCCAGCCCGGTGCCGCCGGCGAACTGCTCCAGGAAGAGCTTGAGCAGCCCGGTGAACGTCGCCTTGTAGGTCGGGCTGGCAAAGACGACCAGCGACGACCGGGCCACGGTCTCGACGGCGTTCTGCACCGTTTCGTCCCCCCAGCCGAGCAGGCGGGGGCCGAGGTCGACGAGATCGATGACCGTGTCGGGCGGCCCGCCGGCCAGCCCTTCGGCCAGCAGGGTGGCGGCGTGGAGCGTCTTGGACGCCGGGCGGGGATTGCCCACCACCACCGCCGTCTCCCCCGGGACACGGTCACGCACCCCGCCGGGCTGTGTCACGAAGGGCAGCATACGGGCATCCCGGGGCGTCCGTCCGGTGCGGCGGCCCGGCCGGATTCAATCGGGGCGGGGGGCGTGCCGATCCCTTGGGGTGTCAGGAACGGGCCTGCGGGCCTCGGCGGAGGAAATCACAGCAAATGTCGGAAAGGCACATCACCGGCGTCCGCATCATCGCCGCCCGGGAGGCCAAGGGCCTCAGCCTGCGCCGGGCCGCCCGGCGGCTCAACGTCAGCCCCCGCGCCCTGCGGGGCTGGGAGCGGGGCCGGGCCGACGTCCCGCTGGCTGTCCGCCAGGCCATGGCCGTCCTGTACGGGACCGCCCCGCAGTACCTCGTCCCCGAGCGCCCGGCCACGGTCGAGCGGGACAACGGCAGCGCCGTGCTGCGCATCGGGTCGGTGGCCTTCACGCTCGAGCACTCCGACGACGACACGCTGCGGCGGTTCCTGTCGGCCGTGCGGGAGGAGCGGGGCGTGGCCCCCGGCGCCCCGCTCAAGGTGCGGGAGAGCGACGCCGCCCTGCTGGCCGACATCCTGGGCGGCTCGCCCGAGGAGATCAGCCGGACGCTGCAGCGCCTGCTCGGCGTCAGCGAGTCCGAGGCCGCCGACTTCAGCCGCTGGATCTTCGGCCGCACCGCCGTGGCCGGCGTCTTCGCCCTCGGCCTGACGGCCGGCCTGGCCGGGACCGCCGCCTTCGCCGGCGCCGCTCCGTCCGGCCCGTCCGGCAGCCCGGCCCCGGCCACCACCGTCATCGCCGAGCGCCATCCCGAGGCCGGCTCGGTATCCGGCGGGCAGGGCCACGACGACCCCAACTGGGCCGAGATCGGCGACGCCGCCGTCCTGTTCCGGGACGGGTCGACGCAGAACCCCGCGCCCTAGGGTTCCCGCCGCCGCCACGGTACGCTGGCCGGCGGGAGGGATGACCGATGCCGCTCTACGAGTTCCGCTGCCGTGACTGCGACGACCGGTTCGAGGCCTGGCTGGCCCCCGGCGACGCCGTGGCTGGCGTCACCTGCCCCGAGGGCCACGGCGACACGGTGCGGGTCTTCTCGGCGGTGGCCATGACGGGCAGGGCCGCCGCCGGCCCGGCCCGCCCGGCCGCGCCCTGCAGCTCGTCCTGCGCCTGCCACCCCGGCTGAGGGCCCGCCCGGCTCCTCCCGCCCGACGGCGGTGCCGCCCGACCGTCCCCCCGTTGTGCGTGCGCACATCCGGCTGCTCAGCGGGTGGCGTCGACGCCCAGCAGGCGCACGGCCTCGGCCGCCGTCCACAGCTCGGCCTGGGCCCGGGGGTCGGCCAGCGACCGGCCCGACAGCTCCTCCAGCCGGGCCAGGCGGTTGCGGACCGTGTTGCGGTGGCAGTACAGCCGCCGGCCGGCCTCGGAGGCCGAGCCCCCGGCGTCGACCCACATCGCCAGCGTCTCCAGCAGGAGGGCCCGCTCCGCCTCCTCGAGCTCCAGCACGCCGCCCAGCACGCTCCGGGCCAGCCGGGCGGCCATCTCCGGCGCCCCGGCCACCAGGGCGCCGAGGGGGTGCTCGTCGAGCGTGGCCACCGTGGCCGTGCCCGGCGGGACGGTGCGCCGGGCGATCCCGGCCAGCGCCACGGCCCGGGCCGTGCCGCCCAGATCGGCGTAGGGCGGGCTGATCCCGGCCCGGCTGACGGCGGCCGGGGCCAGCAGGTCGCGCACCGCCGCCGGCGGCACGTCCCGGGTGGGCGAGACGATGCCCACCTGCTCGTCGGGCCGCAGCCGCCAGGCCGAGCGGACACCGTGGCGGCGCAGCACCTGGTCGGCCCGGGGCAGGCCCTCGCCGCCCCGGGCCGGGACGTCGGCCGACACGGCCACGTAGGGGCCGTGCTCGGGCAGTTCCAGCGTCCGGGCCACGAAGCCCGACAGCTCACCGCCGGGGTCGCGGCCCTCGAGCAGGTCGTCGAGGACCAGCGTCCGCTGCCGCTCGTCGCGCCGGGCGAGGTCGACGAGCGCCTCGTCGTAGGCGGTGGCCGCCGTGCCGGCGTAGGCGTCGTACAGCTCCCACAGCGTGGTGACGATGCCCATCAGCGTCTCGGGGTTGCCGGCCCCGCTGATCGGGGCCTCGTCGTTCATCGCCTCCCACACCACCCGCATCCCCAGCCGGTAGGCGTGGAGCAGCGAGGCCAGCGGCACGCCCTGCTCGGCCCGGCGGCGGGCCGTCTCCCGGGCGGCGTCGGTCCGGGTCGCCCGCCGGCCCGAGAGGTCCCGCAGGACGCTGCGGAGATTGTCCTCGCACGACCGGCGCACGTCGGCCAGCACGTCGGGCGGGGCCTTGCGGTAGGTCGGGTCCTCGGCCACCAGCAGGTCCACCAGGCGGTCGGTCAGCGCCGGGACCCGCTCGGCCAGCGTCCGGGCCAGCCGCTGGCTCGGCTCCTGACCGCTGCTGTGCACCGGCACAACGTACTCCAGGGAAGTCGGTTCCGCCGCCCAGTGACCGGAGGCCCCGCCGGGCGCACGATGGGATCCGAGCACCGCACCCGTCCGCCCCGCCCGCCCCGTAAGGAGATCCCTCATGGCCGACTACCGAGCCCCGTTGCGGGACATCGACTTCGTCCTCAACGACATCTGCGACCTCGCCGGGCTGTCGGCCCTCGAACCCTTCGCCCACGCCGAACCGGGCCTCGTCCGCGACCTCCTGGCCGAGTCCGGCCGCTTCGCCGCCGACGTCGTGGCGCCGCTCAACCAGCCCGGCGACCGGGCCGGCTGCGTCCGCCACCCCGACGGGTCGGTCACCACCCCGGCCGGCTTCCCCGACGCCTACCGCGCCTACGTCGACGCCGGGTGGGCGGCCGTGTCGTTCGACGGCGAGTACGGCGGCGGCAACTTCCCGCTCCTCGTGTCCACCGCCCTGTCGGAGATGCTGGCCTCGGCCAACCTGGCCTTCGCCATGTGCCCCGGCCTCACCCAGGGCGCCGTCCACCTCCTCGAGGCCCACGGCAGCGACGAGCAGCGCGCCACCTACCTGGCCAAGATGGTGAGCGGCGAGTGGACGGGGACGATGAACCTCACCGAACCCGACGCCGGCTCCGACGTCGGCGCCCTGCGCACGAAGGCCGTCAGGGCGGCCGACGGCACCTGGCGCATCACCGGGACCAAGATCTTCATCAGCTTCGGCGAGCACGACCTGGCCGGCAACATCGTCCACCTGGTGCTGGCCCGCACGCCCGGGGCGCCGGCGGGATCGAAGGGCATCTCCTGCTTCATCGTGCCGAAGTACCTCGTCAACGCCGACGGATCGCCCGGCCGGCGCAACGACGTCACCTGCCTGTCGATCGAGCACAAGCTCGGCATCAAGGCCAGCCCCACGTGCGTGCTGGCCTTCGGGGAGGGCGACGGCGCCGTCGGCGAGCTGATCGGCGAGGAGCACCACGGCCTCGAGTACATGTTCACGATGATGAACCAGGCCCGCCTGGCCGTCGGGCTCCAGGGCCTGGCCGTGGCCGAACGGGCCTACCAGCAGGCCCTGGCCTACTCCACCGAGCGCCGCCAGGGCCGGGCCGTCGGTGCGCCCCGGGGCGAGGCGGGGGAGAAGTCGCCGATCATCGAGCACGCCGACGTGCGGCGCATGCTGCTGACCATGAAGTCCCAGGTCGAGGCCATGCGGCGCCTGGTGTACTGGAACGCCGAAGCCATCGACCGGTCGCTGCGCTCGCCCGACGAGGCCACCCGGGAGGAGTGGGGTGAGATCGCCGCCCTGCTCACCCCGGTGACCAAGGCCTGGTGCACCGACACCGGCACCGACGTGGCGTCGCTCGGTATCCAGGTCCACGGCGGCGTCGGCTACGTGGAGGAGACGGGCGCCGCCCAGCACCTGCGTGACGCCCGCATCACACCGATCTACGAAGGGACCAACGGCATCCAGGCCCTCGACCTCGTCGGCCGCAAGCTGGGCCTGCGGGGCGGGGCGGTGGTCAAGGACCACCTCGAGCGCATCGCCGCCGTCGACGCCGAGCTGGCCGACGCCGGGCCCGACCTGGCCGGCGTGCGGACCGAGCTGAAGGAAGCGCTCGACGCCCTGACCGAAGCGACGATGTGGCTTCCGACGGCGGCCATGACCCAGGGCCCCAACGCCGTGCTGGCCGGGGCCACGCCCTACCTCCGGCTGTTCTCGATGGTGACCGCCGGCTGGTTGATGGCCCGCTCCGCCCTGGCCGCCACCGCCCGCCTGGCCGCCGGCCCGGCCGGCGACGACGAGGCCCGGTGGCTGCGGTCCAAGGTCGTCACCGCCCGCTTCTTCTGCGAGCAGCTGCTGCCCCCGGCCGTGGGCCTGGTGGCGTCCATCACCGCCGGCGCCGAGCCCCTCTTCGCCCTCGACGCCGCCTCCCTGGCCGACTGATCCCGACGCCCCCCTTACGGTCGGGGTGACGGGGGCGCCACCGCCGAAAGTCGCCCGCGCTTAGCCACCTATAGGGTCGTTAAGCGCGGGCGACCTCACCTGGAAGCGCGGGATTGCCGGCTACGTAAGGGGGCCCGGAGCCGCTCGAACGGCCGATAATCGCTGATACCACGCCGAGCTCGCGGCTGCCCGGGCGGGATCTGTCATTATGCGCCCCACCCCCGCCCGACGCTCGGCCCGCCGAACCGAGAAGGAACGGCTTCAAGTGCGGTGGCCAGGTCGCGAGCCCGGCAGGCGGCCAGAGTCGGGCCGGGGCAGATTGCGAGCGGTCTGTCTGCGGCGTCTTCGCCCGGGCAGATGACCCGTGCGGTACAAGGGGGGAGCCCTGGCGATCTGCGATGGCCACTTTCGGCTCGCGGTCGCTTCGAGCCGCCGGGCCCTTACGCGACGCCGCACAGACGCAGAATCCGCTGTCCCGCTCGGTCAGCAAACTCTGATGGGCTGGGCCCGCCAGATCGTCCCGCCGCCTCGGTAGCAGCCGAACACGTACCGGCGCAGGAGCACCGCTCTGGAGCAGTCTCTGCGCATCGTGATCGCCTCCTCGGCCGGGACACCGAGCGACGGCCGGGCGGGGTGAAGGTGGGGGAGACGCCCCCGGCGACGAAGAGCGGCGGACGGAGTCCTCGATTGAGCCGAGCGGCCTATGAAGCTGAGCGAGATCGAGGTCGATACCTGAGTCACGAGCCGCAACTGCGGCGCCCCGGAAGCCGGAACGCCAGCCGACGCCTCGGGCGCCGACCAGAGGAGAACACCATGGAACTCTTCATTCTCAAGACCTGGCTTGACGCCAAGTTCAACACCAACGACGAGACCGGCGCCAGCATGGTCGAATACGGCCTGCTCCTCGCCCTCATCGCCGTGATCGCCATCGTGGCCGTCAAGGCACTCGGCGCCAGCGTCTCGACCAAGTTCTCCTCGGTCAACAGCAGCCTCAACTAGCAGCCCTTCGAGGCCGGCGCTCCCATCCCGGGGGCGCCGGCCTCAACGCGTCACCGGCCACTGCGCCGTGACCGCCGTGGCCGACGCCGCAACGACCCCCGGGCGGTCGCCGGGCGGGAACTGGGTGCTGCAGGTCTCCTTGCCGGGCACGTTGACGTCCGCCCTTACGGCGTAGCCGGAGGTGGCCCCGGAGATGCTGTAGGCGACATCGGCTTTGCCGGCGGCGTCGGTGGTGGCCGTCCTCTCCGCCGTCGTTACACGATGTCCTTGGCCGTGCCGTTCTGCCCGCGGGGGAAACCGGAGCCGCCCGTCCCGGCGGTGAGGAGCGTGATCTGGTTCCCCTGAGGAGTGACCGACGAGCTCACCCGGTGGATCCCGAAGGCGTTGCCGCCGTTACCGCCACGGGCTCCGGTGCCGTTCGCACCGTTGGCCCCCCGGAGGCTGCTGATCGTGTTGCCGCTGACGGCGCTGCCGGCCACGCTCATGAGGAGGACGCCCTCTGCACTACCCCCGTTGCCGCCGGGGGTGCCGCTGAAGGTTCCGGCCCCGCCGCCGCCGCCATTGAGGGCGGAAACGGTGTTGTCCTGCACGTTCAGGTTGGGCGGCCCGACCAGAACCGACCCCACCACTCCCGCCAGCGCCGGAACGAGCAGGTCGAGGACCGGCTCGAGCAGCGTGGAGAGCGGCGGCCCGACGAGACCGCCGGGTAGCAGCGTCGCCGTCATGTTCTCGGCCACGATCCCGACGGCGTTGCCGCCGTTCGCACCGCTCTGACCGATGCCCAACGCCGGGAAGCCGGTTCCGCCGGTCACCGGGTTGATGGTGTTCTGCCGTATATCCACCCGGTGTCCACCGAGGACGTGGATCCCGAACGCAGATCCCCCCTTCTGACCGATGCCGGCGCCTGAGCTGCCGGTGATGGTGGACAGCCGGTTGCCGGTGATTGTCATGTCGTTGCTCGAGTCGGCCAGAATCCCCGTCGCGTCGGTGGCGGTGAGGATGACGCCGAGCAGACGGCTGATCGTGTTATCCCGCACCGTGCCGTCCGGCGCCCTGCGCAAGACGATGCCGTTCGTCCCGCCGGTGCAGGTGTTGTCGTGCACGACGTAGACCTTGGTGGTGTTCTGGACGCTGATGCACGTCCCCCCGGACCTCGGCGTGATCTGCCAGTGGTCGATCTGGCAAGGATCGCCGGAGGTGCCGCAGCCGGTGGGATTCGTCACGCCGTTGGCTCCAGTGAACGCCGCGTCGCCGTTGATGACGATCGGATCGTGCGCCGAGGTGCCGGCGGCACCATTACCGCCTCCATTGTCGCCGCCGTGATCGCAATCGTGGCCGCAACGGCACAGCAGGTGGCAACCATGGCCGGCTGAGCCTGCCTCGTGTGCCACAGGAGTCGCCGCCGCCACTGCGATCCCGAGGCTGCCGACGCCGGCGATCGTGGCCAGGACAGTCGCGATGACGCCCCATCGTTTCATTGTTTCGTCCCTTTCGGATGCTGCGATCTGCAGGGCGATGAAGTGCTCGAGGACGAGGTGTCGTCGTCAGTGCTCGCGATCAGCAGCTGCCGCCACTGACCACCTCGTGGCTGGTCTAATACGCGAGATCGGTCACAGACATCACGCGTCCGTGTAGGTCCGTGCGTGACGGAGGGACTCCGGAGTCTCGTGCTGTGCCAATCGTGGGGTGACGCTCCGGGCTCAACCGAGTGTCCGCCCGTCCAGTCGCGGTGTTGGCTGGCGCCGAGCGGGCCGGAAGCCCCTCGATGGGTCTAGGCTCGGAGCACGGGTGCCGAACCATGAGCACCCCATCGGCTTGACAGGTGGGAACATGACCGCAGCACCCGGTGGTAGCCGCCCCCCGGACGACTCGACAGGCAGGCCGAACGTGCACTGTTCCTGCTGCGGCGGAACTGTCGTTGCTGACGCCGTCACGTGCGGGCGCTGCGGAGCGTCTCTCGGCCCCTCCGTTGCCACGGCACCTTCCACTCCACCCGCCTCCCGGATGCCACGAGGGAACTCTCCGTACATCGCCTGTCCGCACTGCGGTATTGCCGGCGGCGTCGACGTGCAGAGGGGCACCCGGAAGAAAGGCATCAGCTGTGGGAAGGCGACGGCCGCCGTCCTCACCCGTGGCCTCTCCATCTTCGCCACAGGTCTGTCTCGAAAGGAAGACGTCACCGAGGCGTACTGCAACAACTGCAAGAGGACGTGGGTCAGGGACTGAGCCTGAGCCCAGCACCGCCGACGGCCCACGGCTTCTGGTGATTGCCCGGGAGGGGAGTAGAGCCAACGCCGGGGCGGTCGTGATGACGCGGTGGGCCTTCGGTAGCCGGCCTTCTGGGCACAGGCGGTGTGCGGCGTCATGGCGGTCGGCGCCGACGTCAGCAGCCGCCAGTGACGCGTTCCGCGTCGGCCGGTCCGGCGTGGTCGAGGGCGTCCTCCACTGCACGGAGGGCGATCGGGTCCGACGTGATACCGGTATGGCCGACGAAGTCGTCGGGGCAGCGGTCTTGCAGCGTCATGTTCGTGACCCGGCCGGAGGGCCCCTGCAGGAAGGCGGACGAGTACGGGGTCACCACCAGGTCGTAACGGGTCTGGATGATGGTGTAGTCGACCGGCGGAGGGGCTTCGTCGCCGTCGTTGAGGCTGGTGAGGAAGGGGGAGTTCGCGACTTGCTCGGTGCACGCCGGGCACGCGGCGCCGAGCAACGCCGCCGGAATCGCCATGGGGCTGGTAGTGCCGTGGTTGGGAGGGGAGAGGGCGATGAGATCGTCGACGTCGCGGCGGCCGTCGAGGAACTTGACGTAGTAGCGGGCCACCACCGCGCCTTGTGAGTGGCCGATGAGTGAGACGCGTCCCGCCCCGGTGCGGGCGCGCACCTCCTCGACGAACGCCGCCAATTGCTGGCCGGAGCGAGTGATCTCGCCGGTTCCGCCGTTGCCATAGTCGAAGCGGAACACGGGATCGCCGCGGGCGGCGAGCGCGTCTTCGATCATCGTCCAGTCGGTCGCGGCGAACGTGCCGTACAGCAGGATGACCGGCCGTCGAGGAGGCCGGGTGGTGGTCGTCGTGGCCAGGGTCGCCGGGGGAGATGTCGCCCGCCACCGGCGACTCCCCGAGCAGCCGGTCGCGGCGGCCAGAGCAACGCAGGCGATGACGATCGGCACGCATCGGCGCATGGACCACGACCTCGTGACGGCCCTCCGGCGAACACATCGCGGAACTCGATCTCACCACGACGCGCCGGTTCGCCGAGACGGTTTCGCGTGCAGTTCATCCTGTACCTCCGTACGGGTCGGCCGTCGAGGAGCGGGGCCAGCGAGCGCCGGGGTGTCGCGGTCAGCGCCGGCGGGCGACCGTGGTGGCCACGCACAGAGTTCGTGACCGCCCCACGGCCAGTCGGGCGAGGAGGACGACCGGTACGGGATCGGGCATGCCCCGCCGGAGGTATCTCGACGCGCTGCGGAACGGCAACTTCGGAACCCCGACGGCCGACCAGCCGTTCAGCGATACTTGGCGGCTCTGGTTGGCTCCCTCCCGAGTAGAGCCGCCAGATTCCCGCTGATGCCGCGGACCGCACTGAAATGCCGGACTGCGGGCGGGGCCCTTGGACCTGGAACGGCTCGGAAATCGGGTGATGTCGAGCATCGGCATCTCACCCCCACCGTGAGGGGGCCCCGACGTCAGATGATCTTGCCGGGGTTCAGGATTCCGGCGGGGTCGAGCGCCTGCTTGACGGCGGCGTAGAGGGCGAGGACGTCGGGGCCGACCTGGGCGGCCAGGCCCGCCCGCTTGAGCAGGCCGATGCCGTGCTCGCCGCTCACCGTCCCGCCGAGGGCGATGGCGGCGGCGATGACGTCGTCGAAGGCCGCCTGGGCCCGGCGGCGGGCGGCGTCGTCGCCGGCGGGCACGACGAAGAGCGGGTGGAGGTTGCCGTCGCCGGCGTGGGCGATGTTGGCGATCGTCACGCCGTGGCGGACTCCGGCCGCCTCGATGGCCGCCAGCATCTCGGTCACCCGGGTGCGGGGGACGCAGACGTCCTCGGTCAGCAGCGGGCCGAGCCGCTCCAGGGCGGGGTAGGCCAGCCGGCGGGCGGCGAAGAGGGCCTCGGCCGTCTCCTCGTCGTCGGAGCGCAGCGCGTCGGTGGCGCCGGCCGCCTCGAAGCAGCGCAGCACCGTGGCCGCCTCCTCCTCGCCGACGGCGCCGGGCGTGTCGACCCGGGCCAGCAGCAGGACGGCGGCGTCGAGGTCGAGCTCCATCCGCTTCCACTCCTCGACGGCGCGGAGGCAGTAGCGGTCGAGCAGCTCGAGGGCGACGGGCACCACGCCCGAGGCGGTGACGGCGGCCACGGCGTCGCCGGCGGCGGTCAGCGTGTCGAAGAAGCCGACCACCGTGGTCGGCGGGCCCTTCGGCAGCGGCCGGAGCCGCAGCGTGATCTCGGTGACGACGCCGAGCGTGCCCTCGGAGCCGACCATGAGCCCCCGCAGGTCGTAGCCGGCGGAGTTCTTGTTGGTGGCCGAGCCCAGCCGGACGACCTTGCCCGAGGCCAGCACCACCTCGAGGGCCAGCACGTAGTCCCGGGTGACGCCGTACTTGAGACAGCACAGCCCGCCGGCGTTGGTGGCCACGTTCCCGCCGATGGTGGAGATCTGGTAGCTGGCCGGGTCGGGCGGGTACCACAGCCCCTGGCGGGCGGCGGCCTGGCGCAGGTCGTCGTTGATGACGCCCGGTTCCACGACGGCGATCTGGTTGGCCGGGTCGATCGTCCTGATGGCCGTCATCAGCTCGGTGGACAGGACCACGCAGCCGTCGACGGCGTTGGCCCCGCCCGACAGCCCGGTGCCCGCTCCCCGGGTGACGAGCGGCGTGCCGGTGGCGGCGCAGGCGGCCACCACCTCGGCCACCTCGGCGGTGGTCCGGGGCCGGACCACGGCCCGGGGGGCGCCGAACGGCGCCCACTCCGCCTCGTCGTGGACGAAGCGGCCCATGACGTCGGGATCGGTGACGACCGTCCCGGCCGGGAGGCGCCCGGCCAGCCGCCCGACCAGGCCGTCGGCCGCGGCCGCCGTCCGCTCCCCGAGGCCCGGGGTCACCGGTCCACCGCCACGGGCAGGGCGTCGACGAGGGCGAGGACGGCGGCGGTGAGCGGCGTCGGCACCCCGTGGCGCCGGCCCAGCCGCACCACCGGCCCGAGCAGGCCGTCGTGCTCCATGGGCCGGCCGGCCAGGCGGTCCTGGAGCATCGACGACGGGGTGGCGCCGGGCAGGCTCTGCAGCCAGGCGAGGATGTCGCGGGCGTGGTCGGGGGTCAGCGCCGCCCCTTCGGCCCGGGCCACGGCCACCGCCTCCAGGGCCAGGCCGAGCCCGAGGTCGGCCAGGCCCGGCTCCCGCAGGATCTCGAGCGGCCGGCCGGTCAGCGCCGTCAGCGGGTTGGCGATCACGTTGGTGAGGAGCTTCTCCCAGGCGGCGGTGGTGAAGTCCTCCACCGGCGTGACGTCGAGGCCGCTGCCGGCGAACAGCGCCGCCGCCGCCCGCCCGGCGTCGTCGTCGGGGACCACGAGGCCCCGGCCCGTCCGCCGGAACCGCACCTGCCCCGGGCCGGTCCGCTCGGCGTTGGGATAGTGCAGGACCGGGGCGACCGCCGCCGCCGTCAGCGGCCCGACCCGGGCCCGGTGGTCGACGCCGTTCTGCGCCGCCAGCACGACGCCGCCCTCGGGCAGCACCGCCAGCCAGCCGGCCACGTCGGGCGTGTGGTGGATCTTGGTCGCCAGCACGGCGAAGCGCAGCGGCGGCAGCTCGTCGGGGGAGGCGGCCCAGGCGACCTTGTGCTCCACGGTGTCGCCGCCGACGGTCGTCATGGCGATGCGGTCGAGGGGCGCCCGGCCGCAGACGACGATCTCCCAGCCGGCGGCGGCCAGGTGGGAGGCCAGCACCAGGCCGACCGACCCGGCGCCGATGAGGGCGATCGGGTCGCGGCCCGGGGCCAGGCGTTCGTTCACCTCTCCACTGTGGCGCACCGCCCCCGGCGGCCACCAGCCCGGCGCCGCCGGGACCGGCCGGGTCAGCCCCGCAGGGCCGCCGCCACCTCGGGGAAGGTGATCCACTCCGGGATGTCGCCCCCGCCGGCCAGCAGGGCCCGCAGCTCGGTGCCGCTCACCGTGCGGGTCTCGGTTCCGGGCGGGAGCTCGGCCTCGGGGACGTAGCGGTCGAAGGCCGGCACGTAGGTCAGGGCCGGGAAGGCCACCGGCGTGATGCCGATCTCGGCCTCGTGGCGGAACAGGATGTCCTGCGACTCGTAGGGGTCGTAGAACGGCCGGCCGTCGTCATCGGCGCAGCCGGCGTGGTCCCGCCCGACGATGTAGTGGGTGCAGCCGAAGGTCCGGCGCACGATGGCGTTCCACAGCGAGTCGCGGGGTCCCGACATGCGCATGGCCATCGGGATGGCCGCCATCATCACCGAGCCCGGCGGATAGCGGTGGAGGAGGGCCTGGTAGCACCGCAGCCGGGTGAGCGGATCGACGTCGCCGGGCTTGGTCATCCCCGTCACGGGGTGGAGGAGCAGGTTCGCCCCGGCCTGCTCGGCGGCCTGGCGGGTGAGCTCGAAGTGCGCCCGGTGCATCGGGTTGCGGGTGTGGAAGGCCACCACCCGGTCCCAGCCCCGGCGGGCGAACTCGGCCTGCAGCTCCAGGGGCTCGGGGGACAGATGCCCGATGAGCGACGACGGGCGGCGCACGCCCTCGAGGCGGCCGCCGACGTAGAAGGGGTGCGTCCGGTGCCGGAGATAGGCCACGCCGGGATGGGCCCCGCTCTGCGTCCGCAGCACGAGCCCGGCCTCGGCCTCCAGGTCGGGCCGCCACACGTCGTCGACCCACAGGACGGCCACCAGCGTGCGGTCGGGATCGCGCAGGGCCAGCCCGTCCCCCGGGGCGAGCTGTTCCGCCACCGCGGCCGGGACGTCGAGCGTGATCGGCATGGGCCACAACGTGCCGTCGGCCAGGCGCATCGTCCGGCACACCGTCTCGTAGTCGGCCCGCCCGAGGAACCCCTGCAGCGGGTGCATCGCCCCGGTCAGCAGCAGGTCGAGATCGCAGCGGGGCCGCTCCGTGGGGACCCACTCCACCATGGCGGTGGCCGCCACCCGCAGCTCCCGCCGGCGGGCGGCGGTGGCCAGGAGGGGGACCGGGCGGGACGCCGCGGCGAGGGGCTCGACAGTCAAGAAGGGCCTCCGGCGGCAGGGGGGACAGCCTCTGTACTTTCCCCGGCCGACCCCCGATGTCCTGCCTGAGGCGGTCGCGACCCGCCGCTCAGAGGACCACGGGGCAGCCGGCCGGGTCCCAGCGGTACGGCGCCCAGTCGATCACCCGGTCGGCCCAGCCGGGATCGGCGGTGAGCTTGCGGTGGTAGACGACGTAGCGGCCCCGGGCGGTCTCGAGGAAGCAGCCGTGGCCGCCGCCCCGGAAGAACGGGCGGGCGTGTTTGTCCCATGAGGCCGGATCCGTGACGTCGCCTCCCCGCCATTCCAGCAGGCCCATCTTGTAGGCCCGGGTCCAGCTGGCGTCGGCCGAGTAGGCGACGAAGAGCTTGCCCTGCCGCCAGTTCCGGAGGATCTCGGGCGCCTCGTTCACCGCCGCCACGCTCATCTCCCAGTCGTGCTCCGGCGTCGAGATGCACGATCGCCGGCCGGCGATCGTGCAGGGGTCGGCCATGGCCGCGATGTAGAGGTTCTGGGGGAACTTCGCCTCGCCCTCGCGGCCCGACCACAGGGCGTAGAGCCGGCCCTCGTGCTCCAGGACGGTGAGGTCGATGGCCCACCGGTCATGGTGGGCGTCGAACAACCGGCCCGCCTCCCGGTACGGCCCGAGGGGTTCGTCCGCCTCCAGGACGTAGGTGCGGTGGTTGCGGCCCAGCCCGTCGCTGGCCGAGTAGTAGATGTACCACCGCCCGCCGATCTCGTGGAGCTCCGGAGCCCAGATCTGCTCGCCGTGGTCGCTGCCGGGGGGCGGCTGCCAGACCACCGTCTCGTGGCACCGGTGGATCCGCTCGAGGTCGGGCATGCGCCGGATGACGATCCGCCCGTCGGTCTCGACCGACTGGACCAGCAGGAGCCCGTCCCCGTAGGGCACGATCCAGGGATCCTGCCCCGGGAACGGCTCCGGTTCGGCGAAGACCTCCATCGCCGTCATGCCGGGCCCCACAGCGGCCGGGCCAGGCGGTCGGCCTCGAGAGCCAGCAGCCAGCCGGTGGTCAGGAGCAGCCACACCGTCAGGCTGGCCTGGATGATCTTGATGCTGTCGCGGTCCCGCAGGTAGCCGGTGAGCGGCTTGGGCCAGAACAGGCTGCGCAGCGCCCGGCGGACGGGATGGATGTGGAGGTCCGCCGACATGGCGTCGACGCAGTACACGACGAAGGCCATGACCGCCTCGGCCCCGAGCAGGAACACGGCCCGGGACGGGGCCCGGTCGTGGATGAGCGACAGGAGCCAGCCGCTGGTGACGAGGAACCAGACGATGGCCCCGAAGCGGCCGAGCTTCGTCACGGTCCGGTGGGTGAACCACCGCGTCAGGGTGATCATCCAGAAGACGGCCCGGGTGACGAGGATCGGGAGCGGGCGGCGGGCCTCGTCCTCGTCGTCGCCGGCCTGGTCCGCGCACCCGACGATGAAGGCCAGCGTCAGTTCGAAGGCCAGGATGGCTCGCATCGGGTGCTCCGGTGTCCGGGCCGGTGTCGTTCCCCAGCCTGCGCTTCCGGGGACGCCACCACCAGGGTCGAAGGTCACGGCCCCCGGGGGTCGCTGGACCGTTCGGCGAAGCGGCCGTCAAGCGTGGCGCAGCGCGGGGCCGGTGGGACTCAGCGACCGGGCGGATCCGGCCGGGGACGGGCGTGGGAGAACCGGCGCACCCGCATGACGAGCCGGTTCGCCGCCAGCTTGGCGCCGACCGCCATCATCGCCAACCCGACGGTCGCCAGGGCCAGGGACCAGGTGAAGGTCGCCAGCACCACGGCCAGGCCGAAGATCAGGAGGGTAGCGGGCATCATCGCCCTCACCCGGGCTCGCCGATCTCCCGACAAGCGGCGGGTCAGCGCCGGATCGCTGACGGCGAGTTCGCTCTCGATCGCCGCCAGCCGGTCCCGTTCCCACTCGCTGAGGGTCACCTCATCACCGTCAGCACCCATTTCGTGCCCTTTCCGGTCCCCTCGGAGAGTGTCCGCCCGGCGGGGAGCGTGACGGTAGGGCCAGAAGTCCCTCCGTCGCCTGTGAGGCGGCGCGATGGCGCGTGGCTACTCGTAGCGGAGGGCGACGATCGGGGTGAGGCCGGCGGCCCGGGTGGCGGGGTAGCCGCCGAAGAAGATCCCGATGAGCACCGAGACGCCGAACGACAGGGCCACCGAACCGGGGGAGACGATGGGCTGGACGGCGGCGATCTTGAAGTGCCCGACACCGATCCCGGCGGCGGTGCCGATGAGCCCCCCGAGCCCCGACAGGAGCACGGCCTCTGACAGGAACTGGGTGAGGATGTCGCTGGTCTCGGCCCCGAGGGCCTTGCGGATGCCGATCTCCCGGGTGCGCTCGGTCACGGTGACCAGCATGATGTTCATCACGCCGATCCCGCCGATGAGCAGCGAGATGCCGGCCACGATGGCCAGGAGGATCCGGAAGGAGCGGGCGGTGGCCTTGCCCGCCGCCATCAGGTCGGCGGCGTTGAAGATGCGGAAGTCGGGCGGGTCGCCGGGCTTGATGACGTGCGTCTGGCGCAGGACGTCGGTGACCTCGGCGGCGGCGGCGTTGATGGTGTCGCGGCCGGTGGCCTGGACGCCGATCACGGTGTAGGAGTCGGTCCCCTCGCCGACGACGTTGTCGATGACGGTGGAGATGGGGGCGTAGATCACGTCGTCCTGGTCGAACGTGCCGTTGGCCCCCCGGTGCTCCTGAAGCCCGACGATGTCGAAGGGGACATTGTTGAACAGGACCGTCTGGCCGACGGGGTCGACCCCCTTGGGGAACAGATGCGAGACGACCGTCGTCCCGATGATGGCCACCTTGGCCCGGCTGGCCTGGTCGGCGTCGGTCAGCCACCGGCCCCGCTGGACGTGGACGGCCCGGATGTCGGCCCAGGCGGTCTGGACGCCCTCGAAGTTGGTCAGCTCGTAGGTCGTCCCGCCCCAGGTGACCGTGCCGGGGGTTCCCATGACCGGCGAGATCTGGGCCACGTCCGGGGTGCGGTGGTGGTCGGACAGGGCCCGGACGTCGGCCTTGGTCAGCTTGATCTGGCGGGAGATCGTCCCGCCCCGGTCCCGGCCGCCGGCGTGCTTCTCGTTGAGGACGAAGACGGCGTTGCTGCCGAGCTTGCTGATCTGGGCCTGGACCTGGTTGGAGATCCCCGCCCCGACGGCCACCAGCATGATGACGGCGCCCGTCCCGATCAGGATGCCCAGCATGGTGAGGGCCGACCGCATCCGGTTGGCCCTGAGGGCCCGGAGGGCGACCCGGAGGCTGTCGAGCGTCACGCCACCATCCCCTCCTCGATGCCGGGCACGAACAGCCCGGGCGGCGGGCCGCCCACCGGGGCGTTGCGCTCGTCGGAGGCGATCCGGCCGTCGGCCAGCACGATCACCCGCTTGGCCCGGTCGGCCACCTCCTTCTCGTGGGTGATGAGGACGATGGTGCGGCCGGCGGCGTTGAGGTGGCCGAAGATGTCGAGGACGTCCTCCGTCGACTCGGGGTCGAGGTTGCCCGTCGGCTCGTCGGCCAGGAGGAGGGCCGGGCCGGTCACGATGGCCCGGGCGATGGCCACCCGCTGCTGCTGGCCGCCGGACAGCTCGTTGGGCATGTGGTCGAGCCGCCCGCCCAGGCCCACCAGCCCGAGGGCCGTCTGCGCCCGCTTGCGCCGTTCGGCCCGGGGGACGCCGGCGTAGACCAGCGGCAGCTCGACGTTGGCCAGCGCCGTGGTCCGCTTGATGAGGTTGAATCCCTGGAAGACGAAACCGAGGTAGCGGTTGCGGACCCGGGCCAGCTCGTTGTCGTTGAGGTGCGACACGTCGGTGCCGTTGATGAAGTACTTCCCGGCCGTCGGCGTGTCGAGGCAGCCGAGGATGTTGAGCATCGTGCTCTTGCCCCCGCCGGAGCTGCCGGTGATGGCCACGAAGTCGCCCCGCTCCACCGCCAGCGAGATGCCCTTGAGGACGTGCACCTCCAGCGGGCCCGGGTTGTAGGTCTTGTGGACCTCGTCGAGGAGCAGGACGGGCGCGTCGTCCACGACGCCTCCTTGGTGCGATCGAGGGGTGCGATTTGTCCGGTTCAACCCCGTTCGTCGGGAATTTAATTCGTAAGACAAAGTATTTGTCAACCGAAAGTTACGGTGCTAGAACCGACGCCTCGGAGGTGACCCCCATGTCGAGTTCACTGCTCGTGGCCATCGCCGCCGTCGCCGCCGTCGGCGGCCTGGCCAGCTACCTGATCGCCCTCCACCAGCTCTCCCGCCGGGTGGTGCCGGCCGAGGCCCGGCGCCGGGCCCTGGCCGCCGTGCCCGGCCCGATGGCCTTCTACGCCGTCCTCGGCCTGCTGGTCAGCCTGGCCACGCCCGTCGTCGTGCGGGGCTGAGGGCCCGTCCGATCCTGAAGCGGGCCTGGGAACGGCCGGTTGCGCCACCGCCGGTCGCCAGGGTAAGCATCGGTTGACAGTCGTGTCCTCGCGCTCCGGCTGGGGGCCGGGACAGCGTGACGGCAGAGCGGGGCGGCCGGCTGGGCAGGTCGGCCGAACACGACTGGAGGCGGGTGGAGATGATCGGCGCCGGAGGGAAACGCGCACTCGTGGCGGCCGCCGTCGGGCTGCTGGTGGGCCTCGGCGGGGTGACCGGGCAACCGGCCGCCCAGGCCCGCCGGGAGGAACAACCGGGCGCGGCCGCCGACCGGGGTGCGGACCTGTACGGCTGCGACCGCACGATCGGCCACCCGCCGCAGGGCCGCCTGACCAAGCACACGACGCCCCCAGCCGGCGCCACGGTCCGGCCCGGCGACACCATCGACGTCGATCTGGTGTGGGCGGTCGGCGACTGGTCGGCGCCCCGGCTCCACAAGGTGCTCGACTGCGTGGCCGTCGACGGGCGGCTGGTCCGCTCGCTCCAGGCCGGCGAGTCGCCGACCGACAACGACGGCCGGTTCCGGCGCTCCTACACGGTGCCCGGCGACGTCCCCGCCGGGGCCGAGATCTGCGACCAGGCGATGCTGTCCGGGCCGAGCCCGCGGGGTGACTACGACCGCCAGATCAGCAACATGGTGTGCCACACGGTGGCCGGCAACGCGGCGGGCGACCGGCCGCCCTGCCGGGATCGCTGCAACGGCGGCCGGGGCTGTTCCGACTGCTACGAGCAGCCGCCGTCGAAGGCGGGCGACGGCGGGGGTCGGGGTTGTCCCGACTGCTACGAGCAGCCGCCGTCGAAGGCGGGCGACGGCGGTGGTCGGGGCTGTTCCGACTGCTACCAGAAGCCGCCGAGCGACAAGGGCGGAAACGGCGACCGGGACCGCTGCGGCGAGCGCCGAAGCCCCTGTGAGCGCCGGGGTGATCGGGACCGGGACGGCGACGGCTGCCGCTGCGACGACCGGGACCACGACGGCCTCGTGCGCCGCCTCCTCCGCCACCTCGTCTAGGGGCAGCCCCGGCCGGTCGCCGTCAGGCGTCGGCGAAGAGCCGGCGCAGGACGTCGAACGACCGGCAGAGCCGGGCCAGGTCCTGGGCGGGCAGCGCCCGGAGCCGCTCGGCCAGCTCGGCCCGGGTCTCGGCCAGCGCCGCCTCCAGCTGGGCCTCGCCCCGGGCCGTGAGGCGCAGCACCGCCCGGCGGCGCTCGTTGGGGTCGTCGCGCCGGTCGACCTGGTCCACCGACACCAACCGGGAGATCAGGGTCGAGGCCGTCGGCAGCCCCACGCCGAGGTTGGCGGCCAGATCCGACAGGCTGGCGCCGGGATTGAGCCGGATGAACCCCAGCGCCTGGAGCTGGGGGAGCGACCACGACGGCTCCCGGCGCCGGATGGCGGCCCGGATCCACCGGGAGGCCAGGGGGATGGCGTCGAGGAACTCCCGGGCGCAGGCGTCCGCATCGGGGGCGCTACCGGTCGCCTTCGGCATGGCCGTCGCCTCCTGCCCGGACCGGCCGGGAAACAGTTCGCTGACAGAACATTTTAGCCGGGGCGGGAAGCGGGCGCCAGGCTAGAAAGGGGCCATGGCCTTCGATCCGCACCACCTGCCCGACGACGTCGTCGCCTTCCTGCGGGAGCGCCACGTCGGCACCCTCACCACGGTCGCCGCCGGCGGCCGCCTCCACGTGGTGGCCATCGCCTTCACCTACGAGCCGGCCGACGGCCTGATCCGCATGATCACCTTCGGCACCAGCCGCAAGGTCCGCAACCTGCGGGAGGCCGGCGCCACCGCCCGGGCCGCCGTGGGCCAGGTCGACGGGCCCCGCTGGCTCTCGTTCGAGGGGCCGGCCCGGGTGGTCGACGACCCCGACCGGGTGGCCCGGGCGGTCGCCCTCCACGCCGCCCGCTACAAGCAGCCCGGCGACAACCCGCTCCGGGTGGCCATCGAGCTGACTCCCGAGTCCGTGCTGGGCCGGCTGTGAACCGCGGTACGATTCCGGCAGAAGCTGGCTGGATGTCCAGACATTTTCGGAGCGGGGGGCGACCGGTGGAGCGCACAGGGTTCGGCGTGGGGCGGATGGTGGCGGTCGTGGGGCTTCTCGGCCTCGTGCTGGTCGGGGCGTCCCCGGCCGGCGCCTCACCCGACGACTGGTGGTTCGGGCACTCCAAGGTGATGATCCGGGGGGCGGCGGCCAGCCAGACCCCGGGCGGCAACTACGGGTTGGGCGTCTACGCCCGCAACAACGGGGCGCCGGAGGACGCCTGGGGCCAGTTCCGCTACGGCGAGAACGCCGACAGCGACCACGGCGACGCCGGCGAGGTGCGCTGCCTCACCCGCGACGCCGACCACCTGATCCAGGTCAGCGGCCGCCTCTTCGCCAGCGGCGGGCGCGACGACGCCGGGCGGGACTTCGCCGTGACCATCGACACCGAGAGCTCGCCGCAGCGCTTCTCCGGTATCCGCCTCGGCGCCCCCGGCACCATCGCCCCCTGCAGCGGTGGGACGGCCGACTTCCACCCCGTCACCCGGGGCGGCTTCGACTCGAGCCCCGCCGAACCCGACCACCGCTGACGGCGCCGGGCGGGGCGTAGCATCCCCTTTCCGACGGAAGGAGGTGGGGGATGGGGCGGTTTCTCGGTGGCCCGTCCGGCGGCCCCCGGCGGCTCCGGGAGCTGCTCGCCGGCCCCGACGTGGTTGCGGCTCCCGGCGTGTTCGACGGGCTCGGCGCCCGCCTGGTGGAGGAGGCCGGCTTCCCGGCGGTGTACATGACCGGGTTCGGCACGGCGGCGGCGCGGCTGGGCCGGCCCGACGTCGGGCTGCTGTCGATGAGCGAGATGGTCGACAACGCCGCCCGGATCGTGGCCGCCTGCGACCTGCCGGTCATCGCCGACGCCGACACCGGCTACGGCAACCCGCTCAACGTGATCCGCACCGTCCAGGAGTACGAACGGGCGGGCGTGGCCGCCATCCACATCGAGGATCAGGTGGCGCCCAAGCGGTGCGGGCACATGGAAGGCAAGCACGTCATCGCCCCCGCCGAGATGGAGGCGAAGATCCGGGCGGCGGTGGCGGCCCGGCGATCCCCCGACTTCGTCATCATCGCCCGGACCGACGCCCGGGCCGTCGAGGGGCTCGACGCCGCCCTGGAGCGGGCCTGGCGCTACCACCGGGCCGGCGCCGACGTGCTGTTCGTGGAGGCGGCCGAGACCGAGGACGAGATCGCCGCCGTGGCCCGCGCCTTCCCCGACGTCCCGCTGCTGTTCAACTGGGCCGAGGGCGGCAAGACACCGCCGGTCGACCACGCCACCCTGGCGGGGCTCGGATTCAAGATCGTGATCTTCCCGATCGCCACGCTGCTCGGCACGACCGCCTGGATCCGCCACGCCCTGGCCGAGATCCGCCGGGCGGGGACCCCGCTGCCGATCATGGACGAGCTGCCCCGCTTCGCCGACTTCCTCGACTTCATCGGCCTGCCCGAGATCCGTGAGCTGGAGGACCGCTTCCGGGCCTGACCCACCCCCACCAGCCGGCGCACCGACAAGGAGAGACCGTGGCCGACACCTTCGACAAGCCGAGCATCACCACCGATCTGGCCCGGCGCATCATCGCCGCCGCCGAGGCGAAGGCCGGGCTGATGGGCCATCCCTTCGTCATCGCCGTCGTCGACGAGAGCGGCGTGCTCAAAGCCTTCAGCCGCATGGACGGCGCCGCCCTCCTCAGCGTGCAGATCGCCCAGGACAAGGCCTACACCGCCGTCGGCTTCGGCCTGCCGACCGACGGCTGGCACGACTTCATCAAGGACGACCCGCCCCTGGCGCTCGGCGCTCCGGCCGGCATCGACCGCCTCGTCATCTTCGGCGGCGGCTACCCGATCTCCATCAGCGGGAAGATCGTCGGCGGCATCGGCGTGAGCGGCGGGCACTACACGCAGGACATGGAGGTCGCCCAGGCCGGGCTGTCGGCCGTCGACGGCTGACCGGGTCCCGTCAGCCGCAGTAGGCGCTGTACCAGCCCGGGTCGTTGTACCAGGCCCACTCGCACTGCTGGTCCCAGTTCCACCCGTACCAGTAGCCGCTGCCGCGGTGGTCCCAGTCGCGGCCGTGCCACTCGCGGTGATCCCGTCCGTCGCGGTACCCGCGGCGGTAACCGTGCTCGTAGCCCCGGTGGTAGCCCTTGCGGTACTCGTGGCCGTGGTCGCCCCGGTCCCCGTGATGGCCGTGGTGGCCGTCGGCGAAGGCGGCGGCCGGCGCACCGACCAGCAGCAGCGCGCTGAGCAATCCGGACGCGACGATTCGCTTGCGCATGCGTGATCCTTTCCCCTGCCTGTGAAGTCGACGCAGTCGTCTGCGGGCGCGGGAGGGTGGCACGCGACCGTTGGGAGGAACCCCGGCCGTCTGTCCCCGTTGGCCCCAATGAGACGAGGACGCCTCGCCCGGCAATCTACGCAAATGTGGCACTCAGTGCAACAGTGCCTTCAGCGCGCTCTCATGCCGAGGGTCGTCAGTACTCGTTCTTGATGACGAAGAAGGAACCGCGGATGGTTCCGGCCAGCTTCGACTTCTGCCGGGCGAACTTGAAGCGCGCCGCCAGCTCCTCGGGGACGTCCATCCCCTCGGAGAGCTTGAACCCGACGGCCCGCTTCTGGTCGCCGTCGAGCGTGTACATCACGTTGATCGACAGGCCGCTCTCGTAGAAGACGTAGGCCATCCGGATGTTCTCGACCTGGAAGGCCGTCGCCTCGAGGGGGCGCGACGAGATGACGATGTCCCGTTCTTCCTTCAGGATCCGGTGCACCCAGTCGATGGTCGCCCGGGCGTCGCCGGCCGGCTCCGTGGTGAAGTCGTGGTCGTATTTGTTCTTGAAGTAACGGGCCTCGTTGGCCCGCAGGCCGGCCAGCGCCGCCGCCACCGGCGACGACTCGAGGCCGACGGTGGAGACGGTGTCGAAATCAACCTTGTAGGCCACGACGTACTCCCGGAACGCCAAACGGGGTGCCCGTTTCGGTCGGCCCGGAGGCTAGCTCAGCGGTGGCCCTGCCCGGCGCCGGTGCGCCGCTCCAGTGAGCCGGCTACTGCTCGACGAACTCGGAGAGCTGGGCGAGGATCTCGCTCTTGCGGAAGCGGCGGTGGCCGCCGAGCGTCCGGATGGCCGAGATCTTGCCGGCCCGGGCCCACCGGGTCACGGTCTTCGGGTTGACGCGGAACATCTCGGCGACCTCGGAAGGGGTCAGCAGCTCGTCGTTGTCCGGCATGGGGAGTTCCTCCGAAAAAGGGGGTGGTAGTTCTTTCCATCGGCCGGTCCGGACGATTCCTGAATAGTCCCTTCGGACCATTCGCGGGTGGTCCGGGCGCACGGCGAAACCCGTCCGGCGCTCCCTCGCAGGGGGGGTACGCCACCGGTGGCCGTTCCCTACGGTCACGCCAGTGGGAGACCGCAGGCATCGACGACCGGCGGGCGGGACGACGCTCACCCGCCTCGTTCACCATGTGCGGGCGGTGGAGTTCGGCCCGGCCACGGGCTACGCCGGCGGCGTCCTCACCGTCGCCCGGTCCGAGGCCGAGGCGCGGTTGGCCCACCCGGCGCTCGACGGCGTGCGCCTGTCGTGGGCGTCACCCGGCGAGGCGGTGCGGATCGTCAAGGTGCTCGACGCCGTCGAGCCCCGCACCAAGGGGCCGGGCGGCGGCGGCGTGTTCCCGGGCTTCACCGGTCCGGCCCGTCCCCCCGGGCGGGGCGAGACCCACGTCCTGCGGGGCGCGGCGGTGGTGGCGGCCGGGTACCTGCCCCGGGCCCAGGAAGGGCTGGTCGATCTGTCGGGCCCGGCCGCCCCGCTCTCGCCGCTCGGCGCCACCCACAACCTCGTCGTCGAATTCCGCCCCGCCGCCGGGGCGGCGTGGGAGGACGTCGACGACGCCCTGCGCCGGGGCCTCCTGCGGCTGGCGGTGCGCCTGGCCGACGCCGCCGTCGACGCCCCGCCCGACACCGTCGAAGTGCTCGCCACCGCCGGGCGGCGGAACCGGCCCGGCCTGCCCCGCATCGCCGCCGTCACCAACCTCCAGACCCAGGGCGCGTTCAAGGACGTGTTCGTCTACGGCCGGCGCTTCGCCGCCGCGCTGCCCACGCTGATCGCGCCCGGCGAGCTCGACGACGGGGCCGTGGTCAGCGGCCAGTTCGGTCACCCCGGGCTGAAGAACCCGACCTACCTGCACCAGAACCACCCCGTGGTCGAGGCGCTCCGGCTCCGCCACGGCCACGACCTGCTCCTGGCCGGTGTCGTGCTCGCCCCCGAGCCGGTCGAGGCGGCCGGGAAGGAGCTCGTGTCGGCCCACGCCGCCCGGCTCTGCGCGCTGGCCGGCATCGACGGCGCGGTGGTGACCAAGGAAGGGGGCGGGAACGCCGACGCCGACATGGCCCTCAAGATGGACGCCCTCGAGGACGCCGGCATCGCCGCCGTCGGGCTCTTCGCCGAGATGGCCGGGCCGGACGGCACGGCGCCGCCGGTGGTCGTGCCCCCGGAGCGGGCGACGGCCATGGTCAGCACCGGCAACTACGACGAACGGCTGCGGCTTCCGGCCGTCGAGCGGGCGCTGGGCGGCGAGCGGTTCGACCTCGCCGGCGTGGAGGCGACCGCCGCCCTCGAGGTCCCCACCGCCGTCGTCTACTGCTCGCTCAGCCCGCTGGGCTGGGGCCGGCTCACCTGCCGGGAACAGCTGGAGAGGAGCATCGCATGACCCGGGTGGTGCACTACCTGAACCAGTTCTTCGCCGGCATCGGCGGCGAGGACTCGGCCGGGGTGGGCCCCGGGACGGCCGCCGGGCCGGTGGGCCCGGGCCGGCGGCTCGGGGCGCTGCTCGGCGACGGCTTCGAGATCGTGGCCACGGTGTGGTGCGGCGACGACCACGCCGCCGCCGGCGACGGCGTGGCGGCGGAGATCGTGGCCATGGCCGCCGAGGCCAAGGCCGAGCTGCTGCTGGCCGGGCCGGCCTTCGGCAGCGGCCGCTACGGCCTGGCCTGCGCCCGGGTGGCCGCCGCCGCCGAGGCGGCCGGGATCCCGGCGGTGGCGGCCATGCACGAGGACAACCCCGGTGTCGGCGACGCCGGCGCCGCCCCCGTGGTCGGTGTCGGGCCGTCGGCCCGGGAGATGCCGGCGGCGCTCGACCGGCTGGCCGGGGCGGCCCGCACGGTGGCCGCCGGCCGGGTGCTGACGCCGGCCGGCGGGCGCGTCGGGCCCGTCCCCCGCCGGGGCGTGCTGGCCGAGGCGCCGGCCGCCGCCCGGGCCGTCGACCTGCTCCTCGCCCGCCTCGGCGGTGACCGGGAGCGCAGCGAGGTGCCGCTGCCGAGCTTCGACCGGGTCGTTCCGGCCGCGCCGCTCGCCGACCCGGCCGGCGCCACGGTGGTGCTCGTCACCGAAGGGGCGCTCGTGCCGGACGGGAATCCCGACAAGCTCGAGTCGGCCCGGGCGACGCGCTGGCAGCGGTACCCGCTCGACGGCCTCGACCGGCTGGAGCCGGGCGCCTGGCGATCGGTGCACGGCGGGTTCTCCACCGTGTGGGCCAACGAGGATCCGCACCGGATCCTCCCCGTCGACGCCGCCCGGGACCTGGAGCGGGAAGGGGCCATCGGCGTTCTCGGGAGCGAGTATCTCGTGACCGTCGGCAACGGGACGGCGGTGGCCACCGCCCGCCGGTTCGGGGTGGAGTGGGCCGACGACCTGCGCCGCTCCGGGGCCCGGGCGGCGATCCTCACCGCCACCTGAGGGACCGGAACGCGTTGCGGGTCAACGCTGGCGAAGGAACTCGAGCGGGCCGGCATCCCGACGGCGGTGCTGTGCAATCTGACCGGCATCGCCCTGCGGGTGGGGGCGCCCCGCATCGTCCCGACCCGGGGCATCCCGTACCCGACGGGGGATCCCGCCCTGCCCCCGGCCGAGGAGCGGGCCTGGCGCCGCCGGCTCGTGGAACAAGCGCTGGTGGCGGTCTCGACCCCGGTCGAGGGACCGACGCTCTTCCCCCTGGACGGCGGCCCGTGACCGCCCGATCCCGCCCGGTGGTCTCGGCCGCCGCCCAGGTCCTCGCCCACACGCCGGGCCTGTCCCGTTTCGGCTCCAAGCCGGCCCGGACCCTGCCCGGCCGGCCGGACCTCGAGGCCCGGTTCGCGGCGGCGCTGCGGCCCTACGCCGCCGCGCTGGCCTACCCGCCCCACCGGGCCTACGTCGGGGCCTACCACCCCCGGGACCTGCCACCCCGGCCCTGGACGGCGACGGCGTCCGACGCCGGACCGGCCGGCGGCGATCGGGACCTGCGCTTCGGCGCCGACGGCGAAGTCATGCCCGAAGCGGAGTTCCTCGGCCTGCTGGCCGCCGTCGACGCCTTCGGTCTCGTGACGCTGGCCCCCGGGGCGGCCGACGCCGCGCTCGCCGCCCTGACCCGCCATCCCCTGGCCAAGTGGATCGACCTCGACCGGATCGCCGAACGGACCGGCGACGCCGAGGCGGCCGCCGCCGAAGCCGGCGCGCTGGCGTTGCGGCGCCCGCCGGCCGGCCCGGATCAGGCCGTGGCGGCCGCCGTCCGCCGGGCCCACGACGACGACGAGGCGCTGTCGGCTCCGGTGCTGCTGGAGAACCTGGCCGGGAAGGCGACGGCCACGCTGGCGCTCCTCCATCTGCTCGACGGGCACGGCGTCGACCCGGCGTCCGTCGACTACGTCCTCGGCTGCGGCGAGGAGGCCATCGGCGACCGCTACCAGCGCGGCGGCGGCAACCTGGCCAAGGCGGTGGCCGAGGCGGCCGGCCTGCGGGAGGCGTCGGGGGCCGACGTCAAGGACTTCTGCGCTGCGCCGATCCCGGCGCTGGTGATGGCGGCCAGCCTGGTGGCCGCCGGCGTGTTCCGGCGGGTGGCGGTGGTGGCCGGCGGTTCGCTGCCCAAGCTCGGCATGAAGTTCGAGGGCCATCTCGCCCACGACCTGCCCGTCCTCGAAGACGTGCTGGGCGGGGCGGCGGCCCTCGTCGAGGCCGACGACGGCGTCTCGCCCCGGCTGCGGCTCGACGCCGTCGGCCGCCACCCGGTCGGGGCCGGCGGCGCCGCGCCGCAGATCCTGGAGGCGCTGGCCGTCGAACCGCTGACCCGGGTGGAGCTGGCCATGACCGACGTCGACGACTACGCCACCGAACTCCACAACCCCGAGATCACCGAACCGCAGGGGTCGGGCGACGTGGCGGCCCGCAACTACCGCACGCTGGCCGCCCTGGCCGCCCGCCGGGGCGACATCGACCGGGCCGGCGCCGCCCGGTTCGCCGCCGAGCGGGGCATGCCGGGTTTCGCCCCGACCCAGGGCCACCTGGCCTCGGCCCTGTGCTACCTGCCCCACGCCCGGAGGCGCCTGACCGACGGCGCCGCCTCCCGGGTGATGCTGCTCGGCAAGGGAAGCCTGTTCCTCGGCCGGATGTCGCAGCTGTCGGACGGGATGAGCGTGCTGCTCGACCGCAACGAAGGAGGACGCCCGTGACCCCACTGACCGAAGCGACGAAGGAGACGTTCTCCGATCTCGTCGCCGACGGCGTCGTGCTGGTCGACGTGTGGGGGCCGGCCTGCCAACGGTGCCTGGCGCTGCTGCCGCACGTCGAGGCGCTGGCCGCCCGCCGCCCGGACCTCCGGGTCGTGAAACTGGAGGCCCCCAAGGCCCGGCGGGTGTGCATGGACCTGCGCCTGATGGGTCTGCCCGCCTTCCTGCTCTTCAAGGACGGAGAGGAGGTGGCCCGCCTGGCCGATCCCGACCTGACCGGCGAGCAGCTCGACGGCTGGCTCGCCCGGTCGCTCGACGCCGCACCACCCGACGAAGAGAGGCATCCATGCTGAAGGGAAAGAAGGTCATCGCCCTCGGCGAGCGCGACGGGGTGGCCGGGCCGGCCATCGCCGCCTGCGCCGAGGCCGCCGGCGCCGAGGTGGTGTTCACCGCCACCGAGTGCTTCGTCTGAACGGCGTCGGGAGCCATGGACCTGCAGAGCCAGGCGGCCATCGCCCGCCTCGCCGCCACCCACGGCCGGGACGACCTCGTCGTCCTGCTCGGTGCACCCGACGCGGAGAGCGCCGAGATCGCCGCCGAGACCGTGGTGCTCGGCGACCCGGCCTACGCAGGGGCCCTGGCCGAGGCCCAGTTGGGCCTCGCCGTCTATCACATCCTCGAGGACGCCGTCCGCCTCGCCCTGCCTCCCGCCGTCTACGACGAGCAGGTCGGGATCATGGCCGAAGTCCTCGAACCGGCCGAGTTGTCGGCCGCGGTGGCCGCCATCCGGGCCAAGGGGCCGCCCCGCTGACGGCGACCGGCGCCGGCCGGACCCGGCGGTTCAGGCGACGGGGAAGATCGTGGTGCGGAGGCGGCCGATGGTGGCGTCGAGGTCGTCGACCGCCACCTCGAGCCGGCTCCGGAGACGTTCGTCGGACGTCAGCGCCTGACATCCGTACAGGGACAGGCCGGTGGCGAACAGCGACGAGATGACACTGTCGTGCAGTTCCCGGCCGATCCGCTCCCGCTCCTCGAGGACGGCCAGGTGCCGGCGTTCCTCCTCGCTGCGGCCGTGCTCGAGGGCCACGCTGGCGTGGGTGGCGAACGACTGCACGAGCCGGAGCTCCTCTCCGAGGAACGGCGCCCGGCCCCGGCGGGCGGCCACGGCCAGCGCCCCGAACGGCCGGCCGGCCAGCCACAGCGGGGCCAGCAGGAGCGGACCCGCCCCCAGTGCCGCCGTCATCTCCTTGGGGACGCGGTGATCCTCGACGGCGTTGTCGACGGCCACCAGCCGGCCGGTGCTCAGCACCTCGGCCAGGACCGTCCCGGCCCGACTCATGGTCGACCCCTCCAGAGCCTCGGCCCCGTCGCCGACGGCGATGGCGACGTCGATCCCTTCGGCGTCGCGACCCGGCCCCACCACCGCCGCCGTGTCGGCGCCGATGATGTCGCGGGCGTGGGTGGCGACGAGCCGCAGGACGTCGGCGGTGGCCGCGCCGGCCAGCAGAGCGGTGGCGACGCCCTGCAGGGCCATCAGGCCGCGCTCCCGGCGGATCACGTCGTCATAGAGCCGGGCGTTGGCGATGGCCGATCCGGCGGCGCCGGCCAGCGCCACCAGCAGCTCCTCGTCCTCAGCGCTGAACTCCGGCGCGCCCCGCTTGTCGCACAGGTAGAGGTTGCCGAACACCTGCTGGCGCACATGGATCGGCACGCCGACGAAGCTGCGCATCGGCGGGTGGTGGGCGGGAAAGCCGAACGACGCCGGGTGGGCGCCGAGCTCGGCCAGCCGCAGCGGCTCCGGCTTGTCGATGAGCAGGCCGAGCACGCCCCGGCCCTCGGGCAGGGGCCCGATGGCCGCCACCTCGTTGGTGTCGAGGCCCTCGTGGATGAATTCGGCCAGGCGGCCGTCGGCCCCGATCACACCCAGCGCCCCGTAGCGGGCGTCGACCAGCCCGCAGGCGGTGCTCACGATCCGCTGCAGCACCTGGCGGAGCTGCAGGTCGCTGCTCAGCGCGGCCAGCGCCTCGAGCAACAGGGCGTCCCGACCCGGCGAGGCGTTGATCACCGGGCCCATCGTAGGCGGGGGTGCCGACCGGCGGCCACCGGTCGCCGCTCCGGAGACGGGACCGGCCGGGCCTAGGTGAAGATGATCTGGCCGCCGGCGGCCATGGCGTAGAACTCGCCGACGGTGATGATGTCCTGCACCTGGGGGATCAGGTCGTTCTTCTCGAGGCCGAACAGGTCGACCGACGCCTGGCAGGCGTAGAGCCCGCAGCCGGTGTCGGCGATCATCTCGATGAACTCGGGAATGGAGGGGATGTCGAGCTTCTCCATCTTGTGGTTCATGAACGCGGTCAGCGCCGTCGACACGCCGGGGAGGCCGCCGGCCCACGTGGCCAGGTGGAGGCCGGGGTTGCCCACGGCGGCGATCTTGATGTGCTCGTGGCGCTTCTGGTGGATGGCGTCGAGGCCGAAGAACGTGAAGAAGAGGTTGGCCTCGATGCCCTCGGCCCGTGCCCCGTTGGCCATGATGAGCCCGGGGTAGATCCCGTCGAGCGAACCCTTGGAGATGACGATCGAGACCTTCTCGATGGTGTCAGCCATGGTGGCCGTCCTTTCCGGCGCTAGATGCAGCCGTGGGGTTTCGGGATGCCGGCGATCCGGGCCGCGACCTTGGCCGGGCCCTTGGGAAACAGCTGGTAGAGCTCTTTGACCGACACACCGGAGGCCTTGCCGAGGACCCGCACCGTGGGGCCGGAGCCCTTGGTCTCGTACTCCGCCCGCATGAAGCGGATGACCTTCCAGTGCCCGTCGGTCAGGGGGTCGATCCCCTCCCGGCGGGCCAGTTCCGGGACCATCTCCTCCGCCCACTGCCCGGGGTCGGCGAAGAAGCCCTCGTCGTCGAGTTCGACGTCGTGAGCGGCGATCGTCAGCATCGTCATGGTTGTTCGCTCCTTGGTTGGTCGAGGGCGACGGCCCGCTTGCCGGCGGTGGGCATGGCCGCACCGATGCCGGGGATGTCGCGCCCGGGGAGGAGGCTGTGCCAGTAGAACCAGCCGAACATGAGCTTCCCGAGGTGGTTGAGCCGTGACTCCTTGAGCAGCGGCAGGCCCAGCGGGCCGGGGAAGTGACCGGGGAGGGGCTCGGTGTCGTAGTTGAAGTCGATCAGCAGCGCCTTGCGGAAGCCGGTCTCGACGAAGCAGTTGGCGTGGCCGTCGAAGCGTTCGGCCAGCGGCTCGCCGGCCAGGAAGCGCCGGACGTTCTCGACCAGCACCTCCCCTTCGAAGTGGGTGACCGAGCCGGCCTTCGAGGCCGGGACGTTGGCCGCGTCGCCGATGACGAAGATGTTGGGGGCCGCCTTGGCCTGCAGGGTGCGGTCGTCGGTGGGGACGAAGTTGACCTCGTCGCCGAGGCCCTCGGAGCGCCCGACCCAGGGGGCGCCGCTGTGGAGGGGGACGACGACCGCCAGGTCGAAGGCGACCTCCCGGCCGTCGTAGGCGATGAGCCGCCCGCCGGCTCCGTCCACCTCGCCGGTGTTGAACTCGGTGATCAGCTCGATGCCCTTGTCGGCCAGCATCCCGGCCAGCTGCCGCGAGGCCACCGGTTTCGTGAAGGCGCCGTCGAGCGGCGTGGCGTAGGCGATCTCGACCCGGTCGCGGATGCCCCGCTCGGTGAAATACCAGTCGGCCAGGAAGCAGAACTCCAGCGGCGCGACCGGGCACTTGATCGGCATGTCGACGACGTTGACGACGACCCGGCCCCCGTCGAACGTGGCCAGGGCCGCTTCGAGGGCCCCGGCGCCTTCGGGCGTGTAGAACGTGAACACCCGTTCCATCCAGCCCGGGCCGGTGAGGCCCTCGGTCTCCTCGGGGGCGAGGACGGCGCCGGTGGCCACCACCAGGACGTCGTAGGGCAGCGTGGCGCCGTCGGCGAGGTGGACGACGCCGGTGGCGATGTCCACCCGGTCGACGGCGGTCGGCCGGTAGTCGATTCCCCGGTGGAGCTGGCGGCCCCGGGGGCGCACGATGTCCTCCGGGTGGGTCAGCCCGAACGGGACGAACAGCAGGCCGGGCTGGTAGACGTGACGGTCGTCCCGGTCGACGACGGTGATCTCGACCTCGCCGGCCGGAGAGAGCCGGCGGAGGCGGTTGGCGGCCAGCGTGCCGCCGGTGCCCCCGCCGAGCACCACGATGCGCACGGTCATGTCCGGGCTCCTCCCGTCGGCCGATGGGCCTGACGGGTCCCATCGTCCGCCGGACGCCCCGGCCGGCGATAGGGACGTTCGGCCCCCTCCGGCCGGCCCATCGGCTGTTCCGCGCCGCGGTGGCGTCAGACCGGCAGCGGGCCGGCGTGGCCGGCGACGGCGGTGCGGAACAGCTCCCGCAGATCGGCCAGGCCCTCGTCGCCCAGCAGCTGCTCCCGCAGCGCCATGTCGACGGCGCGGGCCGTCGGCAGGTCGAGCGAGAGACGGTCGGCGAGGGTGAGAGCGGCGGCCGTGTTGGACACGCCCTCGACGGTGCTGCCGATGGCCCGGAGGGCCCGGTCGGGGGACTGACCGGCGCCGAGGAGCCGCCCGAAGCGGCCGTTGCGGCCGCCGAGGCTGGTGACGAAGAGATCGCCGGAGCCGGCCAGGCCGAGGATCGTGGCCGTGCGGCCGCCCCGGGCCTCGGCCAGATGGGCCATGTCGACGAGGCCCTGGGCGAACACCGCCGCCCGGGCGTTGGCGAAGCGGTGGATGACGGCGCTCTGGCCGAAGCGGTCGGTGAGGCCCTCGCAGAGGCCCACGGCGATGGCCACGACGTTCTTGTAGGCCGAGGCGATCTCCGTTCCGGCCACGTCGTCGGTGATGGCGACGCCCAACATCGTGGACCGCAGCGAGGCGGCCACCGACTCGGCCAGGGCCAGGTCCCGGGCGGCGGCCACCAGCGCGGTGGGGGCGCCGACGATGATCTCGGCGGCCAGCGCCGGCCCCCCCAGGGTGACGACGGGGCTGTGGTCGCCGGCGACGTCGGCCACGACCTCCGACGGTGCCTGCAGCGTTGCGGGGTCCCAGCCCTTGGTGGCGATGATCCACTCGGTGCCGGGGCGGGTGAAGGCGGCGGCGGCGACCACGGCCGGCCGCAGGCCGGGCGTCGAGACGCAGACGGCCACCCGGTCGGCTCGGGCCAGCGCCGCCGCCCACTCCTCCGGAGGGTGGCAGGCCACCTCCCGGGGCATCGGGATCCCGAGCGCCGGATGCGGGTCGTGGCCCCGCCAGGCGGCCAGGGCGGCGGCGTCGTGGTCGGTGGCCAGCAGCACGACGTCGGCGTGGCGCCTGGCCCACTGCACCGCCAGCGCCGAGCCGATCGCTCCGGCCCCGAGAATGGCGATCACGGCGCGTCACCGGGCATGGAACGATTTTCCGCCGGGGCCGGGGGCGCAGCCAGGGCCGAAGGGCCCGACCCGCCCGTCCGAAGGGCGGACACCGCCCGGCCGGGGCCGCGAAAGGGACCTTCGACCCTGGGCGCCGCCCCCCGCCGGGGGGAACATGGGTCGCGGCAGGCGCCGCCGCCACCCCTCCCTCGGCGCGTGCCAGGAAGGAGTCAGCCCGATGGCCGAGACCCTCGTCCGGGCGCCGAGCGACGACCGGCGCTGGCGGGCCGTCGACGCCCGGCTGCGCCGCCTCGGGCGCGACCCGTCGGCGCTGATCGAAGTGCTGCACACCGTGCAGGAGTCCTTCGGCTACCTCGACCTCGACGGCCTGGCCTACGTCGGTGCCGCCCTCGGCGTCCCGCCCAGCAAGGTCTACGGCGTCGCCACCTTCTATTCCTACTTCACCCTCAAGCCCGCCGGGGAGCACACCTGCGTCGTGTGCACCGGGACGGCCTGCTACATCAGCGGGGCCCGGGCGCTGCTCGACGGCATCGCCGGCCGGTTCGGGGTCCGACCCGGCCAGACCACCCCCGACGGGAAGCTGTCCGTCCTCACCGCCCGCTGCGTCGGCGCCTGCAGCCTGGCCCCGGTCATGATCGTCGACGGCGAGCTCGAGGGTCGGCTGGCCACCGGTGACGCCGTGGCGGCGCTGGAGAAGCTGTGACGCCGGAGGCGGCGGTCGACGCCGCCCCGGAGCGCCGGGCCCGGCGGCGGCCCGCCGGTCTCACCCCGGACGGCCCGGTGCGCCGTTCCGCCCACGTGTGCATGGCGGCCAGCTGCCTGGCGCTGTCGTCCGACCGGGTCCTCGAGGGCATCGTGGACGCCGTCGGCGCCGCCGGCCTCGGCGACGTCGCCGTCAAGCGGGTCGGGTGCCTGGGGCTGTGCGCCGCCGGCCCGCTGGTGGAGATTCCCGAGACGGGGCGCCTGTTCGAAGCGGTGAAGCCCGATGGCGTCGGCGCCGTGGTCGACGGGCTGGCCTCGGCCGACGACACACCGGTGGAGCGGGCGCCGTTCTTCAGCCGCCAGCTCCGGGTCGTCACCGAGAACGTCGGCCGGGTCGACCCCGAGAGCCTCGACGACGCCCTGGCCCACGGCGCCTACGCCGCCCTGGAACAGGTGCTGGCCACCATGGCCCCCGGCCAGGTGATCGACGAGATCACCCGGAGCGGGCTGCGGGGCCGGGGTGGCGCCGGCTATCCCACCGGGCTCAAGTGGCAGACGGTGGCCAAGGCCGCTCCGGGGCAGAAGTACGTCATCTGCAACGCCGACGAGGGCGACCCCGGCGCCTTCATGGATCGCAGCGTGCTGGAGTCCGACCCCCACCGGGTCCTGGAAGGCATGGCCATCGCCGCCTACGCCGTCGGAGCCGACCGGGGCTACATCTACTGCCGGGCCGAGTACCCGCTGGCGCTGGCCCGGCTCAAGGCCGCCATCCGGGCCGCCGAGCGGGCCGGCTGGCTCGGGCACGACATCGCCGAGAGCCGCTTCGACTTCCACGTCGAGGTGCGGGTCGGGGCCGGCGCCTTCGTGTGCGGGGAGGAGACGGCGCTCATCGCCTCGCTGCAGGGCGGCCGGGGCACGCCGGTGCTGCGCCCGCCGTACCCGGCGGTGGCCGGCCTGTGGGGCCGCCCGACGCTGATCAACAACGTGGAGACGCTGGCCAGCGTGGCGCCGATCGTCCGGCGGGGCGGCGACTGGTACGCCGGCATCGGCGTCGGCCGGTCCCGGGGCACGAAGGTCTTCGCCCTCGCCGGCCGGGTCGTCAACACCGGCATCGTCGAGGTGCCCATGGGCATGACGCTGCGGGAGATCGTCTACGACCTCGGCGGCGGGATCGTCGGGGGCCGGCCGTTCAAGGCGGTGCAGACCGGCGGCCCGTCGGGCGGCTGCCTGCCGGAGAGCGACCTCGACATGCCGGTCGACTACGAGTCGCTGGCCGAGGCCGGCTCGATCATGGGCTCGGGCGGGATGATCGTGATGGACGACACGTCGTGCATGGTCGACGTCGCCCGGTACTTCATGGACTTCTGCCGGGACGAGTCGTGCGGCAAGTGCGTCCCCTGCCGGGTCGGCACCACGCAGCTGTGGATGCTGCTGACCGCCATCACCGAAGGGCGGGCCACGCCGGCCGACCTGCGCCAGCTCGAGGAGCTGTCGGGCATGGTGGCCGCCACCAGTCTCTGCGGCCTCGGTCAGACGGCACCCAACCCGGTGTTCTCGACGCTGCGCTACTTCCGGGACGAGTACCTGGCCCACATCGAGGACCGGACGTGTCCGGCCGGCGTCTGCCCGGTGGCGTCATGACCGAGCCCGTCCACACCTTGACCATCGACGGCACGCCGGTGGCCGCCTCGGCCGGCCAGACGATCCTCCACGTGGCGGCCGAGAACGGCGTGCGCATCCCGACGTTGTGCCACCTCGACGGCCTGTCCGACGTGGGGGCGTGCCGGTTGTGCCTCGTCGACGTGGAGGGGGCCCGCCGGCCCGTCCTGGCCTGCATGACGCGGGTCGAGGAGGGGATGCGGGTGACGGCCCACAACGACGAGCTGGCCGCCTACCGCCGCAACCTGGTCCAGATGCTGTTCCTGGAGCGCAACCACGTCTGCGCCGTGTGCGTGGCCAACCGCCACTGCGAGCTGCAGGACCTCGCCACCGAGCTCGACGTGACCCACTTCGACCTTCCCGACGTCCACCCGGCGGTCGGCGTCGACGCCACCCACCGGCTCTTCGCCATCGACCACAACCGCTGCGTGCTGTGCACCCGCTGCGTGCGGGTCTGCGACGAGATCGAGGGGGCCCACACCTGGGACGTCAGCGGCCGGGGGCTCGCCGCCCGGGTCGTCACCGACATGGGGGCGCCGTGGGGCGAGTCGACCACCTGCACCAGCTGCGGCAAGTGCGTCCAGGTCTGCCCGACCGGGGCGCTGTTCGAGAAGGGCCGGGCGGTGGCCGAGGGCGCCAAGGAGCGGCGGCCCTTCCTGCCCTACCTGAAGGTGCGGCCATGACCGCCAGGCCGAAGCTGGCCACCGTCTGGCTCGACGGCTGCTCGGGCTGCCACATGTCGTTCCTCGACCTCGACGAGCGGCTCCTCGACCTCGCCCGGCGGGCGGAGCTCGTCTACAGCCCGCTGGTGGACCGCAAGGACTATCCCGACGGCGTCGACGTGTGCCTGGTGGAAGGGGCCGTCTCCACCGAGGCCGACCTGGAGAAGATCAGGATCGTGCGGGCCCGGACCCGGGTCGTGGTCTCGTTCGGGGACTGCGCCGTGACCACCAACGTGCCGGGGCTGCGCAACCCGATCGGTCCCGCTCCGTTGCTGGAGCGGGCCTACGTCGAGAACGTGACCGAGAACGCCGGTGTCCCCGTCCGCATCGTCCCCCGGCTGCTGCCCGAGGTGCTGCCGGTGCACCGCGTCGTCGCCGTCGACGCCTATCTGCCCGGCTGCCCGCCCCCGGCCGACCTCATCTACGAGGTGCTGCTGGAGCTCCTCGGCGCCGCCCCCCGCCACGGCCACCGGCCGCTGCGCTTCGGCTGAAGGAGGCAGGCCATGGAGCAGCCGACGCCGGCCGAGATCGTCATCGACCCCGTCACCCGGATCGAGGGCCACGCCCGGATCACCCTCCAGCTCGACGAGGCGGGCGACGTCGCCGACGCCACCTTCTCGGTCACGCAGTTCCGGGGATTCGAGCGGATCTGCCAGGGCCGCCCGGTGCACGAGATGCCGGCGCTCATGGCCCGCATCTGCGGGATCTGCCCGGTCAGCCACCTCATCGCCTCGGCCAAGGCCTGCGACGAGATCCTGGCCGTCGCCGTTCCGCCGGTGGCCGTCGAGCTGCGCCGGGTCATCAACCTCGCCCAGGTCGTGCAGTCGCACGCCCTCAGCTTCTTCCACCTGTCGTCGCCCGACCTCCTCTTCGGCTTCGACGCCGACCCGGCGAGGCGCCACCTCTTCGCCGTGGCCGAGGCGGCGCCGGAGCTGGCCCGGGACGGGATCGCCCTGCGCCGCTTCGGGCAGCGGATCATCGAGAACCTCGGCGGCAAGCGGGTCCACCCGTCGTGGGTCGTGCCCGGCGGGGTCAGCCGGCCGCTGGCCGCCGACCAGCGCGACGAGATCCTGGCCTCGGTCCCCGAGGCACTGGCCGCCGCCCGGCGGGGCCTGGCCTGGTACCGGCAGCGCCTGTCGGCGTTCGCCGAGGAGGCGGGCAGCTTCGGCCAGTTTCCGACGCTGTCGATGGGCCTCGTCCACGAGACCGGCAACGCCGGCTACTCCGACGGCGATCTGCGCGTCGTGGGCCCCGACGGCGCCATGGTCGCCGACCGCATCGACCCCCGCCCCTACTGGGAGTTCCTCGGCGAGCGGGTCGAACCGGCCTCGTACCTGAAGTCGACGTACTGGAAGGCGCTCGGCTACCCCGACGGGATCTACCGGGTCGGCCCCCTGGCCCGGCTCAACGTCGTCGACCGGCTCGGCTCCGCCGAGGCCGACGAGGCCCTCGGCGAATACCGCCAGCGCTGGGGCCGGTACCCGATGGGCTCGTTCCACTACCACGAGGCGCGCCTCATCGAGATCCTCCACTGCGTGACGGTGATCGGCGAGATCCTCTCCGACGCCGCCGTCTCCGACCGGCACGTCCGGTCGGTGGCCGAGGTCAACCGGGCGGAGGGCGTCGGCGTGTCGGAGGCGCCGCGGGGCACGCTCTTCCACCACTACCGGGTCGACGACGACGGCCTGGTCGAGTGGGCCAACCTGGTCATCGCCACCGGCCACAACAACCTGGCCATGAGCCGGGGCGTCCTCGACGCCGCCCGCCACTACGTGCGGGGTGACCGGCTCGAGGAGCCGATGCTCAACCGGGTGGAGGC